>Ga0079224_100001776_pt1 | contig 25342 bp, 24 predicted proteins | sample Stecom2015_FD_80414 | JGI IMG/M metagenome (GOLD analysis project Ga0079224, IMG submission 80414) | Agricultural soil microbial communities from Utah to study Nitrogen management - Steer compost 2015 | ecosystem: Environmental > Terrestrial > Soil > Agricultural land | place: USA: Utah... | reverse complement strand
GCCTCGCGATCGATGCGCTCGCCGCCGCGGCGCCCGGCGTCTGGCTCGCCGGCGATTACCTCGAGACCGACTACCCCGCGACGCTCGAGTCCGCGGTCCGCAGTGGCCGCCGGGTGGGCGAGCGGATCGGGTCGCTCGTCAGCTGAATTCGTCCCAGGCCCGCGCGAGGGCCTCGTCCACCTGCTCGACCGCGATCGTTCGCAGGCCTTCGATCGGCTTCCTCGGCGCATTGGCGCTCGGCACCAGCGCGGCCGAGAAGCCCAGCTTGGCGGCCTCGCGCAGGCGCTCCTGCCCGCGCGGCGCCGGCCTGATTTCGCCGGCCAGGCCGACCTCGCCGAATACGGCGAGCCCGCGCGGCAGGGGGCGATCACGCAGCGACGAGACGACGGCGAGCAGCACGGCGAGGTCCGCGGCAGGCTCGGCGATGCGCACCCCGCCCACCGCGTTGATGAAGACGTCCTGGTCGAAGCAGGCGATGCCCGCATGGCGATGCAGCACCGCCAGCAGCATGGCGAGCCGGTTGTGCTCCAGCCCGACGCTGAGCCGCCGGGGATTGGGCACGTGCGCGGTGTCCACCAGCGCCTGGACCTCGACCAGCAGCGGCCGCGTGCCCTCCTGGGTCACGAGCACGCAGGAACCGGGCACCTGGCGATCGCGCTGGGTGAGGAAGAGCGCCGACGGGTTGGAGACCCCGCGCAGGCCGCGGTCGGTCATGGCGAAGACGCCCAGCTCGTTGACGGCGCCGAAGCGGTTCTTGAAGGCGCGGACCAGCCGGTAGGACGAATGCGCATCGCCCTCGAAATACAGCACCGTGTCGACGATGTGCTCGAGCACCCGCGGCCCCGCCAGCGTGCCCTCCTTGGTCACGTGGCCGATCATGACGATCGCGATGCCGGACTGCTTGGACAGCCGGGTGAGCTGCGAGGCGCATTCGCGCACCTGCGCCACCGATCCCGGCGCCGACTGCAGCTCGGACGAGTACACCGTCTGGATCGAATCGACGACGACCAGCGCCGGCCTGCGACGCTCGATCTCGCCGAGGATGCGCTCGAGCGCGGTCTCGGCCATGAGCGGCGCCTTCGAGGCCTCGAGCCCGAGCCGGCGGGCGCGCAGGGCGATCTGCGAGGCGGACTCCTCGCCGCTCACGTAGAGCACCTCGCGCTCGCTCGACATGTGCACGAGCGCCTGCAGCAGCAGGGTCGACTTGCCGATGCCGGGATCGCCGCCGATCAGAACCACCGAGCCCTCGACCAGTCCGCCGCCCAGCACGCGATCGAATTCCGCGCTGCCCGTGGACATGCGGCCGACGTCCTCGGCGCTCACGTCGGCAATGGCGACCACGGGCTGCGTGGGGGCGAGCGACTGGAGGCGGCGCGCCGCGCCCTTCGGCTCGGCCACCGTTTCCTCGAGGGTGTTCCATTCGCCGCAGGAGGGACACTGGCCCGCCCACTTGACGGAAACCCCGCCGCAGGCGGAGCAGACGTACTGGACCCTGGGACGCGCCATCAGCCCCCGTCCGTGCCTGCCGGCGCCTGGGCCGTCGCGGGCGCATCGACGTCGTCCACCCGCACCGGCACCCTCGGTGCCAGGGCGCACATCAGCTCGTAGCCGATGGTGCCCGCGGCGGCCGCGACCTCGTCGATCGGCAACGACTGGCCCCACAGTTCCACCGGCGAGCCGATGCCGGCCTGCGGCACCGGCGTGAGGTCCACGCCCAGCATGTCCATCGAGACCCGACCGACCAGCTGCGTGCGCACGCCGCAGACGATCACGGGCGTGCCGGTGGGCGCATGGCGGGGATAGCCGTCGGCATAGCCGCACGCGACCGTCCCGACGCGCATCGGGGCCGGCGCGGTGAACGTGTGCCCGTAGCCGACCGACTCGCCGGTCTCGATCCGGCGCACCGCGATCACTTCGGAGGCCAGGGTCATGCCGGCCCGCAGGCCCAGGCTGGCGGCGCTGCGGACATCGAATGGACTGCCGCCGTAGAGCATGATCCCGGGCCGGACCCAGTCGGCATGCGTGACCGGGCTCGCGAGCAGGGCCGCCGAGTTGGCGAAGGAGCACGGGCCCGCTTCCCACGGCATGAGGTCGCCGATGCGCCCCAGCGCCGGCTCGATGCCCCCCGGGCGATCGGCATTGGCGAAATGGCTCATGAGGCCGATGTCGCCCACGCCCTCCACCGCCCGCAGCCGGTCGCGCGCGACCGCGATGCCCCGCGCATCGAAGCCGAGGCGATGCATGCCGGAATCGAACTTGAGCCACACCATGGGCGGCGCGACACCGGCCGAGCGCGCCGCCTCCTCGATCCAGTCGAGCTGGACGACGCTGTGGACGACGAGATCGAGGCGCTCGCGCACCGCCTGGCGGGCGTCGGCCGGTGCGAAGGGTCCCTCGAGCATCAGGATGCGGCGCCCGGGATAGCGCTCGCGGAGGACGGCTGCCCGGTCGAACTCGAGCAGGGCGAACCCGTCGGCCGCCTCGAAGGCCGCCGCCGCGCGCAGCAGGCCGTGTCCGTAGCCGTCCGCCTTGACCACGGCCCAGACGCGGGATCCGGGGGCCGCGGCGCGGGCGCGGGCGAGGTTGCCCGCCAGCGCTGCGGTATGGATGGTCGCCAGGATCGGTCGGGGCATGGGAGAACTATACACATGGCGGAAAGCGGGAAATCCACCGGACGGCGCGGCGGGTCGTTCATGGTATAAACGCCCCGCCCCCGCCACGGGCCGGGAGCGGATCGGCCGGTGCAGCCGCCGGCAGCCAGGAGCAGCATCGACCGGCCAGGGCGGATGAAGCGCGGTTTCTACACGATCATTGCGGCGCAGTTCTTCTCCTCGCTGGCCGACAACGCCTTGCTGATCGCCGCCATCGCGCTCCTCATCGAGATGCAGGCGCCGGCGTGGATGACGCCGCTGCTGAAGCTCTTCTTCACGATCTCGTACGTGATGCTGGCCCCCTTCGTCGGCGCCTTCGCCGACTCCTGGCCGAAGGGCAAGGTCATGCTCGTGACCAATGCGGTCAAGATCGTCGGCTGCCTGCTGATGTTCATGACGGTCCATCCGCTGCTCGCCTACGCCGTCGTGGGCTTCGGCGCCGCCGCCTATTCGCCGGCCAAGTACGGGATCCTGACCGAGCTGCTGCCGCCCGAAAAACTGGTCGCGGCCAACGGCTGGATCGAGGGCGCCACGGTGGCCTCGATCATCCTGGGCACCCTCGCCGGCGGCGCGCTGATCCATCCGAAGGTCGCCGCGGTCCTGCTCGCCATCGACCTGCCGGGCATCGACCTCGGCATCGACACCCCCGCATCGGCCGCGATCGCGGTCATCGCGGTCATCTATTTCGTCGCGGGCGTGCTGAACATCTGGATCGTGGACACGGGCGCGCGCTACAAGCCGCAGGAGCGCCATCCCCTTCGCCTGATCCGCGACTTCGCCCGGGCGAACGTCGTCCTGTGGTCCGACCGGATCGGCCAGGTGTCGCTGACGGTCACCACGCTGTTCTGGGGCGCCGGCGCCACCCTCCAGTTCATCGTGCTGGACTGGGCCCGCGAGGCGCTCGGCATGACCCTCGACAAGGCGGCCGTCCTGCAGGGCATCGTCGCGGTCGGCATCGCGATCGGCGCCGTGGCGGCGGCCCGGTTCGTGCCCCTGCGGCGCTCGCTGCGCGTGCTGCCCGTGGGCGTGGCGATGGGGATGGTCGTCCCGCTCATGACCCTCGTGCACTCGACCGCCTTCGCCGTGCCGCTACTGGTCCTCGTCGGCCTGCTCGCCGGCTTCTTCGTGGTGCCGATGAACGCCCTGCTCCAGCATCGCGGCTACGTCCTGCTCTCGGCCGGCCATTCGATCGCCGTCCAGAACTTCAACGAGAACCTCAACATCCTGCTCATGCTGGCCATCTACTCGCTGCTGCTCGGGACCGACCTGGGGGTCAATGCGGTCATCTGCCTGTTCGGCGGATTCGTCGCGGTGATGATGGTGGCCGTGATGGTGGTCCATGCGCGCAACCAGCGCAGCTTCGACGCCGAGTCGCTGATCGGCGTCCACAGGCCACCGATGTAGGCGGATCAGCCGCGCGGCCCCGCCGACGCGCGCGCGAGGCAGAGATCCTCCCAGCAGCGCGCCTTGTCCTCGTGGCGGTCGCGCAGCAGGTAGGCCGGGTGATACGTGACCACGACCGGCACATCCAGGTCCCCCGCGCGGTAGCGGTGTACCCGCCCGCGCAGGCTCGCGATGCTCGCCTCGGTGCCGAGCAGCGTCTGGGCCGCGAAACGGCCCACCACGAGGATCAGCTTCGGGCGAAGCAGTTCCACCTGGCGGCGCAGGTACGGCGCGCAGCGCTCGACTTCTTCCGGCGCGGGATTGCGATTGCCCGGCGGCCGGCACTTGAGGACGTTCGCGATGTACACGCCACGGTCGCGGCCGAGGCCGACGGCGGCGAGCATCGCGTCCAGCAGCCGCCCGGCCTGTCCGACGAAGGGCTCGCCGAGCCGGTCCTCCTCGGCGCCGGGGGCCTCGCCGACCACCATCCAGTGCGCATTCGTGTCACCGACGCCGAATACGGTCTGGGTGCGCGACTCGCACAGGCGGCAGGCGCGGCACTCGGCAACCCGCTGGCGCAAGGCGTCGAGGTCGAGCGTGGAGAGATCGGCCCCCGCGATGCCGCTACCGGCAGGCGGCTTCCCCGGACCGGGCAGGACGGTCGCCGGGACCGCCTCCCGCACTTGCGCCGGGACGCGCGCGGCGGCGCCTTCCGGGGGCCTCTCCTCCACCGTCGCCTCGGCCTTGCCCGCCGACGGCGGCACCGGCCGCGGCGCGTGCCGCCGCACCCAGGCCGGGCCGATGTCGAGCGCCGCCCAGGCGCGCCGCTGCCGCGGATTCACGGCAGCGTCCTCGCCATGACGATCGCGTCCTCGCGCCTGCCTCCCGCCGCGGGGTAATAGCCGCGCCGCAGCCCGATGCGCACGAAGCCGCGCGTCTCGTAGAGCCCGATCGCGACGGGGTTGCTCGGGCGAACCTCGAGGATCATGCGCTGCGCGCCGCGGCGCGCGATATCGTCCAGCAGCCAGCCCAGCATGGCCCCGCCGATTCCGCGCCCCTGCAGGTCGGGACGCACGGTGATGTTGAGCAGGTGCACCTCGTCGGGCGCCCACATCAGCAGCGCGTAGCCGCACAGGTCCGTCGCCTCGGTGCCGGGCGTCGCCCCGAGGCCGAACAGCCAGGCATCGTGCCGGGCCCGGATCGAGCTCATGAAGTTCTGCAGCGACCAGGGGAACTCGTAGGCCGTGCGCTCGATACGGTCCACCCGCTCGCAGTCCGCGTAGGTCATGGGCCGCGCCTCGAGGCGACCGAGCTCGGACCGGATGGGCCGCGCCACCATGTCAGGTCCTGGTGGCGCGCAGCGCGCGCTGCTCGTCGACATCGAGCGCCACCTTCTCGCGCACGTAGCGAGGCGCCGCGTCGGCGGGATCCATCCAGCCCGCGCCGGGCCCCGCCGCCAGCATCGCGATCGCCGCTGCGTCCGCGCGCGCCGGCATCGCGGGAAGGGCGAGATCCGCGAGTCGCCGCGCCAGCACCTCGTGCCGCTCGTGAGCATCGCCCACGAAGGCGAGCCCCGGCAGGCGGGCGGCCCAGTGGTCGAGCGCCTCGACCATGTCGTCCGGCGTGGCGCATCCCGCGTCCAGCAGCGTCGTCACGACGGCGATATGGCGCGCGGCATCGACCCGGGCCTGGTACACGCCGAAATAGCCCTCCCCCATGCGGGCATCGTTGGCCACGAACACGGGAATCCCGTCCGCCGCGTCGCCGCCTTCGGGCGGCCTTGCCAGGGCGAAGGACACCGCGGCCGTCTCGAGGCTGCCGACGGGACAGACGGGGATGTCCAGCGCGAGGCCGAAGCCCTGCGCCATCGCGCAGGCTACCCGCAGGCTGGTGAAGGCGCCCGGCCCGGCCTCGAAGGCGACTCCGGCCAGGTCCGCCGGCCGGCATCCCGATTCCGCCAGCACCCGCGTGACCAGCGCAAGGATGCGGGCGGAATGGGCCTGTCCCACGGTTTCGTCCGCGACCACGAGTTCCGCGGGAGAGTCGCCATGGCGCAGCGCGACCGACGCCGCATCGCCGAAAACGGCGATGGCGAGCACGGGCCCGCGGGGCGACTCTTCCGGAATGCTCATTGGCGCCGATTGTACCGAGCGTACCGGCTCCGGCGACGGCCGGCGCGGGGCCCGCCGACCGCTACCGGGGCCGGCGCGGGCTGCGGGTCTCGAGGGGGACGGCGTTCTGGCGCAGCTGCTCGCGCAGGGCGCGGCGCTCCTCGGGGGAGAGGCGAGCGGCGGCGGGAGCGCCGCCGCCGGCTACCGCCGCGGCCTCCGGTCGCGCGCTCGGCGCGGGGCGCGGGGCGGAGATGTCCTGGCGCAGCAGGTCCTGGCGAAGCAGCTCGGCCCGGAACCGGATGCGCTCGGGCTCGCCCACGCGGCGCACATCCTCCGCAAGGGCATCGACACCCACGGCCAGCGCCATGACCCCGAAAATGAGCGAGGAGGCTCTCATGGCTCGCATTCTAGTCCGGCCACCGCCGTATGCCACAATGCTCGGGTAAACCCTGTAACAAGCCGTAAGCCCCTTCGACGCGCGTCCCGGCGCCGCCGATCGCACTGGTTATGATTGCGCCATGAGTCAAGCGCAGAACAGGATCCTGGTCGTCGACGACGACCCGAAGATGCGCGAGCTCCTGCGCAGATACCTGACCGACAACCAGTTCGAAGTCAGCCTCGCCCAGGACGCGGCGGCGATGAACCGGCTGATGCTTCGCGAGCCGTTCGACCTCATCGTGCTCGACCTGATGATGCCCGGCGAGGACGGCCTCTCGGTGGTCCGGCGGCTGCGGGGCGCGAACGACCGCACGCCGATCATCATGCTCACCGCCAAGGGCGACGACATCGACCGGATCGTCGGCCTCGAGGTGGGCGCCGACGACTACCTGCCCAAGCCCTTCAATCCACGCGAGCTGCTCGCGCGCATCCATGCGGTGCTGCGCCGGCGCCCGCCGCCCGAGGCGCCCGGTGCGCCGACGACCGAGCCCGCCGAGGTCGAGTTCGGTCCGTTCCGGCTCAACCTCGCGACGCGCTCGCTCACCCGCGACGGCGAGCCGATTCCCCTCACCACAGGCGAGTTCAGCGTCCTCAAGGTCCTCTGCCAGAACCCCCGGGTGCCGATGTCGCGCGAGAAGCTCATGGCGCTCGCGCGGGGTCGCGAGTACGGCGCCTACGACCGCAGCCTCGACGTGCAGATTTCCCGCCTGCGCAAGCTCGTCGAGACCGACCCCCAGCAGCCGCGCTACATCCAGACGGTCTGGGGAGTCGGCTACGTCTTCATTCCCGACGACAAGTAAGACGACGTGCCCGTGCGTCGCATGCGGATCAGCCTTTTCTGGCGGACCTTCATGCTGCTCGTCGTCCTCGTCGTCGCGAGCCTGTCGCTCCTGCTGGGGGTCATGCGCTGGCTCGACCGCGCCCCGCCGGAGCAGCGTCTCGCCTGGGAGATCGCCTCCGTGGCCAACCTCACCCGCTCGGCGCTCATCAGCTCCCAGCCCGAGCGGCGCCTGATGCTGCTGCGCGAGCTCGCGCGCGACGAGGGCGTCCGGGTCCTGCCCCTGGAGGCCACCGACCGCATCGAGGCCGACCTGCGCAGCGACCGCGTCAACGAGCTGCGAAGCTACCTGCAGAACCTCCTCGGCAGCGACACGATCGTCGTGCTCGGCTCGGTCAACGACATCGACGGGCTGTGGGTGAGCTTCGACATCGAGGGCGACGGCTACTGGCTGCTGATGCAGCGCAAGCGCCTCGAGCGGCATTTCGGCTCGGGCCTGTCGGTCGTGCTGGGCATCTCGGCGGGCCTGTCGCTGGTAGGGGCGCTGATCCTGAGCCGACTCGTCAACCAGCCGCTGTCGCGGCTCGCGAACGCCTTCGGCGCGCTGAGCCGTGGCGAGCCGGCGCCCCGGCTGCGCGAGGACCTGCTCGTGAGCGAGATCGCGGAGGTCAACCGCCGCTTCAACCAGATGGCGGAGGATCTCTCGGCGCTCGAGGCCGACCGCTCGATCGCGCTGGCGGGCATCTCGCACGACATCCGCAGCCCCCTCGCGCGCCTGCGGATGGAGATCGAGCTCGCGCCCCTGGAGGACTCCCAGCGCGGACCGATGGTCGAGGACATCGAGCGCATCGACCGCATCGTCGGCCAGTTCGTCGAGTTCGCCCGCGCCGGGCAGCCGCCCCGCTTCGAGACCGTCGATGTCGCCGGGCTGCTCAGCCAGCTGCCAATGACGTATCGGAAGCAGTTCGGGGAGGCGAGCGTGGCGCTCGAGGTGCGCGCGCCCTCGACGCTGCGCTGGCAGGGCGACGCGGTGGACCTGCAGCGGGCGATCGGCAACCTCGTGGACAATGCCATCCGCTACGGCCGCGCGCCCGGAGAAGCCGTGGCGAAGGTCACCGTGTCGGCCAGGCGGGCCGGAAGCGGCGTCGAGCTCGTCGTCGAAGACGAGGGCCCCGGGGTGCCCGAGGACTCGCTCGGCGCGCTGCTGAGGCCGTTCAATCGCCTCGATCCGGCGAGGGGCGGCGACGAGGGCTCCGGCCTCGGCCTCGCGATCGTCGACCGGCTCGCACGACGCTACGGGGGCCGGCTCGAGCTGCGCAACCGGCCGGGCGGCGGGCTGGCGGCGATTCTCCAGCTGCCGGACCAGCGTCGTCGCGGCGGCCGCGCCGACCAGGGCCCCGGCAATGCCGCCGCCACGCAGGCGCGGCCCATAGGCGCAGGCAATCACGGGAATACATAAACGCAATTGGCGGTCCCCGCCCCCTCTGCTATGGTCCCCAGCACAGGCTCGTCGCCGGGACGAGTCGAAGAACCACCACAGGAGACTGCCATGTCGAGCCTCAAGGGAACCCGTACGCACGAAAACCTGAAGGCGGCCTTCGCTGGCGAGAGCCAGGCGAATCGACGCTATCTCTACTTCGCGAACAAGGCGGACGTGGAAGGACATCCCGAGATCGCCGCCCTGTTCCGCTCCACGGCCGAAGGCGAAACCGGCCATGCCCATGGCCATCTCGACTACCTCGCCGCCGTCGGCGACCCGGCCACCGATCTCCCGATCGGGAGCTCCGCGGACAACCTGAAGGCCGCGGTCGCGGGCGAGACGCACGAGTACACCGACATGTATCCCGGCATGGCGAAGGTGGCTCGCGACGAGGGCTTCGACGAGATCGCGGACTGGTTCGAGACCCTCGCCAAGGCCGAACGCTCGCACGCCAACAAGTTCGCCAAGGCGCTGGAAACCCTGAACGACTGACGGGCGCCTCGGCCGGCTTCGTCGCCGGCCCGACCGACACGCAGCCGGCGAGGCATCGCTTCGCCCGGCTGGGGGCCTCGTGCCCGCCGCAAGCCCGGAAGGCCCGGCACCCGCCGGCCCCAGACACGAGGAGACGAGGCGATGAGCGCCAGGGAAGGTTCGCTCGAAGCCCCCACCCGCCATCCCATCGCCTGGCGCGAACCGTCGTTCTACGACGAGAACGCGTGCCTGGACGAAATGGAGCGGGTGTTCGACATCTGCCACGGCTGCCGCCGCTGCGTCAGCCTCTGCAACGGGTTCCCGACCCTGTTCGATCTCGTGGACGAGAGCGAGACGATGGAGGTCGATGGCGTCGCCCGCGAGGACTACTGGAAGGTCGTCGACCAGTGCTACCTCTGCGACGTCTGCTACATGACGAAGTGCCCGTACGTGCCGCCGCATCCGTGGAACCTGGACTTCCCCCACCTGATGCTGCGGGCCAAGGCCATCCAGTTCCGCGCCGGGACCCCGCATCGGTTCCGCGACCGCGTCCTGTCCTCGACCGACCGCAACGGCAAGCTCGCCGCGATCCCGATCGTCGCCCAGGCGGTCAATGCCGCCAACCGCCAGCCCGTGGTGCGCAAGGCGCTCGAGGGTGCCCTGGGCGTGCACCGGGAAGCCTGGCTGCCATCGTTCGCCAGCCGCAGCTTCCGCTCGCGGCCGCCCGCGGGCGGCGGACAGGCGGAGGTGCGTGACGGCCAGCGCACGCCCGGCAAGGTCGCGATCTTCACCACCTGCTATGTCAACTACAACGAACCGGGCATCGGCCGCGACCTCGTCGCGATCCTCGAGCACAACGGCATCCCCTGGGTACTCGCCGACAAGGAATGGTGCTGCGGCATGCCCAAGCTCGAACTGGGCGACCTCGAATCCGTCGCACGGCTCAAGGCGAAGAACATTCCGCGGCTCGCGCGGCTCGCGCGCGACGGGCACGCGATCCTCGCCCCGATTCCCTCGTGCGCGCTCATGTTCAAGCAGGAGCTCCCGCTGATGTTTCCCGAGGACGCCGAGGTCCTCGCGGTCCGCGACGCGATGTTCGATCCCTTCGAGTACCTCGTGGCACGCCACAAGGACGGCCTGCTGCGCACCGACTTCAAGCGCGAGCTCGGCAAGGTGTCGTACCACGTCGCCTGCCACCTGCGCGTCCAGAACATCGGCCAGAAGACGCGCGAGCTGCTGCAGCTCATTCCGGCGACCGAGGTCTCCACCATCGAGCGCTGCTCGGGCCATGCCGGCACCTGGGGCGTGAAGAAGGAGTTCCATCCGGTCGCGATGAAGATCGGCCGGCCCGTGTTCCGGGCGGCCGCCGCCCATCCGGCCGGCGGCGAACCCGACTGGGTGGCATCGGACTGCCAGCTCGCGGGCCACCACATCGCGCAGGGCATGGAGGGCGAGGCCGAAGGCAGGCTCGCCCATCCGCTCAGCCTGCTGCGCATGGCCTACGGGCTCGACTGACGAGGCCCCACGCGATGAAGAAACTGACGATCGACTCCCTGCTGAAGCTCGAGGACTACGCGAAGCAGCGCGCCGAGTTCCGGCGCCGGGTGATGGAGCACAAGAAGAACCGGGCGCTGCGGCTCGGCGATCACCTCAGCCTGCTCTTCGAGGACGAGCTCACGGTGCGTTACCAGGTCCAGGAGATGCTGCGCATCGAGCGCACCTTCGAGGAGGCCGGCATCCAGGAGGAGCTCGACGCCTACAACCCGCTCATCCCGGATGGCGGCAACCTGAAGGCGACGATGATGATCGAGTATCCCGACGAGAACGTGCGGCGCGAGCGGCTCGTCGCGCTCAAGGGCATCGAGCGCACGGTCTGGCTGCGCGTCGAGGGCTGCGACAGGGTCTATCCGGTCGCCGACGAGGATCTCGATCGCGAGACCGAGGACAAGACGTCGGCCGTTCACTTCCTGCGCTTCGAGCTCGGCCCCGTCGCGGCGAAGCGCCTGAAGGAAGGCGCCGCGCTCGCGGCTGGCGTGGAGCATCCCGAATACCGCTTCGTGCTCGACCCGGTGCCGGCCGCGATCCGCGACGAACTGGCGCTCGATCTCGACTAGCGCGCCCGGCCGGCGGCGACGGGCCAGGCGGCCGCGAGGCCCCCCGCCTCAGTCCCGCTCCAGCAGGACCACGGCCATCGCCTCGATGCATTCGCCCCGGCCGACGGGGCCCAGGCGCTCGCCGGTGCGCGCCTTCACGTTCACCCGGTCGGGCTCGACCGAGAGCACCTCCGCGATCCGCCGGCACATCGCGGGTATGTGCGCGGCGAGCCGCGGCGACTGGGCGATGATCGATGCATCGACATTGCCGATGCGCCAGCCCCGCTCCACCACCAGGCGCACCGCGGCGGCCAGCAGGTGCGCGCTGTCGGCGCCGCGCCAGCGGGGGTCGGTGTCCGGGAAGTGCCGGCCGATGTCGCCGAGCGCGGCGGCGCCGATCAGCGCATCGGTGATCGCGTGCAGGAGCGCGTCGGCATCGGAGTGGCCCAGCAGGCCCCGGTCGTGCGGAATCGCGACGCCGCCCAGCACCAGCGCGCGCCCGGGCACCAGCGCATGGACGTCGTAGCCCTGTCCGATCCTGTACGGCATTCAGCCTCCCGCGCCGCGACGGTGCGCGGCGCGTGCTCCCAGCACCGCCGCCATCGCGGCGAGGTCGCCCGCGTCCGTCACCTTGAAGTTGTCGCGATGGCCCACGACGAGGCGCGGCCGGTGGCCCGCAGCCTCGATCGCCGCGGCCTCGTCCGTCGCATCCGGGCATGCGCGCAGGGCATCGCGCAGCATGCCGAGCCGGAACATCTGCGGCGTCTGCGCGAGCCAGAGGCCCGCCCTGTCCACCGTGCCGCCGGAACGCGCCGGCTCGCCGCCGGCCTGCCGCTTGATCGTGTCGGCGACGGGCAGCGCGAGCAGCGCACCCACCGGATCCCGCACGGCGGCCTCGCGCAGCGCCTCGAGCGCCGACAGGGGCAGGCCCGGGCGGGCCGCATCGTGCACCAGGACCCAGTCGCCCGGATCGGCGTCGAGCGACTCGATGCCGGCGAGCACGCTGTCCCGCCGGCTTGCCCCGCCGATCGCGCGCACGCTCACCCTCGGCCAGCCGGCGAACAGCGCCGCGGCCCCGCCGGGGTCCGCGGGAGCGACCACCACCACCAGTTCGTCGATCCATGCGGCCGCGAGCAGCGCGCGCGCCGTGTGCACGATCATGGGAACGTCGAGGATGGGCAGGTACTGCTTCGGCAGGCTCGCCCCGAGGCGCTGGCCCACGCCGGCGGCCGGCATGACCGCATGGAATCGTTCGGGCACCGGATACCTCCTCGGCTAGAATTCTACTTTCACCGCAGCAGAACCCGTCCTTGACTCCTGCCGAGCTCGTATCCGGCGCCCCGCCCGCCCTTCGTCCCCGCGATCCCGCGATCGAAAGACTCGAATGGCCCGCCGCGGGGCGCAAGTCGTCGTTGCCCGCCTGCGCCGGCTCGGGCGACGCGTGGCTGATCGCGCTGCTCGCGCGACATCCCGATCGCAAGGGCACGCTCGCCGTCGTGACCGCCCAGGCCGCCGACGCCAGCCGGTTGCAGGAGGAGATCGCATTCTTCGATCCGGCGCTGCAGTGCGCGGTGCTGCCCGACTGGGAAACCCTCCCCTACGACGCGTTCTCACCCCACCAGGACCTGATCAGCGAGCGCCTCGCCACGCTCTACGAGCTCCAGCGCGGGGCGGTCGACCTGCTCCTGGTCCCGGCGAGCACCGCGGTGCATCGCCTCGTGCCGCGCAAGTTCCTGGCCTCGCGCACGTTCTTCTTCGAGAAGGGCCAGCCGCTCGACGAGGCCGCGCTGCGCGAGCAGCTCGTCGTCGCGGGCTACGAACATGTCTCGCAGGTGGTGCGGCCGGGCGAGTTCAGCATCCGGGGCGGCCTGATCGACCTCTTCCCCATGGGCTCGCGCCTGCCCTACCGGCTCGACCTCTTCGGCCCCGACATCGAGAGCATCCGCAGCTTCGATCCGGACACGCAGCGAAGCCTCTACCCGATCGATCGGGTCCGCCTGCTCCCGGGACGCGAGTTCCCGCTCGACGAGGCGGCGCGCAACCTCTTTCGCAGTCGCTGGCGCGAGCGCTTCGAGGGCGACCCGAGCCGCTGCCCCGTCTATCGGGATGTCGGACAAGGCATCGCGCCGGCCGGCATCGAGTACTACCTTCCGCTGTTCCACGAGGAAACGGCCACGCTCTTCGACCACCTGCCGCAGGGCGCGACGCTCCTGCTGCACGGCGACGTCGAAGGCGCGCTGCGCGGCTTCGCCGAGGACACCCGGCAGCGCCATGCCTTCCTGAGGCACGATCCCGAGCGTCCCATCCTCGATCCCGCCGAGCTTTTCCTCGGCGTGGACGAGTTCTTCGCGGCGGCCAACGCGAGGGGCCGATTCGCCCTCGGCCGCAACGACGCCGTGGCGGGTCGGGCATTCACCACGCCCCCGCCCCAGGTCGGCATCGACCGGCGGGCGGCCGAGCCGACCGCGGCGCTGCGCCGGGCGCTCGACGAGCCCGGCCGTCGCTGCCTGCTCGTCGCCGAGTCGCCGGGACGGCGCGAGACCCTGCAGGCGATGCTCGGCGAGCACGGCATCGCGACCGCCGCGGTGGACTCCTGGTCGTCTTTCGTCGCCGGCGAGGATCCGGTCGGATTCGCCACCGGCCCGCTCGTCGACGGGTTCGCGCGCGACGAGGCCGGCATCGTCGTCCTTACCGAGTCCGAACTCTTTGTCGGTGCGCCGCGGCGCAGGCGCCGGGGGCGCCGCGAGGCGATCACCGATGTCGATGCGATCATCCGCGACCTCTCCGAGCTCAAGCCGGGCGACCCGGTGGTTCATGTCCAGCACGGTATCGGGCGCTACGAGGGACTGGTGAGCATCGATCTCGGCGAGGGCGCCACCGAGTTCCTGCACCTGCGCTACGCGGGCGACGCCACGCTCTACGTCCCTGTTTCCCAGCTTCACCTCATCATGCGCTACAGCGGCGCCAGTCCCGACGAGGCGCCGCTGCACCAGCTCGGCAGCGGGCAGTGGGAAAAGGCCCGCCGGCGCGCGGCCGAGCAGGCGCGCGACACGGCCGCGGAGCTGCTCGACCTCTACGCCCGCCGGGCCAGCCGCACCGGACACCGGTTCCGGTTCGATGCGCTCGACTACGAGACCTTCGCGGAAGGCTTCGGCTTCGAGGAGACGCCCGACCAGCTGTCCGCCATCCATGCGGTGGTGCAGGACATGGTCTCGGGCAAGCCGATGGACCGCCTCGTCTGCGGCGACGTCGGCTTCGGCAAGACCGAGGTCGCCCTGCGCGCCGCCTTCGTGGCCGTGGCCGACGGACGCCAGGTCGCCCTGCTCGCGCCCACCACCCTGCTCGCCGAGCAGCACTTCCAGAACTTCTCCGACCGCTTCGCCAACTGGCCGGTGCGGCTCACGCTGCTGTCGCGATTCCGCTCGTCGAAGGAAGTCGCCTCCGCCATCGAGGCGATCAACGCCGGCGAGGTGGACATCGTGATCGGGACGCACAAGCTGTTGTCCTCCAATCTCAGGTTCCCGCGCCTCGGACTGGTGATCATCGACGAAGAGCACCGCTTCGGCGTCCGCCAGAAGGAAGCGCTCAAGGCGCTGCGCGCCGAGGTGGACGTGCTCACGCTCACCGCCACGCCGATCCCGCGAACGCTGGCGATGAGCCTCGAAGGCATTCGCGACTTCTCCGTCATCGCGACCGCGCCCCAGAAGCGCCTCGCGATCAAGACCTTCGTGCGCCGGGAGTCCGACGGCGCAATCCGCGAGGCCCTGCTGCGCGAGCTCAAGCGGGGCGGCCAGGTCTACTTCCTGCACAACGAGGTGAGCACGATCGAGAACCGGCGCGAGCGGCTCGCGCAGCTGGTGCCCGAGGCCCGGATCGCGGTGGCCCACGGGCAGATGGCCGAGCGCGAGCTCGAGCGCGTGATGCGCGACTTCCACCAGCAGCGATACAACGTGCTCCTGTGCACCACGATCATCGAGACCGGCATCGACATCCCGACCGCCAACACGATCGTGATCCACCGCGCGGACAAGTTCGGGCTCGCCCAGCTCCACCAGCTGCGCGGCCGTGTGGGCCGCTCGCACCACCAGGCCTATGCCTACCTGCTCATTCCGGACGAGAGCGCGATCACCCGTGACGCGACGAAGCGGCTCGAGGCGATCCAGCTCATGGAGGAACTGGGCTCCGGGTTCTTCCTGTCCATGCACGACCTGGAGATCCGCGGCGCCGGCGAGGTCCTCGGCGAATCCCAGGCGGGCAACATGCAGCAGGTCGGCTTCGCCCTGTACACGGAAATGCTCGACGAGGCGGTTCGCGCCCTCAGGGAGGGACGGGTCCCCGACCTCGACGGCCCCCTGACGGCCACCACCGAGATCAACCTGCACCTGCCCGCGCTGCTGCCGTCCGACTATTGCCCGGACGTCCACGAGCGCCTGACGCTCTACAAGCGACTCGCCAACTGCGGGACGACCGACGCCCTCGACGAGCTGCAGGAGGAACTGATCGATCGCTTCGGGAAGCTGCCCGACCAGGCGCGCGCCCTCGTGGACACGCATCGCCTGCGCATCCTGTCCCACCCCCTGGGGGTGGCACGGATCGACGCATCCGAATCGGTCATCCTGATCCAGTTCGTACCCGAGCCGCCGATCGATCCGCTGCGCATCATCCAGTTCATCCAGAGCCGCAAGGACACGCGCCTCGCGGGGCCGGACCGCTTGCGGATCGAGACGAAGACCGCCGATGCGCGGGAGCGCGCCCAACGGATCCGGGAGATCCTCGGCTGGCTCGCCAGACCCGCCGAATCGGCCGCCCCGCCCCCCTCGAAGAAGCAGAAGGCGAAGCAGCGCCGGCTGGACAGGGACGCCGCCCGGCCATGACGCATCGCCTCGTCGTCCAGCGCCCGGGCCTCGATGCGGCCGCGGTTGCCGAGTTCGCCCGGCTCGTCGGGCGGCCGCCCGACCGCGACCGCGACGGGCTTGCGGCCTGGGAGCCCGTTGCGCTGGATGCGGACGCGGTCCGGGCCCTGGCGGAACACCAGCGCGTCGATGCCGGCCTGGTGCCGCGGTCGTGCCGGCTCGAGGACTTCCGCCTGATCGCGTTCGACATGGACTCGACGCTCATCACCATCGAGTGCATCGACGAGATCGCCGACTTCGCCGGCCGCAAGGCGGAAGTGGCGGCGATCACCGAGGCGGCGATGCGGGGCGAGATCCGGGACTTCGCCGAGAGCCTGCGACGGCGCGTGGCGCTTCTCGAGGGACTGGACGAGGCGGTGCTCGAACGCGTCTGGCGCGAACGCCTTCGGCTCACCCCGGGCGTGGAGCGCCTGCTCGACGAAGCGCATGCCGCCGGCCTGAAGGTCCTGCTGGTGTCGGGCGGCTTCACCTACTTCACCGACCGGCTGCGCGAGCGCCTGCCGATCGACTTCGCGCGCGCCAACGTGCTCGAGATCCGCGACGGGAAACTGACCGGCCGGGTGCTCGACCCGATCGTGGATGCCCGCCTCAAGCGCGACACGGTGCTCGAGACCTGCGCCGCGCTCGGCTGCACGCCGCGACAGGCGATCGTGGTCGGCGACGGGGCAAACGACCTCGAGATGATGGCCGTCGCCGGCGTGTCCATCGCCTACCGTTCCAAGCCGGTGGTCCGCGCCAGGGCGACCTACAGCATCAACTACAGCGGCCTGGACGCAATCCTCGGCCTGCTCCGCTGACGGGGGCGCGAGGGCGCCCGCGAGGCCAGCCGGCGACCCCCGCTCAGTCCGGCGAGCCCAGGGCCTCGCCGTAGAGATCGTGCTCGTCGGAATCGACGATCCGCACCCGGGCGAACTCCCCGACGCGGAGCCCCGGCGCGTCGTCCAGGATCACGCGGCCGTCGATCTCCGGCGCGTCCGCTGGGGAGCGCGCGAGAAATCCCTCCCGCCCCTCGGCGTCGCGGATACGGGCATCGACCAGGACCTGGATCTCGCGACCGACGAAGCGCCGCAGGCGCCGTTCGCTGATGCCCGCCTGCAGCTCCATGAGGCGGCGCCGGCGCTCCTCGCGGAGCTCCTCCGGCACATGGCCATCCAGGGCGTTCGCGCTCGCGCCCTCGACCGGCGAATAGGCGAAGCATCCGACGCGATCGAGCTCGGCCTCCGCGATGAACTCGAGCAGGTGCTCGAACTCCTCCTCTGTTTCGCCGGGAAACCCGGTGATGAACGTGCTGCGGATCGTGAGGTCGGGGCAGATCGAGCGCCACTTGCGAATCCGTTCGATGTTCGCCTCACCGCTCGCCGGCCGCTTCATCGCGCGCAGGATGCGGGGATGGGAATGCTGGAACGGCACGTCCAGGTAGGGAAGCACCTTGCCCTCGGCCATCAGTTCGAGCACCTCGTCCACGTGCGGATAGGGATAGACGTAGTGCAGGCGGACCCAGGCGCCGAGCTCGCCCAGCTCGCGCGCGAGCTCCCGCATGCGGGTCCGGACGGGGCGGCCGCCCACGAATCCGGTGCGGTACCGCACATCCACCCCATAGGCGCTGGTGTCCTGCGAGACGACGAGGAGCTCGCGGCAACCGCCATCGACCAGGGCACGCGCCTCGCGCAGCACGTCGCCGATGGGCCGGCTCACCAGGTTTCCCCGCAGCGACGGGATGATGCAGAAGCTGCACCGGTGGTTGCAGCCCTCGGAGATCTTGAGATACGCGTAGTGCCGCGGGGTCAGGCGCACGCCGGCGGCGGGCACCAGGTCGACGAAGGGATCGTGCGGCCGGGGAAGCTCGCGATGGACATGCTCCATCACCTCCTCGGTCGCATGGGGCCCGGTCACGCCCAGGACCTTCGGATGGACCTCGGCCACGAGCGGCTCGCCGCTCTCGCCCCGGCGGGCGCCGAGGCAGCCGGTGACGATTACCCGGCCGTTCTCGGCCAGCGCCTCGCCGATCGCGTCGAGCGACTCCGCCACCGCCTCGTCGATGAAGCCGCAGGTATTGACGATGACCAGGTCGGACTGGGCATAGTCGCCGACGATGTCGTAGCCCTCGGCGCGAAGCTGGGTCAGGATGCGTTCCGAATCGACCGTGGCCTTGGGGCAACCGAGCGAGACGAAACCGACGCGCGGCGCCCGGGCGGGCGCCGGACGCGCCCGGATCGGGGATGCGGGGTCCATGGGTACTGCCTGGAAACGGGTCCAAACCGCCATCCTACCAAGTCGGGGGACTCCCCCGCCTGGCCGGCGCCGTCGGGACGCAGCCCCTGCCCTAGCCTTCCCTGGGCTCCTTCGGTTCCTTCGGCTCCCGGGATTCACCCCGGTCGGGCGAAGCGCCGCCCGTGCCATGGCCACCCGGCGCGTTCGGCCCGAACGGGAAGTTCTGGAACATGTTGCGCGTCTGTGCCTGCATCTGTTCCTGCATCTGCACGAACAGGTTTTTGCTCTGCTCCAGGTAGCTGCTCATCATCGACTGCATCATGGGCGTCTGCAGCGACAGGAACTGCGTCCACATTTCCGGGGACGGCATGCCCTTGCCGTCATAGAAGCCCCTCGACTGCTCCTGCATGTTGTTCTGGATCTCGACGAAGGCCTGCATCGATTTCTCGAGGTAGGCCCCCATCATCCCCTGCATCGCGTGCCCGTAGAAACGGATGATCTGCGCCAGCATCGGGGCGGAGAACAGCGGCGAACCACCGGCCTCTTCCTCGAGGATGATCTGCAGCAGGATGCTGCGCGTGAGCTCCTCGTTCGTCTTCGCGTCGACGACCCGGAAGTCCTCGTTGTCCAGGACGAGCTGCTTCACGTCCACGAGCGTGATGTAGGTACTCGTCTGGGTGTCGTACAGGCGTCTGTTCGGGTACTTCTTGATCAGGCGGGTGGTGTTCCCCATGTAGCTTGTCTCCCGGCGTTCGCTCATGCGCGTCCCCGTCGCGTGGTGCGACGCGTCAGCCCATGTGCAGCCCACCATTGAGCGAGAATTCCGCACCGGTCGCGAAGCCGGCTTCGTCGGAAGTCAGCCAGGCGATGATCGATGCGATCTCCTCGGGAGTACCGAGCCTGCGAACCGGGATGGTCGAGATGATCTTCTCGAGGACATCCGGCCGCACCGCGCGGACCATGTCGGTGGCGATGTAGCCCGGCGCCACCGTGTTGACGGTCACCCCCTTGGAGGCCACCTCCTGGGCGAGCGCCATCGTGAAGCCGTGCATCCCGGCCTTGGCGGCCGAGTAGTTGGTCTGGCCGAACTGGCCCTTCTCGCCGTTGACCGACGAGATGTTGATGATCCGGCCCCACCCCTTCTCGAGCATGCCGTCGATGACCTGCTTGGTCACGTTGAAGAGCGAGTTGAGGTTGGTGTCGATGACGGCCCGCCAGTCGTCGAGCGACATCTTCCGGAACACGCCGTCGCGGGTGATCCCCGCGTTGTTGACCAGGATGTCGGGATTGCCGTACTCGGCCTTCACCTTGTCGAAGGCGGCCTTCGTCGAGTCCCAGTCGGCGACGTTGCCCACCGAGGCGACGAACTCGTAGCCGTCGGCCTTCTGCTCGGCGAGCCACTTGTTGTAGTCGCGGCTCGGTCCGCAGCCCGCGATGACGAAGTACCCGGTGTCGTGAAGTCGACGGCACACGGCCGTCCCGATGCCACCCATCCCGCCTGTCACGTACGCCACTTTCTTGCTCATGTCGCTCTCCTGCTCGATTCGCGTGGTGGGCTTCCGGCGTCGACCACGACCACTGGGCTGGATCCCGGGTGACCGCCGCCGATCAGTCCGCTCTCTCCTTGACGTACCGCCCGGGGGCCTCCTCGATCGGAGGATACTTCGCCGAGCCCGGCCGCCTGGGCGCCGGCACCTTGCCCCCGGCGAAGCGCGCCAGCCACTCGGACCACTCGGGCCACCAGCTTCCCGGCACCGACTCCGCCCCATCGAGCCACTCGTGGGGGTCGGCCGGCAACTCGGGATTTCTCCAATAGTTCCGCTTGCGCGCCGCGGGCGGATTGATCACGCCCGCGATATGGCCGCTCGCGCCGAGCGTGAACCGGGTGTCGCCGCCCAGGAGCCGGGTCGAGGCGTACGCCCCCTGCCACGGCACGATATGGTCCTCGCGCGAGCCGTACACGAAACTCGGCACCTGGATCCGGCCGAGATCGATGGGCACGCCCGCGCACACCAGCCGCCCGGGGATGCAGAGCTCGTTCTGCAGGTACATGTGCCTGAAGTACCAGGTGAACATGGGGCCCGGGAGGTTGGTGGAATCGGCGTTCCAGTAGAGGAGGTCGAAGGCGGGCGGCGACTGGCCCTTGAGATAGTTGTTGACGACGTAGTTCCAGACGAGGTCGTTGGGCCGCAGCGCCGAGAAGGTGCTGGCAAGTTCCTGTCCCCGCATCAGGCCGCCCCGCCCGATCGTCTGCTCGCGCCAGGCGGCATGCGCCTCGTCCACGAAGACCCCGAGCACGCCCGGCTCGGAAAAATCGAGCAGGGTCGTGAGCAGCGTCATCGATTCGGCCGGCCGCTCGCCCTTCGCCGCGAGCGCCGCGAGCGCCGCGGCGAGGATGGTGCCGCCGACGCAGAAGCCGAGGGTATTGATGCGGTCCTGCCCGGAGATCTCGCGCACGACCCGGATCGCCTCGAAGACGCCCATCTCGAGGTAGTCGTCCCAGGTCAGGTGGGCGAGATCCTCCTTCACGTTGCGCCAGGACAGCATGAAGACCGTGTTGCCCTGCCCCACGGTATAGGCGACCAGCGAGTTCGCCGGCTGCAGGTCCATGATGTAGAACTTGTTGATGCACGGCGGCACCATCAGGATGGGCCGCGCGGCGACCTCGGCCGTGGATGGCGCGTACTGGATCAGCTGCATCAGGTCGTTCTCGAAGACGACGTGCCCCGGCGAGGTCGCCACGTTGCGGCCGACCTCGAACGCGGATTCGTCCGTCTGGGAAATGCGACCCCGCGCGAGATCGCGCGCGAGGTTCTCGAGCCCGGCGCGCAGGCTCTCCCCGCCCGTTTCCTTGAGCAGGCGCTGCGCCTCCGGGTTCGTGACCAGGAAGTTGGCGGGCGACATCGCGTCGATCCACTGCTGGATCGCGAAGCGGATCCGTTCGCGCGCCTTCGGGTCGCCCTCGACGGATTCGGCGAGCCGCCCCAGGAACTCGGCATTCAGTTCGTACATGGCGGCCATCCAGGAGAAAGGTCCGCCGTCGTGCCAGCCCGGATCGGCGAAGCGCCGTCCGGAGGGCCTGGGCGCCCCGCCCGCCAGCAGCTGCTGCAATCGCTGCAGGAACTCGCCCTGGAGTTCCGCCAGTCGTTGCCGCGCAACCGCGACCGGCGGCACGAAGGGCGATGCGGCATCGAATGGCCCGGGGCCCGGCGCGGCCGGACCGGGCCGGGGAGCGCTGGCGGCCTTGCCGCGAGCGGCGCCCCTGGTCGCGCGGCCCGCCCTGGGGCCGCTCGCGCCGGAGGCTTTCGATGCCGTCGCGCCCGGGGCGCCGCGCTTCTTCGATGCGGCCGCCTTTACACTTGCGGCCGCGGAACGAGCGGGCGCGGCCTTCTCAGCCGTCCGGCCGGACTTGCGGGCCGGACGCTTCGTGGCTCGACGCTCCTCTGGCATGCCCGTCCCCTCCTTGCGCACAATGGGCCCTTCCTGCGGTCCATTCTGCATTGCGGCAAGCATTTGTCAATTGAAACGAAACATGCCTGAGGGTGAACCCTGATGACGCGAATCATCGTGGCGATCGGCTGGTCGTACGTCGTCGTGCTGATGGCGGCGACGCAGGACGGCTGGCTCGCCACGCTGGGCACCCTCGTCTTCTACGGCCTGCTCCCGCTGGCCGTCGTGCTGTACCTGCTCGGCGCGCCCGCCCGCGCGCGACGCCTGCGCGCGGCCGCGGCGGCGGCCCACCCGGCGACGCGCACCGCGCGCGCGCCATCGCCCGACTCGACGAGCGGCGATTCAGCCGTCGATCCAGACTAGCGAGACCATCCTGCCGCAGCGACCATCGCGGCGGTACGAATAGAAGCGCTCAGGGTCCTCGAACGTGCACAGCCCGCTGGCGACGACCTCGGCAAGGCCGGCGGCCGCAAGACGCCGCTGCGCGAGCGCCGGGAGGTCGGCCAGCCACTTCCCGGGCACGGCGAGCGGAACGAAGCACGCCTGCGCGCCCTCGTCCCGTGCGACGAAGGCCTCGCGCACATCCTCGCCAACCTCGAAGGCACGCGGGCCGATGCCGGGGCCGATCCAGGCCACGATGTCCGGGGCAGACGCGCCCAGCGCCCGCATCGCGTCGATCGTCGCCTCCAGCACCCCGGTGGCGAGGCCGCGCCAGCCCGCATGCGCCGCGCCGACGATCCGGCGCCGGCGGTCGGCGAAGAGCACCGGCAGGCAGTCCGCCGTCTGGATCGCCAGGACCCGGCCCGGCACGGTGGTGACGGCCGCATCCGCGACCGGGGGCGGCTCTCCCGCCGGGGGGAGCGCGTCGACATGAAGCACCTCGCTGCCGTGGACCTGGCGCAGCCACGCCGGGCGCGACGGGAGGAGCACGCGCAGCCGCGCCCGGTTCTCCGCGACCGCGGCGGGGTCGTCGCCGCAGGCGAGCCCGACGTTGAGCCCGCCGGGGCCGCCGTCCGCGACGCCCCAGGGCCCCGTGCTCACACCCCCGCGGCGCGTGCTCGACAGCGCCCGCACCCAGGCGGGCGCCGGCCAGTCGGGCACCAGCAACTCGGGCGTCACGCTTCGGGCTCCACGTCGCCGGCGAGGAGGGCGAGCGCCTCGGCCAGTCCCGCCCGCCGCAGGCACGCCATGAAGTCCTCGGGCGGATCGCTCGTCCAGGTGCAGCACCGGCCCAGGCCGGGATGCACGAACGAGAGGCGCCAGGCATGCAGCATCTGGCGCGACGGCCATGGTTCGCCCGTCGGGCCGCCGTAGAGCGCGTCGCCGAGCAGGGGGTGGCCGATCGAGCGCATGTGCACACGCACCTGGTGGGTCCGTCCGGTATGCAGCCGGCACTCGACGAGGCTCACCTCGCGGCCGGCGATCATGCCCACGGCCAGCCGACGGTAACCGGTCCGGGCGGCGCGCCCCGCCCCGGGGGCGACCACCGCCATGCGCAGGCGGTTGGCGGGGTCGCGGCCGATCGGCGCATCGACGCGGCCGCCCTCGGGGCAGCGGCCCCGGACGATCGCCAGGTAGCGCCTCGACATCGACCGGTCGGCGAGCTGCTGCGCGAGCGCCATCCGCGCCGTCTCGCTGCGCGCGACCACCATCAGCCCGCTGGTGTCCTTGTCGAGCCGGTGGACGATGCCGGCGCGCGGCAGCGTCGCCTGGCGGGCATCGAGGTGGAGCAGGCCGTTCATGAGCGTTCCCCGCCAGTTGCCGGCGGCGGGATGCACGACCAGCCCGGCCGGCTTGTCGATGACCAGGAGGTCGTCATCCTCGTGTACCACCGCGAGGGGCACGGGCTCCGCGACGAAGGCCCGCTCCGCCTCGAGGGGCTGCGGCTCGACCTCGATGCGCTCGAGGCCGGACAGGCGCATGCTCGCAGCCGCCGGGCGATCGTCGCACCGGACCGCGCCGATCGCGATCCAGCGCTGCAGCCGGGTCCGCGAGTACTGCGGCAGCGCGCGCGCGAGGAAGCGGTCGAGACGCTCGCCGGCGCCACCGGCGCCCTCGAGGACCAGGACCTCGGCGTCCTCCGCCGGCTCCGCCGCCTCGTCGGATGCGCCCGGGTCGTCGAGTGGCGCGCGGATATAATCTGGGCTGTCCGATTGCATGGCACCGAAATGAATACGTCCGTATCGCGGCGACTGCTGGCGATTGTCCTCGCCGCGCTCACACTGCTCGTCGCCGGCTGCCAGACCGGGCGCGAGCCCGACCCGACGATCGGCTGGACGCCCGACCGATTGTATGCCGAGGCCAAGGACGAGCTCGCCTCGGGCAACTACTCCGAGGCGATCAAGTACCTGCAGAAGCTCGAGTCGCGCTATCCCTTCGGGCGCTGGGCGCAGCAGGCCCAGCTCGAACTCATCTACGCCCACTACAAGGACAACGAGCGAGCGCTTGCGCTGGCGGCGGCCGACCGCTTCATCCGGCTGCATCCCAACCATCCGGCGCTCGACTACGTGTACTACATGAAGGGCCTGATCAACTTCAACGACCAGAGCGGGCTGCTCGCCAACCTGGGCGGACAGGACCTCTCAGAGCGCGACCTCGCCGCTGCGCGCGACGCGTTCGATGCCTTCGGCGTGGTCGTCCGGCAGTACCCGGAGAGCAAGTACGCCCCCGATGCCCGCGACCGGATGGCCTACCTGGTCAATGCCATGGCGGCCGGCGAGGTGCATATCGCGCGCTACTACTTCGAGCGCGGCGCTTACATCGCCGCGGCGAACAGGGCCCAGTCGGCGGTTCGCCAGTACGAGGGGACGCCCGCCATCGAGGAGGCGCTCTACATCATGTACCGCGCCTACGACGAGCTCGGCATGGACGAACTGCGCGACAACGCGAAGCGGGTGCTGGAGGCCAATTTTCCCGACAGCCAGTTCATGGCGAACGGCTTTCCGCGGGAGAACCGGCGGTGGTGGCAGGTGTGGCGCTAGCCTCGCCCTGCCGGATGAACTCGACCACCGACTCCACCGAGCGCGTCAGGCCGAAGGGCGGCAGGCTTCGCAGCAGGGTCTTGCCGTAGGGCCTCGTCAGCAGCCGCCGGTCACCGATCACCAGCACGCCGCGGTCCTTCTCCGAGCGGATCAGCCTGCCCACGCCCTGCTTGAGCGCCATCGCCGCCTCGGGCAGCTGAAGCTCCCGGAACGGATCGCCGCCACGGGCCCGCAGGGCCTCGGCGCGGGCCCGGACCACAGGGTCGTCGGGTGGCGCGAACGGAAGCTTGTCGATCACCACGAGCGACAGCTGGTCGCCCGGCACGTCCACGCCTTCCCAGAAGCTCGCGCTGCCGACCAGGACCGGCGCGCGCGCCCTGCG
>Ga0079224_100001773_pt1 | contig 25349 bp, 19 predicted proteins | sample Stecom2015_FD_80414 | JGI IMG/M metagenome (GOLD analysis project Ga0079224, IMG submission 80414) | Agricultural soil microbial communities from Utah to study Nitrogen management - Steer compost 2015 | ecosystem: Environmental > Terrestrial > Soil > Agricultural land | place: USA: Utah... | reverse complement strand
TGAGCGTCGGGGGCACGCCGAACCCGCGGAGCGCCGCGGTCGGCTTCGGTCCGCGACAAACGGTGGTCAGGCGGCGCAGCGCCGCGACCAGGTCCGGCCGGCGCCCGATCTGATCGGCCACCTCGAACAAGAGCGAGACGGCGACGCCCGTCATGAAGACGACGACCTCGTGGCGATCGCCGGCCAGGTCTCCGATGAGTTTTCGGGCGAGGTCGTGCGTGAGCTCCGACTGTTCGCGCACCGCGGGCACGGAGATCGGAGCGCCTCCGTGCCTCTCGACGAGGCGAGCGAGCTCTCGGCTCATGCGAGACTCGAGCAGTGCGACGCGTGGCTGTGTCCGACGAGTCATTCGTTGTGTGTGTCCTCGAGACGTCGCGCATTCGTGCGCGCGACAACCCACGAGAGTGCACTCTCCGTGCCACGGACTCGCGTCGTTCGACGGAGGCCGCGAATCCGCTGTTCGGAGCGAGCGAAACGTCGTCGATACGCCGTGGTCTCCGCACGATGCGACAACCTCGTCGCCGATTCGGCCCCGCTTCGACGACCTTGTCGCCTGCTCCGCTACACGCCGTTCGAGCGCGACTCCCTCGCGGATTCCGACGGAGCGCGGTCCGTGCCCTCGCTGGACGCCGTCAGCGACGGAATCGATTCGTGTCGATGCCGTACTTGCCCGCCTTGTAGCGGACGATGCGCTCCGTCGTCCCGAGCGCCCGCGCGGCGCGCGCGGCGTTGCCGCGAGCCGTCCGCAGGGCGTCCTCGATCATGCGCCGCTCGAGGTCGGCGACGGCCTGCGCGAGCGTCTGGCGCTCGGGCGGCTTCGCCGCCGCGGCGACACGCACGGTGTCCGGCAGATGGTGCTCCTTGAGCACGGAGCCGTCGCACAGCACCACGGCGCGCTCGACCACGTTCTCGAGCTCGCGCACGTTCCCCGGCCATGCGTACTGGCACAGAATGTCGAGGGCCGCGCTCGAGATCCGTGCGATGCGCCGGCGGTGCTCGGACGAGTACTTGCCGAGAAAATACTCGGCGAGCGCGGGGATGTCCGCGCGGCGCTCGCGGAGCGGCGGCATCGTGATCGCGAACACGTTGAGGCGATAGTAGAGGTCCTCGCGAAACGTCCCGCTCGCGACGGCGCGCTCCATGTCCTTGTTCGTCGCGGCGATGATGCGCACGTCCGGGCGCAGGGTCAGCGTCCCGCCGAGCCGCTCGAACTCGCGGAACTGAAGGACGCGCAAGAGCTTTGCCTGAGTCGTGAGCGAAAGATCGCCGATCTCGTCGAGAAAGAGCGTTCCTCCTTCCGCGAGCTCGAAGCGCCCCTTCTTCCGCGCGTGCGCGCCCGTGAACGCGCCGCGCTCGTGCCCGAACAGCTCGGACTCGAACAGCGTCTCCGGGACCGCCGCGCAGTTGACCTTCACGAACGGGTGGCGCGCCCGGGGCGAGTTGTGATGGATGGCGTGGGCCACGAGCTCCTTGCCCGTCCCCGACTCCCCGCGGATCAACGCGGTGGCGTTCGTGCGCGCGACTTGTCCGATCTGTTCGTAGATCGGGCGCATCGCCGCGCTCGCGCCGATCATGTTCGCGTACTCGAACGGCGTCGCGCTCGCGGGCTCCGGGCTCGGCGCCGCCGCTTTCGTCGCGGCCTGGCGCTCGGGGCTCGCGGCGTAGAGCGCTTGCGACATGAGCGAGGCCACCACCTCGAGCACCCGCAACAGCGAAGCCCAGTCCGCGCCGTGAGTCGGGAAATAGGTCGCTAGAGCGCCCCCGGGGCGACCCGCGAGCGACACCGGGACGCAGACGAGCCCGAGCGACGCCTGAGACCACGACCCGGAATCGGCGAGCTCCGCGAGCGCCATCGGCTCTTGGCGCACGAGCGGCACCACGATGGGTCGCCCGGTCTCGGCGACGCGCCCCGCGACCCCGAGCCCGTAGCGCGGGCGAAGCTGCCCCGGCGCGAACCCGAACGCCGCGCGCACCTCGAGGCGACGGTGTTCGGGATCCGTCACGTAGAGCGCGCAGTGCGACGCCCCGAGGCGGCGGTGGGTCACCTCGAGCGCGCGCTCGAGGGCGCTGCGCGTCCCGCTGCCAGCCGTGAGCTCGCGGCCGACCTCGGCGAGCGCGAGAAGCTCCTCGGGGCCGCTGCCGCGCGCGGTGCTCTCACGGTCTGGTGGTAGCGAGCGCGGCGGGACCCGGGACGCTGTTTGCATCGGCGCCCTCGAGCTTGTTGCGCGCTCCCTTGCGGCCACGTTTCGGAGGCGTGTACGGAAGCGCACTCGCTCCCCGCTTTCCGGACGGAAATGGGAACGAAACAATCGGCGTCAGTGCTCGGTGGAGCGCTCCGCTTCGTGGGCGTGAATCCCGGCGAGCTCCCGCGGCGGTTCCTGCAGGAGCGCGCGCCCAAACAGGAGACCAATCACACCCGCGATGCCCGACGCGCCGAGCACGCCGAGCTTGGCGACCCCCAACATGCCCGGCTCGGGAAACGCCAGGCTCGCGATGAAGATCGCCATCGTGAAGCCGATTCCCGCAACCAGGCCGACCAGGCCAATGTGGCCATAGGTCATGCCGCGCGGCATCGCGGCGATGCCGAGCTTCACGGAGAGAAAGCACGCCGCGAGGATCCCGATCGGCTTGCCGAGCACGAGGCCGAGGATGACTCCGATCAAGACGCTGTTGGCGCCAGCGGCGGAGAGGTCGAGCTCGGAGAGATCCACGCCGGCGTTCGCGAGCGCGAAAATCGGCAAGATCCCGTAGGCGACCCACGGGTGGAGCGCGGCCTCGAGGCGAACGACGGGCGGCACCGCCTCACGGCGTGCCTTGGCGATCGCCTCGAGCGGCTCGAGCAAGTCGTGATGCCCATGGTTGGTCTCGACCCGAGCCCGGAACCGGCCGAGGGCGCGCTCCGTCGCGATCAAGAAGCCCGACGCTCCGAACCACGCCCGAACGGGGGTGAGCAGGCCGAGCATGACCCCCGCGATCGACGGGTGGACGCCGGAGCCGAGGAACCCTGCCCAGACGACGATGCCAGGCGGAACGTACGCCCACGGCTGCCGAACGCCGAGACCGCGCAGCGCGACGGCGAGGAAGACACCCGCGAGCGCCAGGAGCAACCAGTACCCGGAGACCCCCGCCGAATAGAAGATCGCAATGACGACGATCGCGCCGATGTCGTCGATGATGGCGAGCGCGAGCAGGAGGACGCGAACCGCGGCCGGAACGCGCTTTCCGAGCAAGACGATCACCCCGACGGCGAACGCGATGTCCGTCGCCATGGGCACGCCCCACCCGGAATGCCCGGGGCCGCCGGCATTGACGGCCAGGTAGATGATGGCGGGGGCCAGCATGCCGCCGAGCGCGGCGGCCGCGGGAAGCGCGGCGCGGCGCGGATCCGACAGCTCTCCTTCGTAGAGCTCGCGGCGCACCTCGAGCCCGACGACGAAGAAGAAGATCACCATCAGCCCCTCGTTCACCACGAAGTGGAGGGACTGCTCGAACTGGAAGGTCGCGAGCCCGAAGCGAACCGGGAGGTGCCACAGGGCGTGATAGCTCTCGCGCCACGGCGAGTTCGCCCAGAGCAGCGCGATGCCCGCTGCTATCAAGAGCAGGATACCGCTCGCGGCCTGGATGCTGAGGAACGCTTCGATCGGTCGCGCGAAGCGCTGCATCATGCTTCGCGCTGGCCGCCAGAGCTCCGGCGGAACCTCGGGCGGCAACACCTGGCTCATCCTTGGAGCCTCCGCGTGCTGCGATTTCCGCTCTCGGCGGCGTCACGCTCCCCGACCATGTGCACGTCCCGGGCCGGGAGCGCGAACCGGGTGCCCGCCTGCTCGACGACCTCCATGAACTGGATCAAGACCTCCTGCCGAATCAGCTGGAACTCTCCCCAGTTCGGAGTCTCGAACCAGGCCATGATCTCGATGTCGAGCGAAGAGACGCCGAGCTCCTTGAAGCGAACGACGACGGCGTCCGGCCAGATCTTCGGATGTGCGCGCAGCACCCGCTCGAGCCCGGCGAGCACTTCTTTGAGCTGGCTCGTGGTCGTTCCGTAAGCGAGGCGCACCGTGCACGCGAGGCGCATCCGGTCGCGCGCGGTGAACGACTCGAGGCGCATCTCGGCGAGCCTGCCGTTCGGAAGCGTGATGAGCGTTCGATCGAGGGTCCGAATGCGCGTGGAGCGCAGCCCGATCTTCTCGACGGTCCCGACGAAATCCTCGATCAAGACGAAGTCACCGACGGCGAAGGGCTGATCGACACCGAGCGAGAAGGCGCCGAACAAGTTCTCCACCGTCTTCTGCGCGGCGAGCGCGAGCGCGAGGCCGCCGATGCCGAGACCGGCGACCAGGCTCGCCACCGGATAGCCGAGCTCGGCGAGCATCGCGACCGCCGACAGCGCGATGATCGTGAGCTTTCCGATCCGCGAGAGGAGCGGCAAGAGCGACCGAGCCGTGCCGCGGCTCTGCGCCCACTCCGAGGTCGCCGCGCGGGCGAACGCGATGTCGACGCCGCGCAAGAGCGACCAGAAGAAGGCGATGAGGAGCACCGCGCGGAGCCCCTTGCGCGCCATGTCGAGGACGGGCCCCTCGAAGCCGATGAGCGGCACGAGGACGAGGGCGACGACGGCCGCCCATGCGAGCGTCAGGGGCCCGCCGAGGCGCTCGAGCACCAGATCATCGGCGTCGGTGCTCGTTCCGCGGACGATCGGCTTGAGCACCGCGCGCGTGACGCGTCCGAGCACGGCCCCCGCGAGCCACGAGGCCGCGAGCGCCAGGGGGATCAGCAGCCACTGGTAGTAGTCGAGGCCGAGGGGCCCGCTTCGCACGAGCAGGGGCGGCAAATGCGCTTCGAGCCAGGCCGCGCCCTCGCGCGCGGGCGCGGCGCTCGCGACCTCGGCGCGGCTCAGCAGACACGCGGCCGAAACGAAACCCCAAAAGCGAGCCGACACCCGTGCCGGAGCAGTGAGCGGGCGATCCAAAGAACAACCGACGGCGAGAGGCATGGTTGAGCCCTTCACGAGCGAGCTCGGCACGTGCCGCGCATCCCGGCGGGAACCGGGGGAGGCAACCTTAGTGACGCACCCGCCGCCCCGCAACCGAAACCGGAACGCCGTCCGACGAGTCGTGGCTCATCCAGAGCCGCGGGATGGGGGCCGCGTCGTCGCCTGATGATAGGCGGCCTGGATTTCGGCCTCGTCGAGGAATCCGGCGATCGTTCCGGTCTCGTTCAACACGACGAGCTCCCGCGATCGATGGGTGAGCATGCGCTCGAGCGCGACGTGCAAGTCGTCGTCTTCGCGAACGAGCGCGGGAACGCTCATCAAATCCATCGCCAGCGTCAGGTCGAGCACGTCCGGGTGCATCGCCAGCGCACGGACCGTGTCCGCCGTGATCGTCCCGAGCAAGCGACCGTCGTCGTGGAGCACGGGGAACACGTCTTGCCAGTCCGCGGCGCTCCGCGCGCCATCCAAGACCTCGCGCGCGGACGCCGTGCGGCGGAAGCTCACGTACGGCCGTTCTCGGACGAGCGCGTCGGCGACGCGCACCTCCTTGAGGACGTCGAGCACGAGCTCGTCCCGATGCGCGGGAGACTCGCGCTTGGTGCGGACCTGGCTCTCGTAGAGCGACACGCGCCGCAGCACGACGAAGGCGATCGCCTCGGCGAGCATGAGCGGCACGAGCAGGTCGTAGCTTCCCGCGAGCTCGCAGACGAGCACGAGCGACGCGATCGGAACGTGAGCGAGCCCCCCGTAGAACGTGCCCATGCCGACCAGGGCGAACGCGCCGGGATCGATCGTGGGATCCTCGAGCACGAGCTGCGCGGCCCGACCGAACGCGCCGCCGACGAGCCCGCCCACGACGAGCGACGGGCCGAAGTCACCGGCGCTGCCGCCCGAGCCGAGCGTGAGCGCGGTGGCGAGCATCTTGAGCAGCGCGAGCAGCGCGAGCAGCTGCACGCCGCGCCAGCCGCCGGGCAGCCAGCTCGCGCCGGTGATGGCGAGCTGCGCCGCGCCGTAGCCGCCACCGAGCAGCCCGATGCCGCGCCCTTCGCCCCCGAGATACGGCGCCAAGAACGAGAGGATCGGGACGACGAGCACGCCGAGCAGGAGCCCGCCGATCGCGGGCTTCAGCCATTGCGGCGCTGGCAAGCGCGCGAACAGGCGGCCCGAGCTTCGATACACCGCGAGGAAGCCCATCGCGGAGATCGACACGGTGAGCGCCATCACGCCGTAGAGCGGCAGGTGCTCGGGGAAGAACGGATAGCGCGGTGCGTGCGCGAAGAGCGTGGCCTCCCCGAAGAACGAAATGAACACCGAGTACGACGTGACGCTGGCGAGGACGCTCGGGACGAGCGCGTCGGACTCGAAGTCGTCGCGATGCAGAATCTCGACGGCGATCAACGCGGCTCCGAGCGGCGTCCGGAACACCGCCGAGACGCCGGCAGCGAGGCCCGCGACGAGGAGGATGCGGCGCTCGCGCTCGTCCACGCGGAGCACGCGCGCCACGAGCGACCCGAGGGCGCCGCCGATCTGCATGATCGGCCCTTCGCGCCCGCCGGAGCCGCCGAACCCGAGCGTGAAGATCGAAGCCGCGGCCTTGACCAGCGGAACTCGGGATCGCACCTCCCCGCGGTGCTGATGAAAGTCGCGGATGATGGCGTCCGCTCCGCCACCCCGCGTCTCGGGAGCGAACCGCGTCGAGAGGAGACCGCCGATGAGCGCGCCGAGCGCCGGGAGCACGAGCAACAGCCACGGCCGCAGCGGACCGCGCTCGATCCCCGGGTGGACGCGCTCTCCCCCCGCCCGCAGCGCGACGTACCCGGAGAGGCCCTCGAGCACCAGCCGCTCCGTGAGCTCCAGCGCGTAGTAAAAGAACGAGGCCACGAGCCCGGCCGCCGCGCCCACGAGCACACTGTGGAGCAGCGTTCTGCCCAAGAGCTCGAGCTCGAGCGGCGCCGAGGTGCGCCGCAGGATGCGCCGGAGCTCCCGGAACCCCGGCAAGAATCCGGGGGTCGATTCGCGCTCGTCTCCAGCAGGCATGGGCCGCCGAGGCCGGACTATGGCTGGGCCCTACCCGGCGTCAATCGGAAGGCACGCGACGCCCCCTCGGCTGCGTGAGCCGGCGCCACGCGGCTTTGGCGCCGGCATGTCGGGTGCCGTGCGGCCGGCGGGTCACCACCCGCATGGTTTGACATCAAACCATATCGAGCTAGTCTGAACCGGGCTTGCCCGCCCGAGCACGCACGCCGGGCGGAGCACCGACACGGCACTGGCGGGAAGGACCCCTCTGCCCCGATGAAGCCCGCGAACGAAAGCACTCCCTCCTACGAGCGGCTCGACCGCCGCGATCTCCACCGCATCCCGCAGCTCTCGCAGCTCACGCCCGACGAGCGCTTTGCGATCGAGGTCGTGTCGGCGGTGTTCCCGTTCCGGGTGAACCGGTACGTCGTCGAGCACCTCATCGACTGGAGTCGCGCCCCCGACGATCCGCTCTATCGGCTCACCTTCCCGCACGCCGACATGCTGGCTCCGGAGGACTTCGCGCGTGTCGCCGATCTCGTGCGCGCGGACGCCCCGCGCGAGCGCCTCGAGCCGGTCGTCCGAGAGCTGCAGCGCCGCGCGAACCCGCACCCGGCGGGCCAGCGCGACCTGAACGTGCCGACGCTCGACGGCGAGCGGGTCCCGGGCATCCAGCACAAATACCGCGAGACGGTGCTGTTCTTCCCGGCTCAGGGCCAGACGTGCCACGCGTACTGTAGCTATTGCTTCCGCTGGCCGCAGTTCGTCGGGCACGGCGACCTCAAGTTCGCGTCCCGCGAGGCGAGCACGTTGGTGCGCTATCTCCGGGCGCACCCGGAGGTGACGAGCGTGCTCATCACCGGGGGCGACCCCTTGGTGATGAAGACGGAGGTGCTCGAGCGCATCATCGCGCCGCTGCTCGAGGCCGACCTGCCGCACCTCGCCAGCATTCGTATCGGCACCAAGGCGCTCGCCTACTGGCCGCATCGCTTCCTCGGACGCGAGGGCGATGCCTTGCTCGCGCTGTTCGAGCGCGTGGTTCGAGCCGGCAAGACGCTCGCGCTCATGGCGCACTTCTCCCACCCGCGGGAGCTCGAGGTCGAGCCGGCGCAGCGTGCGCTCGCGCGTGTGCGCCGTTCCGGAGCCGTCGTGCGCTGCCAGGCACCGCTCGTCCGCCACGTCAACGACGACCCATCGGTGTGGGCGGAGCTCTGGCGGCTCGAGGTGCAGCTCGGCGCCATCCCCTACTACATGTTCGTGGAGCGCGACACCGGCCCGCGGCACTACTTCGAGGTGCCCCTGGCGCGCGCGTTTGGCATCTATCGAACGGCGTTCCAGCACGTCTCCGGACTGGCCCGGACGGTCCGGGGGCCGTCGATGAGCAGCACCCCGGGGAAGGTCTGCATCGAGGGCGTGGCGGAGATCGCCGGCGAGCGGGTCTTCGTGCTCAAATTCCTCCAGGCGCGGGACCCGGACTGGGTGGCCCGGCCGTTCTTCGCCCGGTACGACGAGCGCGCCACCTGGCTCGACCAGCTCCGGCCGGCGTTCGGCGAGCCGGAGTTCTTCTTCGAGCGGGGGCTCGCGGCGCTCTGCGACCATGGGACGGCCCTCGACACGCAGGCCGAACCGGTCCGGCGCCGGCGGCTGACGGTTTTCCGGGAAGTCGCCTAGAGCGACAAACGGCTAGGAACGCGCCGAGACATGCGGAAAACTGCGTCGGACAGAGTGCCCGCGTGGGGAGGGGCCCCGCCGAGTTCACCTCGGCGGGGAGAGGCGGCGCGTGCCGCCCCTACGAAACGAGGCTAGAAGGCCGATCGGTCAAACCGATCGGCGTTCTAGAGCGGTCGGGCCGCACTGGATTCCCATCTGCCGCCGCGGTACGGTCAGCGTCGTGTCGAGGGCACTGGTGCGTTCTCGGGCCTCATCGGGAAGTGAAACACGGCGCGCCGGCCCCAACGAGTTCGAGCTCGGCGGGACGCTGCACTTCATGCAGCTGCTCTGGGCCGTTTACCATGGCCTTCAGTCCCGCTCGAAGCACATGGAAGCCACGCTGGGCGTGACCGGACCTCAGCGGCTCGTGCTGCGCCTCGTCGGGCGGCATCCGGGAGCGTCGGCGAGCGAGATCGCGGCGACCCTGCGTTTGCACAAGAGCACGCTGACCGGCGTGCTGCGTCGGCTCGAGCAGCGTGGGCTCATCGAGCGCTCGACGGACGAGGAGGATGCGCGACGCTCCATCCTGGAGCTCACGACGCGCGGCGCCCGCATCGACGCGCGCCAGGCCGGCACGGTGGAAGCCGCCGTTCGGCGTGCGCTCTCGCGCGCCGAGCCAGGAGAGATCGCCGCGGCGGAGCGCCTCCTGCGCTCGATCGCGGAAGAGCTCGAGGGCGAGCCGTAACGACTCGAGAGCGAGCCGTTACGAGACGGGCTCGGAGCGCTGGCACGGGGTGTGAAGACGTCACGCTCCGGAGAAAGCGTTCGTGGCTTCGCGTACCCGCACGTTGGCAGACTTCGTGCCTGCCCCACTTCGAGCGACGCTGATCGCGCTCGGCGTCGGTGCCTCCGCGGTCGGCACCCTCGCCGCGACGGGCGCCGCGCGCCGGCGCTCCCGCCTTCGGCGCGCGCCGCGCGTGATGCCGAGGAGGCCCGTGCTCGCGCGCTCGCCGGAGGACCTCGAGAGCGAGCCGGCGCTCGCGTCGCGCGTGCCGTGGACGCCCGAGCGCCTGCGCGCCGTGCTGCGCACCGAGCTCCACGGCGAGCGGATAGTGGTGGTGGCGAATCGCGAGCCCTACATCCACGAGCGGGACGAGCATGGCGGCGTGCGCGTCGTGCACCCGGCGAGCGGGCTGGTCACCGCCATCGAGCCCATGATGCGCGCCTGCTCCGGCGTATGGGTCGCGCATGGCGGCGGCTCGGCGGATCGAGCCACCGTGGACGCGCACGATCGCGTGCGGGTGCCGCCCGGAGAGGAGTCGTACGTGCTCCGGCGCGTCTGGCTCAGCGAGGAAGAGGAGCGCCGCTACTACTACGGCTTCTCGAACGAGGGCCTCTGGCCACTTTGCCACGTCGCCCATCGGCGCCCCGTGTTCCGCCAGGAGGATTGGGAGGAGTACCGCCGCGTCAACGCTCGCTTCGCCGAGGCCGTGCTCGACGAGGTCTCCGTCGACGACCCGATCGTGCTCGTTCAAGACTACCACTTCGCTCTCGCGCCCAAGATGATCCGCGGCGAGCTGCCCAACGCGACGATCCTCACCTTCTGGCACATCCCTTGGCCGAACTCGGAGCGGTTCGGGATCTGCCCGTTCCGCGACGAGCTGCTCGAAGGGCTGCTCGGCTCGAGCATCCTCGGCTTTCACACGCGAAAGCACTGCAACAACTTCCTCGACGCGGCGGACGTGTACATCGAGTCTCGGATCGATCGCGAGGACAACGCCGTGGTCCAGCACGGGCGCCCCACGCTCGTGCGCCCGTATCCGATTTCCATCGAGTGGCCCGTGCACTGGCTCGACGAGCTCCCGTCGCCGGCCGAGTGCCGCAAGGCGCTCCTCGACGAGCTCGGCCTCCCCGAACGGCAGCTCCTCGGGGTCGGGGTCGATCGGCTCGACTACACGAAAGGGATCGAGGAGCGCCTGTTCGCGGTGGACGAGCTCCTCACGCGCTACCCCGAGTTTCGCGGGCGCTTCACGTTCGTGCAGCTCGCCGCGCCGAGCCGAACGCGCATCGCCTACTACCGCGACCTCAATCAGCGCGTCGAAGATCTCGCGAGCTGCATCAACGAGCGCTGGAACGCGCACGGAGCGCCCGCCATCGTCCTCTTGCGTTCGCACCACGAGCCGCCCAGCGTGTACCGCACGCTGCGAGCCGCCGACCTCTGCTACGTGAGCAGCTTGCACGACGGCATGAACCTCGTCGCCAAGGAGTTCGTCGCCGCGCGCGACGACGAGCGCGGCGTGCTCGTGTTGAGCGAGTTCACCGGCGCCGCGCGCGAGCTCCCGGAAGCGCTGATCGTCAACCCGTACGACCTCCGCGCGGCGAGCACCGCGCTCGCCGCCGCGCTGCGCATGTCCGGCGAGGAGCAGGGGAGCCGCATGCGCGCCATGCGCCGCCAGGTGAGCGAGCGCAACGTCTACCGCTGGGCGGGTTCCATCCTCGGCGACGGCGCGCGGCTCCGCGCTCGCGAGCGCCTCGAGGCTCGCATCTCGCACCCGGGCCGAACCGCGCGCCCGCGGTTCGAGTAGAGCGCGCCGCGATTCGCGTCCGCTTCGCGCTTCAGCGGTTCGCGAGCGCCGGGCGGAGCGCGTAGAGCGAGAGCTCGGTCGGCGGCGGGATCACGTCTCGCGGCATGTCGCGGTTCGACTCGAGGGTCTCCCAGCGCAACATGTAGACGACGTCCGCATCCGGACCCCGCCCGCTGTCCGCTTGCCAGCGCACGATCATGCCGGGCGTCGGAGACAAAGGCGTGTCGAGCTCGCGCGGGTACGGAAGCGGCGGCTCGATGGTCTCGACGGCGGCGAGCGTCGCCTCGTCGAGGCGGAACGCGCCCCACCCGCCGTAGCGCGCGTGGTACCAGCGCTGCGTGAGCGTTCCGTCGGGCTGCACCGCGACGCCTTCGACCTCGATCTCGAACACGAGCGTCCCGTTGCCTCCGAAGTCCCAGCGGTAGTCCCAATCGGACGTTTGGCGCACGACCCAGCGCCCGTCCTCGAGCCGAGCGTTGTAGAGCTGCGTCGCGCCGCTCGCGTCGTACTTGTGATAGACGATGACCGGGCGGTTCTGCGAGTCGAAGCCGACCTTCGTGTTGTTGTTGATCATGCCGCCCCGCGCGGGGACGGGATCCACGATGTCGCTCTGAGCGAGGCGAATCGGAAGCGCGAGCGGCTGCCCGGCGCCGCTCTCCCAGTTCACGAGATCGCGCGTGCGCGCGTAGGAGAGATCGTGGTTCGTCGCCGCGTCGGGCGTGTCGCGCCACACCCAGACGAGGTGCCAGTAGCCGTCCGGGCCTTGGATGGGGCCGACCGGGTAGGCGTTGCGCTGGCCCTCGCCGTCCGTGAGGGGCGTGTCGAGCAAGCGTTCCCAGCGGCGGGCGCCGGCGTCGTAGATGTTGAAGATGTGATTGCCGTTTCCGCTGCCCCCGTCGCGGTACGCGAAGATCAGGTCGCCGTCCGGGCCGTGGAAGAACTCCGGATAGGTGCAGCTTTGCTCGTTCGAGCCGACCATCGAGGCGACCTTCTCGAACGACTGGATGTCGAACGGCTTCGTGCTCCGGAAGTAGATCAGGGGCACGTTGTGCATGTTGCCCGAGACGTGGAGAAAGCCGTTCTCATCGACGGCCATGGCCACGGAGTTGTGACTGTCCCAACCGAGCGTCGTGGGCAGACGCACGAAATCCCACTGTCGCCGAGCGAGCGTGCGCGCGGCGACGGTGAGCTTGCGATCCTGGTCGTAGAAGGCGGCAAACTGCCAGTCGTCGCGCGTCACGAGCGCGAACTTCACCGGATGGCCCGACCACACGCTCGAGATCGGAATCACGTCCGCCACGGGCTCGAGCGCCGCGCCGGCAGCGCCGCCCTCGTTCGCGTTCCCCGCGCTGGCCCCGCCGGGCCCGGCGCCGCCCGCCGAGCCGCCCTGCGCCGCGCCTCCGCCGCCGTGCGCGCCGCTCCCGCTCTCCCCGCCGGAGCTTCCCGGTGTCGCGCCGCCCGCGCCGCTCGTTCCGCCCGTGCTCGGGCTTCCGCTCCCGGCAACGCCGCCGTTCGCGGCGGTTCCGCCGCCGCTCGCCGGCACGCCCCCAGTCGACAAAGCCCCTGCTGCGCCGCCCTGGGTGCTGACACCGGCCTTTCCTCCGCCGCTGACACCGGCATGGCCGCTCACGCCGCCGTGCGCGACCGCTCCGGCGTTTCCACCGCTCGCGCCCTCACCGGACGGCGGTGTCGGCGCTCCGCATGCCGGGATGAGCAGCCAAAGCGCGAGTCCCCAGTTCCCCCGCGGGCGCTGCCAGCGAGGAGCAGGAGGAATCGCGGGGCTCATGGCCTCGAGACGTAGCACGCGGCCCTCCCCTCGAGAAACGCGGACGCCGAAAGGCGACGAGGCGGTCCCCCGGATTCAGGGTGGGCGAAAGTATCGAGTCCTCACCGATTCTGGCGACGGATTCTGGGGTCGAAAGCGTGAGTCCGCGGCTCAGAGACGGCGTGTCTCGCGGCCGATCGACGCCCCCGCCGAGGGGACGAGTCAGGGACGAGTCCAGAGATAGACCTCGTGAGCCTCCCCGTTGACGGGCACGCGGGTCACGCTGTCGGGCTTCCAGTCGCCCATGTCGTGCATGTGCGAGACCACGCGCGCTCCCGCCGGGAGCTCGCGAAGCAGCTTCGGTCGCAAGCGCAGATTGACCTCGGGCCAGAGAAACAACATCACGACGGTCGCGTCGCCGATGTCCGTCTCGAAGAGATCCTGTTCGAGGAAGGTGATTCGGTTCTCCACGCCCGCGCGGCGCGCGTTCTCGCGACTCTCGCGGATGCGCTCGGGATCGATGTCGACGCAAACACCGCGCGCGCCGCGCTCCTTCACGGCCGCGATCACGATGCGCCCGTCGCCGCAGCCGAGATCGTAGACGACATCTTCGGGTCCGACGTCCGCGAGGCGCAGCATGGCGCTCACCACCTCCGGCTCCGACGGCTCGTACGGGACGTCGGGGACCCGAGCGGCCGTCTCGACGCTCGCGCACGACAAACCCGCGTGCGGGCCGCCGAGCACGCCCAGCGCCAGAGCCCCCGAGAGGAGCACCGCCGTCACGACGCGCAGGGTGACCGTCGGCATCAGGGGCGTCCTTCCGGGAGCGCGCGCGGCGATGCGCGCTCGGTCCCGGGCTGTCGCTCCGTCCATGTCGCCGACGTCGCGGCTCGCGTCGTCCAGGTGTCGCGGGGCTCCGTCAGCGCCGTCGCGGACCACGTTGGCCATCCGTCGCGGGGCTCAGTCACTGCCGTCCTCGGGGATCGCGTTCTCCATGCTGCGCCATTCCGTCGTCTCAGTAGCTCGCGGCTCGCCGTACAGCGAGCTCTCTTCGGTGTGCGGCGGCTTGCGCGCGAGCCGCGCCTGAAGCGCGTCGATGCGCCTCGATGCCTCGGCCTGGCTGAGACTCGCGTCGAAGGGCTCGCCCGCCTGCTCGGAGAGCGCTCGCAGTGAAGCCGCCTGTGCCGAAGTCATCGGTTCTCCGCCCAGCTTCCGGCTCTCCGCATCCTTCTGGGCCCGGCCTTCGCTCGCCGAGCTCTGCCCCGCGCTCTCTGGATTCATCGCTGCCACCTCGTCGCCTTTTCGCCTCGATTTCCAGCGCCGCCTTTCCGGACCTGCACGGTCGCTTTGCCGGTTCGGCGCGCGCCTGCGCTCCGTACGGAGCAAGTATCATGCTGGCGGAGACCGCCGCTCGCGAGCGAGCAAGCGAGCGCGTGAACGGAAACTTTTCTCGCCACTCGACAGACATCCCGATTTCGCTCCTCTCGGGAGCAAGCTCGGAAACGAATGCACGTTCCGCCCCGCGGAGAGCACGGGTACCATGGCCCGGTTCTCTGCCGCGCGGACGACCGCGGCGAACGTGCAGCTTCCGTGACTCTCCGCTCGAATCCGTGTGTGCGTTTCCGAACGAGCGCCCGGCGAACGCTCGGCGCGCTGACCCTGGCTCTTCTCCCTTCGACCTGGGCCTGCTCCGCGGCAGATGAGCCCGACGCGGCCTTCGGCGGGAGCCCAGGACAGAGCGGTTCGGCGGGAGCTCCAGCGCCGAGCGGCGGAACCAGCGCGGGCCTCGGCGGCGCGCCGTTCGGGACCGGGGGCACCTCCGGAGCGCCCACGACCGGTGGCTCCTCCACGGGCGGCGCGAGCGGGAACGGCGGCGCAGCCCTGGGCGGCGGGGGTGTCGGAGCAGGCACCTCGAGCGCAGGCGGCGCTCCGGCTCAGGGCGGCGCTTCGGGGATGGGCGCGAGCGGCTCCGGAGGCCTGACCGGCGGTGTCGGGGGCAGCTCGGGCGGCGCCGCCAGCTCCGGCGCGGGAGGCACCTCCGGCGGCAACGCGAACACGGGCGGGTCGGAGCTTGGCGGAAACGGCGGAGCCGCCGCCTCACCGAGCGATGGCGGCACGGCCGGAACCCTCGCCGAAGGAGGCGCCGATGCGGGCGCCGGTGGCTCCAGCGTCGATCCGGACTGCCCGAAGATGGGCAGCATCACGTACACCCTGAACCGCGCGGCCTCGCCGACTCCCACGCAACAGATGGCCTACCAGCGCATCGAGAGCGCGATGGAGGAGGCCGTCGCCTTCTACAACTGCCACACCGAAATCGAAAAGCGCCTCTCCGTCTCGTACGAGCCGAGCGTGCCCACCGCGGACGGCAACGTGAACGGCTCCATCCGTTTCGGCTCCACCGACTCGATGAACCCCATCACCGCGATGCACGAGATCGCCCACACCCTCGGCGTCGGCAGCAACGAGTTCCGCGCGTTGGTCAAAGACGGGATCTTCATCGGCGAGCTCGCCACGAACGAGCTCCGCGCCATCACCGGCGATCCCACCGAAGAGGTCCATTCGGACGGCACCCACTTCTGGCCCTATGGGCTCAACTACACGAGCGAAGTCATGTCCGACGAAGACCTCCTCAATCACTGCCGCATGGTCGTCGCCATTCGCGCGGACATGGGACTCTGAGCCGCCCCTCGTGGCTTCGCCAGAGAGAAGCTCAGCCTGGATTTGGGGCTGATGATCGCAAGATCCATCGTGCTGCAACCAACGTCCGGGATTGGCTGCTCGCATCCGACTTGCAGGCACTCGAGCCTCGATTTCGGGCTGACGCCGGAGGGGGAGGTCGAGACCGAAGCGGATTTGGAAGACGAATTCGCTTTCGGCGCGCAGGCGATAGCAGCGCTATCGCGAGCACGACGGGCGCGAAGGCGGCGGAAAGACGCGAGGGATCGGCCCTTCCCGACTAGTGCACCGCATATGAAATGCGGTCAATTCGCTCGCGAAACCGCCGCCTCCAGGAACGACGGCACGCCCGCCGAGAGCAACGCAAACGATCCCGCCTGCGGTGCGCGCCTCGTGCTCGTGGCTTGCGCCGTGCTCCTCATTTCTTTCGCCGGAACCGTCCGCGGCTCAGCACCGACACGGCCCCATGCCGTTCCGCCTCCACCGCCGGACACACCCGCGCCACCGCCGAGGCTGGCTGAGCCTCCGCCTGAGCCTAGATTTCGGGCTGACGCCGGAGGGCGTCGTCCGATCTGCCCGCCGCCAACACGCGCTGTTCCTGCTTCGGATTCGCAGCCGTCGCCAGAGTCGCCGCGAAGTGCGCGATTCTGGTTCGAGGCCCCGCGTCGCGCTCACGCCTCGCGACACAAAAAGCACCGGCTCCGTCCGCCGTCGGCGAGCGGATAGAGCTCGGGCACCTCGCGCGGACAGGGGTCGAAGCGCTCGGAGCAGCGCGGATGGAAGCGGCACCCCGACGGCGGGCGAGCGGGGGACGGCACTTCACCGCCGAGCAGCGGCGCTTTGCCCTTGGACGCGGCGCCGATGCGCGGGCTCGAGGCGACGAGCGCGCGCGTGTACGGGTGCGCCGGCTCCGTGAACAGCGCCTCGGACGCGCGCAGCTCCACGATTTGCCCGACGTACATCACCGCGACCCGATGCGCGATGTAGCGCACGATGCCGAGGTCGTGCGTGACGAACAGGTACGCGATGCCGAGCTCGCGCTGGAGCCTCTTCAAGAGCTCGAGGATCTGCGCCTGAATCGAGACGTCGAGCGCGGAGGTGACCTCGTCGCAGAGCAAGAGCTTCGGCGAGACGGAGAGCGCGCGGGCGATGCTGATACGCTGCCGCTGCCCCCCGGAGAACTCGTGCGGGTACCGGAAGCGGAGGTCCGGATCGAGCCCCACCTGTTCGAGGAGCTCCGAGACTTTGCCGTCGACGTCCCGCGGCGTGGCGCGGCCATGGAGCAGCAACGCCTCCGAGAGCGTGGCGAGGATCGTGAGCCGCGGGTTCAGGCTCGCGTACGGATCCTGAAAGACGAGCTGGACGTCCTTGCGCAGGGCGCGGAGCGCCGCGCGGTTCGCGCCGCGGAGCTCCGTTCCGCGAAAGCGAATCGAGCCGCGCGTGGGCACGTTGAGACCGACGAGGGTGCGCGCGAGCGTGGACTTGCCCGAGCCCGACTCGCCGACGAGCGCGACGGTCTCGCCCGGAAACAGGTCGAGGTCCACGCCGTCCACGGCGCGGATCGGCCCCGACGGCCCCGCGAAGTGCACGCACAAGTCGCGCACGGTGAGCAGCGCCTGCCCGGCCGCCAGAGCGCCGTCTGCCGTCGCCTCCGCCGCCGCTCCGGCGCGCGGCTCCGTGGGATCTCCGAGCGCCATCAGGTCCCCATCTCCTCGAGCGGCGCGATACAGCGGCGCTTCCGACCGTCATCGAGCGTGACCAGCGCGGGCTCCCCCTCGCGGCACGCCGCGCGCACGCGCCGGCAGCGCGCGGCAAACGCGCACTCGCGAAGCGGCTCGGCCCCGAGGCGCGGCGGCACCCCGCCAATCGGACGCAGGCTGCCGCCCGCGGGCTCGTCGAGCCGTGGCGTGCTCTCGAGCAGCGCCTCCGTATACGGGTGCAGCGGTCGCTCCATGAGCGCCCGCGTCGGCGCTTCCTCCACGACCCGCCCGGCGTAAAGGACGATCACCCGATCGCAGAGCTCGGAGATCACGCCGAGGTCGTGCGTGATGAAGAGGATGGACGTGTTCCGCTCCGTCCGGATCGAGCGGATCAGCTCGAGGATCTGCGCTTGAATGGTGACGTCGAGCATCGTCGTCGGCTCGTCCGCGATGAGCAGCGCCGGATCGCAGAGCAGCGCCATGGCGATGCACACGCGCTGGCGCATGCCGCCCGAGAGCTGATGGGGATACGCGCGGAGGCGCTCCTCCGCGTCCGGGATCCCGACCTGGGCGAGCACGCGGGCGCTCTCGGCTCGCGCCGCGCGCCGATCGAGCTTGCGATGCAGCACGAGCACCTCGCCGAGCTGCTCCTCGAGCGTCAAGTACGGGTTCAGGCTCGTCAGCGGATCCTGGAAGATCATCGAGATCCGATCGCCGCGCAGGCGCTGGAGCTCGCGCTCGGAGAGCCCGACGATCTCCCGCCCCTCGAAGCGGATGCTGCCGCGGGGGATGCGCCCGGACGGGCGCTCGAGCAGGCCCATCGTGGCGAGGCTCGTCACGCTCTTGCCCGAGCCGGACTCGCCGACGAGCCCGACGATCTCCCCCCGGTCGATGGAAAAGCTCACGCCGTCGACGGCGCGCACCGTGCGGTCGCGACCGCGGAACTCGACGCACAGGTCTTCGATCTCGAGCAGCGCCGCCATGCTCACTCCCGCGCCTTCGGATCGAGCGCGTCGCGCAGGCCGTCGCCCAAGAAGTTCAAGCTGAGCAGCGTGAGGCCGAGGAAGAGGCTCGGCCAGAAGAGCAGCCACCAGTACGAGTGCACGGGGTTCACGACGGCGATGCCCTCCGAGACGAGCTGCCCCCACGAGAGCGCGACCCCCAGGCCCAGGAACGAAAGGAACGACTCGAGGATGATCACCGACGGGACCATGAGCGTCGCGTAGACGATCACCACGCCCGCGATGTTCGGCAAAACGTGCCGGAAGAGCACGCGCGCGTCGGACGCCCCGAGCAGCTCCGCCGCGAGCACGAACTCCCGCCCGCGCAGCGCGAGCACCTGGCCCCGCACGATGCGCGCCATGGTGAGCCACTGCACGAGCCCGAGCGCGACGAACACCGGGAGCATCTCGCCCCGCGCCGTCTCGGAGAACAGGAGCATCACCAGGATGACGAGGAACATGTACGGAAGGCCGTACAAGAAGTCGACGAGGCGCATCAGGATCTCGTCGGTCTTTCCGCCGTAGAAGCCCGCGACCATGCCCACGGCGACCCCCACCACGACCGAGACGAGCGTCGCGACGACCCCGACGAGGAGCGAGGCGCGCCCACCGACGAGCACGCGCGCGAACAGATCCCGACCGAGCGCGTCGGTGCCGAACCAGGCGTCGCCCGAGGGCGGCCGATTGCGGAGCTCGGGGCGCGTGAAGTGCGGATCGAGCTCGAGCACCACGGGCCCGAGCACGCACGCGAGCGCGATCGCGAGGAGCAGCCCTGCGCCGAGCAGCGCCATGCGGTTCCGGAAGAGGCGCCGCCCCGCCTCGGCCCAAGCGCCCTGACTCGGGCGCTGCGCCGTCATGCCTTCGCCTCCCGCGCGTCCGCGAGCCGCGGATCGAGCCAGGCATAAGCGAGGTCGACCAGCAGGTTGAACGCGATGATCAGGCCGAAGTACACGATCGCCGTCCCGAGCACGACCGAGTAGTCGCGGTTCACGGCGCCTTTGACGAACCACTGCCCCATCCCCGGCACACCGAACAGCACCTCGACCACGAACGAGCCCGTCATGGTCGCCGCCGCGGCCGGGCCGAGAAACGACACGACGGGGATCACCGCGCCCCGCAGCGCGTGCTTGCCGACGACCCAGCTCTCGGGCAGCCCCTTGGCGCGCGCCGCGCGGATGTAATCCTGCTGCATCACCTCCACGGTGCCGCTCCGCGCGAGCCGCGCGATGATCGCGGCGTTCGGCAGCGCGAGCGCCACGGCGGGCATCACGAGGTGCGCGTAGCCGCCCCAGCCCGCCACTGGGAGCACGCCGAGCCAGAGCGCGAACACGATGATCAAGCCCGCGCCGATGACGAAGTTCGGCAGCGAGATGCCGAGCAGCGCGAGCGCCATGCTGCCGTGGTCCGCGAGCGAGTTCTTCTTGAGCCCCGCGACGATGCCGAGCACCAGGCCGAAGCACACGGCGAGGATCAGCGCGAACAGACCGAGCGAGAGGCTCACCGGGAACGCGGGGCCGAGCAGATCCTCGACCATGCGCCCCTGCACCTTGATCGACGGCCCGAGGGTGCCCTCCGCGATCAGGCGCCGCATGTAGACGAAGAAGAACTCCGTCGCGTTCTCGGGGACGCCGTACTGCGCGCGCAGCACGGCCTCCACCTCCGGCGTCGCGGCCCGCTCGTTCGCGAACGGGTTGCCCGGCGCCGCGTACATGAGCAGGGCCGTCGCGTAGATGAGCACGACCAGCGCCGGCGCCAAGAACACCACGCGCCGGAGCGCGACCATCGGCAAGGAGCGGTACGCGAGCGCGGCGAGCGCGAGCGCCGCGAGCGCGGCCGAGAGCGGCGCGACCGCGACGCGCAGGGCCACGAACGCGAGCCCGCCCACCAAGACGGACGCGAGCGGGCGGATCGCCGCCTTCGGCAGGAACGTCGTGCCCGCGAGCACGACGAGCCCGAGGATCAAGCCGAACGCCTCGCTAAGGCCCATCCGACGCTCCCGGGGCTCGCTCCCCTCGCCGCACGCGGATGCTGCGCAGCGGGTGCATGTCGCGGAGGTTCGCGCGCTTGCGGCCGTCCGCGGTCTCGAGCTCCGTGTAGAAGCCCTCCACCTCGGGTTTGACGAGCCCGTTGATCACGTAGAAGTAGAGCGGCACGACCGGCAACGCTTCGCCGACGAGCAGGCGCTCGGCCTCCGCCAGGAGCGCGAGGCGCAGCGTCGCCATCGCTTCGAGCCGCGCGTCGCCCTCCGGCGCGTTTTGCACGGCCTCGAGCAGGCGCCGCACCGGCTCCGGCCGGGCGAGTGCGCCGAGGAGCGGCTCCGGATCGGCGAGGAAGCGATCCATGTTCTGCGCGCTCGTGATCAAGCGATCGTAGAGTGGGTTCCCCCAGCCCGTCTGGTTGTTTCCCCCGTTCGTCACCCAGATGTCGAGGAACGTGTTGGGGTCCTCGTAGTCGCCGATCCAGCCGGCGCGCCCGAGATCGTAGTCGAGCGCGCGCATCGTCGCCTGGTACGACTGCCACTCCTGGTTGTACGCCGTGACGTCGAGGCCGAGGTTTCGCCGCAGCTGATCGGCCAACACCTCGGCGAGCTTTTTGTGCATCTCGAGGGTGTTGTAGAGAATGCCGAACTTGGGAAAGCCGCGCCCCCCGGGGAACCCCGCCTCGGCGAGCAAGCGGCGCGCCTCGGCGACGTCGTACCGGATCGCGCTCTCGGGCGGCGTGTAGCCCGGGAGCCCGGGCGGCACGAAGTGGCGCGCCGGGATCTGCCCGAGGCCGAGCACCTCGCGCGTGATGAGCTCGCGATCGATCGCGAGGTTCAGCGCCTTGCGGACGCGCGCGTCGTCGAACGGCTTCCGCGTGGTGTTGATGCGGTAGTAGTAAATGATGAGCGCGGGCCCCGTGTAGAAGTCGTCGCGCTTCTTGATCTCGTCGGCGAGGTCGAGCGGGTAGTAGCCGCTCGGCAGCCAGTCGACCTCGCCGCTCAGGTAGAGGTTGAGCGCCGTGGTCATGTTCTCGATGGGCAGCGCGTCCACGCTGCCGAGCGCGACGTTGGCCGCGTCCCAGTAGGTCTCGCTCCGCTCGAGCCGGATGCGATCGCCGACGCGCCAGGCGGCGAGGCGAAACGCGCCGTTGCTCACGATGGTCTCCGGGAGGAACCACTTGCCCGCGAGCCCCTCTTTCTCGACGACCCACCGCGGAACCGGAAAGCTCGGGTAGAACGCCGTGAGCTCGAGGAAATACGGCGTCGGCGCGACCAGCTCGACGACCAGCGTGTGATCGTCCTTTGCGTACACCCCCGCGTCCCGCCCGAACCGTCGCTCTGCCTCGCGAAAGCGCGCGCGGCGACGCTCGGCTTCGCGCTCGAGCGCGCGCACGAGGGCCGGCACCTCCCCGGCCTCGATGTCCGTCGTCCGCGCGGGCAGGTCGCGGAGGAGCGGCTCCTCGGCGCCCTTGAGCGCCGCATGGAGGTTCACGCGCGTCGCGAGCTTCTGGAGCTCCGACGCCGGAATCCCTCGCGGATGCGCGCGCGCAAGCTCGCGGAAGCCCGTCGCGATGGGGCCCTTCAGCGCGTCGGCGCTCGCGCCGTAGGTGTTGTACTCGGCCGCGTAGCGCACCATGTGCAGGATGTACGCGTACTCGGCGCCGAGCTTCGGATCTTGCAGGCGCCGCCACGCGTAGGCGAAGTCGTGCGCCGTCACGGGGCGGCCGTCGCTCCAGCGGGCGGTCTTCCGGAGATGGAAGGTGTACCGCTTGCCGTCCGGGGCGATCTCCCAGCGCTCGGCGACTCCCGGGACGGGCTCGAGCGAGCGGGCGTCGAGCCGCGTGAGCCCCTCGAAGATCGCGTCGGCGATGCGTCCCTCGGGCTCGCCGGTCATCAGCCCCGGGTCGAGCGTCTTCGGCTCGGTCCCGTTCACGAAGCGGAAGTCGGCCCGGCCCGCGCTCGAGGCAGAGAAGGTCACGCCGACGGCGGCGAGCCCCAGCAGCAAGAGCACGAGCATCCCGACGAGACTACGCAGCATCGTCGAGACCTGGAGCCCGAAGCCGCTTCTCCGGGACGAGGCGCGAGCGCCGCTCCGAAACCCCGCTCGGCCCCCTACGCGGCATCGCTCTCGCTGACGAGATGGCAGTACACGCGGTGGGCCGGCTCACGCCGCACGACGGACTCCGCGGGCACCACCGTCGAGCACGGCTCGAACACCTCCGGACAGCGCGTGTGGAAGCGGCAGCCCGGTGGCGGGTCGATCGGCGACGGCACCTCGCCCTCGAGCGGCACCGGTTTCAGGGGCGCGCGCGGATCGGGCACGGGATTGGCCGAGAGCAGCGCGCGCGTGTACGGGTGGCGCGGCGCCTCGAACAAATCCTCGGCCGAGGCGACCTCGACGAGCTTGCCGAGGTACATCACCGCGACCCGATCCGCCACGTGGCGCACCACGTTCAGGTTGTGGGTGATGAACAGGTAGGTGAGCCCGAGCTCCTTCTGGAGTTCGAACAACAGGTTCAGGATTTGCGCCTGAATCGAGAGGTCGAGCGCCGAGACGGCCTCGTCGCAGACGATGAAGTCGGGATTCGGGGCGAGCGCGCGCGCGATGCAGATGCGCTGGCGCTGCCCCCCGGAGAACTCGTGCGGATAGCGGCTCCGGGCGCGCGCCGGCAGCCCCACGCGCTCGAGCAGCGCCGCCACGCGCCGGTCGAGCTCCGCGCCGCGGGCGATGCCGTGGACGCGCAGCGACTCCCCGATCGCCTCGCCCACCGGCAAACGCGGGTTCAGCGACGCATACGGGTCCTGAAACACGATCTGCATCTTGGGTCGCAGACGCCGGAGCTCTTCCTCCGAGAGCTTCGCGAGGTCCTTGCCGGCGAACCGCATCGTGCCCGAGGTCGGCTCGATCAAGCGGAGCAGCGTGCGCCCCACCGTCGTCTTGCCCGACCCGGATTCACCGACGAGCCCGAGCGTCTCCCCCCGACGAATCGTGAACGAGACGCCGTCGACGGCGCGCACGAACGCGCGCGGTCGCCCGAAGAGCCCGCCGCGCACCGGGAAGTGCTTGACGAGATTCTCCACCTCGACGAGGTCTTCGGTCGCTGCCGCCACACCTCGAGCTTCGGCCGGAACAGCCATGCGGCCGGAGCGTAGCCTCGAGTGCAGTCAGGTTCCAGCCGCGGGCGGCTCGTCGAGCGCGAAGCACGCCGCTCGGTGCTCCGGCGCGTGCTCGACGAGCTCGGGCATGCGCTCGGCGCAAACGGGCATCGAAAGCTTGCAGCGCGGGGCGAACGGGCAGCCCGGGGGCAGCCGATCCGGGGGCGGAACGCGGCCCGGGATCGCCTCGAGCCGCTCGCGGGACCGACCCGGGCGCGGGAGCGCGCCGAGCAGCGCGCGCGTGTACGGGTGCAGCGGGTCGTCGAACAGATCGACGACCCGTGACGCTTCGACGAGCTTGCCCGCGTACATCACGTTCACGCGCTCCGCGAAGTGCGCCACGATGCCGAGATCGTGCGTGATCATCAGCATGGCCATGTCGTGGTCGCGCCGGAGCGACTGCAAGAGCTCGAGGATCTGCGCCTGGATGGTGACGTCGAGCGCCGTCGTCGGCTCGTCCGCGATGAGCAGCCGCGGGCGCCCCGCGATGGCCATCGCGATCATCACGCGCTGCTTCATGCCGCCCGAGAGCTCGTGCGGATACTGATCCACGCGCCGCTCCGGCAGCGGGATGCCGACCCGCGCGAGCAGCTCGATCGCCTCGCGCCGCGCGGCGCGCTCGTCGGACCCGCGGTGCAGCCTGAGCACCTCGGCGATCTGCTGCCCGATGCGGAACACCGGGTTCAGCGACGTCATCGGCTCCTGGAACACCATCGCGATCTCGCCGCCGCGAACGCGGCGGAGGTCCGCCTCCGGAAGCCCTACGAGCTCCTTGCCGCCGAGGCGCACGCTGCCGCGCACGCGGGCGGAGCCCGGCAAGAGGCCCATCGCGGCGAGCGCGGTCACGGATTTTCCGCAGCCGGACTCACCGACGAGCGCGACGGTCTCGCCGCGGTTCACCGTGAAGTCCACGCCGCGCACGGCGCGCGCCGGGGCCGAGTCCGTCTCGAACTCGACCTCGAGCCCTTTCACCTCGAAGAGCGGCTCGTTCTCGCTCATGCCGCGACTCGCTTGCGCAATTTCGGGTTCAAGGCTTCCCGGAGCCCCTCCCCGACCAGGTTGAACGAGAGCACGACGACCAGGATCGCCAGGCCCGGGACGAGGAAGAGCCACGGCGCGTCGAAGAGGTAGAGGCGTCCGTCGGACAGGATGTTTCCCCAGGTGGCGTGCGGCGGCTGCACGCCGAAGCCGAGGAAGGAGAGCGCGGACTCGGTGAGGATGGCGCGGGCCACGTCGATCGTCGCCGACACGAACACCGGCGCCATCGCGTTCGGCACCATGTGCCGGAAGATGATGCGCCACGAAGGCAGGCCGAGCGCCCGCGCCGCCGTCACGAAATCGCGCTCGCGGAGCGCCAAGAACTCCGCCCGCACGAAGCGCGCCGTCCCCATCCAGCTCGTCGCCCCGATCACGATCATGATGTTGAAGATGCTCGGCGGCAGGAGCGCCACGACCGTGAGGATCAGGAAGAACGTGGGGAAGCAGAGCACCACGTCCGTGAAGCGCATGATGATCGTGTCGACGCTGAGCGGCCCGAGCCGGCGCTGGCCGTAGAAGCCGGCGAGCCCGCCGAGCAAGACGCCGATGGTGATCGAGATGCCGACCGCGACGAGGCCGATCGAGAGCGACACGAACGCCCCCTGGAGCATCCGCGCGAACACGCTCCGCCCGAGCTCGTCCGTGCCGAGCAGATAGAGCCCGAACTCCGGCTGGAGCTCCGCCGGGAGCGCCGCCGAGGGGCGCGACAACGGCGGCAGGAGCTTGTCCGGCAGCCGCACCGCGGCGGGATCGAACACCACCCACCACTCGGTGAGGGCCTTGCCGAC
>Ga0079224_100001772_pt1 | contig 25352 bp, 20 predicted proteins | sample Stecom2015_FD_80414 | JGI IMG/M metagenome (GOLD analysis project Ga0079224, IMG submission 80414) | Agricultural soil microbial communities from Utah to study Nitrogen management - Steer compost 2015 | ecosystem: Environmental > Terrestrial > Soil > Agricultural land | place: USA: Utah... | reverse complement strand
TCGAAATTTTCCGGGGCAACGTTGGCATTGTCAGAAGTTGTGTCTGTATTTAAGTTCAATACTTCTTCTACTTCTTCGTTTTTTGTCTCTTTAGACATAATTTTAAAAATTTGTATCTCAAAAATTCAAATCGAAATCAATGCGGAAAAGTGATTTTGAGAGTAGTTAAACTTTTGTTTTTCAACACTTTGTTTCTAAATCCGCCAAAGTGGGTGCAAAGGTACAAATTAATTCCAATAATTTAGACAAAATTTTAAAGTAATTGACTTATAATTAAGTAGAAACACTTTAAATTAATTTAAAATAACCCCCGAAGAATGGTCTGTTTTCGCACCCGTAACCGAACGCAAAACATTGACTTTTTTTTCTAATTTCAACAATCCCATTAACCCAAAAATCAAAGCTTCTTTGAATTCGATGATTTCTTTTTCGGGAAGGACGATTTCGCCCGAATATTTATTCTTCAATCGCTGAATGAAAAATTGATTATACGCTCCACCGCCCGTTACAAGTACATTTTGGATTTGATTTTCATTCAAAACATTTGAAATCTGAACGGTGAAATGTTCTGTAAAAGTCGCCAATAAATTTTCCGGTTTTTCAGATGAATTTTGAATCATCGGAAAGATAAATTCATTAGAAAACTCAATTCCCAAAGATTTGGGTGGATTCATTTGGTAAAATTCCAACGAATTTAATTCGTTCAATAAATTTTGATTTATGCTTCCTTTTCTTGCTAAGTCACCGTTTTCATCATACCTTTTTCCGCATTTTTCCGCCAGAAAATTCAAAACCATATTGAACGGCGAAATGTCAAACGCAATTCTTTTTTGATTTTGTTTAAATGAAATATTGGAAATTCCGCCCAAATTCAAACAAGCATCAAATTCGCCAAAAGCAATTCGTCGCCAATCGGAACGAGTGGTGCACCTTGTCCGCTGAGCGCAACATCCTGCGAACGAAAATCAAAAACCGTCGGAATTCCTGTTTCGGCAAAAATTCCTTGTCCTTTCCCGATTTGAAGCGTATAGTTTTCTTTCGGATGATGAAAAACCGTATGCCCGTGCGAAGCAATGAAATCCACTTTTTCAATTTGATTTTTTTGAATGAATTCATTTACTTTTTGACCTAAATAAAATCCGTAATCCGAATCCAATTTCGTCAGTTTTTCCCCCGAAAGATGAATGGAATTTTTTAGTTGAGCTCTCCAATCTTCTGAATATGAATAAGTTTCCGCTTCTAATATTTCGAATTGAATTTCAGGATATTGGAATTTGACATAACACATATCCAAACCGTCCAAAGAAGTTCCAGACATCAAACTAATTGCATAATACTTTTTCATATACTGAAATTTAGTCCTGCCAGGGTTTCAAACCCTGGCAGGGCTTTTATGTTCCGAAAATTAACTAAAATTCCGTACTTTTGAACCTCAAAATTTAAAAAGATGGCACAAGATATTATTTTCGATTTGATTGAAGACGAAAGAGAAAGACAAACTGTTGGTTTAGAGTTAATTGCTTCTGAGAATTATGTGAGCGACAACGTGATGAAAGCGATGGGTTCAATTCTGACGAACAAATATGCAGAAGGTTATCCGGGAAAACGTTATTACGGCGGATGTGAAGTTGTGGACGAAATCGAAACGCTGGCCATCGAAAGATTGAAACATTTATTTAATGCAGAATACGCCAATGTACAGCCGCACAGCGGCTCGCAGGCAAATGCTTCGGTTTATTTGGCTTGTTTGAAACCGGGCGATAAAATCATGGGCTTGGATTTGTCTCACGGCGGGCATTTGACACATGGTTCGCCGGTAAGTTCTTCGGGAATGCTTTACCAGACTTGTTTTTACGGTGTCGAAAAAGAATCAGGCAGAATCGATTATGAAGCGATGCGCCAAACAGCTTTGAAAGAAAAGCCGAAAATGATTATTTGTGGTGCTTCGGCTTATTCCAGAGACATTGATTATGCCAAATTCAGAGAAGTTGCGGACGAAGTAGGTGCTTTGTTGATGGCTGATATCGCACATCCGGCAGGGTTGATTGCAAGAGGAATTCTGAACGATCCGATGCCGCATTGTCATTTCGTAACTTCAACAACGCACAAAACTTTGCGCGGTCCTCGTGGCGGAATCATTATGATGGGGAAAGATTTTGAAAATCCTTGGGGTGACAAAACACCAAAAGGCGAAATCAAAATGATGTCACAATTATTGAATATGGCAGTTTTTCCGGGAACGCAGGGTGGACCTTTGGAACACATCATTGCGGCAAAAGCAGTGGCATTTGAAGAAGCTTTGTCGGAAAATTATTTTGATTATATTTTACAAGTAACCAAAAATGCGCAGGCTTTGTCCAACGCAATGGTGGCGCACGGATATGAAATTATTTCGGGTGGAACGGACAATCATTTGATGTTGATTGACCTCAGGAATAAAAATATTACCGGAAAAGAAGCAGAAAATACCTTGGTAAAAGCTGAAATTACCTGTAACAAAAATATGGTTCCATTTGACGATAAATCGCCGTTTACAACTTCGGGAATCCGTTTGGGAACGGCTGCGGTAACGACAAGAGGATTGAAAGAAAACGATATGCAAACCATCGCCGATTTGATTGACGAAGCTTTGATAAACAAAGAAAACGAAACGGTTTTGGAATCGGTTGCCGAAAAAGTAAACGAAATGATGGAAGACAGACCGTTGTTTCAGTGGTAAATTAAATAAATCTAGTCGGCCCTGACAGGGTTCAAAACCCTGTCAGGGCTATACTTCTACACAATGAAATCTAAATAATTTTCTCGGTTGATGACTTCAAACCCCGCTTCCGGATAAGCTTTGGCAAAAGCCGTAGGGATTTTGGATTTGCGGTTTTCGTTCCATTTGAATTCAAATCCGGCAAGCGAATCGGCATCAACTTCCACCCAATCCAATTCTTGCTGGTCATAAGTCCGCCAGAAATAATTTTCTTTTTTGATTTTTTGATAATTCTGTTTTTTAATCCGTTCAGAAGCCAGATAATTTTCCCATAATTCGCCCGTGTCATTTCGCATTTCCAAACGATTGAAGTTGTTAATCAACGCATTGCGAATTCCATTGTCATAAAAATACCATTTGCTCGATTTGGTAATTTCTTTTCTTAAATTCCGACTGAATCCATTGACTTTGTACAAAACAAAAACCTTTGAAAGCAAGTCCAGATAACGTTCCACCGTGTTTTTTGAAATCTGCAACTGATTGCCCAATTCTTGTAAAGAAACTTCTTTTCCAATCTGAAACGCAATCAATCGAAGCAAATCATAAATTTTTGCCGAATTTTTAATTCCTTCATAAATCAAAATATCTTTCAACAAATAAGAATTGATGATTTCGTACAAATAATCCTGTTTATCAGCCCAATCCGTGTATTGTTCCAATTCCGGATAACCGCCGAACAAAAGTCGTTGCTCCAGATTTTCTTTGGTTTGTTTGTAGTTTTCCAACTCGGAAAATTCAATTTGGGAAAGCGGAAAAAGATAAAGTGTGTTTTTTCTGCCTACGAGTGGTTCGCCCAAATTATTGGCAATGTCAAACATGGAAGAACCCGTTGCAATGATTTTGATTCCTTCGATGGAATCCACAATCAGTTTCAAAATCAAACCGATTTCCGGAATGTGTTGCGCTTCGTCAATCGCCAAAATTTCAATTCCTTCCAAAAGCCGTTTGTAATTCGCTACGGAACGTTCTTTCAACAATTCTGCATCGTTTACGTCTTCGCCGTTTAGTGAAAGGTATTTTTCATCCGGCAAAGTTTTCAGATAATCCTGACTGAGTTTGGTTTTGCCCACGCGCCGCGCACCCAATAAAATCAAGACTTTATTTGGACGAATTTTCCGCTCAAATTCGGTTAATAATGCTCTTTTGTAACGATTTGCCATAACTTTCCATTGAAAAATTATAACACAAATGTACAAAATTTTCGTTAATTCCGTCAATCAATTGACTGAATTTACATTAATTCCGTCAATCAATTGACTGAATTTACATTAATTCCGTCAGTTTAACTTTCCTATTTTACCCAAATGCGTATCTTGAAATCCTGAAAAATACTTCAATCCATAGCCGAAAATCCTGTCCACTGTTGAATGTGCAAACAGAATAATTCCAATGAACTGAATAATTTCGTTTTCAAGATAAATTCCAATTAAATAAAGAAGAATTGCCAATAATTGATGATGAAAAAAATTATAAACAATTGCGCCATTTTTTGTTCCGAATAAATAACCAATCATACTCAAATCGGGCAACAAAAGACAAACCGGAAACCACCACCAAGCAAAATTCAACAAGGTAAATAAATAAACGGAAAGTAAAAACAAGGCTACACTTTCGAGCTTAACTAAAGATTTCATAAAAAGGGATTTTTGTAATAAGTAATTTTATCGAAATGATTGTTACATTTAGCACACGACAAGACCGAAATTTACGTTATTTGTACATAAAACGCCTTATTTGGAATTCAGAAATTACATAATCTATTTTTTCCTGATTTTTTTTGCTTTGGAGATTTCCGCGCAGGTTCCTTCCTGGCAGAATAGTAATTTCAGACAGGATTCCATTATCGTTTCAGATACCGTTCAACTTAATGCGCGGGTGATTTTGCCCGAGAAATTTATGATTTTGGACGAACAAGGAAATCCGGTGCCCGAATTGTTTTACAAAGTAGATTTTGCTTCGGGAAAATTAGTTTTTGATGAATCTTTAAATGGACAAAATCTCACGGTTTCTTATTTCGTTCATCCGGATTTACAGCAGGAATCCGTGTTTTCAAAAGATACGGCACTTATCATTGAACCCACACAGGAAAATAAATACTATGCACTAAGTGAAGAATTCCGTGAAACCAAAAAGCCATTTGACGGACTTAATAGCCGAGGATCGCTGGTGCGTGGAATTCGTTTTGGGAATAATCAAAGTGCTTCGGTTCAGTCTTCTTTGGATTTACAATTAACCGGAAATCTTACCGATGAAATCGGGATAAACGCGGTGATTTCGGACAATAATGTTCCGATTCAGGCTGATGGGTATACGCAACAATTACAAGAATTCGATAAAGTTTATGTAGAATTATTCAATAAAAATTCAAAAGTAAGAGCAGGTCATATCGATTTGATTCAGGAGAATGATTTCTTTGGAAATTTCACCCAAAAAGTAACCGGATTACAAGTGGGAACCGAACTCACGCACAACAACGACTCCAAAACCCGTGTTTCGGTTGCGGGAAGTGTGACGCGCGGTGAATTTGCAACTAAAAAGATCATTGGTCAAAATGGAAATCAGGGTCCTTACAGACTTTCGGGAAATAATAATGAATTGTACATCATCATCGTTTCGGGAAGCGAGCGCGTTTATTTGGACGGAGTCTTATTGACGCGTGGCGAAAATCAGGATTACGTAATTAATTATAATACAGGCGAATTGACTTTTACCAGTAATCACCTGATTACCGATAATTCAAGGATCACGGTAGAATATCTTTATGCCAACAGAAGTTATTCCCAGTTTCTGATGTATGCCGGAGTGGAACATGAATCGGAAAAATTCAGGATTGCTGGACATTTTTATTCGAATGGAGATTCTAAAAATAATCCTTTGAATGAAAACCTCAGCGATGCGGACAAGCAAATTTTGGCCGATGCCGGAAATAATCCCGAAGAAATGTACAATACCACGGCGGTTCCGGCGGCTTATGATCCGGATAAAAATTTATACCGTAAAATTATAATCGACGGCATAGAAATTTTTGAATATTCTGACAATCCCGATGAAGAATTATACCAAGTAAATTTTACTTATACAGGTAGTAACAATGGAAATTATATTCAGTCAGATATTGAAATAAACGGAAAAATATTTCAATACGTTCCACCTGTAAACGGAATTCCACAAGGTAATTATGAGCCGGTTCGACAATTAATCCCGCCCAAAAGATTACAATTGTACACGCTCAATTCTTCTTATAAATTAAAGGACGGAATCATAGGTATCGACTTAGGAATGAGCAATGAAGACTTAAATTTATTTTCAGATAAAGACGATGGAGAAAATGTGGGATTGGCGGCCAGAATTTATGGAAATCAAAATTTCACGTTCAATTCATGGAAGCTGCAACCTCAATTGGAATTTTCTTACATTCAGAAAAACTTTAATTCCATCCAGCGTTTAAGGTCGGTTGAATTTACCAGAGATTTTAATTTAAATGAAGAACTTTCTGAAGCCAATCAGACTTACCTCAGAATTGGGCTCATGACCAGGTATCAAGATTCATTGAAATTGAATTATAATCTCCACTACCTGCAAAATGAAGGACAATACAATGGGGTCAAAAATGATTTGAATCTGAATTACCAGAACGGAAAAAATTTCGCAGAAGCCGATTTTTCTTTATTAAATGCCGAAAATCAAAATATTTTAAACCCTGACTTGGAAGCCGATCAATCTCAATTTCTTCGTTACAGAGCGATTATCAAAAGAAAATTATTTAAATCATTTTGGGTAGGAACTCAATATGCAGGTGAAACCAATGAAATAGAAGACCATTTGAATGCTTCAGAAGGAAATAATCTTTCTAATCTTTCATTTCGCTGGGATGAAATTCAGGCGATGGCAGGAATCGGTGATACGGCAAAAATCCATGCGCAACTTACCTATTACAATCGTCGCGATGATTCTGTAAGGTTGGGCATCATGCAGCGACTTACAAAATCAAATGGATTTATTTTACAGTCAAAACTCATCAATAAACAAGAACAACGACTGGAAATGATGGCGCATTACCGTTCGGTAGATTATATCTATGAAAAGAATCCGCACGAAAATTACATCACCGGAAACATCCGATGGTACAGAAGTTTTTTCCGTGGCGGAATGGTTGTCAATGCTTTTTACGAATTGGGCAGCGGTGTGGAACCTCAGCGCGAATTTGAATATGTAAAAGTTACCGACGGAACCGGAATTTACAAATGGACAGATTACAATGGCGACGGACTCGAACAATTAGATGAGTTTGAAATTGCTGAATATCAAGACGAAGCAAATTACATCCGCGTTTATACCAACACCATTGAATACGTTAAAACCAATAAAAACAATTTTAATTTATCACTTCGATTAAAACCCAAGGAACTATTAAATTCAGAAAATAAATTTCTGGGCAGGTGGATGCTCCAAGGCTCGCTCCAATCCAGCAATTCACTGTTAAAAGAAGGAAAAACCTTGGAATGGAACCCCTTTGTAGAATCAGACAAAATCTTGAGCAAAATGCAAAGCATACGCGGAAGCCTCAATTTCAATCAGGGCGGTCAATACAAATGGTCTGCCGGTTATACTTATTCGCAACAGGAAACCCAAAGCTTTGTTTTTACCGGAACCGAATCACGGGATTCCAAAAGCCATTTGCTCAACGCAAAATACAGCCCTTGGGAAAATTTCTACTTTTTGGTTGAAGCGGAAAACATACGCACCCAAAGCAATTCGGATTTGTTTGAAAGCCGTAGGTTTATTATTGATTCCTGGCGCCTGAAACCTCAGATTTCTTATCAGATCGAAAGTAAATTCAGTGCGGCACTGAATTATACTTTTCAAAATAAGGAAAATACAACCGGAATAGAAAAACTGAACCAATCGAATTTGGGTTCAGAAATCCAGTGGAATGACGGTGCGAAATCTTCACTTTTGGCAACTTTTAATTACATCAAAAACGATTTTACCGGAAACGCGCAATCTGTTGTTGGGAACCAAATGATGGAAGGTTTGAAACCCGGAAATAATTTCGTTTGGCAACTTATGGTTCAACGCCAACTCAATTCATTTTTGAGTGTCAACATCAGCTATGACGGACGAAAAACCGAAGAAAACAAAACCATTCATACAGGAAGTGTACAGATTCAGGCGAGGTTTTAAATAATTGGGCGGCTCCCGTTATGATTCAAAAATCATAACGGGATCGGGCTTTCCGTTGCAACTCCTTACCGCCAAAGGCGGTTGCGGGGTTTCCACTGCAATCTCTGCCCCAAAAAAACAGGATTTTATATGTTTAAATTACCTATCAATCTTTAATATCTCCCACGTCATCCGGCGATTCATCTGCTTTTACAAATAATCGAACCACACGCACCGCATTGTTCACATAAGCCGAACCTTCTTTTTCATATTTGAATTTTGTAGCAAGACGCGTTTGTTCAGTTCCAAGTGCGTTTAACACGTCGCCCCGGCTGTTCATACGTTCCACCAAATCATAGAAAACATCAAAACCGATTTGCTGATATTCATTCGGCGTAAGGCAATAAACATCCAGAAATTTCTGTAAAGCCGCCCGTTCTCCTGCTCCGTAAATATTGACTAAATGTACAGTACTGAAAGCAAATCCGATGTTTTTCAAAGTCGCGATATTTTCTGTGTTTTTTTCGTTGTAAATATCATAAGCCGAAACAAATTTAACGCCGTAAGCCTGAAGATTCTCAGCATCCATCTTTTTGATTCTGTTTACATAAGCATTTCCCAGACTATTATTGTCAGAAACCAAAACGGTAATAATTGGCGTGAAATATTCTTTTTTCACAAGGGTTCCGTCGCTTAATGTCTCATCTACTGTTTCTGATTTTTGTACCAACTGGTTTACATCGCGTGTAAGGGTTACCTCGGCTCCGGAAATTTTCTTTTGGAGGTTGGACAAAACATAACCGGCTAATTCCTGGTGTCTTTCATCAGTTAAAATCTGGATTTGCTGTCCCTTGTAGTTCGCTTTGATTTCATCAAGGATTGCATCTGCAATGGCCTCTTCAGAAGGAGTTGCAATGATTACGTTTTCAAGTTCTTTTAAATCATCTGAATTACTTAAAGGCGAAACCAATGCAATTCCCGAACCTTTCAGCATATTGGCCATAGATTTGAAATTCGAAGCAAACAACGGTCCCACCACGACATCAAATTTTGAAAAATCTGAACTCGCAATCATGTTTTCAAGTGAAGCTGATTGGTTTTCTGAGTCCAAAACTTTCAGGTTGATTTGCTTTCCTTTTTTTGTCAATGAGTCAAGTGCCATTTTGGCTCCGATTAAGATATCGGTTGAAATATTTTTTTCCTGGGCACTTCCCTGCGGATTGTTGAGATGGAAAGGTAAAATCAGCGCAATGTTGATTTCGTTGTCATTGATTCTTTTGATTTCACCCGGTGCTTTGATGATGTTGGCACCATCTTGTAAAGGTATTTTTAAAACCATTCCCACGTTCAATCCGTTTTTTAATTCAGGATTATGTTTCATAAGGTCGGCAAATGAAACTTTGTACAAACGGGTAAGTGAATAAATCGTTTCGCCTTGTTTTACTTTATGTTCGATGAATCCATCCTGAATTACGGCGGTTGTTTTACCTTTTTTCGGAATGTGGATATATGACCCGACTTTTAGTCCTTCATTTTGTACAGAAGGATTGGCAATGTAAAATTCGTCTTCTGAAACGCCAAACTGATTGGTGAGTGAAAAAACCGTTTCGCCGCGTTGCACCTTGTGCATCCCTTCAGGGATAATTTCTTCTTGTCCGTTTGTATTTTCTTTTTTGGGAATTCTGATGATGTCTCCCGCCTTTAAACCTTGTTCCAGCTGGGGATTCAAACTTTTCAGCGCTTCCTCTGTTATATTGTATTCTTTGGTGAGCGAATAAATGGTTTGTTTGGCTTTTACTTTATAGTAAATAAAGTTTTCGTCTTCTTTTGGAATGATAACTTCTGTATTTTGTATAGGTGGCTGAACGGATAGTTCTCCATCGACTTTTGTTACGACCGGTTTAATGGAACCATCGGTTTTTCCCGGAATTACCAAGACATCGCCAATCTGCAATGATCTTTCACTTAGAAAGGGATTGGCTTTTTTCAAAGCATCTTGCGAAACTTTATATTGCTTGGAAATACCATAAATGGTTTCTTTGGCCTGTACGGTATGTGTTTTTTCCTGGGCAAGTAAAAATCCTGCCATCATAAAAAACAGAAATGCCCAAATCGCTTTTCTCATCTGTCCAAATTTAAAAAACAAAAATACAATTCTTTCTGTTAAGGTAAGGTTTTTATAGTGAAACGAAACCCAAAAGGATGAATTTCCTGATAAATCTTCTCTTTAAAATCTGCGCCATACTCAAGCCAGAATTCTGAAAAGTTTGTGATTCGTTCCTGCAAATTTCCATTGGGAAAAAGTTCTGAATAGAGAATTTCGATACGTTCTACCCGTTCGCTATGCTTGGTTTTTTCGGCTTTTAAAAATCTTTTTTTCATTCTTTCCAAGCCTTTGAGCTGTTTGGTACGTTGGGCGTTTACCATCTTAGAAAAACTAACGTCGGTTTGTGTGGCTTTCGTGTCCAGTTCGTCAAATATTTTTCGAAGATTTGATTCGTATACGTCAAAATTTATTTCTGAATCGGAGTTTTCTTTCACATTGCGGTTGACCAATTCGTACAAAGGCAATAACAAATCTTCATAAGAAAGATTGAGTTTTTCCATTTTTGAATGTTGCTTTTCTGTCAAAAATAAAAGTGAATTCCGAACCGAAATCAACGGAAATAAAACTTGCTGTGAATCAAAAAATGATTTCAACTGTAGCCAATAAGCGATTTCGCCGCTACCGCCTATATAAGAAATATTGGGCAGTATGGTTTCCTGGTAAAGTGGCCGGAGAATGACATTTGGACTGAATCTTTCGGGATTTGAGTGTAATTCTTTGATAATTTCTTCCTTGCTGAATTTTATTTCCGAATTCAGAACTTCATAAAATCCGTTGGTACAAACAATTCTTTCACGGATGTTGCCCTTGCCCAAATAAAAAAGGTTGATTTCTCTTGGATTTACCTGAACCGAATAATTTTTTTGGACAAAGTTTTCATTGGTTTCGGAAACTTTTTTAAAAGCGGTGTTTTTCAATAAATCTTCCTCAAAAGCAGGAATCATCAGTTTTTTTAAATTTTTATCGTCACCGTCGATCATCAGAAGTCCCATTTCACCAAAAATCTGATGCACGAGTTTTTGGGTGGCTTCGGTCAAATTTTCTGCATTCAAATAGGATTTTTCAATTAATTCTTTGAGTGAATTTGCATTTGCCGAATCGGGCAGGTATTGAAAGAAATTTTGGAAAACAGTTTCTATTTCTTCCAAATTCAATCTCCCCACAGCACCTTTGGTCTGTTTTTCCCAAGTGAACTTTTGGTTTTTGAAATAAAAATGATTGATTTCCTCAAAGTCATGGTCTTCGGTTGCCATCCAGAAAATCGGGATAAAATTAAATTCCGGGTGATTTTGATTCATTTCTTCACAAGATTTCAGCACCTGAAGAATTTTGTGAAAAAAGTAAAGCGGTCCGGTCAATAAATTCAACTGATGTCCCGTGGTAATGGTTACAGTATTGGAAAGCCTGAATTTTTCAAGGTTTTCCATTTGTTTCGGGCTTAATTCAAGATGGGCTAATTGATTTTTTAGAGCCAGGTAAGTTGTTTCCCGGTTTTGGTAAACTTGAAGTTTTTCTTTGGCCTGCAAAATCAAATTGGACTCGGAGGGAAAAGCTTTATAAAAGGAAGAAGTTTCATTTGATTGTTTTAAGTAATCACGAATCAGGGAAGAAAATTTTCCATATAATCCGGCATCCCAGGAAATTTTTTTTAATAATTCCAAATCGGTAATTTATTTTAAAATGAATTCCTACAAATCTACAAAGATGAAACCATTTTGCCCGATAAATTAATTAGTTTGTATAATTAATTCATTCTGATTAAATTAGTTAATTATTAACTTTTAAAAATATAAAAATGGGATTAGGTTCATTTTTCAAAAATTTATTTGGCGGGTCAACAGAAAAAGCTTCAGACATGAAACAAGACCTGAAAGATACAGGAAACAAGATTGCTGACGAAGCGCGTGAAGCCGCTTCGACGATAAAAGAAAAAGCGGCAGATGTTTGGGAAGACACGAAGGAAGTTGCGGGTGACGCAAAGGAAAAAGCTTCTGAAACTTGGGAAAATTTAAAGGAAAAAGCGGACGAAGTCTGGGAAGAAACCAAAGAAACAGCGGGCGATCTTGCAGATAAAGCCAAAGAAACTTTTGAAGATGCCAAAGATGCGGTTTCCGGTGCGGCTGATAAAGCGGAAGAAAAAGCCGATGCTGTGGCTGAAGAAATAAAAGATTCGGCAGAGAATATTGCAGAAACAGCCGAAACCAAGGGAAATGAAATTGTGGATGAAATAGATGCAAAAGCAAATGAAGCCAAGGAAAGTTTATCCGAAAACATTGCGCATTTAGACAAAGAAGTGGACGAAATTACCCAGCGGGCAGAAGACAAAATAAAGGATATTGAAGAAGATTTAAATGATTAAATTAATCTTACATTTCAGGATTCATCAGTCTTGAGACTGTTTTCTTATGAAAAACTCCTGCCGTTTTAACGGCAGGAGTTTTGATTTTTGCAATAAATATTTTAGTCAAGTTTGAATTAATAACCGAATAATTCTTCCAGTGTCATTTCTTGAACTTGTCCCATTTTTTCAACTGCTTCCCAATCCAGATTTTCTTTTTTTCCGATTAGTCCGACATTGAATTTTTTTCCTTTGATATGCTGATTGAAGAATTTTTCCAAATCATTCATAGTCATTTTGGAGGTTTGTTCATAAATGTCTTTGTTGATGTCATAATCGATTCCTTTGTCCTTAAGACTTAGCCAGTAAAAGAAAATACTTGCTTTTGTATAACGTTGTGTCGCAATTTGTTTAAGTGCTGCAACTCTTGAATTCTGGAACTGATTTTCTGCTTTGGGCATTGTAGTCATCAAATCTTTCAAGGCTGTTACGGCTTGCGGAAGCTTATTTGCCTGCGTCCCGATATAAGCATTTACATAATTATATTTATCTGCTTTAGACGAATTTGAATAAAAAGCATAAGCCGAATAAGCCAATGATTTGGACTCACGGATTTCCTGGAATACAATAGAGGAGAGACCTGCGCCAAAATACTGGTTGAATACGCCCGCAGGTGTTAACAGGTTTTTGTCAAATTTCTGTTCGCGTGAACGCAAAGAGATTTCTGCCTGAACCATATCGTAAGGCGTAAAATAAATTTTCCCGTCTGTAGCCGGTTGTGGATAATCCTTTGCAGGCGGAATCGGCTTGTTGTTTCCGAAATTATGGAACTTTGTAATTGCTTTTTTGGTAGAAGCCAAATCATTTCCATAATAGAAAATCTGGTGTTGATGGTTGAGGAAGTTTTTCAGGATTGTCACCAATTCTTCCGGATTGATTGCTTTCAATTCCTGTTCGCTCAAAATATCACGGAAACGGCTGTTTTCGCCGTACATCGCAAATTGATTCAAAGCATTTTGGATGCTGTTTTTATTTGTTTTTGCATCTGAACGACTTTTTAAAATCTGGTCAACATAGTTCAAATAGGCTTCTTTGTCGGCTTTGGCATTGGCCAATAAATGTTCAAATAGCTCAATTCCTTTTGCCATGTTTTCCTGCAAACCGCTTAAATAAACAAATGAGCGTTCAGACCCGGCTCCAACACCATAGTCAATTCCGATTTTATAAAATTCTTTTTTGATTTCTTCAGGGCTGTATTTGTTTGTACCCAAATAATCGAGATAATTAATGGCCAAGGTCAATTTCTTATCGTGATCGGACCCCATTTCTGTGATGTAGTACAGAGTAGAAAGGTCATTGGTTTTATTTTCAATCGAAGAAAGTTCAGTGTTTTTTAATTTTTCTTTTTTGATTGATTTCTCAAAATCCACAAATACAGGTTGAATGTCATTGACAGGAAGTTTCATGAAATCTTTGTAAAACTGAGATTCATTTTCCCGGTTTAGATTAATGGGGGTAATTCCGGGATTTTCAACTCTGACCAAATCTTTGTTCTCACCCTGACGTTTGTAAACTACAACGTAATTATCCTTGTAATTATCATTGGCAAATTTTACAATATCGGCTTTGGTTATTTTGGAAAGTTCCTCTAAATCTGAAACGATTTCCGCCCAACTCTGTTCCTGAATAAATGAATTGTACATTTCAGAAGCAAGCCAGTCGGCATTTTCCAATATTTGCTGTTGTTGTTTTTTGAAATCGTTTACAACGGCTTCAATCATCCATTCGTCAAATTCCCCTTTTTTGATTTTATCGATTTGGGCAATGATTAAATCCTTTACTTCATCCAGAGATTGTCCTTGCTTGGGCATTCCGTTAAAAATATGAGCAGAATAATCTTTCATAATTTGAGGTGAAGCTCCGGCATATTGTGCCAGTTGTTTCTGATTGATATTCAGGTCAATCAAACCGGCAGTGCTGTTGCTCAGCAACATATCCATCACACGAAGTAATTTTGCGTCTTTTGTTTTGGAACCCCCTAAACGGTAAGCAAACTGAACACGCTCTGCAGAAGGACTTGCAACTTCAATTTTTTTGATATCTTTTAAAGGACTTTCTTTTGCTACATAACGATTGGGTTCGGGGCCTTTTTTGAAATGCCCGAAATATTTATCTACCATTTTTATGGTGGAATCGAATTCTAGATCACCCACCAAAACAACGGCCATATTGTTGGGCACATAATATTCGTGGAAATAATTTTCAATAGCCACCAAAGAAGGATTTTTCAAATGCTCAGAAGTTCCGATTGTAGTTTGGGTTCCGTAATGACTTTCCGGAAAAAGATTTTCCATCATGGCATAATGAATTAGCCTGAAATCATTGTCCTGTGCACGGTTAAATTCTTCATAAACCGCTTCCAATTCTGTGTGGAATAAACGCAACACCAATTCTGAAAACCTTTCTGATTCTATTGTCATCCATTTTTTCAATTCGTTCGAAGGGATATTGTTTTTATAAACCGTTTCATCGAACCATGTATGCGCATTGGTGCCACTTGCTCCCAAAGAAGAAATCATTTTGTCATATTCGTTAGCCACTGCAAATTGAGAAGCGACATTTGAAATAGAGTCAATCTGTCTGTAAATGGCTTTTTTCTTTTCGGCATCCGGTTCTGCTTTATGGGCTTCATATAAATCTGAAATTTGTTTCAGATAAACTTTTTCTTTTTCCCAGTCATGAGAACCCATTTTGGAAGTTCCTTTGAAAAGCATATGTTCCAGGTAATGCGCCAAACCGGTATTATCAGAAGGGTCATTATTGGAACCTGTTCTTACGGGAATGTAGGTTTGGATGCGCGGTTCATCTTTGTTTTGAGCAAGATAAACTTTCAACCCGTTGGGTAGCGTATAAATACGGGTGTGGGAAGGGTCATTTTCAACGACTTCATAAGTATAGCCGTGTGCGTCTTTTTTTTGGATTGAATTGAATTGTGCCAACAAAGTTGTGGACAAAACAAAACACCCCAAAAGTGTCAGTTTTTTTATCATTTCTTATGGATTAAATAATCCCAAATATACAGAACCCTTTTTCGGAAAAGACATTTTTTCAAAAAATATTCAGAATCTTGTCACTTTTTCAAAGATTCATTCGTCTATAAAAATAGAAGCCCATAATTTTGAAAGTCATTTCAATCTATAGAAACCAAAAAGTGGAAATACTGGTACCACAACTGAAAAAGCAGGACAGACTGGCTCAAAAAGAATTATTTGACCGTTTTTCCCGCAAATTCCTCAGCGTTTGCAGAAGTTATATCACAGACTTGCACCACGCCGAAGACTGTATGCTCAAAGGATTTGTAAAGGTTTTTAAAAATATAGATTCCTATAAATCGGAAGGAAGTTTTGAAGGTTGGATGCGCCGGATTATGGTCAACGAATGTCTGGATTTCATCAAACTGAACAAAAGCATGGTTTACCTGGACGAAATAGAAGTGAAAGAAGAAACGGCCGATTTTGACGAAGATTTGACGGGAATCAATGTACAGGAATTGTTAGACCAATTATCGGAAACTTACCGCACGGTTTTCAACCTTTTTGTTCTGGAAGATTATTCGCACAAAGAAATCGCAGAAATGCTTTCCATAAGCGAAACAGCGTCTAAAACACAATTATTGAGAGCCAAAAATAAATTAAAGGAAATCATTTTGAACCAAAGAAACATTTCCAACGAAGCTGAAGGGTTTCAAAATTAAGAAACAAATGAAAAAGATAGAAAATCAAATCAAACAGCAAATAGAAAACAGGGAAATTCCGGTTTCGGAAAATGCTTGGGACAAATTGTCGGCAATGATGGAAAATGAGGATTCATTGCTGAACGAAACAAAATCCGAAAAAACAAAAACACGTTCAATCAATTTTAAATGGATGTATGCGATTGCTGCTTCGGTGGTGATTTTGATTTCGATTTTTGTGGTAAATCCATTTGAGAAAAGTGAAATGGAAGAAACGCGCTTTGACAAGCTTAGCGTGACGACTCCGCAAAGTCAAGTTGAAACTCAAAATGAAAAACCAAATTCAGTAAAACCAAATTCGGAACAGGAAAATGAAATAAATTCAGAAGAAATTCAATCGGAAATCGTGGAGGTAAATCCGGAAATCATTTCATCTGAAAAAAATAAAATTCATTCGAAATTAAACTCCACAAAAAAAGAAGACTTCATCATTGATAACAAAACTAAAGTTGCTCATAATCAAGAAGAAAATATAGAGATTTCTCCACCGAAATTGGATTTGATTTTGCCGAAAGTAGAAGTTCCCCAAGAAATTGCTTCCACAGAAATTCCGGAAGAAAAAGCGGCGCCGGAAAAGACAAAAAGCAAATATGTAGATGCCGATATGTTGTTGTATTCGATTGAAAATAACCAAAACATTTCGGAGTCAAAGAATAATTCAAAACTGGTCATCATCGACTTCAATAAATAACGGTTCGACAGGCTCACCGTGACGTTCGACAGACTCACCGTGACATTGGAACTTTCACGAAATGTCATCCTGAGCTTGTCGAAGGACAAAAACAAAGAAAATAATTAAAACTACAAATAGGATGAAAAAATTTATCGTATCGGGAATGCTGTGCCTGTTGGCGGCGGCTTCATTTGGACAGACAATTAAAATTGATTTTAATGAAAACGAGGACGTAGAAGAACGCGTAAGTCCAAGGGTTCGGGAAAAAGTTGAGCAATATGCCATAGAAATCCGGGAAATTGTGATTCAGGAAAAGTTGGCGATGGAATCAGAAGTTTCAAAAGTCGATGAAGATTTGGAAAACGGTCTCATTTCCGATTCGCTGGCGGGAAATTTAAAGGCAGATATTGCGCTTCGTTTTTCAGAAAGAATTAATTCGGGCATTGAAAATCTGAAATTTGATTTGGATGAAATCATTAAGCAACAAGTTCAATATTCGATTATGAATACAGATGTGGAAAAGTTGAAAGAGGAGCAAAAATCGAAAGTGGAGGAATGGCATTATAAGCCAAAAAATGAAATGACAGGGTATCTTTCCTATGGTATGATTACGCTTTCTGACAGTGATAACCAAAAGTTAAACGATCATTTGGCTTATTCAAGCGGAATTGATTTCGGATTTTTATACCATCGGCAGTTTTCCCAAACCAGTCCGTTTGTGTTTCTGACAGGTGCTTATTTGTCGTGGCGAACGATTCGTTTTGATGATAATTATTTCCTTACCCGAAATTCAGAAGGTTTGGTCGATTTGAATCAATACGAACATAATTTGGATAAAAGTAAATTGAGAGCAACTTATATTATGATTCCTTTGGGGATTAAATATAGCACCGCCGGGCTGAAAACCAAAAACGAAGAGACTTATCGTAATCCGGACAAAGGAATCGGAATTGCGGCCAATGTTTACGGGGGTTTTCGCATCTCAACCAATCATATCGTGGAAGGCAGAGAAGTAGATTACCGGGACAAAAAAACCAATTATGAACTCAATAATTTTGCTTATGGCGGACAGCTTACTTTGAGTATTTATAACTGGAATTTCTTTGTACGTCAGGAATTTAGCCCTTATTTTAATGACGGAACTTTTGACGACCGGAAAATGCTCCAATTCGGAATCAACTTCGGATTCTAAAAATTCAGATTAAACTTTATAATATTATCAAATAAAACCTCACAGATTCAATTCTGTGAGGTTTTTTAGGATTTAATTTTCTGCATCATTTCTTCCACAACTTCAAAAGTAGCCGGACAAATCAAAGTGTTTTTTATCGTCAAATGATTGATTTGGTAGAATTTTTTTCGGTCGGTGTGCGGATATTCGCGACAAGCTTTTGGGCGATGTTCATAAACCGAACAATAATTATCCGCACCCAAAAACGGACAAGGAACCGATTGCAGCACATAATCATTGTCCTCATCAATTCTCAAATATTTCTCAATGAACTGCGAAGGTTTCAAGCGAAACAAAGAAGAAAGTCGTTCGATATCTTTTTGGGTAAAAAGCGGACCGGTAGTTTTGCAACAGTTCGCGCAAGAAAGACAATCGATTCTCTCAAAAACTTCCTCGTGAATCTCCAACATTTCTCGGTCTAAATTCTTGGACGGTTTATTTTTTATTTTGCCTAAAAACTTTTTGTGTTCCGCTTGCTTTTGAAGGGCTTTTTGGTGGTATTCGGAGAGGTTCATCGTAGTTTATAAAAATTGATTTACCAATTTTCAGATTGAATTTCTAACTCTTCCTGAGAAATAAATTTCCCTGAATAATCTTCATTTGATTTTTTAGCACGATGAATCAATCCTTCTTTTGAGAATAATTTTAATTCATTTCTTATGAGTAATTTATCATCCATCAATTATTTATCAGAGTGAATAAATCAAAATATTCATTTTCAAATCTTCAAATTAACGAATCAACAAATTCACAAAAATCACCCTTTCTTCAGTTCCTCTACATTTTTCACACCGCGAAGCTGGCAGAATTCCGAAATCACAGCATGGTGCGAAACGGTTTTATCTTTGAAATAATTCACGAAATATTCCTTTTCTTTTTCGGTCGCTTCCAATTGATTGAGGATGTTCAATAAGTGCATTTTCATGTGTCCTTGTTGGATTCCGGTCGTAACGAGCGAACGAAGCGCAGCAAAGTTTTGTGCCAATCCACCCACCGCAACAATTCCCATTAGTTTTTCTGCATTCGGATTTCCTAAAACCTCTAAAGCTAGTTTCACTAACGGATGCAAAGAAGTCAGTCCGCCAACTGTTCCCAAGGAAATCGGCAAATCGAGCCAGAAGCGGAAAACACCATCTTTCACTTCACAATGCGTCAAACTGCTGTATTTTCCGTCTTTGGAAGCATAAGTATGCGCACAAGCTTCGACCGCGCGGAAATCGTTTCCGGTTGCGATGACAACCGCGTCCACGCCGTTCATAATGCCTTTGTTGTGTGTAGTTGCACGATAAGGTTCGACTTCGGCGATGCGCACGGCGCGCGTGAATTTTTCGATGAATTCCTCCGAAGAAACATTTCCTTCCGCCAAATCTTCTACCGGACAACTTACTTCTGCGCGAACGATGCATTCCGGCGTATAATTCGACAAAATACACATCACGATTTGTAATGAATCTTTCTCTTCAGCCGTAAAAACTTCGCTTTCGTAAACTTCATTTTTCAGGGTTTGGGCGAATTGTTCCAAACAGGAATTGATGAAATTCGCGCCCATAGAATCGACCGTGTCAAATTCGGCGTGGATTTGATAATAATTCGGAATATCAGCGGTTTTGTCAATTAATTTTAAATTCAAAATTCCACCACCACGTGCTTGCATATTTTTGGTAATTGCTTCGGTGTCGCTGAAAAGCTTTGCCAAAACGGTTTCTATGAAAAACCTTTCCAATTTTTCTTTGTTGCCTTCAAACATAAAATGCACGTGTCCCAATTTGACTTTAGAAAGAATTTGGGTTTTGAATCCGCCGCGTGAAATCCAAAATTTCGCCGCTTTGGAAGCCGCTGCCACAACGGAACTTTCTTCAATTGCCATCGGCAAACAATGCAATTCTCCGTCGATGAGGAAATTCGGTGCAAAACCGAAAGGCATATAGAAATTGGAAAGTGTATTTTCCGAAAATTCATCGTGCAAACGCTGTAAATCCGCATCCTCATTCCAATATTGTTTCAATACCTGAATGGATTTTTCGGAACCGTTTAAATATTCGGTGACCAACCATTCTATTTTTCCTTCTTTTGACATTTTGGAAAAGCCTTCCACGGGTGTGTGATTCATTTTTTGAAGTTTTGACAAAGATAATTAATACGAAAATGAATGAAGGGGATTCGCTTCGCTAATTTTATGTTAAAGCGAAATTATTCTTTAGAAAAATAAAAAAAATATTGTGAGATTCGGGAATTCGAATTTAATTTGCAGAACCAAATGCGGAAGTAGTTCAATTGGTAGCCGCAGCGGACCCAAGCTGAATGAAACTTAAAAATATGCGGGAGTAGCTCAATTGGTAGAGCTTCAGCCTTCCAAGCTGAATGTTGCGGGTTCGAGTCCCGTCTCCCGCTCAGACTGCACACTTCATCGGTGTGCATTTTTTGTTGGATTTAATTCAATTATTTTAGGGGATTTTTAAAAGGAATCAAAGATTAGCTCAATTGGTAGTCCGCCGCGGCGGATCCAAGCTGAATGTTGCGGGTTCGAGTCCCGTCTCCCGCTCAGACATTCCTATCTCGGAAGGATTTTTATGGAGTAAATTTTACAATGAAGATTTAATTTTAACTTTTATTCAAAAAGAAAGAAAACTCAGTTCCTTCTTTGTAAACACTTTTCACAAAGATTTTTTCACCATGTGCTTCGAGAATGTGCTTCACGATTGCCAGACCTAATCCTGAACCACCGCGCGTGCGACTTCGGCTTTTGTCCACGCGGTAAAATCGTTCAAAAATTCGTTCCAAATGCTCGGGTTTGATGCCCATTCCGGTGTCTTTTACAGTGGTTTTGATTTTTCCGTTTAAATTTTGAAAAGAAACAGTTACAATGGCTTCTTTGGACGAATGGTTGATGGCGTTTACGACAAGATTCGTCAAAACTTGTTCGATGCGTTCAATGTCGCCCATTACACGAACGGGAATGTCAATCTGATTTTCGATTTTGAGCTGGATATTGTTGTTTTGTGCTTTGATTTCGAGCAAATCAAAAACTTCCTTTGTCACCGCAAGAATATTGAAAGGTTTTTGTTCCAATTTTAAATTTCCCGATTCCAATTCGGTAATCAAATCCAAATCTTTGGCGATGTAAGTCAATCTTTCAACTAATTTATTGATTCGGTTCAAATATTTATCGCGAATGGATTCGTCTTCCACACCGCCTTCAATCAGCGTGAGCAAATAACCCTGAATCGAAAAAAGAGGTGTTTTGAGCTCATGGGAAACATTCCCGAGAAATTCTCTCCGGTAATTTTCACGTTCCGTCAGCAAATCAATTTCCTTGGATTTCACATCGGTCAGCGATGAAATTTGTTCCGACAATCCTTCAAAATTTTTGGCAGTATTTTGCGGATTCAAATCGGGAACCAAATCGTACAAGTGCGAAATATTTAATTTGGAAAATGAATTGAAAGCCAGTCCCAATACAGCAAAAATCACCACTGCCGGAATGATGAAAGTGATGAGGATTCCTTTCCATAAAAAATCGGGCGAAATCCAGTAATTAAAATCTCTTTCGAGTAAAAGGGGTGTAACCAGCCAACTGAACAGCCAAATGAGAGCGCCACCGATGATGGCATATAAAAATGAATTGAACCAACGATGCGGCGTTGCCATTTATGAAAATTTTCTAATCATTTAATTTATAACCAACTCCTTTTATGGTCGAAAGTTTGTCGTTTCCGAACTTTTCCCGCAGTTTTCTGATGTGCACGTCAATCGTTCTGCCGCCGACAATTACCTCATTTCCCCAAACTTTTTCGAGAATTTCCTCACGTTTAAAAACGCGTTTCGGATTGGAAGCAAGTAAGGCAAGCAATTCAAATTCTTTTCTCGGAAGCATAAATTCTTCTTTCTGAAAAGTTACCTTATAAGTTTCACGGTCAATTTTGAAATCTTCGAGTTCGATGACTTCTTGTTTTTCGTCAGATTTCAAACGCAACAAAGCTTTGATTTTGCTCATCAAAACTTTGGGTTTTACCGGTTTGGTAATGTAATCATCGGCGCCGGCTTCGTAACCTGCCAATTGTGAAAATTCCTCGGTGCGCGCCGTTAAAAATACAATCAAAGTTTTCTTTAACGAATCGATTTTCCGAATTTCGCCGCAGGCTTCAATTCCGTCCATTTCGGGCATCATCACGTCCAAAAGAATCAAGTCCGGTTTTTCAATTTTGGCTTTTTTTAGGCCTTCTGCGCCGTTAGAAGCGGTAAAAACTTCGTATCCTTCTTTGATTAAATTATACGAAAGAAATTCCAGGATATCCGGTTCGTCATCGACCAAAAGTAATTTTATTTTTTTCATATTGAATATGTGAAATTCGGTGTGCAAAGTTAAGTTAAAATTCTCAAAATAAGCCTAAAACACAAGGCTTAACGAAGACTTAAACTTAAGTTAACTTGGTAACCTTTAGTTAATCAAAATTTAAATTTCCCGAAAATCTATCTTGGCGAAAGCTTCTGTTCTTTGCAAAGAATTTTAAATCGGAAAATGAATAAATTTATTGGTCTTGTACTGCTTTTAACGATTTCTTTCTTGAAAGCGCAATCTACGGGAATTATTTTTGGAAATGTAAAAGATGATGCCGGTCTTCCGGTTGAAGTGGCAGAGGTATTTATTGACGGCACGATGTATTCTGCTTTTACCGATTCGGAAGGAAACTACGAATTGGAAGTTGAGCCGGGAACTTATATTTTGATTATCACCGGAATTGGTTATGACGAATTTTCACAAGAAATTACCATAAACACAGACGAAAAATTTGAAGTTTCTACACAATTAATTACGAATTCAACCACGCAATTAGGCGAAGCTGTTGTAGTCGGAGAACTGAGTCGCGAAACGGAAACTTCTGCTTTGAACATCCAAAGAAAATCAGTTGAAATAAAAGAAGTTAAATCTTCTCAAGAACTTTCAAGAATTGGCGTGAGCGATGCGCAATCTGCGTTTTCAAAAATCAGCGGTGTTTCCACGATGGAAGGCGCACAAAATGTGATTGTAAGAGGTTTGGGCGACCGATATAACTTTACGAGTTTAAACGATTTGCCACTTCCTTCCAACGATCCCGAATATAAAAATATCTCTTTGGATTTATTTTCGACCGACATCATCAGAAGCATCGATGTGAGTAAAACTTTTTTGAGCAAACAAAATGGTGACGTTTCCGGTGCGGCTTTGAACATTTCGACCAAAGAATTTACAGGAAAACCTTATATGGAAATCTCAACTTCGGCAGGCGTAAATACCGGCGCAATTTCGGAAGATTTTTTATTGCCGGCTAATACCAATTGGTTGGGAATTGCAGAAAATGTAAAACCTTATGTGAACAATCTGAGTCAATGGCAATTTAAGACCGGAACCAATCCGAGCGATAGAGAATTGCCGATTAATTCAAGTTTGAGACTTAGTGGTGGAAAGAGATTTAACTTGTCTGAAACCACAAAATTGGCTTGGTTCGCAGTTGCTTCTTATGACAGCGATTATTCGTTCAACGAAGGGTTTGAAAGAACTGTCAACAACCAAGGCGGATATTTCACTGATTTTGATTCAAAAAGGTATGCCTACACTTCGAACAAACTGGCGATGTCCAATTTGGTGCTTTCTTTAAGAGGCAGAAACAAAATCAAATTAAATAATGCCATTATTCAAAACAATACTCAGCAATATCTTGATTATTATGGATTTAAACAAAATGTGAGCGAAGAAACAGGAACGGCTGCTTACATCATCCGACAACAGGAAAATCAGAATTTATTGTTCATCAATCAATTATTGGCTGAATTAAAATTTGGCGCATATAATTTAGATTTAGGTGCAAGTTATAATATCGTAAAAGCGGACGAACCGGACAGAAAAACCAATACTTTCCGTTTTGTAGAAGCTGAAAATACTTTTTACACAGCCGGCGGAGCACAATCTTACAACCACCGCTACTTTCATAATTTGAAAGAAAATGATTTGGCGGCAAAAGCCATTGTGGACAGAAGTTTTTTCGAAGATAAATTAAAAATTACCGCAGGATACAATTACCGTTTCACAGAAAGAAATTTCGAAGCGATTCAATACAATTTTGACTTTCCGCACCCAATTGCCATCAGTGTTGAAAATTTAAATTGGATTTTTAACCAAATCAGCATCGACAACGGCGTTTTCGTAGTCAAAACTTACCGTGGAACCGGAGCAAATGCACTTGATCCACAAACTTATGACGGAGAACGCACGGTTCATTCCGGATTTTTAAACTTGGATTGGACGATTGGAAATTTATTGTTGACCATCGGTGGTAGAATCGATAACGTAAATCAGGACATCGAATACAACACATCTTTGGCAAATAGTGAATTACCCATCAATCGTGGCGTGGGTGACATCAAAGAAACTTTTATTTTGCCAAGTTTAAATTTGAAATATAATCTTACCGATGACAATATTTTGAGATTTGCGGCAAGCAAAACTTATACGCTTCCTCAGTTCAAAGAAACCGCGCCTTTTACTTATGAAACCGTAACTGAGTCGAGTTTCGGGAATCCGGATTTAGAAGTTTCGGACATTTACAATGCGGACATCAAATGGGAATATTATTTCAGCCGCGGCGAATTATTTTCATTGACCGGTTTCGGGAAATACATCGAAAACCCGATTAACAAAGTAGCCGTTCCTTCTGCTTCCGACCAATTGTCATACATCAATGCCGAAAACGCAGTCATCGCCGGAGCCGAAGTCGAATTCAAAAAATTAATTTTTTCAAGATTAGACGAAACCAGAGATACGGAATTTTCTTTTGGAATCAATGCTTCTTATCTGTATTCAAATCAAAAAAACGGCACAGCTGCGCAATTTACCAACGAAGAAAGCGCGATAGAAGGAGCTTCGCCTTTCATCATCAATTCCGATTTATCATTGAACATCAAAGATAATTTAACCAAAGGAAAAGAAACCACGGTAAGTATTGTGTTCAATTATGCGCACGATAAAATCTATGCTTTGGGCGTACAAAACAACGAAGACGTAATGGAAAAAGGAATGCCCACATTGGATTTGATTTTCGGACATAAATTCAATGAAAATGTAGGAATCAACATATCGGCGCGCAACCTACTCAACCCAAAATACCAAAGAACAAAAGAAGTTTTCCCGACTGCCGGAAACGCACAAGATTTAACGCTGAGAGAATACAAAAGAGGTGTTGAATTGGGAATCGGATTATCGTATAAATTTTAAAATCATTATCAAAAACAAAATTATTTAAATTATGAAAAAG
>Ga0079224_100001771_pt1 | contig 25352 bp, 23 predicted proteins | sample Stecom2015_FD_80414 | JGI IMG/M metagenome (GOLD analysis project Ga0079224, IMG submission 80414) | Agricultural soil microbial communities from Utah to study Nitrogen management - Steer compost 2015 | ecosystem: Environmental > Terrestrial > Soil > Agricultural land | place: USA: Utah... | reverse complement strand
CGCCGGGCCGTGTTCCGGGCCGCGCGGGACGAGACGAGCCAGGACGCCGCCTCGCTGTCCGTGACCGCGGCCGAGGACCTGCACGGCTGGGTGGCGTGGATACCCGCCCGCCTCACGGCCATCGGCTACGCCATGGCCGGCGATTTCGAGGCCGCGGTGTCCGCCTGGCGCGGAGTGTCCACGGTCGGCGTGCCCGCCGGCATGCAGAACGAGCAGTTGCTGGCGCGCGTCGGGCTCGGCGCGCTCGCCCTGCAGCCGCAAGCCGAAGAGACCGATGTCGAACGCGCGGTGCGCGGTGCGCAGGCCGCGCACCGGCTCGTGCTCCGCTCGTTTTTCATCTGGGCGGCCGTGATCGCCGCGATGACGCTCTACGGCTGGTCTTTGTGAGGCCGCGCTTGCGGCGCCTGTTCCTCCCGGCCTGCATTCTTCTCTTCGCGAGCGCCTGCGGGCCTTCGGTGCCGGAGCCGGAGGCGGAAGCCCCGCCGCCCGACGGGCCGCGGATCGTGACTCTCGCGCCCCACCTGGCCGAGATCGTGTTCGCGGTCGGCGCCGGTGACCGGCTCGTCGGCGTCAGCTCCTACACGAATCACCCGCCGGAAGCCGCGTCGCTGCCGGTCGTGAGCGACGCGTTCACGGTGGACCAGGAGCGCATCGCGATGCTCGAGCCCGACCTCCTGCTCGCCTGGGGCGGCGGCATGCCGGGTCATGTCATCGAGGAGCTGCGCGCGCGCGGCTTCCGCGTCGAGACCATCGAGACCCGGGGACTGGCGGACGTCGCGGCCGCGATCGAGCGCATCGGCGCCCTGACCGGCCACGCGGAGGACGCGCAGCGGGTGGCGGAGTCGTTCCGCGCGGGCATTCGCGAGCTCCGCGAACGCTACCGCGAGGCACCGTCCATCGACGTGTTCTACCAGGTCTCGCTGGAGCCCCTGTACACGATCAACGGCGAGCATTACGTGAGCGAGCTGATCGAAGCCTGCGGCGGGCGCAACGTGTTCGCGGACCTCGGGCGGCTGGCGCCGATGGTCGACGTGGAGGCCGTGGTCGCCCGCAATCCCGAGGTGATGCTCGCGAGCGAGGACAACCCTCCCGACATTTTCGACGTCTGGAAGCGCTGGCCGCAGATGGCGGTCAATCGCTACGACAACTACTTCCGGCTGCCGGCCGACGACATCGGGCGCGCGACCCCGCGCCTGGTCACCGCCGGGCAGACGCTGTGCGCCGTGCTGGACCAGGCGCGCGCCCGCAGGGCCTTGATCGAAAACTGAACTTGCGCCGCGGGCGGCGTCCAATTGAATCAGGGGCCACGTTTTCCGGCGCCAGCGGACGGAGATCGTGCCAGCTATGACGACGAAGAAAGGCGCCTCCATACGGACGGCGCGGCCGGAGGACTGGCCGGCCATCCAGCGCCTCCTGGCCGACGCGGGCCTGCCGATGGACGACCTGGAAGCCGGGAAGCTGGACCGCTTCCTGGTCGCGGTCGATCCCGCCGCCGTCCCACCGGGCATCACCGGGGTCATCGGTCTCGAGAGCTTCGACCGCACCGGGTTGCTGCGCTCGCTGGCGGTCGACCCGGCGAGCCGCGGCGCGGGTATCGGTGCGGAGCTGGTGGCCGCGCTGGAAGGGCAGGCGAGCGACGCCGGCATCACCGACCTGTGGCTGCTCACGGTCGACGCCGAGGTCTTCTTCTGGAAGCTCGACTACCGCATCGTGGAGCGCCGCGCCGCACCCGCCGAGATCCGCAACACCGCCGAGTTCGTCACCCTGTGCCCGGCGAGCGCCCACCTCATGCACAAGGCGCTGTAGCCGGCGCCCGCCGGCAGGATGCCGCTAGCGTGCCCGCTCGCGGTTCCAGAGGACTTCCTGCCCCTGCCCGGCGCGGGCGAGCACGCGCGCGACGACGAACAGCAGGTCGGACAGGCGGTTCAGGTACTGGAGGACTTCAGGGCGCACGGTTTCCCGCTGCGCGAGCGTGTGCACCCGGCGCTCCGCCCGCCGCACGACCGTGCGCGCGACGTGGCAGGCCGCCGCCGCCGGCCCGCCGCCCGGCAGGATGAATTCCTTGAGCGCCGGCAGGTCGGCATTCCAGCGGTCCAGCTCGCGCTCGAGCCGCGACACGAAGGATGCCTCCACCGCGCGATGCCCGGGAATGCACAGCTCGCCGCCGAGCTCGAACAGGTCGTGCTGCACTTCCGTCAGGCACGCCCGCACGTCCTCGGGCACGGCCGGCGAGGCGAGCACGACGCCGATAGCGCTGTTCGCCTCGTCCACCGTGCCGTAGGCCTCGACGCGCGGGTCGTCCTTCTGCACCCGGCTGCCGTCGCCGAGCCCCGTCGTGCCGTCGTCCCCCGTTCGCGTGTAGATCTTCGAAAGCCGCTTGCCCATTGAGCCTCACTGCCACCGCCAGGCCAGGTCGACGAACGCGCTTCGCTCCTGCATGGGGAAGCCCGCCGCCGTCTCGTATTGTGCATCGAACAGGTTTTCGATGCGCGCGGTGAGCCGCCAGCGCTCGCCGAGCGCGAGCTGGCCGGTCAGCGACGCCACGGCATAACCGGGCAGGCGGACGTCACCGACGTCCACGCGGTCCCCGTTGGCGAGCACCGCGATGCCGACGCGATGCGGACCGAGGTTGCGAACGAGTCTGAGGCTGGCGCTCTCCTCCGCCCGCCGCGGCAGGCGCGTGCCGTCCAGCGCGTTCTCCGCCGACTGGCGGACCACGCTGGCCAGCATCGACCAGTCCTCGCCGCGGTATTCCCAGCGCAGCTCGGCACCGCGCACCTCGGCCTTGCCGAGGTTGCGCAGCACGAAGCTCTCGAGGTCGAACTCGATGAGGTTCTCGAGCTCCTTGTAGTAGAGCTCGAGATCGAGCGACTGGCGTGCGGTCGGTGCGAAGCGCAACCCGAGCTGTGCCTCGTCGGCGGTCTCGGGCTCGAGGTCCGGGTCGCCGCCGAAGCCGAAGCGATCGGTCGCGTCCGGTGCGCGGAAGGCGTGGCCGAGGCCGGCGCTGACGGTCCAGCGGTCGTCGACGTCGAACGCGTACTCGGCGTTCCACGTGACGTGCTCGCCGAACGTTTCGTGGTCGGTGAGCCTGAGCGCCGCGAACGTGCGGTGCCGCCCGCCCGACCACAGGTGCTCGAGGAAAGCGGCACGGGTTTCGGTGCTCACGTCGAATCCGGACGCGAACTGCAACGCCGTCGCGTCCTCGTCCACGAGGTGCAGCCCGCCGATCCAACGATGGTCGCCACGGGCGTAGTCGAGCTGCCAGTCCAGCGCATGGCGCACCGATTCGACGAAATCGCTCGATTGGTTCTGCGTGATCTCGTCCACGATGCGGCTCAGCACGAGCCGGCTCTCGACCCCGGCGGCGAGCGGCGACTCGAGCTCGAGTGCGGTGCTTTCGTTGCGGAAATCCTGGTCGAGCGGCGCGAGAAAGAAATCGAAGTATTCGTTGGTGCCCTGGGCGCGCCAGTGACGCACGGAGAGGTAGCTCGAGCCGAGGCGCCGGCCGGCGTGCACGCTGGCCGACAGGTTGCGATACCCGCGGTCGATGTCGGTTCCGGTGCGCGCCGGGAAGCCGTCGGTGTCCTGGAAATTGACGGAGGCACCGAGCTCGGCGTCGTCACCGCGATGCCCCGCGGACAGGAACGCCGAGCGCGTGTCGAAGCTGCCGCCGCCCACCGATCCTTCCACCCAGCCGCGCTGCTCGCGCCGCGTGATGACGTTGATCACGCCGCCGATCGCGTCCGTGCCGAACAGGGCGGAGCGCGCTCCCTTGACGATCTCGATGCGCTCGACGAGCTCGGGCGCGATGTTCTGGATGGCCGCGCCACCGACGGTGCCGGGGTTGATGCGCACGCCGTCGATCAGCACGAGCGTGTGATTGCTCTCGGTGCCGCGCATGAACACGGACGTCGCCTGGCCCGGACCGCCCTGGCGCCCGATGTCCAGCCCCGCTTCGAAGCGGAGCAGCTCGGCGAGATCGGTGGCGAGCGACTGCTCGATGTCCTGCCGGGTGATCACGACCACCGGCACGATCGCCTCCTCGATCGGTATCGGCGCGCGCGTGGCGGTGACGACGATGTCGGGCTCGGGCACTTCGTCGGCCGCGGCACGCGCGAGGATCAGGCACAAGGAAAGGCCGACGACGGCCTGGTAGAAGGATCGCTGCATGTTGCTCCCCTTTGCGTGCCACCCGCACGCCTCAAGTGTCGACAGGCGCGCATGCCGCGGGGGAAAAGGGAAGCAGACCGACACCGAGCCGATACACGTCCGAAGCGCCCGCCGCGTCATTCGCGTTTGCTCGCCAGGCCGGTCTCCGGGCTTACGAGTGGAGCGTAAAGTGCGCTCCGGTCCGTGGCGCCTTCCCGCGAGCCGCCCGGCGAAGGGCAGGGCTCGCAGTGGCTCCGGTGCGCGGGAGCGCGCCGGGGGCCACGGATTGACTCGATCACCGTTGCGGGGGCAGCGCCGGAATCAGCGGATCGCTCCGCTTCACCGGCTTCCCGTTCACCCGGAAAAAGGCCTTTCCGGGTTCACCTGGTGCGGCCGGAACGATAGAGTTGCCGACCTGCCCTGTCAACCACGGACGTTCCGGCCAGCATGTCACCCGAGCTCGAAACGGCACTCGCCGCCGCGCGCGCCGCGGCGGAAATCGCCCGCCGCTGGTTCCGCGGCACTTTCGATGTGACCACCAAGGCGGACCTGACGCCCGTCACCCGCGCCGATGTCGAATGCGAGCAGGCGATCCGCGGCATCATCCTCGAACGCTTCCCGGATCACGGCTTTTACGGCGAGGAGACCGGGCTGACGGAGGAGGAGTCGCCGAACCTCTGGCTCGTCGACCCGATCGACGGTACGAAAGCATTCGTGCGCGGCTACCCGTTCTTCTCGACCCAGATCGCACTCGTCAGGGACGGCGTGCCGGTGCTCGGCGTGTCCTCCGCCCCGCTGTTCGGCGAGCTGGCGTGGGCCGAAGCCGGCGCGGGCGCCTGGCTGGACGGCGAGCGCGTGCACGTGAGCGCCATCGACCGGCTCGAGGCAGCGGCGCTGTCCACCGGCAACCTGAAGTCGCTCGCGCGGAGCGAGGGATGGAACCGGCTGGGCGAGATCGTCCGCAGCGTGGACCGCATCCGCGGTTACGGCGACTTCTACCACTACCACCTGCTGGCGTCGGGCAGGATCGACGCGGTCGTCGAGTCCGACGTCGCGGTGCTGGACGTCGCCGCGCTGTCCGTGATCGTGCGCGAGGCGGGAGGCGTGTTCACGGACCTGAACGGCGCGCCCGTCGGGCTCGGCACGCGCTCGGTGCTGGCAGCGAACCCGGCATTGCACGGGACGCTGCTCGAGAAGCTGCGCGGCTGGGTCGCGTGAACGCCGGCCTTCAGGGCCCTGCCACGAACAGGTCGCGTCCGCGCCAGGGCACGGCCTCCATCGGCGTCGCGTAAAGCGCGCTCAGGTCCCGCTCGTTCAGCACCGACCCGGCCGGCCCGAGCTCCCAGCGCCCGTCGCCGAACAGGAGCAGGCAGCGTTGCGCGTAGCGCACGGCGAGATTCACGTCGTGCAGGCTGGCGACCACCGCGGCGCCCGCCCGGGCCCGGGCCTGGAACAGTGCCAGCACCTCGAGCTGGTGCTGCGGGTCGAGATGATTGGTCGGCTCGTCGAGCAGGTAGATCTCCGGTGCCTGGGCGAGCACCTGCGCGATCGCGACCCGGCGCCGCTCACCGCCCGAGAGCGTGCCCACGTCGCGCTCTTCGAGCCCCGCGAGCGAGAGGCTCTCGAGCGCCTCGCGCGCCACGCGCCGGTCCTCGGCCGACTCGCGGCCAAACGTCGGGATGTGCGGGTGGCGACCGATCAGCACCGTCTCGAGCACGGTCGCCGGGAAGGCGTCCTCCGACACCTGCGGCAGGAGCGCGAGCTGCCGGGCGACCGTCCGCCGCGGCAAGGCGCGGGCCGGCTGGCCGCCCAGCCGGACTTCGCCGGCGGCAGGGGGGCGCAGGCCGGCCAGCGTGTGCAGGGTGAGCGTCTTGCCCGTGCCGTTGCGGCCGAGCACGGCGAGGAACTCGCCGGGCGCGAGGTCGAGCGACAGGCCCTCGACGAGCGTCCGCCCGGGCACCCGGACGGTGAGCCCGCGGCAGGCCAGCACGCCGGGGTGATCGTGCATCCCGTTCATAGGCCGCCTAGCCTAGCAGCCGGGCCGGCCCGTTGCCGCATCCGGGAGCGCGGCCGCCGGGCCGGCGGACCCGGCACCACGCTTCTCCCGTCAAAACCGCGAAAAAAAACCCCGCGGCGTGAGCGGCGGGGTTCAATGACTCTTCTTATTTTTAAAAAGAGGTAACTGGATCCGGTGACCCCGATACGCACGATTGTTGTTGTCGTTGTTGTGTGGATCGGGAAGTTGTTGTTGTTCTTGTTTTTGTTCTTCTGGCGTCTGAATCCTATCGTATCGCTTGGGTCATCCGTCTCCAGTTACACTTCGCTTGGGCATCCACACTTTAGCAAAAGCTATGCCAGAGTCTGTTTTGCCCAAGTAATTCAAGCGGTTCTGCGCAAATTTCGAAGTGATCACGGCGCTTTGGCCCGTGACCTGTAAAGAAATCCGACGAAACGGCCGGGGCAGGGCGTGCAAGCCCGCTGCACCCCGGATTGCAACCGCTCGCGGACGAAGTTTCCGGCGGCCGTGCGCGCTTCGACGCGTCTCCGATCCGCGACAGGCACGGGTCGATTGTAAAATCATTCGACACTCCGGGCGGCCGACGCGAGATCGAGCAGCCCGGCCACGCTGAAAAAGCGCCCGTTGCGCACCACCGCCACCACGGCCGCCGCGTCGGCCGGCCGTGCGCGGGGGTCGCCCGCCACGAGGACGAGATCGGCGAGCGCCCCGGGTGCGATGCGCCCGACCTGCTCCTCCAGCCCCAGTGCCCGGGCCGCGTTGCGCCCGGCGGCCCACAGCACTTCGTCCGGCCCCAGCCCGGCGGCGGCCAGCGCGACGAGCTCCGCATGCGTGGCGAGCCCCGGCGGCAGCCCGTTGGGCCGGCTGCCCACGGCAACAGCGCCGCTGTCCGGCGCCAGCACCGGCGCGGCGGCATGGCGGCGCGACAGCGCCGACCGGCGGGACCAGAACTCGGCCTGGCGCGAGCCGAGAAGCTTCTCGAGGCCCGGGGTGGCGGCGTCGGCGAGGCCGGACAGCAAGGTGAGCGGCCCGTGTCCCATCGCGAGCCGCACGTCCTGGTACTGGAAGCCGCGCGGCGACGCCGGCAGCCCGTCGATGCCGAGGAACAGGTCGGCGCCGAGCCGGAAACCGAGGTTCCAGCTCTCGGCGAGCACCGGCACCCCGCGCTCGCGCCACGCGCGCACGGCGCCGGCATCCAGCGCCGCCGCGTCGCCGGAGGCGGGCAGGGTGACCAGCGCCGGCAGCGGCTCCGTGGCCGCGACGCTCGCGGGTGCCGCCCGCAGCAGCCTCGGGCCGGGACTCCCGGCCGTTTCCCACAGGCCGGGATCGAGCGCGCCCGCGTCACTCGCGACGACGGTGGTCACGCCCCAGCTCAGGAGCTCGAGGCCGGCCGCGCGCTGGTCGCCGGCCGGCAGCGCGGACCAGGCATCGACGTACCCCGGCAGCACGGTGACGTCGCCCAGGTCGAGAACGGTCACGTTGCCGTGCGCGCCGTGCGGCCGTACTTCCGCGATGCGCCCGCCGTCGATCAGCACGTCGACGTTCTCGCGATAGCCCGGGCGCATGCCGTCGAACAGCCGCGGCGCGTGCACCAGGATGTTGTTCTCGGGTGCGTCCGTGACGGCGAGGGCGCGCGCATCGGCCGCGGGCAGCGCCGGCGGCGCGCCCACCCGCGCGCGGAACGGAATCTCCTGCGCCTTCCAGGCGTTGATGCTGCGCCGCTTCAGCACCCCGTCGGCCGTGTAGACGAAGCGCTCGCGATCCAGCCAGCTCGCGGGCGCGAGGAAGAAGTCCTGGCCGGTGGCGATGGTGCGGATCACGGGCGGATCGGAGAGGATCGCGAGATCCAGGCGGTATGCCTCGCCGTCGCGCCTGAGGAACGTGACGAGGCTGCCGTCCGGCCGCCATGCCGGTGCGGCGAGCGGCTCGTCCGAGACGACGAGCTCGCGCTCGGGGCGGCCGCGCGGACGCAGCACGAGGCGCCATCCGTCGTCACCGTGCCGCACGTAGACAAGGTCGTCGCCGTCCGGGGACCAGGCGGGCTCCGTCTCGTCGCCGGGATGCCGGGTCAGGCGCCACGCGAGCCCGGTCGCGAGATCCATTTCCCACAGGTCGAAGCCGCTGTCGTGGCGCTCGGAGGAGAACACGATGCGGTCGCCGTCGGGGTGCCAGTCCGGATGCTGGTCGAACCAGCGCCCGTCGCCGAGCCAGCTCGGCGCCTCCCCGGGCGTCAGGAGCCCGAGGCGGCTGCCGAACGCGGACACCGACTGGAACAGGATGCGCTCGCCGTCCGGCGACCAGCGGGGCCGGCGCGCGGGCGGCAGTCCCGGCGCGGCGGGCTCCGCTTCGCCGCCGCGCGCGCGCACGAGCCACAGGCTGCCGAGCAGGTCGATCGCGAGCGTGTCGCCGGAAGGCGAAACGTCGACCGCGAAGTTCGTGCCCTCGGACACGACGAGCGGCGCGGCGCCGCTGCCGGTCGTCGCCAGCACCGCCGCCAGCAGGAGCGCCGCCGGCCAGCGCCTAGTCCGCACGGCTCACCCGCAGGTCCGCGAGCGCGCCCGCGGACGTCTCGAAACTGATCTCGATCGGCCGGCAGCACACGGCGCAGTCCTCGACGTACGACTGCCCGCCGGCCGAGACATCGATCACGATGTCCAGGCGCTCGCCGCAGTAGGGGCAACGAATCCGCTGGTCGATGAGCGCAGGGTCCATCAGGGCTGCAGGCGGCTCCCGGTCCAGTCCGTCGCCGTGAACGAATGGGCATCGCGCGGCGCGAGCTCGCGCCGGAAGACGGCACGGTCGTGCAGGCGATCGGCACCCTCGACCCACAACTCGACGCTCTCGACCCACAGGCGGATGCCGCCCCAGTGCGGCGGCCGCGGTATCGCGGGCGGCTGCGTGCCCGCGGCCAGGGTCGCGGTGTCGGCGCCGAGCGCGAGACCCAGCTCGGCTGCACGCTGCCTTACCTGCCCGACCAGCGCTGCCCGCGACGCGAGCGGCGTGCTCTGGTCCGAGGCCCAGGCGCCGAGCTGGCTGCCCCAGGGGCGGGTCGCGAAGTAGGCGTCGCTTTCCTCCGCGGGCGAGCGGACCGTCGGGCCCTCGATGCGGACCTGCCGGCCGAGCGCGTCCCAGTGGAAGCAGGCGGCGGCACGCGCGTTGTGCTCGAGCTCGCGGGCCTTGCGCGAGCGGTAGTTGGTGAAAAACACGAGGTAACCGGGGTCGGGCACGAAGTGCTTGCAAAGCACGACACGCGCCGACGGCGCTCCGTTCGCGGCGACCGTCGCGAGCGTCATCGCGTTGGGATTGCGCGTGATGCCGCGGGCGACGGCTTCACCGAGCCACGCCTCGACCCAATGCAACGGGTCGGCCGGCAGGCTTTCCGGCAGGCGTTCGAAAGATCGTGTCTCCTCCACTCGCAGCTCCGTGACCGGTGCGTCCGCGGCGCAGGTTACCAGACTCGCCGCGGGCGTGACGGTCCCGGGGCGCCGGCCGCGCCGGCCCCGCCCCGCAGGTCAGTAGTGAATGACGGTGCGGATGCTCTTGCCCTCGTGCATCAGGTCGAAGGCCTTGTTGATGTCCTCGAGCGGCATGGTGTGAGTGATGAACGGGTCGATCTTGATCTCGCCGCCCAGGTACTGGTCCACCATGCCCGGGAGCTGTGATCGTCCCTTGGTGCCGCCGAAAGCGGTGCCGCGCCACACGCGTCCCGTGACGAGCTGGAACGGCCGCGTGCAGATTTCCTGCCCGGCGCCGGCGACCCCCACGATGACGGATTCGCCCCAGCCCTTGTGGCAGCACTCGAGCGCGGCCCGCATGAGCTTGACGTTGCCGACGCATTCGAAGGAGTAGTCGACCCCGCCGTCGGTGAGGTCGACGATGACCTCCTGGATTGGCCGGTCGTAGTCGTTCGGGTTGACCGTGTCGGTCGCGCCCATCTGCCGCGCGAGCTCGAACTTGTCGGGATTGATGTCGATCGCGATGATGCGACCGGCCTTCGCCATCGTGGCGCCCTGCACGACGCTCAAGCCGACGCCGCCCAGCCCGAACACGGCAACGGTGGCGCCCGGCTCGACCTTCGCCGTGTTCAGCACCGCGCCGATGCCGGTCGTGATGCCGCAGCCGAGCAGGCACACCTTCTCGAGCGGCGCGCTCGGGTTCACCTTTGCGACCGCGATTTCAGGCAGCACCGTGTACTCGCTGAAGGTCGAGGTGCCCATGTAGTGGTAGATCGTCTTGCCGTTCTTCGAGAAACGCGACGTCCCGTCGGGCATCAGGCCCTTTCCCTGCGTCACGCGGATCGCCTGGCAGAGATTCGTCTTGCCCGAGGTGCAGAACTTGCACTCACCGCACTCCGGCGTGTACAGCGGGATCACGTGATCGCCGGGCTTCACGCTCGTGACGCCCGGGCCGATCTCCTCCACGATGGAGCCGCCCTCGTGCCCGAGCACGGCCGGGAAGATGCCCTCCGGGTCTTCGCCCGAGAGCGTGAAGGCATCGGTGTGGCACACGCCCGTGGCGACGTTGCGCAACAGGACCTCTCCCTCCCTGGGTCCTTCGAGGTCGATGGTGTCGATTTCGAGAGGCTTGCCTGCTTCCCAGGCAACCGCGGCGCGCGTTTTCATGTTCGAGAATCCCGCTTGTGTCCGACGATGAGAAAGATTCCGGGGAATGTTCGCACGAACGCCGCGCACAAGGTAGGGTCGCGCGGGAGCGGCCGCCCGCGCTCGCTGCCGTTCAGCGACCGTTCATGAAAAGATCGCCGGAACAGCGGCTTGCATTCAGGCAGCGTTCACTCGCGCGGTCCTATCCTGCACGCGAACGGTGACGTTGCGGAGGCAGGATATGAAACAGCTTTTCCCGGCACTGCTCCTCGGCCTCGGCCTGCTCGCTTTCTACGCGCCGCGCGCCGAGGCACACGGACCCGGTTTCGCGGTCGTGGTGTACGAAGGCAAGGTCGTCCGCAAGTTCCGGCCCGACGTGCCGCGCTGGCTGCACCATCACGACGATTTTCGCCGCTGGTACACGCGCGGCCCGTATCACCGGGTGCGCCACCCCGACTGGCATCACCTCTACCGGCTGTACCAGCGGGATGCCGCCTGGCACCGCCATCACCGGCGCCACGGGCATCATTGCCACCACTGACGGTGCTTTTGGCGTGAAAACGCGGGGCGCGGCCGCGACGCCGCGCCCGCTTTTTGGTAAAAGCGAGAATCTGGCCGGAGGGGACCGCCGGAAGCTGACAGGATGGTGACCCGGGAAGATCTCGCGTGGGAAGTCGCTCGCATGCGGCGGCAGCTCGCGCAGCTCAAGGAAGAGGTCGCCCGCAACACCGCGATCCTCAAGCTTTCGCAGCAACGCGAGCTCGCCCTGCTCCAGGCGGAGGACCTCGCGGCGCTGTTCCGCCAGATGCTGTCCGGCCTCGCCGGGAGCTACGGCCTGGAGGAGGTCACGGTCGTGCTCTGCGACCCGGACCACGACGTGCGCCACCTGTTGCTCGCGTCGGGCACCCGGCCGGAGGACCTGCCCGGCCTGCGCTTCGTGGATTCGCTGGCCGGCATCGCGCCGCAGTACGTCGGCCTGGGCAAGCCCTGGCTCGGGCCTTACCGCCGCGCCGACCACGAGCTCCTGTTCCGTTCCCGCAAGGGGCTCGCGAGCATCGCCATCCTGCCGCTCCGGCACAAGGATCGCCTGATCGGCTCGATCAACTTCGGCAGCGCCGATCCCGCGCGCTTCACGCCCGAGCACGCCACGGATTTCTTCTCCCACCTGGGCGCCATCGCCTCGTTCGCGCTCGAGAACGCCGTCAACCGCGCGCGTCTCCTGCGCAGCGGCTTCACCGACGTGCTCACCGGCTGGCACAACCGGCGTTACCTGCAGGTGCGCCTCGGCGAGGAGCTCGCCCGCGCGCGCCGCGACGGCGACACGCTGAGCTGCCTCATGCTGGACCTCGATCACTTCAAGCGCATCAACGACACCTTTGGACACGCGGCGGGCGACGAGGTCCTGCGGGAGCTCGCGCAGCGCGTCGAGGCCGAGGTGCGCGCGAGCGACGTCGCGGCGCGTTACGGCGGCGAGGAATTCGTGATCCTGCTGCCGCGCACCGCCGCCCAGGCCGCCGGGCTGCTCGCCGAGCGCATCCGGCGGGTGGTGCGGGAGCGGCCCGTCGACGTCGGCGACGGCCACGCCGTCACCGTGACCGCCTCCATCGGTGTCGCGAGCGTCTCCCTGGGGCCTGCGGACAGCGACCTCAAGGCACTGGGCGAGGCCCTGCTGGCGCGCGCCGACGCCGCGCTCTACCAGGCGAAGGCCGCCGGGCGCGACCGCATCGTCCTGGCGTAGCGCGCGTCCCGGCGCTGACGGGTTCGCCCGACGCCCCTTGGGGAGCGCGCATTGCGCGCGACCACTCCGGCCTCGGTGGCACCGTTTCCTGCCACCGCATCGTTCATGCCCGCTGGTGATCGGGGCTCAAGCTCCGCCGCGACCGGGCGGTGTCCCTGGGGGAATGGCTCCCATGCGGACACGGCGGAGCAGCGCGGGCATTGCGCCGGAGGTGGGTCCCGCGCTGCGCTGCTCCGCCGTGTCCTCGGTCCGCTTTCAGGGTTGCGGCGTGCGGCGGCGGCTCATCAGGTACAGGAACAGCGGCACGCCCAGCGCCGCGGTGATCGCACCGACGGGAAGCTGCCGCGGCGCGGCCACGGTGCGCGCGAGGGTGTCGGCGATCACGAGCAGCGTGCCGCCGGCGAGCGCGGAGGCGGGCAGCACCACGCGGTGGTCGCTGCCGGCGACCAGGCGCACGAGGTGTGGCACGACGAGCCCGATGAAGCCGACGACGCCCACGGTCGTGACCGACACGGCGACCGCCAGCGAGCTCACCGCGAAGATCCCGAAGCGGAAAGCCGGCACCGGCAGCCCGAGGACCGCGGCCTGCAGCTCGCCCCGGGCGAGCACGTTCAGGTGCCGCCCGGCGAGCCAGCCGGCGGCGAGGAGCAGCGCGAGCAGGGTCAGGCTGCGGGCGGGAAAGTACGCGAAGCTCAGGTCGCCCATCAGCCAGAACAGCATGCCGCGCAGGTTCTGGTCCGGCGTGAGCGCCAGAAGGAGCGTCGTCGCCGCGCTGAAGCCCGCCGCGAGCACGACGCCGGTCAAGAGCAGCCGGGCGGGCGTCCAGCTCCCGGTGCCGTGCGCCACCGTGAACACGAGCAGGGTGGCGCCCAGGGCACCGCCGAAGGCGGCGGCGTCGATGGCGGCGCTCGTCAGGCCGGCCAGCATGGCGAGCAGGGCGGCGACGGCGGCACCCCCGGAGGTGCCGAGAATGTAGGGCTCGGCGAGCGGGTTGCGCAGGAGGACCTGCATCAGCACGCCCGCGACCGCGAGCAGGCCGCCGACGCCGAACGCGGTCAGCGCGCGCGGCAGCCTGAGCTCCCAGACCAGCTCCCGGACCGACGCGGGGGCGGTGCCCGTCAGCGTCTGCCACATGGCGGCGAAGCCCGGGCTGGCGCTGCCGGCGGCGAGCGCCACCGCGACCGCGCCGAGCGCGGCGAGGCAGAGGGCGGCGATGAACAGGGCGGGTTGCCGGGTCATGGACGGGTCGTTCGGGCTCCTCGGGCCCCGGGGCCGCCCGGGCGCCCGGCGCGGACGGCTGCGGACCGGCGGCTATCATACCGTCCTCGTTCCTTGGCCGGCTGGCCGGGATGCCGCACAATCGCAGACGCGCCATGAACAGGGACCACATCGACTCCGACGGCTACCGTGCCAACGTGGGCATCATCCTCGCGAACGCCGAGGGCAAGCTGCTGCTCGGCGGCCGCGTGGGGAGCAGGGGCTGGCAGTTCCCGCAGGGCGGCGTGCGGGTCGGCGAGTCCCCGGAGGCGGCGATGTTCCGCGAGCTGCACGAGGAGATCGGGCTCGGCCCGGAAGACGTGCGGGTGCTGGGGTCCACCCGCGAGTGGCTGCGCTACCGGCTGCCGCCCCGCTATCTCCGCCACGGGACGACGCCGCTTTGCATCGGCCAGAAACAGCGCTGGTTCATGCTGCTCCTGACCGCACCGGACGACCGCGTGCGCGTGGACGGCTCCCCGCACCCGGAGTTCGACCGCTGGCGCTGGGTCGATTTCTGGAGGCCCGTCAACGAGGTCATCTACTTCAAGCGGCGGGTCTATGCCCGCGCGCTGCACGAGCTCGGCCCGTACGTCTACCCGGCCGGGCTGCCCCCGAAACCCCGCTGGTGGCCCAAGCGCTGGCGCGCGGTCTTCGCGAAGGATCTCGCCCGCTGCCCGGTCACCCGGTAGCGGCACGCCAGGCGCCTCACGCTGCTGCCGGCTTGAGCACGGCGAGCAGCACGATCGCGAGCAGGAACACGGCCGGTATCTCGTTGTACCAGCGCAGCCCGCGCGTCGGCCGCGGCGCGCTTTCTCCCGAGAGCTTCCGCATCCAGCCCCGGCAGGAGGCGTGGTAAGCGACGAGCCCCACGAGCAGCACGAGCTTCGCGTGGAACCAGCCCGCCCGGAGGAGCGCCGGGTTGAGCCACAGCATCAGGACCCCGAACAGCGCGGTGAGCGCGGCGCCGACGGTCATGATCCCGAACAGGCGCCGCTCCATGACGGCGAAGCGCTGCCGGCCGGTCTCGTCCGCGGCCTCGGCGTGATAGATGAACAGCCGCGGCAGGTAGAAGAGCCCGGCAAACCACGTGACCATGAAGACCACGTGCAGGCCCTTGAGCCAGGGATAAAAATGGGCCGGCGTCATCGTCTTTCCCCCAGTTCGCGATCGCGCGCCAGTGTGCACCGGGTCGCCCGCGAGGCCAAGCGGAGCCGGGCGTCCCGTTCCGTGACCCGGCGCACTTCCGGTCGCCCCGGCCTGCGCGTAACATGATGAATTCCGCGGAAACACAGGAGCATCGGTGGCCAGGACCGGCAACGCCCGCCTGCATCGCACCCGGCACTCTTACGTGCTGCGCGTCGGCGCGGCCGTCGCCGTCATCGCCGTCTTCTGGCTCGTCTTCGAGCTCGGGCGCATCCAGGCAGGCTACAACCTGGTCGACGCCGCGGCCGAGCGCCGCGCCTACCAGGACGCCATCGACGACCTCGAGGGACAGGTCACCACGCTCAAGGAGCGGATCGCCCTGCTCGAGACCCACCGCGAGATCGACCGGAGCGCCTACGAGAAGGTGGAATCGACGCTCGAGGGCCTCCAACGCAAGATCCAGGAGCAGCGCGAGGCGATCGCCTTCTACCGCGGCATCATCTCGCCGGCGGACGGCAGTTCCGGGCTCCGGGTGCAGGATCTCAAGGTGACGAAGGGCAAGGGGGAGCGCGAGTACCGCGTGAGCCTGGTGCTGGTGCAGGTCATGCAGCACGACAACCAGGTGCGCGGGGACGTGGCCTTCAGCCTCGAGGGCGCCCAGGACGGCGAAACCGTCACGTACACGCTCGAGCAACTCGTCGCCGGCGACGAGGACAGCTCGTGGCCGTTTTCGTTCCGGTACTTCCAGACGTTCGAGCGGGATCTCGTATTGCCGGACGGGTTCACACCCGAGAAGGTGAACATCGAGGTACGCTCGCGTACCAAGTCGGTCGCGAGCATCGAGCAAAGCTTCGCGTGGCAGGGGGCGAGCCAGGGCTAGCAAAGGCCCGGGACGGGTCATGGGGCCGGGCGACCGGCGAACGGAGGAATCAAGGACAATGTTCGGGCGCAAATCGCACATGGACGGCCGGGTGGACACGCTCGTCGGGCCGCATTCGAAGGTCAACGGCGACATCGTGTTTTCCGGCCGCTGCCACGTGGACGGGGTGGTGAAAGGCAGCGTTTCGGCGGATCTCGACGGCAACTCGGCGCTGTCGATCGCCGAGGACGGCAGCGTGGAAGGCGGCGTCACGGTCCCCTACGTGCTGCTCAACGGCCTGGTCAAGGGCGACGTCATCGCGAGCCAGCACGTGGAACTGGGGCCGACGGCGCGGGTCTTTGGTAACGTGTATTACAATCTGATCCAGATGGCGATGGGGGCCGAGATCAACGGCAAGCTGGTCCACCGCCCCGCCGGCCAGGCGATGCTGGAGCGCGTCCACCGGGAGGAGAACGCGGGCCAGGCCCATCCGGAACCCGCCCGGCCGGTGCCCATCAAGCAGGCGAACAGGTAGGTTGAGGAATGCAGGAACAGACCCCCGAATTCTCCGGCATCCAGGCGCCGGTCGTCTTCACCGACGCCGCGGCGCGCAAGGTACACGAGCTCATCCAGGAAGAGGACAACCCCGATCTCAAGCTGCGCGTCTATGTCGCGGGCGGCGGTTGCTCCGGATTCCAGTACGGCTTCACGTTCGACGAGAAGATCGAGGAGGGCGACAGCCAGGTCGAGAACCAGGGTGTGACGCTCCTGATCGATCCCATGAGCGTGCAGTACCTCATGGGAGCGGAAATCGACTACAAGGAGGACCTGAGGGGCGCACAGTTCGTCATTCGCAACCCCAACGCGACCACGACCTGTGGTTGCGGCTCCTCGTTCAACGTCTGACGCCGTCCGGCCGGGCGGCGCCTTCGTGAGCCCGCCGCCCGGTGCCCGATGACCCGCCCCGCCGGTGACGCACCCGCCACCGCGGAGGGTGCGGCGACGGCGGGGCGGCCTGCGCGCGACGTCATCGCCGCCGTCGATCTCGGCTCGAACAGCTTCCACATGGTCGTCGGCGAGTTGCGCCACGGGCAGCTCGCGATCATCGACCGCCTCAAGGAAACCGTGCGCCTGTCCGAAGGGCTGAAGCCGGGCGGTGAGCTTTCCCCGGCCGCGAAGCGGCGCGCGCTCGCGTGCCTGTCGCGCTTCGGCGAGCGCCTGCGGGACATGCATGCCTCTTCCGTGCGCGCCGCCGGCACCAGCACGTTCCGCAGGGCGCGCGACGCCTCATCGTTTCACCGCGACGCGGAGCAGGCGCTCGGTCACCCGATCGAGGTGATCTCCGGCATCGAGGAGGCGCGCCTGATCTACAGCGGGGTGATGCACAGCCTGCCGCCCGCGGAAGGCCCGCACCTCGTGCTCGACATCGGCGGCGGCAGCACGGAGCTGATCTACGGCGTCGGCACGGAGCCCGTCACGCTCGAGAGCCTGCACCTCGGCTGCGTCGCCTGGACGGAGGCGCATTTCCCGCGCGGCCGGCTCAGCCGCCGTCATTTCTCGCGCGCGCGGCTTGCGGCGCGCCTCGAGATCACGCCGGTGAAAGCGTTCTTCCCGGCGCTCGACGGGGCCCGCGCGATCGGCACCTCGGGCACGTTCCTCGCGACGGCGGCGGCCGCGCGTGAGCTCCGCCTGTCGGACTCACCGGACCTGACGCGGGATGCCGTGGAGCGGCTGATCGAGCGCGTGCTCGAGTTCGACACGATCGCGGATCTCTCCCTGCCGGGCCTGCCGGAAGGGCGCGCCGAGGTGTGGCCCGGCGGGCTCGCGATCCTGGCGGAGCTGCTCGACGTGCTCGGCGTCACGCGCCTGCAGGTCTCCGACGGCGCGCTGCGCGAAGGGCTGCTCTACGACCAGCTCGGCCGGCTGCAGCACGAGGATGCCCGCGAGCGCAGCGTGGAGGCCATGGCGCGGCGCTACTCCGTCGACCGCGCGCAGGCGGAACGGGTGGCGGCCACGGCACGCCGGCTGCTCGCGGAGTGCGGGGCCTGGAACCTGCCGTCGCCGCTGGCGGGGCAGATGCTCGCATGGGCGGCGATGCTGCACGAGATCGGGCTCGACATCTCGCACGACGGTTTCCAGCGGCACGGGGCGTACATCGTCGAGCACGCCAACCTGCCCGGTTTCCCGCGCGCAGAGCAGCTCTTCCTCGCCTTCCTGATCGAGAACCAGCGGCGCGAGTTGCGGCTCGAGGGGCTGGACCGCCTGCCGTCGGCGTGGCGCGACGCGGCACGGCGCCTCGCGGTCATCCTGCGGCTCGCCGTGCTCCTGAACCGCAGTCGCAGCACGGCGCCGCTGCCGCCGATCCGGCTGCAGGCCGGCCACGACGAGCTGCACCTCGAGTTTCCGCCGGGTTGGCTCGCTGCCAATCCGCTCACCGATGCGGAGCTCGCCCGCGAACGGCGCTACCTCCAGCGCGCCGGCATCCGCCTGCGCTACCTCTGACCACGACCGGCGCACCGCGCGCACTTCGCCCCCGGGCCTCGTTCATGCCGGGCCCCGAAGCGCAGCGCGGAGGGACGTCGGCGTAGCCGGGTTATCCGGGCGGGCTCGCGAGCGTGGCGAGCAGGTGCTCCTGGGCGGAGACCGGCGGCTCCTCGCCGGGCTCGCGTTTCTCGTAATGCCCGTCGCCGTGCAGGATCCACGCCTGGCAGTTGTCGGCGAGCAGCACGTCGAGGTCGGCCTTGAGCCGCTCCTTGAGCGCGCGCCGCCGGATGGGAAAGCAGGCTTCGGTGCGGCGGAAGAAATTGCGGTCCATCCAGTCCGCGCTGGAGCAGAAGTACTCCGGGTCGCCGCCGTTCTCGAAGTAGTAGACGCGCGAGTGCTCGAGGAAGCGCCCCACGATCGAGCGCACGCGGATGTTGTCCGACAGGCCGGGGATTCCCGGCCGGAGCGAGCAGATGCCGCGCACGATGAGATCGATCTCCACCCCCGCGCCGGAAGCGGCGTACAGCGCGTCGATGATGCCGGGCTCGGTCAGTGCGTTGAGCTTCGCGATGATCCGTGCCGGGCGGCCCGCCTCCGCGTTCCTGGCCTCGCGCTCGATGCGCGCGCGGATCGCGTCGAAGAGCTCGAACGGCGCCGTCAGCATGCGGCTGAGATCCCGGGCCGCCGTGAGGCTCGTGAGCTGCATGAACAGCTTGTGGACGTCCTCGCCGAGCTGCCGGCTGGCGCTGAAATAGCCGTAGTCCGTGTAGAGGCGTGCCGTGCCGGGATGGTAGTTGCCGGTGCCGAGGTGCACGTAGCGCACGAGCCTGCCGTGCTCGCGCCGCACGACCAGCGCCATCTTCGCGTGCGTCTTGTACCCGACCAGCCCGTAGACGACGTGCGCGCCCGCTTCCTGCAGGCGGGTGGCGAGCGTGATGTTCGCCGCCTCGTCGAAGCGCGCCATCAGCTCCACGACGACCGTGACTTCCTTGCCCGCCCGCGCCGCCTTCACGAGGTGATCCACGAACGGCGACTCGGCACCGGTTCGGTAGAGCGTCTGCTTGATGGCGAGCACGTTCGGGTCCGCGGCGGCGCGGGCGATGAAATCGACGACCGGCGCGAAGGACTCGTAGGGGTGGTGCAGCAGCACGTTCTGCCGCTTGAGGACCTGGAAGATGTCTTCCTGCGAGCGCAGCGCCGGCGGCAGCCCCGGCTTGAACGGCGGGTAGCAGAGGTCCGGCCGGTGCGCCATGTCGCACACGGTGGCGAGCCGGTTGAGGTTCACCGGGCCGTCCACCGCGTAGAGGTCGCTGCGCTCGAGGTCGAAGTGATCGAGCAGGAAATCGCTCAGGTCTTCCGGGCAGTCCTTGTTGATCTCGAGCCGCACCGCCGCGCCGTAGCGGCTGGCGGCGAGCTGCCCCTGCAGCGCCAGCACGAGGTCGTCCACCTCCTCGTCGTCGACGTACAGGTTGCTGTTGCGGGTCACGCGGAACTGGTAGCAGCCCTCCACCTTGAGTCCCGGGAACAGCTCGTCGACGTGGGCGTGGATGATCGAGGAAAGGAGCACGTAGTTGTCGCCGGGCTCGCACAGCTCGTCCGGCAGGCGGATGACGCGCGGCAGGGACCGCGGCGCCTGCACCACGGCGCGGTGCCGCAGGCGCCCGAACGCATCGCGGCCCTTGAGCCTCACGATGAAATTCAGGCTCTTGTTCAGCATGCGCGGGAACGGGCGCGACGGGTCGAGCGTGAGCGGCGTCAGCACCGGCACGACCTCTTCCTCGAAATAGGTGTCGAGCCAGCGGCTCTGGGCCGGCGTCCAGCGGTCCCGCGGCAGGAAGCGGATTCCCTCGCGCTCGAGCGCGGGCAGCAGCGCCTGGTTCAGCAGCTCGTACTGGCGGCTGACGAGCGACAGCGAGCGGGCGCGTATCTCGTCGAGAAGCTGGCGCGGCGTCAGGCGATCCGGCCCCGCGGCCGGGGCGTTGATCTCCAGCCGCTGCTTGAGGGCGGCGACGCGGATCTCGAAGAACTCGTCGAGGTTCGTCGACGAGATACAGAGGAAGCGCAGCCGCTCGAGCAGCGGCACCGCGGGATCGCTGACCTGGGCGAGCACGCGCCGGTTGAACTCGAGCAGGCTCAGGTCACGGTTGATGTAGGGATCGACGACTGGAGTGGCGATTTGCGGCGCTGAGGCGTCCACGGCTCAATGTCCCGACCGGCCGGAGTGCCGGATGCGCCAGTATAGCGCCGGCCGTTTGACGAAAAGGTTAAGCGCTCGGCAGTTCCCGCGCGTCAGTCGCCTGCGTAGACGGCACCCAGGATCGCCGCGCGGGAGGCGCCAGTCACCGACGGCAGGTTGCCCGGGCGCTCCTCCAGCCGCCGCAGCGCGAGCCACGCGAACGTCGCCGCTTCGACCCAGTCGGGGTCGACGCCCGCGGCGGCCGTCGTCTCGAGCGTTGCTGGCGCGAGCGCGGCCCGCAACCGGCGCACCAGGTCGTCGTTGTGCACGCCGCCGCCGCACACGAGCACCCGGCGCGTGGCCGGCGCATGTTCCCGGATCGCGTCGGCGACGGAGGTTGCCGTCAGCTCCGCAAGCGTCGCCTGCACGTCCGCGGGCGCCGGCGTGCGCCCGAGGCGGGCGAGCGCCGCCTCGATCCACGCCAGGTTGAACTGTTCGAAGCCGGTGCTCTTGGGCGGCGGCCTGCGGAAGAACGGATCCGCCAGGCAGGCATCGAGCAGCTCGCGATCGACCTCTCCTTCGGCCGCCCAGCGCCCGGCGGCGTCGAAGGGCGCGCCCAGGTGCCGGCGCGCCCAGGCGTCGAGCAGCCCGTTCGCCGGTCCGGTGTCGAAGCCGCGGACGGACCCGCCGGCCGGCAGCAGGGTGACGTTCGCGATCCCGCCCAGGTTGAGCACGACCCGGTCCTCTTCCGGATCGGACATGGCCCAGGCATGGAACGCGCAGGCGAGCGGCGCTCCCTGGCCGCCGAGGGCGAGGTCGCGGCGGCGAAAGTCGGCGACCGTGGTGATGCCGGTGCCGGCCGCGATGACGTTCGGATCGCCGATCTGCAACGTGAACGGGCTCGGTGCATCCGGCCGGTGCCGCAAGGTCTGCCCGTGGCTGCCGATCGCCCGGATCGCCGTCCGGTCGCTCGCGCTTTCGGCAATCAGCGCGAGCGCCGCGTCGCGGAAGCACTCGCCGACCCGGCGATCGAGCTCACCGAGCACGTCAACCGTGCACTCGTCCGGGTGCCGGCTCATGTGCTCGAGCTCGCGGCGCAGCTCGTCGGGCCAGGGGAAGGAGCGGGTGGCGAGCGTCGTGCAGCTTCGCTCGCCGAACCGGAAGAGACCGGCGTCGATCCCGTCCATGCTGGTGCCGGACAGGAGGCCGATGCAGAGCGAGGCGCGTTTCGCCCGTTTCAATCCGATGCCAGTGTCGGGTCGATCGGCGCCGCCAGGGCGAGCTGGGTGCGCTTGTACTGCGCGAGCTCGCCCAGGATCGGCTCCGATTTCGCGAGGAAGTCGGCCCGGTACTCCTCTTTAATGGGGTCGGCCTGCGGCAGCTCGACGGTGCGCGGGTTCCGGTGCACGCCGTTCAGCCGGTATTCGTAGTGCAGGTGCGGCGCCGTGGCGAGCCCGGTCGCGCCCACGTAGCCGATCACGTCGCCCTGGCGCACGCGCGCGTTCACGCCGTGCTTGCCGAAGCGCGACATGTGGGCATAAAGCGTGGTGATGTTGCCGCCGTGCTGGATCTCCACGACGTTGCCGTAGCCGCCCTTGCGCCCGCGATAGATGATCTTGCCGTCGCCGGCGGCCTTGATCGGGGTGCCGGCCGGGGCGGCGTAGTCGACGCCCCGGTGCGCGCGAATGGTGTTGAGGATCGGGTGGCGGCGTGCCGGGTTGAATGCCGAGCTGATGCGCGTGAAATCCACCGGGGCCCGTATGAACGCCTTGCGCAGGCTCCGGCCTTCCGGCGTGTAGTAATCGGCGCGCCCGTCGGCATCGACGTAGCGCACCGCCCGGAACGTGCGGCCGTTGTTGTTGAACTCGGCGGCGAGGATCTCGCCCGTGCCCACGAACTTGCCGTCCTGGTAGATCTCCTCGTACAGGATGTAGTAGTCGTCGCCCTGCCGGATGTCCAGCACGAAGTCGATGTCCCAGGCGAAGATGCCGGCCAGCGTCATGATGAGCTTGTCCGGCAGGCCGGCCGCGGCGGCGCTCTCGAACAGCGAGGTCTCGATACGCCCGTAGTCGAGCCGCTTCTGCTTCTCGATCGGCCGTTCGAGGATCTCGGCGACGTACCCGGAGGCGTCGCGCACCACCCGCAGCGCGCTCGTCAGGTCGAGCTCGCGGTACAGGCTCATGACCTTGCCGTTCTCGTGCTCGATGACGAGCGCATCACCCGGGCGCAGCAGGCGCAGGTAGTCGCGGGCGTCCGGCAGCCGGACGATCGCGGCGAGATCGCTCAAGCTCAGGTCGTGCTTGCGGAACAGCCGGTCCAGCGTGTCGCCGGAGCGCACCTCGAGCTCCAGCGAGGCGTAGCGCGGGGAGGGCTCCAGCCGCGGAAGGGGACGTTCGGACGGCAGCTCGACCGGCGTCAGGAGCTCCGCCAGCGCGGGCAGCTCCGCCTTGTCCCCGAGCGTGATCGGCGCGATGCCGATGTCCGTCGGAGCCGTTCCAGTGCTTTCACCGCCGTCACGGAACGACATCACGATGAGGAGTGCGACGAGCGGCAGCCCGAGACCGGCCGCGAACCACTTCAGCTTGCCTTTTTTGCCGCGCGGCGCCGGCGCGGCGTGCTTGTAATCGAGCAGGAGCGGGCTGGCCGTGCGCTTCAAATTCCTGTCCCCCGAGTTGACCGCGATACTCTACAGCGCACCATCAGGCAGGTAAAGAAGCGGCGGAAAGTCAGAACCTTAACCTGCGTTGCTCGACTGCGCCTAGGTCATGCCGGCGCCGCTTGCGTGGCGGCCGCGTGCCCGGGCGGGACGAACCGTCGTACGCGCGCAGCTCGCGCCCGATGCATTATCATCGCCGCATTGTCGTCTCATTCGGGCCTGCCCTTCCGCGAACTCGAGCACATGAACAGCCAGGAAGCACATTCGATCGACGCCCAGCTCCGCGAGCTGACCCGCGGTGCGGAAGAGATCCTGCCGGAGAACGGGCTCGAGGAGCGCCTCGAGTCGCGCGGGAAGCTGATCGTCAAGGCGGGCTTCGACCCGACGGCGCCCGACCTGCATCTCGGCCACACCGTGCTCATCAACAAGATGCGGCAGTTCCAGGAGTACGGCCACGAGGTCGTGTTCCTGATCGGCGACTTCACCGGCATGATCGGCGATCCGTCGGGGCGGAACGTGACGCGGCCGCCCCTGACGCGGGAAGAGATCGAGGCCAACGCGAGGACCTACGAGAGCCAGATCTTCAAGATCCTCGATCCCGAGCGCACGCGCGTCGAGTTCAACTCGAGCTGGATGTCGAGGATGGATGCGGCGGGCCTCATCCGCCTCGCCGCCCAGTACACCGTCGCCCGCATGCTCGAGCGTGACGATTTCGCGCAACGCTACGCCGGCGGGCAGCCCATCGCGATCCACGAGCTCCTGTACCCGCTCGTGCAGGGCTACGATTCGGTGGCGTTGCGCGCGGACGTGGAGCTCGGCGGCACCGACCAGAAGTTCAACCTGCTGGTCGGCCGTCACCTGCAGCAGCAGTTCGGGCAGGAGCCGCAGGTGATCATGACCGTGCCCCTGCTCGAGGGCCTGGACGGCGTGCAGAAGATGTCCAAGTCGCTCGGCAACTACGTCGGTATCACGGAGCCGCCGAACGAGATGTTCGGCAAGATCATGTCGATCTCGGACGACCTGATGTGGCGCTGGTACGAGCTTTTGAGCTTCCGCCCGCTGGAGGAGATCGAAGGCCTGAAACGGGCGGTGCAGGAGGGCCGCAACCCGCGGGACGTCAAGTGCGAGCTCGCGCTCGAGATCGTCGGCCGGTTCCACGGGGCCGAGGCCGCGGCGGCGGCCGAGCAGGAATTCGTGGCCCGCTTCCGGCACGGCGCCCTGCCGTCGGAGATCGAGGAAGTGACGCTCGCCGGCCCGCCGGGTGGCATCGGCATCGCGCGCCTGCTGAAGGAGGCGGGGCTCGCGTCGAGCAACGCCGAGGCGATGCGCCTGATCGGACAGGGCGCGGTGCGCCTCGACGGCGAGCGCGTCTCGGATCGCGGGCTTGCAATCGCGCCCGGGAGCCCCCACCTCGTGCAAGTCGGCAAGCGCCGCATCAAGCGCGTGCGGGTGGTGGAGGCGGACGCAGAAACCGCCTGATTTTCAGGGGCTTACGATCCCAGAAAAAAGCCGTCGAAAAAGGTTGACGGGGCCCCTTGCGCCGCTATAATGCCCCGCTCGCCGAGGCCACAGCTTGGGCTTCGGCCGGACCCCCGAAACACACACGGCAAACATTCCGGACGTGCAGCCGCAGGGCTCACCAAGGCTGCAAACGGAAGCGTTTCCCGTGTATAATTGAGGGTCCGCCGGGAGCCAGGGGGAAGCAACGGAACGGACGTTCTCGCGTGCTCCTGGTTCTCGAACCGGCGCGGCAGGTTTCGCCGCCGGGAACGCTCTTTAACAATCGGATCAGATAATTTGTGTGGGTGCTCGCGTCGGAGATCGCCGAGAGGCATTTCGACGTGGGAACCGAACACCTTCATTCCTTGAAGTAATTCGGGGATCACGTTCTGAAGTCAAAGCTCAAAGCTTTAAACTGAAGAGTTTGATCCTGGCTCAGATTGAACGCTGGCGGCATGCCTAACACATGCAAGTCGAACGGTAACGCGTAAGAGCTTGCTCTTATGGCGACGAGTGGCGGACGGGTGAGTAATACTTAGGAATCTGCCCAGTAGTGGGGGACAACTCGGGGAAACTCGAGCTAATACCGCATACGCCCTACGGGGGAAAGCGGGGGACCGAAAGGCCTCGCGCTATTGGATGAGCCTAAGTCGGATTAGCTTGTTGGTGGGGTAATGGCCTACCAAGGCGACGATCCGTAGCTGGTCTGAGAGGACGATCAGCCACACTGGGACTGAGACACGGCCCAGACTCCTACGGGAGGCAGCAGTGG
>Ga0079224_100001770_pt1 | contig 25354 bp, 25 predicted proteins | sample Stecom2015_FD_80414 | JGI IMG/M metagenome (GOLD analysis project Ga0079224, IMG submission 80414) | Agricultural soil microbial communities from Utah to study Nitrogen management - Steer compost 2015 | ecosystem: Environmental > Terrestrial > Soil > Agricultural land | place: USA: Utah... | reverse complement strand
GAGGCGGGGACGGGCGAGGGGTGGGCGGGCGAGCGTGCGCAGGTGCGTCGTCATTGGCACTCCTGTGTCCAGGCAGCGCTCGTCGCGCTGCTGACCGGAACTCAAACAAGCGGAGTTTACGACGCGGGTGAAGATTGGTAAATGGTTGGCAAACTAGATCTGGCCGACGTCCAGGATCGTCAGCACGACCTCGCCCGCCTCGTCGCTCGCCGCGAGGTCGACCTGGGCCGTGATCGCCCAGTCCCGGTTCCCGTCGGCGTCGTCGAGCACCTGGCGCACCCACCAGAAGCCCGGCTCGACGCGTGCGGTGTCGCCGCCCGCCCCGCCAGGCAGCTCGGCGCCGGGCTCGAGGAGGGTGAGCAGCGCGGCCGAGCGGGCCTCGGGGCCGATGCCGATCGCGTCGTCCCCCTGCTCCTCGAACAGCGGGTCGAGGGCGTCCGCCCACGCGTCGGCGTCCCAGCCGCCGCCCAGCGCGGCCAGCGGGCCGTACGACTCGCGCGCGGCGAGCTCGACGCGGCGGAACAGCGCGTTGCGCACCAGGCGGCGGAACGCGCGCGGGTTGCCCGTGACGGGGCGAACGGGGGCCTCGGCGCCCGCGTCGGCGAGCTCGCCGTCGGTCACGAGGTCGGCGTCGTCGTCCACGGGGTTGGCCAGGCGCTCCCACTCGTCGAGCAGCGAGGAGTCCACGCCACGCACGAGCTCGCCGAGCCACTCGATGATCTCCTGCACCTCCTCGGTGCGGTGCTCCTCCGGTACCACCTGGCGCACGGCCCGGTAGGCGTCGGCGAGGTAGCGCAGCACCACACCCTCGGTGCGCTCCAGCCCGTACACGCTCACGGTCTCGGCGAACGTCATGGCCTTCTCGACCATGTCGCGCACCACCGACTTCGGCGACAGCTCGGCGTCGGCCACCCACGGGTTGCTGCGGCGGTAGGCCTGGAAGGCCGGCTCGAGCAGGTCCTCCAGCGGCTTGGGCCAGGTGACCTCCTCGAGCAGCTCCATGCGCTCCTCGTACTCGATGCCCTCGGCCTTCATCGCGGCGACGGCCTCGCCGCGCGCCGTGTTCTGCTGGCCCATGAGCACCTGACGCGGGTCGTCGAGGGTCGCCTCGATGACGGAGACGACGTCGAGTGCGTGCGTCGGGCTCTCGACGTCGAGCAGGTCCATGGCCGCCAGCGCGAACGGCGACAGGGGCTGGTTGAGCGCGAAGTCGCGCGGCAGGTCCACCATGAGGCGGGCCGACGGGCGCTGCCCGCCCGCGCCGTCGGGCACCCGGACCTTCTCGACCACCCCGGCCACCCGCAGCGAGCGGTAGATGCGGAACGCCTGGCGCACGTGCTCGGCCTGCTGCGTGGCGCTGTCGTGGTTCGCGGTGAGCAGGTGGCGCATGGCGTCGACAGGATCTTCCGAGGTGCCTGCCGACGCCCGTGCCAGCACGTTGAGCACCATCGCGTGGTTCACCCGGAACTGGGAGACGAGCGGCTCGGGGTCGGCGTCGCGCAGGCGCTCGAACGTCGCGTCGGTCCAGTTCACCGAGCCCGACGGCGCCTTCTTGCGCACGATCTTCTTGAGCTTCTTCGGGTCGTCGCCCGCCTTGGCCAGGGCCTTGCGGTTCTCGATGACGTGCTCGGGTGCCATGACGAGCACCTCACCCACGGTGTCGTACCCGGCACGGCCTGCGCGGCCCGCGATCTGGTGGAACTCGCGCGCCGTGAGGTGGCGCATGCGCTCGCCGTCGAACTTCACGAGGCTGGTCAGCAGCACGGTGCGGATCGGCACGTTGATGCCGACGCCGAGCGTGTCCGTGCCGCACACGACCTTGAGCAAGCCCTTCTGCGTGAGGCGCTCCACGAGGCGGCGGTACTTCGGCAGCATGCCCGCGTGGTGCACGCCGACGCCGTGCCGCAGGAACTTGCTGAGGATCTTGCCGAACCCTGTGCCGAAGCGGAACGCGCCCATCTCCGCGACGATGGCCTCCTTCTCGGCCTTGCTCGCCACGTTCATCGACAGCAGCGACTGCGCGCGGTCGACGGCGTCCTTCTGCGTGAAGTGCACGACGTACACCGGGGCGCGGTGTGTGGTGACCAGCTCCTGGATCACCTCGGTGAGCGGCTCCACCACGTAGGAGAAGGTCAGCGGCACGGGCCGCTCGGCGCCCGCGACCTCGGCGACCGGCCGCCCGGTGCGCTCCTCGAGGTCCTCCCGCAGGCGCGTGGTGTCGCCGAGGGTCGCGCTCATGAGCACGAACTGCGTGTCCTTGAGCTCCAGCAGCGGCACCTGCCACGCCCAGCCGCGCTGCGGGTCGCCGTAGTAGTGGAACTCGTCCATGATCACCTGCGCGATGCCCTCGTCGTCGTCCGCGGGGCTGTTGCCGCGGCGCAGCGCGAGGTTGGCCAGGATCTCGGCCGTGCAGCAGATGATCGGGGCGTCGGCGTTGACGGCGGAGTCGCCCGTCATCATGCCGACGTTCTTCGAGCCGAAGGCCGCGACGAGGTCGAAGAACTTCTCGCTGACCAGGGCCTTGAGCGGCGCGGTGTAGTAGGTGCGCCCGCCGCGCCCCGAGCGGTGGGCCGCGAGCGCAGCGAACTGCGCGCCCATGGCCACCATCGACTTGCCCGACCCGGTCGGCGTGGCGAGCACGACGTGCGAGCCCGTCATCACCTCGAGCAGCGCCTCCTCCTGGTGCGGGTACAGCGGGCGCCCGCCCTCGGCGGCCCAGGCCGAGAAGTTCTCGAACAGCACGTCGGGGTCCGGGTCCTTGCCCGTCGGGGCCGGGAGGTGCGGGATGAGGGACCCGGCGGGCCTCGGGAGACCCGGCTGGGAGGTCGCGGAGAACGTGGACGCGGAGGTCGAGGTGGGCGCCGTCATGGTGTGCCCATTCTTGCAGGCGGGTGAAGCCGTCACACCGCCCGGCGCCCGCGGCGCGCGCCGGGGACCCTGCGCTGCTCGCCCGCCTGCACGGCGACGACGCCGACGAGGATGAGCACGCCACCCACGAGCTGGACCGGACGCGGCAGCTCGCCGAGCAGCAGCCACGCGAACCCGATCGCCGCGACCACCTCGAACAGCCCGACGAACGACGCGAGCCGCGGGCCGAGCAGCCGTCCGGCCGCGATGCCTGCGACGTAGGCCAGCGCGGCGGTGACGACGCCGAGCCCGATCACCGGCAGCCACCACGGCACGGCGGTACCGCCGTACACGGGGGAGGCCGTGCTCCAGCCGAGCGGCATGAGACCGGTGGCGCCGAGCAGGGCGAGCGCGACCGTCGCCGCCGTGAGGCCGCCGGCGGCCAGTGCCAGCGGCGGCAGGCCGGTGCTCAGGTCGGCGTTGATGACGAAGTAGGTGGAGACGCCGAGCATCGCGAGCAACGCCCAGGCGATGCCCACCGGGTCGGTCGACGCGGGCCCGGCCCCCGGTCCGACGAGGTCGAGCACCAGCACGAGCCCCGCACCGGCCAGCACCGTACCGAGCACGGTGGCGCCCGTGGGACGCTGCCCGTGCCGCAGCCAGAACCAGAGCACGACGGCGGCGGGCGCCGTGTACTCGATGAGCAGCGCGGGGCCGACGGGCATGTACTGGACGGCCGAGAAGTACGCGAACTGGCAGCCCGCGACCGAGACGGCGCCGTACAGGGCGATCAGCCCGAGGTTGCGGCGCACCGGGCGCCAGTCACCGCGCAGCGACAGCACGCCGAGCGGAAGCACGACGAGCGCCGCGACGGCCACCCGGACGAGGACCATCGAGCCGGGGGTCCAGCCGGTGTCGAGCAGCCCGCTCGCGAACACGCCGGACAGGCTGAACGCCGCGGCCGAGACGCCCGCGAGCAGCAGGCCGCTGGTGAGGTGGCGTACGGGGGCGGGGCCGGCGACACCGGTGGGCACCATCCCACCCGTGTCAGGAGTCACTGCGCTCATGGCTCCTGACGGTACGGAGCGGCGAGGTAATGTGTCAACGTGGTTTTCGCATCTGACACCGCGGCGTCGCTGCGGTCCGCCGTCGAGCTCGTGAACTCCGCCGAGCCGCCCGTCACCCTCACGACCGTCGCCGAGCTGGACGCCTTCTTCGCGCGGCACGCCTACACGGGCAGGCACGACGGCACGGCCGACGAGCTGCGCGACGTGCTCGCGCTCCGCCCCCGGCTGCGCGCGCTCCTGCTCGCCGATCGCGACACGGCGGCGGGCCTGGTCAACGAGATGCTCGCCGAGGCGCGCGCGGTGCCCCGCCTCGTGCGGCACCCGCCGGAGGACTGGCACGTGCACGCCGTGCCCGACGACGCCCCGCTGGCCACCCGAATCCTGGTCGAGACCGCGACGGCCATGATCGACGTCGTCCGTGAGGACGAGCACTCCCGGCTCGCGGTCTGCGCGGACGACGGCTGCGGCGGCGTCGTGCTGGACCTGTCCCGCAACCGCTCGCGCCGGTACTGCTCCACGACGTGCAGCAACCGCAACGCCCAGGCCGCCCATCGCGCGCGGCAGGCGGACCGCGCTCAGGCGGGCGAGCCGGTCACCGCGTAGCGCGTCCGCCCGGAGGCGACGGCGGCGCGGATCGCCTCGACCACGCCGGGCAGCCAGGGCGAGATCGCGCCCCGGCGCAGGAAGGCGAAGAAGGCGTCGCCCTCGACGAGCACGCTCGGCTCCCAGAGCTCGGCCAGGGCCGCCGTGACCGTGGACCTGCCGGAGCCGGGCGGGCCGGTCACGAGCAGCAGTCCGGTCGGCGCGCTCATCCGAGGTCCCACAGCATCCGGTACCAGGCGACACGCTCGGGGTCCTCGTCGATCCCGTACGCCTCGTACACGAGGTGGTCGTAGCCGGGGCCGTAGTTCCAGCCCAGGCTGTACGTCGCCACCGCGAGGTCGGCCCAGCGGTCGGCGACGCCGAGCGCGCCGAGGTCGACGTGGCCGTAGAAGGTCCCGTCGTCGGCGAGCAGGGTGTTGGGCGCGCACGCGTCGCCGTGGCACACGACGAGCCGGTCGTGGTCGGGGGCGTCGGCCAGGCGGGCCCTGGCCTCGGCCGACCAGCCGGGCGACGCGTGCCCCCGTGCGGCCCGGTCCTCGGCGACCGCGAGGCGGTCCTCGATGCTCCAGGTCCACGGGCACCGGTCGACCGGCAGGGAGTCGTGCAGCGCGCGCAGGCCCGCGCCGATCGCGCGGGCGGCCGTCTCCGGGTCGGCGAGCCACCTCGGGTCGACGGCGGAGCGGGCGGGCAGCGCCGTCGTGACGAGCCAGTCGACGGCGCCGTCGGTGCCCGCCTCGAGCACGTGCGGCACTCTCGTGTACCGCTCGGCCCACTCCATCCGGGCGGCCTCCTTGACGAGGTCGACCCACTCGGTCAGCGCCCTGTCGGTGCGGGGCGACCACTTCACGTACGTCGCCGGCTCGTCGGGGCCGGACGGTTCCACGCGAAACGTGAGGCCGCCGAGCTCGTTGCGCCAGGCGAGGGTGAGCCGGCCGTCCCCTGCCAGCTCGCGCACCAGGTCCGGTACGACGACCGGCTCGGTGGGGAGGGTCATGGCCCCAGGGTCGCAGACGGGGCGTGCGCGCCTCGACCTGTTTTCCGGCGACCTCCGCGAGCGCCCTCCGCGCCGCCGCGAGCTCGGCACTCTGTCCCCGCCCGTGCGGTGTGTTCGGTCCGTCGTCCCGAGATCGGTCCGTCAGAGGACCGATCTCACGACAACGGACCGAACACACAGCGCACGCGGGGACAGAGTGCCGAACACGGAGTCGGCCGAAGGACGAAGGTCCAGAGGTCCACCGAAAGGTGTACGCGCGCCCCGGGAGATCGCCCGGACGGCCGACGCGGCCGTGACCAGCGGCGGGACAGGCTCGGGGCATGACAGCACACCCCTCGGCGGGGCCCGTCCCGCCCGGCGCGACACCCAGGACCACCTCGACGACCGGCACCGGGCGGATCGCCGCGCTCGACGTGCTCCGCGGCGTCGCGATCCTCGGCACCCTGGCCAGCAACATCTGGCTGTTCGCCGCGCCGGGCGGCCCGGCGTCGCTGCTGACCACCGGCCTCGGGGGCGGCGACCCGGCCGAGCTGGTGCTGCGCACCCTCTCCAACGGCAAGTTCCTCGGGCTGCTCACCCTGCTGTTCGGGGTGGGGCTCGAGCTCCAGTACCGGTCCGCGGTCCGGTCCGGGCTGCGGTGGCCCGGCCGCTACCTCGTGCGCGCGGGGATCCTCTTCGTCGAGGGCCTGCTGCACTACGTGCTCGTCTTCGAGTTCGACGTGCTCATGGGGTACGCCGTCGCGTCGGTGGCGGGGGCGTGGCTCATCGGACGCAGCGACCGTGTCGTGCGGGTCTGGACCGGCGTCGTCGCGGGCGTCTACGTGCTCGCGCTGGCCGGGGTCACCGCACTGCTGGTGCTCGGCGGGGCGACGACCGACGTGCCCAGGGCCGCCGTCGCCTCGACCGCGAGCTGGCCCGACCAGGTGCTCACGCGCCTCACGGCCGCAGGTCTCTACCGTGCCGAGCTCGTGCTGATCATCCCGTCGGCGGTCGTGCTGTTCGTCGTCGGGTCGCGGCTCGTGCGCGCCGGCCTGTTCACCGCGACGCCGGAGGCCGCGCGCCTGCGGAACCGGCTCGCGGCGGTCGGGCTCGGCGTCGGCGTGCCGCTCAACGCCCTCACGGCCTGGGCCGGGGCGGACTGGTTCCTCGTCGACCGCTACCTCGTGCCCCCGCTCGTCTCCCTCGGCATCCTCGCGCTCGGCACCACCCTCGTCGCCCGTGCACGGGAGGGCCGGCCCGGGGTGCTGCGCCGCGCCGTCGAGGCCGTCGGCCGCACCGCGCTGTCGTGCTACGTGCTGCAGAACCTGCTCGCCGCGGTGCTCTGCTTCGACTGGGGGTTCGGGCTCGCGGGCGAGGGCGCCCTGCGCGCCGTCCTGCTCTGGGCCGCCGTCTCCGCCGTGCTGCTGGTGCTCGCGCCGCTGTGGCTGAGGCGGTGGCCGCGCGGGCCGATCGAGCTGGTCATGCACCGCGTCTACGCCCGGCGCCCGGCCGCCTGACCGTCGGCCCGCCGGGTCCGGACCGCCTCCTCCGCGTCCCACAGGGCGCGGTAGTAGGCGGTGCGCTCGCGGTCGGGCGCGACACCGTACGCGGCCAGCACGAGCGGCTCCAGGCCCGCGCCGTACCGCCGGGTCACGCTGCGCGTCGTGACGGCGAGGTCGGACCAGCGGTCGCCGACCCCGAGGTCGCCGACGTCGACGTGGGCCGCGAACCGGCCGGCCCGGTCCAGCAGCGTGTTGGGCACGGTCGCGTCGCCGTGGCACACGACGAGCCGGTCGACGGGCGGCGCCTCGCCCAGGGCCTCGCGCAGCGCGGCGCGCTCGGCGTCGTCGAGCGGGGCCGTCGCGTCGGTGGTGAGGGCCTCGACCCGCGCGCCGGCGGAGCGCACGAACGGGCACGTGTCGGTGGGCAGCGCGTCGTGCAGGCGCCGCAGGCCCACGCCGATCGCGATGGCCGCGCGCTCCGCATGCGCACGCCAGCGCGGATCGACGGCGGAGGTGGCCACCTCGCCGCCCGCGCGGACGGCGGACGTGAGCAGCCAGGACCCGTGCTCGTCCCGGCCCGCGTCGAGGACGTGGGGCACCCGGGTGAACGACCCCGCCCACACCAGGCGGTCGGCCTCGGCGAGCGGGTCGGGGCAGGCGGACGTCTCGGGGACCCACTTGAGGTAGGGGCCGACGGTCCGGCTCGGCGCGGCAGCGGGGCCGAGGCGGACGGTCAGGCCGCCGTAGTCGTTGCGCCACACGGGGACCGCCGTCGCCCCGGGCCGGAGCCGCCCGGCCAGGGCGTGGACGACTGGCGGTACCTCGACGGGGGTCGGACCGATGCCGACCAGCGCGCTCGACACCCTCCCAGTGTCCCATAGAGCGGGTGAAAAAGTGCTCCTGGTTCGTGGTGCGCGCGGGCAGGCGGCGACACGACGGGCCGCGGGCGCCGGTGCCCGCGGCCCGTCCGTCGGGTCCGGTCAGAGCGCCCGGGCCGCGTGCGTGCCCAGGACGGCGGGCAGCCCGCCCTGCGCGACGGCGTCGACGGTCGCGGGCGCCGAGCCGCCGCCCACGGTGAGGTCGACGCACTGGTAGAAGGCCATCGCGGTGTCGGCGATGTTCCAGCGGGCGAAGACGGTGTGGTCGCCGGCGGGCAGGCCGCTCAGGGTGTGCTCGACGGTCGCGCCGGGCTGGGCGCCGCCGTCGTCGACGGTCTCGAAGAGCTGCCCGTCCACGAAGTACTCCCAGGTCGACGTGGAGTGCCGCGCGGTGATCTGCCAGCGGAACGTCACGTCGCTGCCGACCGCCGTGCGCGGCCAGGCCAGCGAGTCGTCGTCGACGACGGTGAAGCCGCTGCCGCCCGAGCACTGCATCGAGCCCTTCGGCGCCTCGACGCTCTGCGGCTCGTACTGCAGGCCGCCGCAGTCGAAGTCGACGGTGCCGGAGGCACAGTGGTCCGCGCGGCTCGGCGGGTTCGTGATCCAGCCGTGCGCCTGGGCCTGCGGCGCGAGCGGCGCCGTCACGAGGAAGGCCGCGGCCAGCGCGAGGGCCGCGAGCGCGGACAGCAGGAGCCGGGTGGGAGGGCTGAGGGTGCGTGCACGGTTCATGGCGATGCCTCCGTGGGCGAGGGGGTGAAATGTCGTTGTCCCCTCGAACCTAGGAAACGAAGGCAACGCTGACAATGAGGGTGAATTCGTACGCGCTACCCCGTAGCGGCCGGGGCCCCGCCGCGGGTGCGGCGGGGCCCCGGTGGTGCGGGCGGTGGCGACGGCGGGTCAGACCGCCGTCGCCGCGAGGCGCGCCGGTGCGCCGTTCGAGCCGCCGATGCTGACGTCCATGCAGGCGTAGAACGCCATCGCGGTGTCGTAGACGTTCCACCGGGCGAGGATCGTGTGGTTGCCCGCGGGCAGACCCGACAGGGTGTGCGTCACGGTGGGCGGCGGGGTCGCGCCGTTGTCCTCGAACGTGCGGAAGAGCTGCCCGTCCACGAAGTACTCCCAGCTCGCCGTGCGGTGGAACGCCGTCAGCGTCCACCGGAAGGTGTGCGTCGAGCCGATGGCGGTGCGCGGCCAGGGCAGCGAGCCGTCGTCGAGCGTGACGAACCGGCTGCCGCCGGAGCAGAGCATGGAGCCCTTGGGCGCCTCGACGCTCTGCGGCTCCCACTCGACGCCGTTGCAGGTCCAGCTCACGGTGCGCGTGGCGCAGTGGTCCTGCCGGCTGGGCGGGGAGACCACCCAGCCGTGCGCCTCGGCCGGTGGGACGAGGGAGCTCGGGGCGGCGACGAGCGCCGTGAGGGCAAGTGCCAGGACGGCCAGGCCGCCGAGCAGGTGGGGTACGGGTCGGGTGGGTCTCGGGGTGCGTACGGGCTTCATGGGGCTCACCTCGGGTGTGTGAAGTTGGGCGTCTCCTGGACCGTTCCTGTGTGCGGGGTGTGACCCTCCCGACGCTAGGAATCGCGCGACGGCGCGACAAGTAGGGCAACTACCTACCTACGTGGTGCCCGTGAGGCGGTCGACGGTCAGGCGGCCAGGAGCGTCGCGCACACCTCGAGCAGGCGCTCCCGCAGCCCCGCGGCGCGCGCGGCGAACGCCCGCTGCCGCCGCACGTACTCGGCCTTGCCCTGCGGGGTCTCGATCGCGACGGCCTCGGCGCCGTAGCCGGAGACGTCGTACGGGGAGGCGGCCATGTCGGTCCACCGGATGTCGCGGGCCAGCTCGAAGGCGTCGAGCAGCAGGTCGCCGGGCACCGCGGGGCCGAGCTTGAGGCACCACTTGTACAGGTCCATGTTCGCGTGCAGGCAGCCGGGCTGCTCCAGCTCCGGCTGGGTCGCGCGCGTGGGCCGCAGCTGGTTGCGGTCCGTCGCCTCCGGCGTGAAGAAGCGGTAGGCGTCGAAGTGCGAGCACCGCACCGGGTTCTCCTCGACGACGGCGTCGGTGCCGTCGTGGCCGAGCCGCAGCGGCAGCGGGTGCCGGTGGTCGCGGCCCGCCGCCCTGTCGCGGTAGACCATGGCCCACTCGTGCAGGCCGAAGCAGCCGAACGTGCCGGGGCGCGACGCCGTCGCCGTGAGCAGCCCGTGCACGTAGCGCACGGTGTCGCCACGGTCGGCGAGGAACGCGGCGGTGTCGAGCGCGACGCCGTCGGCGGTCTCGGTGTACCAGCGCCAGGTGCGGCGGCGGTCGGCGGAGTCCTGCGCGGGCCCGCCGTCGTCCGGGAGGCGCAGGGCGACGCCCGGGCCGGGGTGCCAGCGGCGCAGGTGGGAGACGCGGGTGGGGTAGTAGGTGAAGAGGAAGTCCTCGATGGCGTGCCTGCGGCCGCTGTCGCGGGCCGCACGCCACACGGCGGTGAGGGCGTCGGCGCGTTCGGCGTGCGCCTCCTGGTGCGGCAGCCACTCCTCGGGGGCGAGCGTGCGCACGGGCGCCGGGGCGGCGTCGCGGGCTGTCGCGTCGAGGGTCGTCGTCACCGGTCCAGGGTACGGCGGGTCGGGCGCGGGTCTCGTGGCGCCCCGGCGGCCGGACGTAGGGTGCGGGCATGTCCGACCTCCCCCTGCGCCGTCTCGGGCGCTCCGGCCTGTCCGTCCCGGTGATCGGCCTCGGCTGCAACAACCTCGGCCGCGCCGGCACCGTCACCGCGACCCAGGAGGGCGCGTCCGCCGTCGTGCACGCCGCGATCGACGCGGGCGTCACGTTCTTCGACACCGCCGACCGCTACGGCGCCCGCCCGGGCCTGTCCGAGGAGCTGCTGGGCACGGCACTCCGGGGGCGCCGCGACGACGTGCTGGTCGCCACCAAGTTCGGCCTGGACATGGGCGGCGCCAACGGCGCCGACTTCGGGGCGCGCGGCTCGCGGCGGTACGTCGTGCGCGCGGCGGAGGCGTCGCTGCGGCGGCTGGGCACCGACTGGATCGACCTCTACCAGCTCCACACGCCCGACCCGGCCACCCCGGTCGACGAGACGCTCGCGGCGCTCGACGACCTCGTGCGCGCGGGCAAGGTGCGCTACGTGGGCCACTCCAACCTCGCGGGCTGGCAGGTCGCCGACGCCGAGCACGTGGCGCGCTCGCTGGGCGGCACCCGGTTCGTCTCGGCGCAGAACCGGTACTCGCTCCTGGCGCGCGGTGCCGAGCGCGAGGTGCTGCCTGCCGCGCGGGCCTACGGCATCGGGTTCCTGCCCTACTTCCCGCTCGCGGACGGCCTGCTCACGGGCAAGTACTCGCGCGGTGCCCGGCCGGAGGGCACCCGCCTGGTCGACGTGAAGCCGCACCTGCTCGAGACGGCGCCGTGGGAGGCGCTCGAGCGGTTCGGGGCGTTCTGCCGCGAGCGGGGCGTCACCGAGGTGGTCGCGGCGTTCTCGTGGCTGCTGTCGCGGCCCGAGGTGTCGTCGGTGATCGCGGGCGCCACGCGGCCGGAGCAGGTGGTCGCGAACGCGCAGGCGTGGACGTGGACGCCGACGGCGGACGACCTCGCGGAGCTGGACGAGATCTTCCCGGTGACCGCATGACCGCCGCCGGACGTCCCTTCCGCCAGGTCAACGTCTTCTCGCCCGAGCCGACCGCGGGCAACCCCGTCGCCGTCGTGCACGACGCCGACGGGCTCACCGACGCCCGGATGGCCGCGTTCGCGCGCTGGACCAACCTGTCCGAGACCACGTTCCTGCTGCCGCCCACGCCTGCGGGCCGCGACGGCGGCGCCGACTACCGCGTGCGGATCTGGACCCCGGGCGGCGAGCTGCCGTTCGCGGGCCATCCCACGCTCGGCACCGCGCACGCCTGGCTCGAGGCGGGCGGGGCGCCGGCCGGCGACGGCGTGGTCCAGGAGTGCGGCGTCGGCCTGGTGACCCTGCGGCGCGACGGCGACCGCCTCGCCTTCCAGGCGCCGCCGCTGGTCCGGTCGGGCCCGGTCGACGACGCCGACCTGGCCCGCATCGCGCGCTCGCTGCGCGTCGGGCCGGCCGACGTCGTCCGCGCGGCGTGGATCGACAACGGCCCGGGCTGGGTCGCGGTCCAGCTCGCGGACGCCGCAGCGGTGCTCACCCTGCAGCCCGACCTCGTGGCGATGGGCGACCTCAAGGTCGGCGTCGTCGGCGAGCAGCCCGCCGAGGCGCGCGGCGCCGGCGGGCCGGCGGTCGAGGTGCGCGCGTTCGTGCCGTCGCTGGGCGTGGGGGAGGACCCGGTGACGGGCAGCCTCAACGCCGGCCTGGGGCAGTGGCTGGCCGGTGACGTGCTGCCGTCGTCGTACGTGGCGGCGCAGGGCACGGCGCTCGGGCGCGCGGGGCGCGTGCACGTGGCGAAGCTGCCCGACGGCGCGGTGTGGGTCGGCGGCGACACCGTGACCACCGTGCTGGGCGAGGTCAGGCTCTGACGGCGGGGAACGCGCGCCGCGCCGCTGCCGAGAACAGCCGCTCGAGCGGCCCGCGCCCGAGCAGCCCCCGCCACACGGTCGCGACCACGAGGGTCACGAGCACCATCCAGCCGAGCGGCTCGTTGGTCGGCGGGTCCAGCAGGTCCCACCGGGTACGGGTCCACCACCAGATCACGACGATCTGCGCCGAGTAGACCGTCAGCGCCAGCGCGCCCACGGCGGCGAGCGGCGTCGCGACGACGAGGGTCAGGGCGCGCAGCACGCGCGGCGTCCACAGGGTGGTCCGCGCCTCGACGACCCGGCCCAGCAGCAGGCACAGGCCGAGCACGCCGAGCGCGAACGCGCCGGAACCCACGGCCTCGAACATCGTGTCGTCGTGCGGGCCCTCGAGGTAGAGACCCTCCAGCGGCGGCCACGGCGCGGACCAGGCGTGCGTCGGCCCGAACGCCGACGACGTCAGCGCCACCCGCTGCTCGATCGCCTCCGCCCCGCCCGCCGTCGCGACGAGCGTCGCCGACACGAGCGAGCTGACGGCCGCGACGCCGAACCCCGCGGCGACCAGGCCGAGCTGCAGCGTCGGCGCGCGCAGGTCGCTGCGCCCCACCGCCAGGCCGGCCAGCACGTACGCGAGCCAGACCACCGCGGGGTAGTGACCCGTGAGCAGGAAGTCGGTGACGGCCCCCGACCCGTCGTGCGGCAGCCGCAGCCCCGCCCGCGACAACGCCTCCGGCCCGTAGTACGCGAGGAACGGCCCCACGACGGCGACGATCACGGCCACGGCTGCCAGCCGCGCGGGCGGCAGGCGCAGGAACGGCAGCGCCAGCACGAAGTAGGCCGCGTAGAAGCCGAGGATGAGCAGCACCCGCGTACCGAAGAGGTCCAGCACCGCCACCAGGGCCAGCAGCAGGGCGGCACGCACCAGGATCCGGCCCCGTGCCGTCCGCAGTGCCTCGCCCGACGGCGGCACCCGGCCCCCGGTGACCAGCGCCAGCGACACACCCGCCACCACGGCGAACAGGATCGACGACCGTCCGTGCGCCAGCCCGAGCCAGCCCTCCGGCGTGCCGAGGTCGGCCGACGTGACGCCCACGTGCGCGGTGAACATGCCGAGGACCGCGATCCCGCGCGCCACGTCGGCACCGGCCACCCGGCCCGGGCCGCCCAGCAGGTTGCGGCCCGCGCGGCGCAGCACCGGGACGGGGGCGACGGACCGGGCGGATGCCGTCGTCGAGGGCTCGGCGGGAGGCGTGGGCATGGCGGCATCCTTCCGTGTCCGGGCCGCCGGCGCGCGGGGCCACGCCGTCGGCCTCCCGCCGTCCCGGCGCCGTCCTGCCGCCGGACGGCCGTCCCGAGGGATGAGAACGCAGGTGTGCGCGCCCCGGAGCGGCACATACAGTGCCGCCATGACCGGCAGCGCCAACGAGCACCACACGGCCCGCAGCGACACACCCCTGTCCGGGACCGACCCGATCGACGCCGTGGACGCCCCCAGCAGCGTCTCCCGCCTCACCGGGCAGGACCGCAACGACCCCGGCGCCGTCAAGGACCTGACGAAGGAGTCCGAGTCCTACACGCACGGCCACCACGAGTCCGTGCTGCGCTCCCACCGACGCCGGACCGCGGCCAACTCCGCCGCGTTCCTGCTGCCCCACCTCCTGTCCGACATGACGCTCCTCGACGTCGGCTGCGGCCCCGGCACGGTCACCGTCGACCTCGCCGAGCGCCTCACCCAGGGCAGCGTCGTCGGCGTCGACGCCTCCGACGAGGTGCTGGAGTCCGCGCGCGGCCTCGCCGACGCGCACGGCACGAAGAACATCACCTTCGAGCACGCCAACGCCTACCAGCTCCCGTTCGAGGACGACTCGTTCGACGTCGTCTTCGCCCACCAGCTCCTGCAGCACCTCTCCGACCCCGTCGCCGCGCTGCGCGAGATGAAGCGCGTCGCCAGGCCCGGCGGCTTCGTCGCCGTCCGCGACGCCGACTACGCCGCCATGGCCTGGTACCCCGAGTCGGCCGAGCTCACCGAGTGGAACATGCTCTACCACGAGGTCACCCACGCCTACGGCTTCCAGCCCGACGCCGGCCGCCGCCTCGCCTCCTGGGTCCGTGACGCCGGCTTCGACCCCGACACCATCGAGCCCGGCGCCAGCGTCTGGTGCTACGCCACGCCCGACGACCGCAACTGGTGGGGCGGCCTCTGGGCCGAGCGCTGCACCGAGTCGAACTTCGCCGTCCAGGCCAAGGACTCGGCGCTCGCGGACGACGTCGCGCTCGAGCAGCTCGCCCAGGGCTGGCGCGAGTGGGCCGCGGCCCCGGACGGCTGGTTCGCGGTGCTCAACGGCGAGGTCCTGGCGCGCGCGTAGGGCCGGCGCCAGGGGCGGCCGTCCCCAGAGATCTGGTGTCCGCGTCGAGATCTGGCCGTGCACGGCCAGATCTCGGCATCAGCACCAGATCTCAGCGTCGGCGAGTGGACCGGACGCCGCGGCGGCTTACGCTGAGGCCGTGCGTATCGCGAGATTCACCACCGGAGACGACCCCCGCTTCGCCCTCGTGCAGCAGGAGGGCAGCAAGACCTTCCTCGCCGTGCTCGGCGGCGACCCCCTCTACATGCCGGCCATGCCGACCGGCGAGCGCATCGAGCTGGGCGACGGCGTCCGGCTGCTCGCCCCGGTCATCCCGCGCTCCAAGGTGGTGGCCGTCGGCAAGAACTACGCGGACCACGCCAAGGAGATGGGCGGCGACGTGCCGACCAGCCCGCTGCTGTTCTTCAAGCCGAACACCGCGGTGATCGGGCCGGACGACCCGATCGTCCTGCCCGACTTCACGCAGGAGGTCTCCTACGAGGCCGAGCTCGCCGTCGTCATCTCCAAGGTGTGCAAGGACGTCACGCCCGAGAACGCGTCGTCGTACATCCTCGGCTACACCGTGGCCAACGACGTCACGGCGCGCGACGCCCAGCGCACCGACGGCCAGTGGGCGCGCGCCAAGGGCTTCGACACGTCGCTGCCGCTCGGCCCGTGGATCGACACCGACGTCGACCCCGAGGACGTCGGCGTGCGCTCGCGCGTCAACGGCGAGCAGCGTCAGGACGGCCGCACCCGCGACATGGTGTTCGACGTGCCGTTCCTCGTCTCCTACATCTCCGAGGCGATGACGCTGCTGCCCGGCGACGTCATCCTCACCGGGACGCCCGCCGGAGTGGGCCGGATCGACCACGGCGACCGCGTGGAGTGCGAGGTCGAGGGCCTCGGCGTGCTCGCCAACCCCGTGCTGCGGCGCAGCTGACGTGCCGGTCGCCATGACCGGAGCGCTGCTGCGCGACGACGCCCTGCGCGTGCTCACCGGCTGGACGGCCCCCACGCCCGGGCAGGAGCGCCTCCGGGACCGCTACGTGCGGCACCTGGCGGCGTCGACCGGCCCGGGCGCCGGCGTGCTCCGGGAGTCCGTACCGGACCACCTCACCGCCTCGGCGGTCGTGCTCTCGCACGACGGCGCGCACGTGCTGCTCACCCTGCACGCCAAGGCGCGGCAGTGGTTCCAGCTCGGCGGGCACATGGAACCCGACGACAGCACCCTGGCCGGAGCCGCCGCGCGAGAGGCCCGCGAGGAGTCCGGCCTGCCGCTCACCGTCGACCCCGTGCCCGTGCACCTCGACGAGCACGCCGTGCCGTTCTGCCGCCCGGGCACCGGCGACCCCGCGCGGCCCGTGCACCACCTCGACGTGCGGTTCCTCGCCGTCGCCGCGCCCGGCGCGGAGGCCGTCGTCTCCGACGAGTCGCTCGACGTGCGCTGGTGGCCCGCCGACACCCTGCCCGGCGACGACCTCGCGGAGCTGGTGTCCCTGGCGCGGGCACGGGTCGGCGCGGCATGATCGGCCGATGATCGTCAGGCGTTCCACCGCGCGGGTGCGGCTGCTCGCGGCGGGGGAGGAGCGGCTCGCCGCCGCCGGGGTCGCCGAGGCCTGGCTCGCCGTCGTGGCGGGCAACGCGCGGGCACGGCGGTTCTACGAGCGCCAGGGCTGGTCGGACGGCGGGCCCCTGGACTACGCGGCCGAGACCGCCGACGGTCCCGTGACCGTGCCCTGCCGGCGGTACGTCAAGCGCCTGCACCGACAGCCCGTGGCAGGAGAGCGCCCGCCCCGGGGGCCTAGTCTTGGGGCGTGACATCTCCCGCTCCCGGTAGCTCCCCGATCCGTGTCCGCTTCGCGCCGTCCCCGACGGGCATGTTCCACGTGGGCGGTGCGCGCTCCGCGCTGTTCAACTGGGCCGTGGCCAAGCAGCAGGGCGGCACGTTCGTGCTCCGCATCGAGGACACCGACGCCTCGCGCAACCAGCCCGAGTGGGTCGACGGCATCCTGTCCGCGATGGAGTCGCTGGGCATCCGCAAGGACGACCCGACGTTCGAGGGCCCGTACTACCAGTCGGAGAACGCGGGCATCCAGAAGGAGGCCGCCCAGCGCCTGTACGCCGAGGGCAAGGCGTACTACTGCGACTGCACGCGGGACGACGTCGTCGCCCGCACCGGCAACCAGCAGACCGGCTACGACGGCTTCTGCCGCGACCGCGGCCTGGAGTACGCCGAGGGCCGCGCGCTGCGCTTCCGCACGCCCGACGAGGGCGAGACCCAGGTGGTCGACCTCATCCGCGGCAACCCGACGTTCCCGAACGCGAACATCGAGGACTTCGTCATCGCGCGCGGCAACGGCTCGCCGGTGTTCCTGCTGGCCAACGTCGTCGACGACATCGACGAGAACATCACCCTCGTCATGCGCGCGGAGGAGCACCTGCCCAACACCCCCAAGCAGCAGCTGCTCTGGGAGGCCCTCGGCGCGACGCCGCCGCAGTGGGCGCACATGCCGGTCATCGTCAACGAGAAGCGGCAGAAGCTCTCCAAGCGCCGGGACAAGGTCGCGCTCGAGGACTACTTCGCCGATGGCATCCTGCCCGACGCCATGGTCAACTACCTCATGCTGCTCGGCTGGGCGCCGGGCAACGACGAGGAGATCCTGCCGTTCGACGAGCTCGTGCGCCGGTTCCGCGTCGAGGACATCAACTCCTCGTCCGCGTTCTTCGACGTCAAGAAGCTCACCGCGTTCAACGGCGAGTACATCCGCGCGATGAGCGTCGAGGACTTCGCGGCCGCCTGCGCGCCCTGGCTCCAGGCGCCCGCAGCACCCTGGGCGCCCGAGCAGTTCGACCAGAAGGTGTTCGACGCCGTCGCGCCGCTCGCCCACTCGCGCGTCGCCGTGCTGTCGGAGATCACGAACACCGTCGACTTCCTCTTCCTCGACGAGCCGATCATCGACGAGGACTCCTGGAACAAGGCCATGAAGGCCGGTGCCGCCGAGCTCCTCGCGGACGCGCGAGCCGCGCTCGCCGACGCCGCCTGGGACGCCGAGACCCTCAAGGACACGGTGACCCGCGTGGGTGAGGCGCACGGCCTCAAGCTCGGCAAGGCGCAGGCGCCCGTGCGCGTCGCCGTCACCGGGCGCCGGGTCGGCCTGCCGCTGTTCGAGTCGCTCGAGGTGCTGGGCCGGGAGCGCACGCTCGCGCGGATCGACGCGGCGCTGGGGCGGCTCGCGGAAGGGTCGGGCGCAGTGGAGCAGTGACGCCGGCGTCCCAGGAGGGTGTCAGGGGCGGCCTGTAGGTTGAGTGGCGTGACCGACGCCATGCCACCTGACAGGCGCCCTGACGCCGTGCCGCCGCTCGACCCGACCGTGCCGGCCGCCGCGGCTGTCCCGGGGGCCGAGCCCGCGCCCGTGTACCGGCAGCCGGTCGTCCCGCCGCCGGTCCCCGTCGGCCCCCGCGAGTACCCGCAGGCGCTGCGTGGGCCGCGGCACCGGTGGTGGCGGCCGGTGCTCGGTCTGGCGACGCTGGTCGCCGCCGTCGGCGTGGCCGCGGGCCTGATCCTCGTGGCGACGCTGGGCCTGGTCGTCGCGCAGGTGGTCGGGCTCGACATCGGCGACCCGGCGACCGACGAGTTCCTCGTCAGCCCCGCGGGCATGCTGCTGACCAACCTCGCACTCGCGCTGGGCATCCCCGCGGCGATCCTGGCGACCCTCGTGCAGGCCGGTCGCCCAGGCCTGGTGACGTCCGTCGTCGGGCGGGTGCGGTGGCGGCTGCTCCTCGGTGGTCTCGGGCTGTCCCTGGTGCTCCTGCTGCCGCTGACGCTGGCGGGCAGCCTCCTCGTGTCCGGCCTCGGGCTCGGCAGCGAGCCCGCCGGTGGCGACGACGCGCTCTGGCCCCTGACCCCCGCCGCGAGCTGGCTCGCGCTCGCCGTCGTGGTGCTGCTCACGACGCCGCTGCAGGCCGCGGGGGAGGAGTACTTCTTCCGCGGCTGGGCGACGCAGTGGCTGGGCAGCCTGCTGCGGTGGCGCCGGGCCGCGCTCGTGCTGCCCGCCGTCGTGACGGCGGTGCTGTTCGCGATGGCGCACGGCTCGCAGAACCCGTGGCTGTTCGCCGACCGGCTCGTGTTCGGCCTGGTGGCGAGCGTGCTCGTGTGGCGCACGGGCGGCCTGGAGCTCGCCGTCGCCATGCATGCGGCGAACAACCTCGTGGCGTTCGGCTTCGCCATCGCGTACGACGGTCTGGCCGACTCGCTGCTGGTCACCGAGGTCGCGCCCGCCGAGGGCGTGGTGAGCATCGCGGGGACCGTGGTGACCGCCGCGGTGCTGCTGTGGTGGGCGCGCAGGCGGCGGCCCGCGGTGCTCGTGCCGGCGGACGACCGGCCTGCTCCGGCGGCCGGTCCCCGGGCCGAGGGAGTGGTCGCGTGATCGAGGGTGTGCTGTTCGACGTCGACGACACGCTCGTCGACACCAAGGGCGCCTTCGCGGTGGCCCTCGAGGCGATCCGGGCGCAGTACCTGCCGCACGTGCCGCCGGAGCGCGGCCAGGAGATCCTGTCGCACTGGCGCACCGACCCGGGCGGCTTCTACCGCCGCTACACGCGCGGCGAGATGGACCACGACACGCAGCGCCTGCACCGTGCCGTGCTGCTGCACGAGACCTTCGGCGGCCCGCCCGTGACCGAGGAGGGCTTCGCGGCCTGGGACGAGATCTTCTGGGGGACCTTCGAGCGGTCCTGGACCGCGCACGTCGACGCCCGCGCCGCCGTCGACGCCGTGCTCGCCGCGGGGCTGCGCGCCGGCGTGGTGACGAACGCCGCCGCCGAGCTGCAGGAGCGCAAGCTCGAGCTGGCGGGGCTGGCGGACCTGCCGGTGCTTGTCGGCGTCGACACGCTCGGCGTCGGCAAGCCCGACCCGCGGGTGTTCCTCGAGGGCGCCCGCCTGCTCGGCACCGACCCGGTGCGGACGGCGTACGTGGGCGACGAACCGACCGTCGACGCGCTGGCGGCCCACGAGGCGGGTCTCACGGGCGTCTGGATCGACCGGGCCGGTCACCGGCGCGGACCGGGCTACGGCGGCCCCACGCTGCCGGGCCGCACCGGCGGGGACTCCCAGGACCCGGACGCCCTGCGCGCCGCCGGGGTGGTGGTCGTGGAGACGCTGGACGAGCTCCCGGCCGCGCTCGGCTACGGCCGGGACGCGGGGTGACGGAGGGCACGCGGATCCCGTTTGGCGCACCGTCCGAGGTCAGGTAATGTTCTCCAGCGGTAAGGCCTCCACGGAACGCCTGTCGGGGACAGGTGCATCGCGGGGCTGAAACCCCCATGGGGTATGGTGTAATTGGCAGCACGAGTGATTCTGGTTCACTTAGTCTAGGTTCGAGTCCTGGTACCCCAGCGCAGGTCAGCAGTACAGCATCACCAGTTCAGGCCCCCATCGTCTAGCGGCCTAGGACGCCGCCCTCTCACGGCGGTAACGCGGGTTCAAATCCCGCTGGGGGTACGCAGGTCTTCCGGCTCCGGCCGGTGGATCAGTTCAGGCCCCCATCGTCTAGCGGCCTAGGACGTCGCCCTCTCACGGCGGTAACGCGGGTTCAAATCCCGCTGGGGGTACAGAAGAAAGGCTCGGTCTCACGCGGACCGGGCCTTTCTTGCGTCCGGGTTCCGGTGCCTGGCTGCGGGTGGTCGGTGCCCGAGGTCGGCAGTCCTGCTGTCGGTCGGCACAAGCATGTGCCGACCGACAGCGGAGATGCCGACCTGGCGTGGACGTGCCGACCTCAGCGGAGCTTCGGGTCGTTGCCCTCGATGAACGGCTTCGGGCGGAGCTCGTCGTCGTCGACGGTGGCGGTGGGGCCGCCCGGCACGTGGCCGCCGTCGGAGGGGCGGACGCGGGGCGCCGAGGGCTCGTCCGACGGCGCACCCGCAGGCGGCCTGCTGACGGCGTCACCCCCTGACGCCGCGTCGCGCTGGGCGCCGCCGCCCAAGCTTGGCCAGCCCGCCGCCGCCCGGTGCGCGCTGCCGTCCGCCGCGCCGGCGCCCGGTGCGCTGGTCCCGGTCATCCCTGAGCCTCCGTCACCGCCCGGAGAGCCCGTCTCGGCGGCCGGTGCCCCGGAGCCCGCCGCCCCACCGGCCTCCTCCCGCCGCAGCGGGAGCTCGATGCGCTGGGTGGGCGGGTTGCTGCGTCGGCCGATGCGCGGCATGAGCGCGGGCGGCGCCGCGGCGGGCGCGGGCTCCGACGGCGGCACCACGATCGGCCGGCTCGACGTGCCGGCCTGGGCGGCGGCCTCGGCCTCGGCGGCGTCGGGGTGGAAGAGGGTCGCGATGATGAGGCGGTAGCGCGCGTCGGGCCGGGGCATCCAGGCGACGCGGTCGAGCGCCTGGTCCTGGCCCGCCGTCTCGAAGATGAAGGTGCCGTAGCCGAGCACCTGGCCGACGGGGGTCCGCTCGTAGCCGAGGTCGGTGACCTTCTCCGAGGGCATCATCGCCACCCGGTGCACGAGGAACCCGTCGAGCAGCAGCAGGCGGCGGTCCGTCATGACGAACCACTCCGCCCGCCACTCGAGCCACTTCCACAGCAGCCGCGCGCCGAGCACGAGGAACGGGAGCCAGACCCAGCCCATCGAGTCGCGGACGCCGGGGTCCACGTTCACGAGGATGGCCAGGCCCAGCACGAACGCGGCCGACGTCGTGAGGATCGGCTCCCAGAGCTTCGCCCAGTGCCGGTGGGTCGCGACGACGACACGCTCGTCGGCCAGGATGTATCGCCGCAGGGCGCGGTTCGGGACGAAGTCCGCTGCGACGCTCATGCGGGCCTCCCGAGGGGGTGCGGTCGGTTGCTCGACGCCGACCCTACGTGGTCACCGGCCGATCGACCCGGTGAAGAGCTCCTCGAAGAAGGTGCCGATGTTGGCGATGGCACCCCAGATCACGTCCCAGAGGGCGAGCACGACGTCGGCGGAGCGCTCGGGATCGTTGACGACCGAGTAGAGCAAGAAGATCACCACGACCCAGATGATGATGAGTCTCACCTTAGGCGGCATCAGGTTCCTCCGACGTAGGCGCGTGCGCACCCGGCGTGCACACGTCCCGGACGACACTACTGACGGGACCCCGACCTGGGGAATCACCAGGCCCGGCGTGGCGGCCCAACGCTCACGGACCGCTCACGGCGCACACACGTCGCGCGCACCGCGCGGCGTCGGCGCACCGCTGGAGGCGCCGACGCCGCGGGGTGTCACTCCCCGGCGCGGTGGAGCACCTCGGTGAGCTTGTTGGCCGCGGCGACGACGGCGGCCGAGTGCAGGCGGCCGGGCTGCCGCGAGAGGCGCTCGACGGGGCCGGAGACGCTCACGGCGGCCACGACGCGACCCGACGGCCCGCGGACGGGCGCCGAGACGGACGCCACGCCGAGCTCACGTTCCGAGACGGACTGGGCCCAGCCGCGGCGTCGGACGCCGGACAGGATGGTGGCCGTGAACGTCGCGTCGCGCAGGCCGCGGTGCAGGCGGTCGGGCTCCTCCCAGGCGAGGAGCACGTGGGCCGCCGAGCCCGCGCTCATGCTGAGCGTCGCACCCACGGGGATGGAGTCGCGCAGGCCGACCGGGCGCTCGGCCGCGGCGACGCACACGCGGTGGTCGCCCTGCCTGCGGTAGAGCTGCGCGCTCTCGCCCGTGTGGTCGCGCAGCGCGATGAGCACCGGGTTCGCCGCCGCCAGGAGGCGGTCCTCGCCGGCGGCCGTGGCCAGCTCGTTGAGGCGCGGACCCAGCACGAAACGGCCCTGCATGTCCCGCGCCACGAGGCGGTGGTGCTCGAGGGCGACCGCCAGGCGGTGCGCCGTCGGACGGGCCAGACCGGTGGAGGAGACGAGCTGCGCCAGGGTGGCAGGGCCGGCCTCGAGAGCCCCGAGGACGGACGCCGCCTTGTCCAAGACGCCGACTCCGCTAGTATCGTCCATACCGCGATATTGCCGTCTCGGAACGTGAGATTGCAAGTCGAGGCCCCAAGTTGTTTCTGGCAGAGGTAATCACAGGAGGCGAACCGCATGGCCGGCACGCTGGCGGAGAAGGTCTGGGAAGCGCACCTCGTGCGTCGAGGCAAGGATGGCTCGCCCGACCTTCTCTACATCGACCTGCACCTGGTGCACGAGGTCACGAGCCCGCAGGCGTTCGAGGGGCTCCGCCTCGCCGGGCGGCAGGTACGGCGACCGGACCTGACGATCGCCACCGAGGACCACAACACCCCCACGCTCGACATCGACCGGCCGATCGCCGACGAGACGAGCCGCACCCAGATCGAGACCCTGCGCCGCAACGCGCGCGAGTTCGGCGTCCGCCTGCACAGCCTCGGCGACGCCGACCAGGGCATCGTGCACCAGGTGGGCCCGCAGCTCGGCCTGACGATGCCGGGCCTGACGGTCGTGTGCGGCGACTCGCACACGTCCACCCACGGCGCGTTCGGCGCGCTGGCGTTCGGCATCGGCACGTCCGAGGTCGAGCACGTGCTGGCCACGCAGACGCTGCCGCTCGCGCCGTTCAAGACCATGGCGATCACGGTCAACGGCACGCTGCCCCCCGGCACGACGTCGAAGGACATCATCCTGGCGATCATCGCCAAGATCGGCACCGGCGGCGGTCAGGGCTACGTGCTCGAGTACCGCGGCGAGGCCATCCGGAACCTGTCGATGGAAGCCCGGATGACCATCTGCAACATGTCGATCGAGGCCGGTGCCCGCGCGGGCATGATCGCGCCCGACGAGACCACGTTCGAGTACCTCAAGGGCCGCCCGCACGCGCCCGAGGGCGCGGACTGGGACGAGGCGGTCGAGTACTGGAAGACGCTGCGCTCGGACGACGACGCGCAGTTCGACGCCGAGGTCGTGCTCGAGGCGGCCGACCTCGAGCCGTTCGTCACGTGGGGCACGAACCCGGGACAGGGCCTGCCGCTGTCGGCGTCGGTGCCCGTGCCCGCCGAGATCGCGGACGAGGGTGAGCGGTCCGCCGCCGAGCGTGCGCTGGAGTACATGGGCCTGGAGGCCGGCACGCCGCTGCGCGACATCAAGGTCGACACGGTGTTCATCGGCTCCTGCACCAACGGCCGTATCGAGGACCTGCGGTCGGTGGCCAAGGTCGTCAAGGGCCGGACCAAGGCGGAGGACGTGCGCGTGCTCGTCGTGCCGTCGTCGGCCCGGGTGCGGCTGCAGGCCGAGGCCGAGGGCCTGGACGTGATCTTCAAGGAGTTCGGCGCCGAGTGGCGCAACGCCGGCTGCTCGATGTGTCTGGGCATGAACCCCGACCAGCTCGCGCCGGGGGAGCGGTCCGCCTCGACGTCCAACCGCAACTTCGAGGGCCGCCAGGGCAAGGGCGGGCGCACCCACCTGGTGTCGCCGCTGGTCGCCGCAGCGACGGCGATCCGCGGGACGCTCTCGAGCGTCGCCGACCTGGACCTGCCCGAGGGCGTCGACATCACCACGTTCGACGGGTCGCCGCTCGACGGCGTGGGAGCCCCGTCGGTGGGCGAGTCCGTCGTCGTCGACCTGCCGCTGCCCGTCGCACGCTGAGAGGACTGCTGACCATGGAGAAGTTCACCACCCACACCGGCGTCGGCGTGCCGCTGCGGCGCAGCAACGTCGACACCGACCAGATCATCCCGGCCGTGTACCTCAAGCGGGTCACGCGCACCGGCTTCGAGGACGCGCTGTTCGCGGCCTGGCGCGGCGACCCGTCGTTCGTGCTCAACCAGGAGGCGTACTCGGCCGGCTCGGTGCTCGTCGCCGGCCCGGACTTCGGCACCGGCTCCTCGCGCGAGCACGCCGTCTGGGCGCTCAAGGACTACGGCTTCCGCGTCGTGCTGTCCTCCCGGTTCGCCGACATCTTCCGCGGCAACTCCGGCAAGCAGGGCCTCGTGACGGGCGTCGTCTCGCCCGAGGACATCGAGATCCTGTGGAAGATCCTCGAGACCAAGCCGGGCACGGAGGTGACCGTCGACCTCGAGGCCAGGACCGCGTCCGCCGACGACGTGACCGTCCCCTTCCAGATCGACGACTACACGCGCTGGCGCCTCATGGAGGGCCTCGACGACATCGGCCTCACGCTGCAGAACGAGGCCGACATCACGGCGTTCGAGCAGACCCGCGCGGCCTGGCGGCCGAAGACGCTGCCGGCGAAGCACCTGCCGTCGGTCGAGATCGAGGCGGCGCGTCCGGTCTGACCGGAGCACGCTGACCAGGCGCCCGTCCCGCGCCGGACCTTCGCTGGTCCGGCACGGGGCGGGCGTCTCGCATGTGCCCTGGCTGTCAGACCGCCGTCAGACCGTCGGCGGGCCGGTGCGGACCTTCTCCTTCAGGGACTCGGCCGTGTCCGTGGCCGGGTCCCACCACGACTCGATCCACCACGTCACGCCGGCCTCCGCCATCGCGGAGACCTGCTCGGCGGCCTTTCCGGCGTCGGGCGAGAGCTTGCCCTGCAGGATCACCTCGAACGGGCGGCCGGTGTCGCCGTCACGGTGCTCGGTGAGCCAGCGGACCAGCCCGGCCACGTCCTCCGGCGTCAGGTCGTCCGCCGTGCCGCGCAGCTGCGGCACGATGCCGTCCCACCGCAGGGCGCGGCGCAGGTTCTTGGCGGGCGGGCGCGCCGCGTCCCACACCCCGACCGGCCAGACCGGGATG
>Ga0079224_100001769_pt1 | contig 25355 bp, 20 predicted proteins | sample Stecom2015_FD_80414 | JGI IMG/M metagenome (GOLD analysis project Ga0079224, IMG submission 80414) | Agricultural soil microbial communities from Utah to study Nitrogen management - Steer compost 2015 | ecosystem: Environmental > Terrestrial > Soil > Agricultural land | place: USA: Utah... | reverse complement strand
GTCGACACGGCGAACTTCTACGGCGACGGCCGAAGCGAACGCGTCGTCGGCGAACTGCTCGCCGGACGCCGGGACCGCTTCGTCCTCGCCACCAAGTACACCGTCACCCGCGACCCCACCGACCCGAACGCCGCCGGCAACCACCGCAAGAACCTCGTCCTGTCGCTGGAGGAGAGCCTGCGCCGCCTCCGGACCGACTACATCGACCTGTACTGGGTGCACATGTGGGACCGGCACACCCCCGTGGCCGAGACCATGCGCGCCCTCGACGACGCCGTACGCGCCGGGAAGATCCGCTACATCGGCATCTCCGACGCCCCGGCCTGGATCGTCGCCCAGGCCAACACGCTCGCCGACTGGCGCGGCTGGACGCCGTTCGCCGCCCTGCAGGTCCCCTACAGCCTCCTGCGCCGCGACGCCGAACGCGAACTCCTGCCCATGGCGGAGTCTCTGGGCCTCACAGTGGCCGCCTGGGGCCCGCTCGGCCACGGCGCCCTGGCCCGATCCGCCGGCGCGACCAAGGAACCGGCCGTAGTGACGGCCGTCCGCGACATCGCCGACGAACTGGGGGTTACCCCCGCACAGGTGGCACTGGCCTGGACCAGAGCCCACTCCACCGCCGTACACCCCCTCACCGGCCCCCGCACGGTCGACCAGCTCGACGAGGCCCTGTCCGCCCTGGACCTCACCCTCCCTCCAGACGTCGTTGCCCGCCTAGAAAAGGCCACCGACTTCACCCCGGGCTTCCCGAACGACTTCATCACCGAGGTGGAACCCTCAGTTTTCGGCGACGCGTTCACCCGAACAATCCCCCGCCACCCAACCCCAGGACTCACCACCCCTTAGACGGAACGCGTCGGCGTGGCTCGCTGCAGGCGCGGTGCGTTCAGGCTCCGGTGAACGCGCATCACGCTCGCGATGATTCCGCCCAGCGAGAGCAAGACCACCCGCAAGCAGCAGTTCATCACCTCCTTCCAGACGGCTCTGGAGTCCTTGCCGCCGCCCCGGCCACCAGATGCGCTGTTCTGAGCTGGTTCACGTGCTGTGATGCTGTGCTTGTCGGACGAGCGAGTCGTAGGTGTCGGTCACCCGCTCCAGTTTGACCCCCAGGCTGTTCGCCCATGTGTCCAGTTGCGCCTGGACGGCCAGACCCGACTCGTCGGCGGCGGTCACGGAGCCTTTTCCATCTTCAGTCTGCGCTGGTCAGGTGGAGGCAGATGACTCGGACGGGCTTGTTGACGGCGTGGGCGGCTTGGACGACGTCGGCGGTACCGCCGTAGCCGCGTGCGGGTTGGCCGTCCATTCGCGGTGTCGCCGGCGACGGCCGGGAGCGCCGCGGGCCGGTGCGAAAGACGGGCCGCCGGGGGCGGCCGAGGCTTGACAGCCGGGAGCGAAGAACTTATATCTAGACTTGCTCGCCCCGATTACGGCTTCATGCCCGGTTTCCTATTCGGAAGCCCACTGGATGATCGGGTCGGCGAAACTCCGCCCGCGATACCGCGGGAGAACGGGAACGGTCCCGACCGGACACCGGTGATCTCGGAAGGTCACCGGACTGACGACCACAGTTCACCGAAAATTCACCCGCGCGCGCCCTCATTAGGCGCGCGGTCCGGCGTTTTCAACGTCCTTCCCCACCTCACTGCCGTGTCGGCGCCGTTGTGAGGTTCCGGCACGCGCAGAAGGCCGGTGCGGCGTCCCGCCGCACCGGTGCCACGTCATGAGACGGGTTCTCCGCAAACGACAAGAAAGCGAGTCGCATGAGCGGCCTCATTGTCCCGCCAGGCCAGGGACGAAAGCTCATCACGAAGGCGCAGGAGATCACTTTCAAGGTCACGGCGGCGGACGGCTTCGTCGTCTCGACGTTCGAGGTGGTGGTGCCGCCCGGGTTCGACGTGGGAGCCCACGTCCACCAGAACGCGCAGGAGTTCTTCTACGTCCTGGAGGGGGAGATCGACCTGCTGGCGTTCGAGCCGGTCGAGCGAACCGGGGACGACTGGCGGGACTGGAAGTCCCCCGACGGGGACGGGGTCGTCCGCGCGGGGCCGGGCAGTTGCATGTTCGTCCCGTCCGGCTGCCCGCACGCGTTCACCAACTCCACCGGCGAGCCGGTGCGGATGCTGTTCCAGAGCTACCCGTCGCCCGACCACGAACGCTACTTCGAGGAGATCGCGGAGATCTTCTCCAGCGGCCGCACCGTCGACTCCGGGGCCGTTGAGCGGATGCGCGAGCGCTACGACATCACGCAGATCACACCGCTGCGCTACGGAAGCCCGGCATGACGGGAGGTGACCCGATGGACGTGATCCCACTGGTGCACGCGAGCCTGGGAGAGCGGGAACTGGCGGCCGTCAAGGAGGTGTTCGCGTCCGACTGGCCGGCCGGGCAGGGCCCCCGCGGCAAGGCCCTGGAACGGGAGCTGGCCGAGCACTTCGGGGTCGCCGACGCGGTCGCGCTGAGCAGCTGCGCGGCCGCGCTGCACCTGAGCCTGCTGGCGCTCGGCGCCGGGCCCGGCGACGAAGTCATCGTCGCCGACTTCACGTTCCCGGCCCCCGCCCACGCGGTGCGGTACGTCGACGCGGTGCCCGTCTTCGCCGACGTCCGCGCCGACACCGGCACCATCGCCCCGCAGGCCGTGGCCGACCTCGTCACGCCCCGGACGGTGGGCATCATCGCGGTCGACACGGTCGGCCTGCCCGCCGACTACGCGGAGCTCCAGGAGATCGCGGACCGGCACGGACTGTTCCTCATCGAGGACGCCGCGTGCGCGGTCGGCGCGACCTACCGGGGCCGCCCGGCGGGGACGCTGGCGTCCGTCGCCTGCCTGTCCTTCCACGGGCGCAAGGGCATCACCAGCGGCGAGGGCGGCGCGCTGCTCACCACCGACCCGGCACTCGGCGGGGACGTGCGGCTGCGGTCGTCCTTCGGCATCGGCAGCATCGCCGACCAGGCGAAGGTGATCGGCCTGCCGATCCCCGAGTTCGCCGAGATCGGCTTCAACTACAAGCTGTCCGACATCGGCGCCGCGATCCTCCAGGTGCAGCTCGGGCGGCTCGGCGCGCTGCTGGAGCGCCGGAACGCGGTCGCCGCCCGGTACCACGAGCTCCTCAAGGACGAGGAGCTCATCACGCTCCCGCACGTCCCGGCCGACCGCACCCACGCCTGGCAGTCGTACATGGTGACGCTGGAGCCGGGCGTCGACCGGGCCGCCGTCGCCGCCGACCTGCGTGCCCAGGGCATCGGCTGCGGGCACGGCACCTGGGCGAGCCATCTGCAGCCTGCCTACAAGACCGACCAAACCTGCCCGGTCTCGGCGGACCTCTTCCGGCGCAGCCTCGCCATTCCCATGCACGCCGAGCTGACCCCCGGCCAGGTCGAGCGGGTCGCGGAAGCCCTGCGGGCCGCGCTGCGCGCCCACGCGGGTCCGGAGCGGTGACCGGGCCCGTTCCAGCAGCAGGAGAGGAGACCGACCATGCGGACTGTGAACGCCGCGATCATCTACTACAGCTCGACCGGCACCGTGCACGCCCTGGCTTCGGCGGCGGCCGAGGGCGCGGAGAAGGCCGGTGCGCAGGTGCGGCTGCGCAGGGTCCCCGAGCTGGCCCCGCAGCACGCGATCGACGCCAACCCGGCCTGGGCCCAGCACATCGAGGATGCCGCGGACGTCACCGAGGCCGCTCTCGACGACCTGGAGTGGGCCGACGTGGTGCTGTTCGGCACCCCGACCCGGTTCGGGAACCCGTCCATGCAGCTCAAGGCGTTCATCGACACGACGGGCGGGCTGTGGCGAGAGGGCAGGCTCGCCGGGAAGGTGTACTCGGCCTTCACCTCCACCGGCACCGCGCACGGCGGGCAGGAGTCCACGATCCTCGCGCTGGGCAACGTGTTCTACCACTGGGGCGGCGTCATCGTGCCTCCCGGTTACACCGACCCCGTCCAGTTCGAGCTGGGCAACCCCTACGGCACGTCCCACCGGGCGGCCGACGGCGCTCCGGGCGACGTGCCGCTGCGGGCGGCCGCCTACCAGGCCAGGCGCGCCGTCGACGTCGCGGCCGCGCTCAAGGCCGCCCGCACCGCCTGACGACTCCCGCGCACCCCCGACTCCGGGCCCGCCGCCTCGTTCTCCACGGCGGGCCCGTCCACGACCCGAAACGCTCGGGCGCACCCCCGCCGACGTAGCTGAACACCGCAAGGGAGTCACCCCCCATGAAGCGTTCCATCGCCTACAAATCGGTTCAGAAGCGCGGTCTCCACATCGGCCTGCTGCCGGAGCTGGCCGCGGCCATGAACCCCGCGACGCCGATCGACCTCGACCACGACCTGGACGTGCTGCCCGGGGCCGGGCGGCACATGACGGTCACCGACTTCGCCGGCCACCTCCGCGACCTGGCGGCCCGGCTGTGGGCGGTCGGCGTCCGGCCCGACGAGCACGTCGTCGTCTACAAGACCGCCAACGCCGACGCCTGGCTGCTCGGCGCCGCGACGTCCCGGATCGGTGCCGTCCCGGTGATGCTGTCGCCCTCGCTGGACGCCATCAACGTCGGCGCGCTGCTCAAGCGGCTCGACCAGCCGACCCTGCTCACCGACGAGCCCAAGCTCGACGTGCTCGGCGAGCTGCCGCTGGCCGACCTCGTCCAGCGGACGCTGCTCGTGCGCGGCCACCGGCCCGGCGCGCAGTCGCTCGAGGACCTCGCCGGGTCGCCGGACGTCCCGCCGCGGATCCGGCGGATCGACGCCGCCGCCGTCATCACCCACACGTCCGGCACGACCGGAATTCCCAAGCTCGTCGTGCACACGCCCCGCACGCAGGCCGTCCGGCTCAAGCCGCAGTGGCGGCTCCTGTCGCTGATGCGCCGCAAGGAGACCGTGGCGATCCACATCCCGTTCGTGCACTCCCGCATGGTCGCCGCGATGTCCCTCGCGCTCCTGCAGGAGATGCCGGTAGTCCTCCTGCGCGAGCCCTCCCTCGACAAGGTCGCCGAGGCGTTCCTGGAGCACAGACCCGGCTTCGTGGAGGCGTTGCCCAACTCCCTCATGGAGTGGGAGCCGCTGGCCGACGACCCGCGCAAGCCGTTCTCCACGGTGAAGTACTTCAGCAGCACCTTCGACGCCATCCACCCCCGGACGATGAGCCGGCTCCTCAAGGCGTCCACGCGGCGGGGGGCGATCTTCTTCCAGATCTACGGGCAGAGCGAGGTCGGCCCGGCGGTCGGCCGCGCCTACTTCCGCCACTCCGCACACCGGACCAACGGGCGCTGCGTCGGCTGGCAGATGCCGTTCGGCTGCGCGAAGATCCGCCTGGTCAGCCGGAACGGCCGGCCGGTGTCCGAGGAGAACCCCGGCTACATCGAGGTCGCCTGGAGCGGCCTCGCCAAGACCTACTTCGCGGAGCAGGACCGCTACGACGAGAACCGGTTCGGCGACTGGTGGCGCACCGGGGACGTCGGCTACCGCACCAAGTTCGGCTGCCTGCACATGCTCGACCGCGAGGTCGACATGATCGGCGGGGTGCGGAGCTCCCTGGAGGTCGAGGACCAGGTGCTCGGCAAGCTGGAGGAGCTGTGCGAGCTCGTCGTCGTCCACGGCGTGAAGTCCCAGCCGGTGCCGGTGGTCTGCACCACCGACGACGCGCCGCTGGACCGGGACCGCTGGCGCGCGGCCGTCGCCGGCCTCCCCCAGCTCGCCGAACCGGTCCAGATCCCCCGGGCCGAGCTGCCGCGCACCGGGACGCTCAAGGTGCAGCGGCTCGCGCTGTCCCGCCGGCTCAAGGAAGAGATGAAGGACCGGGCCTGACCCGGGACCGTTCCCCGCGACCCGCCCCCGGCAGCGGGGGTGGACGAACCGACGCGAAAGGGCCAGTGCAATGACACCGGAAGCGACGCTCGCGCGATTCCGCGAATACATGGTGGGACCCACGCGGTTCATGACGCTGCTGTCCTGCTTCGAACTCGGCATCATCGACGCGCTGCGGGAGCGGCCCGGGATGACGGCCGCGGAGCTCGGCGACGCGGTCGGCGTGAAGCCGGACGCGGTGGAGCAGCTCCTGTTCCTGCTGGTCAAGGAGCACTTCGTCGCCTACGACGACGGCCGCGGCTACTCCCTCGCCGCGCTCGCGGACGTCCCGGAACGGGACCTCAAGCGCGCGCTCGCCTACATGAACATGATCAAGGTGGTCGCGCTGCGGCAGCTGTTCAACCTGACCGAGAGCGCCCGGACCGGGACGCTCGTGGGGCTGAAGGAGCTCTACGGCGCCGACGGGACCCTGTACGACGCGGTCGCCGAGCACCGGGACCTCCGCGAGGCGTGGGCGAAGCTGATGGACACCGTCACGGCCAACATCGACCCCTGGTTCTTCGCCAACATCGACATGCCGTCCGGCGCGCAGGTGCTCGACCTCGCCGGGAACACCGGGCTCGGGGCCGTGCACACCTACAAGATGAAGCACGTCCCCGGCATGCGGGTGACGACCTTCGACCTGCCGGAGAAGGAGACCGAGTGCCTGGAGAACTTCCGGGCGCACGGCGTGGCGGAGCACTGCTCGTTCATCGGCGGCAACGTCTTCGACGGGGTGCCCGAAGGCTACAACGTCGTTCTGATCAAGCACTTCCTTGACATGTTCGACAGGGACGCCGTCATCCAGATCCTGAACGGCGTCCACAAGTCGCTGCCGGTCGGCGGGCAGGTCAACATCCTGGTCCCCGTGTATCCGGAGGACGTCACGGAGACCGACAACCTCAACGTCGACTTCTTCCCCGCCTTCTTCATCGGCTGCACCATGGGCCAGGGCGGGCCGCAGAAGCTCTCCACCTACCGGAGCTGGCTGGAGGAAAGCGGCTTCGAGGTGACCAGGACGGTCACCAAGGACCCCGCGGAACTGCCGCAGGACGTCATCCCGGTGCCGGCCATCCTCTCCGGGACCAAGACCGCCTGAGGACCCCTGAAGAACGCCCGAAAGACCGCGTGATCTCCGGCACGCCGCGAACGCGGGCGGCCCGAGTCCGGAACACGGCGTCCCGCGCCCCGCGAGCGGGACGCCGTGCCCCGCCCGGCCCCGCCCCACGCCGGACGTCCCCGCCCGACCGCCCCCAACTCCTCGGACCCGCCCCCAACTCCTCGGACACCGGTCGCGGCGGTTCGGCCCATCCCCGCCGCCCGCCCCGGCCCGGACCGCAACGTGTGGCCTCTGAAGAAAGTGGATCCGATACATGCCAACGCTGTGCAAGCCGTCGATTCGTGTGCCGGAGTACGTCGTCACCATGGAGGACACCCTGGAGTTCGCCGAGAAGGTGCACGCGGGAAAACCGCAGCTCCCCTTGGCGCTCCGCCTGATCCAGAACACCGGGGTGAAGAAACGGCACATCGTCCAGCCCATTGAGGAGGCCCTGCTCCACCCCGGCTTCGAGGAGCGCAACCGCCTCTACGAGGCCGAGTCCAAGAAGCGGTGCCCCGAGGTCATCGAGGAGGCCTTGGCGAACGCCGCGGTGACGGTGCGCGACATCGACGCCATCATCTACGTGTCGTGCACGGGCTTCATGATGCCGTCGCTGACCGCCTGGTTGATCAACAACATGGGCTTCCGGTACGACACCCGGCAGATCCCCATCGCCCAGCTCGGCTGCGCGGCGGGCGGCGCGGCGATCAACCGCGCCCAGGAGTTCTGCACCGCCCACCCCGAGAGCAACGTCCTGATCGTGTCGTGCGAGCTTTGCTCACTGTGCTACCAGCCGGGCGACGACAACATCGGCGCGCTGCTGTCGGACGGGCTGTTCGGCGACGCCGTCGGAGCGGCGGTGGTGCGGGGCAGCGGCGGCTTCGGCGTCGCGCTGGAGCGCAACTCGTCGTACCTCATCCCCGGCACCGAGGAATGGATCTCCTACGCCGTCCGGGAGACCGGCTTCCACTTCCAGCTCGACCGCCGGGTGCCCGGGACGATGGAGCCCCTCGCCCCGGTGCTGCGCGAGCTCGCGGCGGCCCACGGCTGGGACGTCCGCAACCTCGACTTCTACATCATCCACGCCGGCGGCCCCCGCATCCTGGACGACCTCGCCAAGTTCCTCGACGTCGACCGGGACATGTTCCGTTACAGCTGGGCGACGCTGACCCAGTACGGCAACATCGCCAGCGCGGTCGTGCTGGACGCGCTGCGCAGGCTGTTCGAGGACGACGAGATGACGCCCGGCGACACCGGCGTGATCGCGGGCTTCGGTCCCGGGATCACCGCCGAGATGGCGGTCGGCCGCTGGACCGTGGACACCCCCGCGGACATGGAACGAGCTCAGCCGGATGAGCTGACGTCCTCCCTCCATTAAGACGAGACAGCCCACCCTGAGAGGAATCATGGCGCTTTCCCATCGCCGCGTCCTGCTCGCGAAGCCGCGCAGTTCCTGCGCCGGCGTGGAGCGGGCCGTGCGGACCGTAGAGATCTGCCTGGAGAAGTACGGACCCCCCATCTACGTGCGGAAGCAGATCGTCCACAACACCTTCGTCGTGAAGTCCCTGGAGGAACGCGGCGTCATCTTCGTCGAGGAGACCGAGGAGGTGCCCGAGGGCGCCACCGTCGTGTTCTCCGCGCACGGGGTGGCGCCGTCCGTGCACGAGGAGGCCAGAGCCCAGAACCTCACGACGATCGACGCCACGTGCCCGCTCGTCACCAAGGTCCACCGGGAGGCCGTCCGCTTCGCCGAGGCGGACTACGACATCCTGCTGATCGGGCACGACGGCCACGAAGAGGTCATCGGCACCCTGGGCGAGGCCCCGGACCACATCCACCTGGTCGACGGACCGGACGATGTGAAGAACGTGCAGGTGCGCGACCCCGACCGCGTCGTGTGGCTGTCGCAGACCACCTTGTCGGTGGACGAGACCCTCGCCACGGTCGCGGCCCTCCGCCGGCGGTTCCCCAACCTGATGGATCCGCCGTCGGACGACATCTGCTACGCCACCCAGAACCGCCAGGTCGCGGTGAAAGAGATCGCGGCGGCCTCCGAGCTGGTCATCGTCGTCGGCTCGGCGAACTCGTCCAACTCCGTCCGCCTGGTCGAGGTCGCACGGGAGTGCGGCACCGCCGCCCACCTCGTGGACTGTGCCGAGGAGATCGACGAGTCGTGGCTCGACGGCGTGACGACCGTCGGGCTGACGAGCGGCGCGTCCGTCCCCGACGAACTCGTCCAGGACGTGCTGACCTGGTTGCGCGAACGAGGATACGACGAGGTCCAGGAGATCGAGCCGGTCACGGAGGGGATGCACTTCGCCCTGCCGCGCGAGCTGGACCATCCGGGCACGGCGCAGTCCGCGTCGCGGGCCCGCACGTCCGCGGCCGCAACGGAGCGGCCCGGAGAAGGGCCACCAAGGACATTGCTGGAAGGCATCCGCGACCCGGCTGATCTGCGGGAACTGCCCGCGGAGGAACTGCCCGCGCTGGCGGCGGAGATCCGCGATTTCCTGGTGGGGGCCGTGGCCCGCACCGGCGGGCACCTCGGTCCCAACCTCGGCGTGGTGGAGCTGATGATCGCGCTGCACCGCGTGTTCGCCTCGCCCGACGACAAGTTCATCTTCGACACCGGCCACCAGTCGTACGTGCACAAGCTGCTCACCGGCCGGGCGGACGGCTTCGACCGGCTCCGCCAGCGCGGCGGTCTGTCCGGGTACCCGTCGCAGGCCGAGTCGGTGCACGACCTGGTGGAGAACTCGCACGCCTCGACCGCGCTCTCCTACGCGGACGGCCTGGCCAAGGCCTACCAGCGCCGCGGGCTCGCCGACCGGTCCGTGGTCGCGGTGATCGGCGACGGCGCGCTGACCGGCGGCATGGCTTGGGAGGGCCTCAACAACCTGGCCGGCGCCCCCGACCGGCCGGTGATCGTCGTGCTGAACGACAACGGCCGCTCCTACGCCCCGACCATCGGCGGGATCGGCCGGCACCTCCAGCACCTGCGGAACTCGTCCGACTCGTGGCTGGAGGTCTACACCCGCGACGGCCGCGCGGCGGAGGACAACCTCTTCACCACCATGGGCTTCGGCTACATCGGCCCCGTCAACGGGCACGACGTGTCCGCCTGCGAACGGGCCCTGGAGGCGGCGCGCGCCATGGGCCGTCCCGTGGTCGTGCACGTCGTCACCCGGAAGGGCCGGGGCTACGCGCCCGCCGAGAACGACCAGGCCGACCACATGCACGGCATCGGCAAGATCGACCCGGAGACCGGGAAGGCGCCCGCGTCGTCCGGCACCTCCTGGACGAAGATCTTCGCCGACGAGCTGTGCGCGGTGGGCGAGGACCACGACGAGGTCGTCGCCATCACCGCCGCCATGCCCGGACCCACGGGGCTGTCCGCGTTCGCGGAACGGTTCCCCGACCGCATGTACGACGTCGGCATCGCCGAACAGCACGCCGCCGGTTCCGCGGCCGGGCTGGCCCTCGGCGGGCTGCACCCCGTCGTCGCCGTCTACTCCACGTTCCTCAATCGGGCGTTCGACCAGGTCGTCATGGACGTCGCCCTGCACCGCCTGCCGGTGACGTTCGTGCTGGACCGCGCCGGGATCACCGGCCCGGACGGCGCCAGCCACCACGGCATGTGGGACATGTCGATCCTCGGCGTGGTGCCCGGCGTGCGGGTCGCCGCGCCCCGCGACCCCGCCCGGCTCCGCGAGACCCTCCGGGAGGCCGTGGAGGTCGGCGACGGGCCGACCGTCCTGCGCTTCCCGAAGGCCACCGCCGGGCCGGACATCGACGCCGTCGTCCGCGTCGACGGCATGGACCTGCTGCGCCGCAGCCGCGGGCTCTCCCTCGACGTGCTCATCGTCTCCACGGGGGTGCTCGCCGAGGCGTGCCTCCAGGCCGCCGACATCCTGGAAGACCAGGGCATCGGCGTCACCATCATCGATCCGCGCTGGGTGATCCCGGTCAATCCCGCCCTGACCGGCCTCGCTGCCCGGCACCAGCTCGTCGTCACCGTCGAGGACAGCTCCCGCACCGGCGGCGTCGGCGCTTGCCTCGCCCAGGCCTGCGCCGACGAGGGCGTGCGCACCCCCGTCCGCAACCTCGGCCTTCCCCGTGCCTTCATCGAGCACGGCGACCGGACCGGTCTCCTGGCCGACATGGGCCTGTCCGGCGAGGAGATCGCCCGGACGGTGCGGGACTACCACGCCGACCTGCGCGTCTCCGCCCGGACGGGTGCGGAGACGAGCCCGCGATGACCGCCGGCGATCCCGGCGGCCGTCGGTCCGGAGCCCGGTGACCGAAGAGAGGATGATCGGACATGGTCGATCTCGGTATGCCCAAGGTGGCGCCAGTGCTCAGCCCGCGGCGGAAGAGCAGACAGCTGACCCTGGGCCACGACGACCGGGCCGTGCAGGTCGGCGGCACGGCGCCGGTGAGCGTCCAGTCGATGACCACCACGGTCACGGCGGACGTGAATGCGACCCTCCAGCAGATCGCGCAGCTGACGGCGTCCGGATGCCAGATCGTGCGGGTGGCGGTGCCCTCGGCCGACGACGCCGAGGCCCTGCCGGAGATCGCCCGCAAGTCGCAGATCCCGGTGATCGCCGACATCCACTTCCAGCCCAAGTACGTGTTCGCGGCGATCGACGCCGGGTGCGCCGCCGTCCGGGTGAACCCGGGCAACATCAGGGCGTTCGACGACAAGGTCGCGGAGATCGCGAAGGCCGCGGAGGCGGCGCGGGTCCCGATCCGGATCGGGGTGAACGCGGGCTCGCTGGACAAGCGGCTGCTGGCCAAGTACGGCAGCGCCACGGCCGACGCGCTGGTCGAGTCGGCGCTGTGGGAGTGCTCGCTGTTCGAGGAGCACGGCTTCGGCGACCTGAAGATCTCGGTGAAGCACCACGATCCGCTGGTGATGATCTCGGCGTACCGGAAGCTGGCAGCCGCGTGCGACTACCCGCTGCATCTCGGGGTGACCGAGGCGGGGCCGAAGTTCCAGGGCACGGTGAAGTCGTCGGTGGCGTTCGGCGCTCTGCTGGCGGAGGGCATCGGCGACACGATCCGGGTGTCGCTGTCGGCGCCGCCGGTCGAGGAGGTCAAGGTCGGGATCGCGATCCTGGAGTCGCTCGGCCTGCGCAAACGCGGCCTGGAGATCGTGTCGTGCCCCTCCTGCGGCCGGGCCCAGGTGGACGTCTACAAGCTCGCCGACGAGGTCACCGCCGGGCTGGACGGGCTGGAGGTGCCGCTGCGGGTCGCGGTGATGGGCTGCGTCGTCAATGGCCCCGGCGAGGCGCGCGAGGCCGACCTGGGCGTCGCGTCCGGGAACGGCAAGGGGCAGATCTTCGTCAAGGGCAAGGTCATCGCGACCGTCCCCGAATCGAAGATCGTCGAGACGCTCATCGACGAGGCCATGCGCCTGGCCGAGGAGGCGGGCGACGGCGAGACGGCGTCCGGGAAGCCGGAGGTCATCACCGTCCCGGGCTAGTGCGCGGCTGACGCGCCGACCGGAGGGTTCGCGGAATCGCATCGCGAAGGACACACCCCCGGCAGGGCGGCCTCCCGCGTCGCTGCCGGGGTTTTTCGCTCACCGGTCCCGGGTGCTCGTGACCCGGGGCCGGTCGGCGGGCCGCGCCCGGCCCTGGCGGGTTTTTTGGCCCATGGTCTCGGTGGGCGAGGCGGGTCGTGCGCGGCATCGGAGGAAGTGGGTATCGGACGAAGCGGTATCGCAAGGAAAAGGGTCGCGACTAGGAGTCTTGGGCCGGGGGGTCGAAGGTGTCCATGACGTCGTCCGGGTGGTAGTAGACGCGGCGGTTGTGGGTGTAGCGCCGCCATTGTGCCTGGTGGGCGTAGCGGTAGACGGTGCCCTTCGGCACGCGCCAAATGGCGGCGATGTCATCAACAGTCAGGCCGACCTTATGGATTGCGTGATCCGGCATGTTCCTCCTGTTATGACCATCTGCCGGAGCAGAGTGACCTTGTGGATCCGGCGGGAGCATTGCGAGATGCTTGACGGTCGACCAGCGGGGCGGGAAACGCGCTGCTCGATCGCGTCGGAAACGAGCCGATCGCGAACGCGTTCCGGTCATCGGAGCGTCGTCGACGGCGAATGTGTGCGATGGGGGGAGCGGCGAGAGCAGGGTGTTCTGGAACCTGTCGCCCAGCCGTTCGGAACGGCTGGAGACCGGCCGGAGGACGATCGGTTGCGAAAGGGAGCACGGCGACGCCCACCGTGCGGTCGATCGAGCTGCTCGGCCGCGGGCTGCGGGTTGGCGGTCGGGTCGGTTCGTACGGCTCTGAGGGGCTGCGGGGGAGGGGCGCGCGGTGCCGCATGACGTGCGGGAGACCTCGGTACGGCGTTCCGCCGCCTGCGATCGCGCCGGGACGGGCTTGGAGGTGGGCGGCGGTGCGGCCCGGGCGTGCACGGGCAGGTGCGGGGGGAGGGGAGCGGGACCAGGCGTGCAGGGGGTGGGGAGCAGTACTGTCGGGGGTGTACGGCCCCGACCGTACGGTCAGGTGTTCCTCCCGGTCAGCGTTCTTGGATCGCGCGGGCGAGCGTGGCCCATCGGGTGGCGGGCCACCTGTGGTCGGGCACCGTGTCGCACACGATCTCCGCCGGCAGCGAATCCTCGCGGCGGCGCATGTACGCGACCAGTTCCCCGCTGCAGGTGGGGCAGGAACCGACGGGCACCCGGCCGCCGCCGTGCGAGTAGGCGACCCGGCGCGCGGTGCGCGTCAGCTCGCCGATCTCGTCCACGATCTCGGCCGCCGCAGGATGCGCGGCGAGCCACTCCGCGTGTCGGCAGAGGAATTGCGAAAGCTCCAGGATGTCCCGCGGGGGGCGTTGGAGCCGGCGTTCGTCGGCGACGAGACTGGCCCAGGAGGCCAGCACTTTGCGAATTGCGGTGCGAACCTCGGTCGCCGCGGCGCTCATCGGGTCGGCGGTGGTGCTCTTGCGGGGGCGGTTGCGTATCACGCGCACGGTCCCCGAGCCCGTCTGGCTCATGCAGTCGTCGTACAGTGTGGGCAGGCTTCGGATGTCTCCCACCAGCCGGTCCAGGCATACCGAACACACGAGCCGGCCGTCGCCGGCACTACGTGCCTTCTTGCCAAGATTATCGCTCGGTCTTTGGCACGATCCAACTTGACACAGTACGTGTCCCTTCATGTTCTCCCCGTAAAGCCTCGTCCGTGGTGGGCCGTCGGTTCTGCGCGCAGTCCAGCCATGCTCTCTGCATACTCTTCAAAATGGTCATCTCCGTCAATAGCCACACGAGAGAACACAGGGTTAATGAACGCTACTGCCGGGCGAGCCGACTGACGTCTGAGTGCGGATCTTCTCGCCGACCGGTGATCAGGTCCGGTGATTATCGGCAATAGGGGCCAGGATGAAAAGATGAACTGTTATTCATGGCTATAAGTTGATCACGGACTGTCATATTCCAAGGTTATTGCGCTGTGGCGACGCCGGTCCGCATCCAAGTTTTCGGACGGTCCGGAGCGTCGCGGCGATGTCTTCTCGGACCGAGAGACGACCGTCGGAGGATGGGGCTGACAGCGGGGTGAGGTGCGGTGGGCGACCGTACCGGCCGGTCGAACGCGGCCGGCCGGGGCTCGATCCGCCGCATCCGCGGCGAGCCACCCGGTTCGGACGCGGCGCATCCGCCCGCGAATCGACCGTCGGACTGTGCCACCGGCAAGTGTCACGGTCGCCGGGGTGTCCACCGTCTCCCGGGCGCGCCCTCCGGCCGGGAGCGCCGGCTTCCCGGGTCGGCCGGCGTCCGCCGGCCGGCCTGTGCCTCCGTGCGGGCCCTCTGCGCTATATCGTCATCCCTACCTCATGTCAGGCCGTGCCACACGGCCTCATCCGGCCTCCGATGACCATCTGAGAACGAGTTGCCGCGGTGCACCGCCCGCGTTATGGCATTGTTCGGCAGGTCGCCGTGGTGAGGAACGCCATGCGCCATCCGGGAATTATTCAGGAGCGGTTCCATCGCGTCGGCAGGCGTTCAAGCCGCTCCGGCTCTCCCACGGCGATCCGGTCAACGGCAAGGTGGATCTATGCGAACTCCGGACCATTGTCGGAGGGCTCCTCCGTGCCGATTCGGGCCGTGAGAGAGGAGCGGAAGAGCGACTGAGGACGCCCGGGCAGGGCCCGTCGTGACCGAGGCGTGTGCCGGGCCGGACGGAGGTCCGGGCGGGGACCGCCGCCGCAACGGGTAGGGGCGGCTCCTCCGCCGGCCGGTTCCGCGCCGGGCTTCCCGGCCGGCGGTCGCGGCCGTCGCGGAGGGCCCGGCGCCGGCGCGCCCCGCACCGGGCCGCGAGGCCGTGAACACCGGGAACGCCGCGTGAACGGCGGTAATGCCCAAGTGATCGCCGGAGTTCGCCGCCGCGGAGCCCTTGACATCCCGGAGCGAAGATCCTATATCTAGGATGGCGCCTTTAGAGTGCGCCCTCATATGGGCTCGCTTTCTGCGGTCGACTCTCATTTTCTCCGCATTCATTTCACCCTGCCTCGACATTCGGCGACGGTCGTGAGCGGCGCACGCCGCACGCCGCGGCGGTAGGAGCGCGGGCCACTCAAGCCTTGACAACCTGCGACGAAGAACATATATCTATACTGCCTGCGCCGGATTCTGCCTTTCCATCGGTATATAGTCCGTGAAAACAGCCCGGAACGGCATCGGCGTGGACGTCGAGATCTCCCGCCGACCTCTCCGGAATTTCGTCCCGCCAGCTCCGTGATCGACGATCCCGGGCGGGGCGGTTCCGCATTGTCGGCGGTCACCCGCTCGCGGGCCCGCGCGGGCCCCACTTCGCCGCCGCGACACCGGCACGCGGCCGGACCACTCGACCAGCCCCACCGCACTGACCCGCGCCCGCCCCACGAACGCGCAGCTCAGACCACTCGCACGCCACCGCGGAAGCGAACCCGGCCGACCCGACACCCGACCTCCCCTCCGGGAGAGAGCGCACGCTCCGCGCGGAGACTCCGAGACCGCAGATCACGCAGCGAAGGAGAGCACGATGACCAACTTGATGCTGCTGCCCGACGGAATGCGCCGCTGGTCCCTGAAGAACGGCGTCTCCATCGCCGAGAGCTATGCCGCGATGGCGGACAAGCTCGTCGAATTCACCGGCTGGGTCAGGGACGAGGGCTTCTCCACCCTCTACATCGCGTGCTCCTCCGTCGCGAACTACAGCCGCTCCGAATACGTGGTCGACATCGCCATGAATTCGTACATCGACGTGGCGCGGCGCTGCCACGCCGATCTCAACTTCAGCCTCTCCGGGACGTTCGACGTCGTCCCGGAACGCTACCTCACTCCACTGAAAGAGCTGCAGGACGAGTCCGCCAAGGACTCGGACTTCACGCTCCACTTCGTCCTGGGAATGTCCCTCGCCCGGGAAGTGGTCGACATCTTCAACAAGTTCAACGGGAAGGTCGACGAATTCACCGAGGAACTGCTGGCGGAGAACGCGTACATCCCGGAGCCGATCGACTATCTGATCCGCCCCGGCGGCCATATCCGGATGTCCTCGTTCTACCCGCTGATGTCCCCGTTCACCGAAATGCACTTCTGTCAGCCGCTGCTGCTCGAGATGACCCGCGCCGACTTCGACGCCGCGCTCAAGGATCTCCGCGGGCGGGACCGGCGCTACGGCGTCTACCCCGCCTGAGCCGCGCCGAACGCCGCTCCGCCGGGGGACAGCTCACCGACGACGACCGCCTGGAGGCCAGGATGTCCCGCGAAACCGAGGAAGAGAAGTTCTACAACGCCGTCGAGGAAACCTCCCGGATGATGGGCGTGCCGTTCGACCGCGACAAGGTCCGGCCGCTCCTCACCGGCTACCGGGGCGCCTTCGCCGAAGGCAACGGCATCGTGTTCAGCGTGCACGCCGACGAGCGTCACGCCGGCGAGCTCAACTACGCCATCACGGTTCCTCCGGAGATCGAGGACCCGTACGCCCACGCGGTGTCGCACGGCTTCGTCGTTGAGACCGGCCACCCCACCGCCACGCTGCTCTCGGACGTGCGGGCGCAGGCGTCCGTCGCCGAGCACTTCTGCGACTGCGGCGTCGTCGGCGGCTTCCGGAAGCTCTACGCGCACTTCCCGCACGACCTGCAGGAGGTGGCGAAACTCGCCGAGATCCCGTCCATGCCGCGTTCCCTCGCCGACAACGTCGGCCTGTTCACCCGGTACGGCATGGAGAAGGTGGCGATGATCGGGGTGAACTACCGGCAGCGCCACGTGAGCGTGTACTTCCAGTTCACTCCCGATACCCGGCCCGAGCCCGATGCCGTCCGGGCGATGCTGCGGGAGGTCGGCCTCCCGGACCCGGACGAGAAGCTCCTCGACTTCGCCCACAGGACGTTGCGGGCCAACATCACCCTGGGCTACGAGTCGTCGGACGTCCTCCGGGTCGCCCTCGCGCCTCCGCCGCGCCGCGGCCTGGACCTTTCGGAGGTCCCCGCGCGCATAGAACCGCACATCGAACGGTTCGCCACGGGCATTCCGCGCACCTACTCCGGCGACCGCGTCAACCTTTTCGCCGTCAAATGGGCGCCCGAAGGCGAATTCCTCGAGGTGTGCTCGTACTACCAGCTGTCGGCGATGCTCCAGAAGCTTTTCGTGGAGGACCCCGAATAAACAGGCGTAGCGGTTCTTCGAAGCCCTCGCCATCCGCTGTGTCCCCGCGTCCCGAGACTGCGGGGAAACGCATGATCTGCAATTCGCAGAAGACAGGAGTGGTACATGACAAGGTCCGAACGTGCTGGCGGCTCGGCCTCCGCGATGGGGCGCAGGTCACTGCTGATCGGTGGGGCCTCGGCCGCCGCGCTGGCGACCCTGGGCAGGACCGGCGTCGCCGCCGCCAGTCCGTCCGCGCCGTCCGCGCCGGCCGCCCCGCAGATCGATTTCGACTTCGACACCGGCAACTTCCACCGGGACCTGATCGCCGCCCAAGGCGACCCGACCTACGGGGGGGAGCTGGCGTTCGGTCCGATGGACGCGTCCCTGATCATCTGGATCGCGGACATGATGACCACGTCGTGGTTCGACGCGCTGGCCCCGTACCACCCGACCGCGGTCGGCGTGCACTCCAGGATCCCCCGCCGGCCCGCCGGCGAGTCCAAGACCAACCGGAACAAGAACATCGCCGCGATCCACGCCACCCACAAGGTGATCAAGGCGACGAACCCGGAGCGGCTGGCGTCGGTCGAGCAGGTGATGAAGCTGATCGGCCTGGACCCGTCCGACCAGTCGGAGGACCCCACCACCCCGGTCGGGATCGGCAACATCGCCGGCAACTCCGCCGTCCGGGCCCGGAGCCGGGACGGGATGAACTTCCTCGGGAACGAGGGCCGCAAGTACAACGGCCAGCCCTACGACGACTACACCGGCTACAAGCCGGTGAACACGGCCTACGAACTGGTCGACCCCGCGCGCTGGCAGCCGGCGATCCACCCGCACCGCCGCCGGGTCGGCGGAGGGCCCGGCGACAAGGGCATCTTCGTCGTCCAGCGGTTCGTCACTCCGCAGCTGGCGCGGGTCAAGGCCCACACCTACCGCGACCCGTCGCGGTTCGGGCTCCCCGAGCCCGTGCACCTCCGCGGCGCCAACTACAAGCGCTCGGTCGACGACATCCTGGCGGCGTCGGCCGGGCTCACCGACGCGCAGAAGGTCAAGGCGGAGTTCTTCGACAACAAGTTCCTCGGCATCGGCCAGGCGACGATGGCCGCGGGCAGGGCCCACGACCTGGACCTGGACAACTGGGTCCACCTGCACTTCGCCACCGCCGTGGCGCAGTTCGACGACCTGATCGCCGCCTGGTACCACAAGCGCAGGTTCGACGCCGTCCGGCCGTTCAGCGCGGTCCGGCACGTCTACGGCAACCGGAAGGTGACCGCCTGGGGCGGCGTCGGCAAGGGGACGGTCTCCGACATGCCCGCGAACGAGTGGGCCAGCTACCTGCCCGTGGGCGACCACCCCGAGTACCCGTCGGGCTCCACGACGCTCTGCGCCGCCGAGGCGCAGGCGGCGCGGCGCTTCCTCGGGGACGACGTCCTGGAGTGGAAGCACTCCGTGCCGGCGGGCTCGCTGCTGACCGAGCCGGGGCTCGTCCCCGCAAAGGACTTCGAGCTGAACTACGGCACCTGGACCGAGTTCGTCCGGGAGTGCGCCATCAGCCGGGTGTGGGGTGGAGTGCACTTCCGGAACACGGTCGAGACCTCCATGGAGTGGGGTAAGCAGTTCGGCGACCGGGCCTACGAGTTCGCGCAGCGGCACATCAAGGGCGAGGTCAGGCGCTGATCCTGCCCCCCCCGCGGCGGGCGGCTGCGCCGCCCGCCGCGTTTCCGTGTGCCGCCCGCCGGCGGGCGGCACACGGCCCCATGGCGGGGCCGCCCCGTGCCGGGCGGCCGAACACCGCCGGACGAGCGGCAACGGCAGAACCGGAGGACACGTGACCGAAACCGCCGATGCGCAGAACGCAGAACCGCAGGACCTGGCCGCGTACGCGGCGGCACGCTTCGCCGAGGCCCTCGCCGGGCCGCGCGAGCAACTCGGCGAACGGCTCTTCCGCATGTCCCTGGCGGCCTGGGAGAACCCCGACCTGCGGCCGCAGCTCCTGGAGAAGATCCGCTCCGCCGCCACCAGCGACGCGGGCGCGGCCCGGCTTCGCGACCACTTCTCGTCCATGCTGGTGGAACGGGTCGGCGAGGTCGTCGAGGCCCCGCGGCTGAACCTCAATGCGGTGGTGGTCCAGGTCGTGGGCGTGATCATGACGCGCTACGTGATGAAGATGGAGCCGATCGCCTCGACGTCGGTGGACGAACTCGTCGAGACCTTCGCCCCCACCATCCAGCGCTACCTGGACGCATAGGCGGCGGCGAAAAGCGCTCTGCCCCGCACGGAAACGGGCCCGGCATGAGAACGGCCCCGTCTGGAACGGACCGCGAGCCGGGACGGCCCATCGCCGCCCGGCTCGGGAAGACACCGAGAGTGACGTATGGAGGACGCATGTCCAGGGAAGCCGCGGAAAACCTGTACTCGGCCATCGAGAAAACGACCGGCCTGCTGGACGTACCCTGCTCGCGCGACAAGGTATGGCCGGTCCTGAGCGCGTTCCAGGCCGCGATCCCGAAGGCCGCGATCCTCTTCCGGCTGGCGACGGACGCGCGTCACGCCGGAGAGGTCAACTGCCACATGATGATGCTCCCGGGCGACGTCGACCCGTATGCCCTGGCCCTCTCAAAGGGCCTCCTGGAAGGGACGGACCACCCCGTCGGCGACCTGCTGGCGGACATCGAGAAGCGGCTGCCCGTCGAAAGCTACGGCATCGACTTCGGAGTGGTGGGCGGCTTCCAGAAGGCGTGGTCGTGCTTCCCCGGCGACAGCATGCAGAAGCTGTCGGACCTCGCCGAGATCCCGTCCATGGCGACCGGCCTGGCCGCGAACATGGACCTCTTCGCCCGCCACGGTCTGGCGGAGAACGTCACCCTGATCGGGATGGACTACGAGCACAAGACGATGAACGTGTACTTCGGTGAGGCGGACGAATGCCTCAAGCCGGAGGCCGTGAAGTCGATGCTCCGAGACATGGAGATGCCGGAACCGAGCGAGCAGATGCTGAACTTCGCCCGGCAGGCGTTCGGCTTCTACGCGACCCTGAGCTGGGACTCCCCGAAGATCCAGCGGTTCTGCTACTCCGCGATCACACGGGAGCCGCTGTCGCTGCTCGAGCGCGTGGACCCGAAGATCGAGCACTTCCTGACGGAGATCCCGTACGGCGTCGACGAGCCCAAGGTCGTCTACCTCGCCACCTCGCCGAAGGAGGGTGAGTACTGCAAGGTCAACGCGTACTACCAGTGGCGTCCCCGGCTGGTGAAGCACATGCACGCGAGCGTGTCCGAATCCGCTGACTAGCCGCCGCGCCGCATCCCCGGCGCCCCGGCGAGAGCCGGGGCGCCGCGGCCGCCGGTCAGGCGCCGGCCTCGCCGGAGTGCGGGCCCGCCCGGAGCAGGTCGTGGCCGCCGACCCGGCCGACGCGCTGGAGCTTGTCGGGATTGGCGATGAAGTAGATCGCGCCGATCCGGCCGTCGTGGAAGTCGAGCCCCAGGACGCCGGTCGGCCGCTCGTCCTCGTCGACCGTGACGGCGCCGGGCCGGCCGTTGACCTCGGTCGCGTGGACGTGCACGCCCCGGCGCGACAGCACGGACATCGCGCCCACCAGTGCCCGTGCCACGCGCTGCCGCCCGTTCACCGGACGCAGCTGCGCCGGCACCTTCCCGCCGCCGTCGACGTGCAGCGTCACGTCCCGGGCGAGCAGTTCCTCCAGGGACGACAGGTCGCCCCGCTCGGTGGCGGCGAAGAAGCGCCGGGCGAGTTCGTCCCGCTGCCGCGGCGTGGCGTTGTAGCGCGACCGGTGCTTGCGCACATGGGTGCGGGCCCGCGCGACCAGGTGCCTCGTGCCGTCCACATCGGTGCCGATGATGTCGGCGACCTCGGAGTACGGGTACTCGAACACGTCGCGCAGCAGGAACGCGGCCCGCTGGTGCGGGGTCAGGCTCTCCAGCAGCACCAGGAACGCCAGCGACAGCGAGTCGACGATCTCGACCTGGTCGGCCGGCGTCGACTCGGCGGCCAGCGGCTCCGGCAGCCATTCGCCGACGTACCGCTCCCGGCGCGCCCGCGCCGAGCGGAACTGGTCGATCGCCAGCCGGGTGACCAGCGTGGTGATGTACGCCCGCGGCGAGTCGATCCGTTCGTCGCGTTGCAGGGCCTGGTGCATCCGCAGGAACGCCTCCTGCACCACGTCCTCGGTCTCGCTGATGCTGCCCAGCATCTGGTAGGCGATGGAGAATGCCCGGGGTCGCAGCTCGCCGTACAGTTCCGAGATGGACATATCGCGTTAGATCGATCCCTTGCCGCAGGCCGCGCACCACCGCGTGCCGCGGCGCCCGGACGGACCGGCGTGGCATCGGTATCCGAATACGCGCCGACGGCCGCAGTCACCGCCGAATGGTCCGGAACCCCTTCCCGCGGATTCGTTCAGCCTTGAATGCGCCGGTGACTCCTGCTGCGCCATGGAATGCACCGTAGCAAGACGGGATGCCGCCGCCTAGCGCCGGTGACGGGCTTTTCCAGGGGATTCATCACTCGATGCTCCAGGCGCGGTTTGCATACCGCGGCCCCCCGGGAAGTCACGGGGGGCCGCCTGATCATCAAACGGGCCGTTCATCGCCCTTTCAGGTCGCGGCGCCGGAAACCGGCCAGCCCGGCCGCCGAGAGCGCGACGGCGACCAGGAGAAGGACGACCGTCGCCGTCCAGGAGACGCCGTCAAGGGGCGGTTGCCCTACGTGCTCCATGGGCATCAGGTTGCGCGCCGCCTGCGGCATGTCCGTGATCGTCCCGAAGAGCCCGGCGAAGAGGCTGTAGCCGAGCACGGCCCAGACCACGCCGATCGCCCGGGGGAACACGCCGAACAGCAGGGCCGCGATCCCGAGCATGACCAGGACGCCGGGGACGTGCGCCAGGTGGGCCGCGGTCACGTCCAGGATGTAGGAGCCGTCGCCCAGCGAGACGGCCGCGCCGAGACCGGTCGCGAACCCGGCCACCAGCAGCAGTCCGACCAGGCCGGCCGCGATCACCGCGAGGTAGCCGCCGAACCAGGACGTCCGGCTGGTCGCGGTCGCGAGGATCGGCTCGGCCCGGCCCTTGCTCTCCTCCGCCCAGACCGACTGGACGCCGAGGACGACCATCACCCCCGCGAAGACCGCGATGAACAGCGTGATCACGCCGAGGTAGCCGTCTGCCAGGGTGTCCAGGGAGCCGCCGAACATCTCCAGCCGGTCTCCGCTGATGTCGTCGGGGTCGGCGATCTGGTCGGTGACCGCTCCGAAGACGAAGCCGAACGCCGCCAGCGCCGCCGTCCACCAGATCAGGGCGGCCCGCTGGAGCCGGAACGCGGCAGTGAGCGGCGAGCCGAGCCACGGCGCCGCCTCCGGCGCCCCGGTGCGGGCGGCGACCAGTCCGGCGCCGACGTCCCGGCGGCCCGACAGCGCGTAGCCGAGGGCCGCGGCCGCCGCCGCGAGCCCGGCCGACAGCAGCAGCGGCCACCACCGGCCGTCCACGTACACCCGGGTCTGGTTCGACCAGGCCAGCGGCGAGAACCACGACAGCGGGCTGCCGTGGTCGCCCAGCATGTCGCCCACGGCGCGGACCACCCAGGCCGTGCCGAGCACCGCGCCCGCGAGCGAGGTCGCGGTCCGGGAGTACTCGGTGACCTGCACGGTGAGCGCGGTGATCCCGGCGAACACCAGCCCGACGGTCGCGACGGCGGCGCCGAACAGCAGCCCCTGGCCGGCGTCGTGGCCGTTCGCGGCGAGGGCGCCGGCGAGCAGCAGGGCCAGCACGATGTTCGCGCCGGCCGCCACGGCGAGCGTCGCGGTGAGCTGGGCGTGCCGCCCCACCACGTTGGAGCGGATGAGCTCGGACCGGCCGCTCTGCTCCTCCACCCTCGTGTGCCGGGAGACGAGCAGCATGCTCATGAGCGCCGCGAGCACGAAGAAGAACACGCCGTAGACGTTGGTGAGGTACCGCTCCGTGGTGATGTCGTCGCGGCCGTAACCGGGGCCGAACAGGGCGCCGATGGTCCCCTCCATGAACCGCCTGACGTCCTGGAGTTGCTCCTCCGTCTCGGTCGCCTGGGCGACGACGTTGTGGAAGTAGAAGAGCAAGAACGTGATGCCCAGCAGCCAGGCCGGCAGCTTGATCCGGTCGCGGCGCAGGATGAACCGGACCAGCGTGCCGGCGCCCGCGAGCGCACCGCCCTGCGCGGGCGCGGCGGGCGCCCGGGTCTGCTCCCGGGCGGTGGTCGCGGTCACCGCTCCTCCCCGCCGGCGGGGACGGGCTCCCGGCCGGTGCCGTTGCCGGCCGCGGCGAGCTCGTCGCCGTAGTGGCGCAGCATGAGCTCCTCCAGCGTCGGCGGGTGGCTGACCAGGCTGCGGATCTCGAACCGGCTCAGGACGCGGACCGCGGCGTCGAGGTGGTCGCCGTCGACCGCGAACCGCACCCGGTCGCCGGTGGCCTCCAGGTCGTGGACGCCGGGCGCGCCCTCCAGGCCGGTGACCGGGCGCCCGGTCCTGGCCTCGATGGTGGTGCGGGTGAGGTGCCGCATCTCGGCGAGCGTCCCCGACTGCACGATCTTGCCCTGCCGGATGATGCTGACCTTGTCGGCGAGGTGCTCGACCTGGGCCAGGATGTGGCTGGAGAGCAGCACCGTGCGTCCCTCCGCCTTGAGCTGCTTGACCACGTCCTGGAACACGACCTCCATCAGCGGGTCGAGCCCGGAGGTCGGCTCGTCGAGCAGCAGCAGCTCCGCGTCCGACGCGAGCGCCGCCACGATCGCGACCTTCTGCCGGTTGCCCTTGGAGTAGGTGCGGCCCTTCTTGCTGGGGTCGAGGTCGAACCGCTCGATCAGTTCGGCCCGGCGGCCGCGGTCGAGGCCGCCGCGGAGCCGGCCGAGCAGGTCGATCGCCTCACCGCCGGTGAGGTTCGGCCAGAGCTCCACGTCCCCGGGCACGTACGCCATCCTGCGGTGCAGTTCCACCGCGCTGGACCACGGGTCGCCGCCGAGCACCTCCGCCCGGCCGGCGTCGGCCCGCAGCAGCCCGAGGAGCACCCGGATGCAGGTGGACTTGCCGGCGCCGTTCGGCCCGAGGAACCCGTGCACCTCGCCGGTCTCCACGGTGAGGTCGAGGCCATCCAGCGCACGGGTGGAACCGAAGGTCTTCACCAACTCGGACGTAGCGATGGCCGCGGTCATGACGTGACCCCGTCCTGCAGGTGACGCATCGCACTGAAGCGCTTCACGACGTCTCCGTTCGTCTGCGTTCGTTGCACTCGCCCAACAGAGACGAGACAGCGGGCCGTTTCATGATGGGAAGTGACCCAGATCACAGATATCTGCTCCGCGTCCGTCCCGCGGACGGACCGCCGGTCGTCGCCCTGCGGGAAGCGCCGACCGAGAGGATGCAGCAGATCTACGGGACTGCAGCGCCGCGTACCGCGGGCACCTGTGCCTTCTCAGGGAGGCTTCGACGCGGTGGTGGTCGGTGAACCGCACCGTGCGTTCTGCGGCGGACAGTACGGCCTGACCTTCCCCGTGTTCGACCACTACGGCGTACCGCTGTGGGTTCCCGAGGTCGGCGGTCCGAGCGATCCGGAGAACGAAGCGCACGACATGATCATGTCGGTCTTCGGCGGGCTGTCCAAAGGCGAGCGCAACAGGATCCGAACTCGCGTGCGCAGCTCACCTACCATCCGGGCGAACAAGAAATCCGAGCCGAGGCTGTCCTCGACCCGGATCGGATCGTCACTCCCGAACGTTGCTCTAGGGTGACCTGTGGTGTCCGAGGGG
>Ga0079224_100001768_pt1 | contig 25366 bp, 25 predicted proteins | sample Stecom2015_FD_80414 | JGI IMG/M metagenome (GOLD analysis project Ga0079224, IMG submission 80414) | Agricultural soil microbial communities from Utah to study Nitrogen management - Steer compost 2015 | ecosystem: Environmental > Terrestrial > Soil > Agricultural land | place: USA: Utah... | reverse complement strand
CGCGGTTGCCGCCGATGTGCCCGCTGGAGCGCCGCAGCCGCGCCGCCGTCGCGTCGTGCGCACCGAGGGCGCGCTGACGACCGAGAGCGGCCCCGCGGTGTTCGTCCTGTCCGGCAGCGAGACGCCCGCCGCGCCGGTGATCGACGACGCCCCCGCGCCGGTCGTGCTGCCGAGGGAGCGGCCGCGCCGCCGTGCGGTCGGCCGTCCCGCCGGTCCGCCGGTGGACGCCGCCAACTGAGTTCGACCCGGTGACGGTTCGACCCGGTGACGGCGGGCAGCGCGCCCGCCGTCACCGTCCGGGCAGCGGTGGCCGCGAGGTTGCCCGGAGGCCGAATTGGGGAGCGGGGACCCCTTCTGCTAGATTTGATCGGTCGCTGCCTGGCGATGCGCATGATGCCGATGCGCTCGAAGTGCTCTCCGGCTCGAAGTGCTCTCCGATCGATGCAAGTACGGTCAGAAGAAGTGCGGACATCGGAGCAGACACGAGCGGTCGGCGGAGCAAGCGCCCCGTGCAGCAACCAGCCAAGACAAGTCGCGTCGCACCCTGTGACGCGGTGAGCACTATTGAGACACATCGAGTGGAGGAAGCCGACCGATGGCAACGTACGCGATCGTCAAGACCGGCGGAAAGCAGTACAAGGTCGCGGTCGGTGACCTGGTGAAGGTCGAGAAGATCGAGGGCACGCCGGGTACCGCCGTCGAGCTCTCGCCCGTCCTCGTGGTGGACGGCGCCGAACTGACCACCGACGCGGCCGCGCTGGCCGGCCGTTCGGTGACCGCGGAGCTGGTCGAGCAGACCAAGGGACCGAAGATCCGCATTCACAAGTTCAAGAACAAGACCGGCTACCACAAGCGCCAGGGTCACCGTCAGCCGCTGACGGTCCTGAAGGTCACCGGCATCAAGTAAGCACCGGCCAGCAAGCATCACCGAGGAGACACTGCTATGGCACACAAGAAGGGCGCGTCCAGCTCCCGGAACGGACGCGATTCCAACGCCCAGCGGCTCGGCGTCAAGCGCTTCGGCGGCCAGACCGTCAAGGCCGGCGAGATCCTGGTCCGCCAGCGTGGCACCCACTTCCACCCCGGCGTGAACGTCGGCCGCGGTGGCGACGACACTCTGTTCGCCCTGGCGGCGGGCGCGGTGGAGTTCGGCACCAAGCGGGGCCGCAAGACCGTGAACATCGTTGCCCCGGAGCCGGTTCAGGCCTGACCGCCGAGCCGATCCGAACTCGAGCCGAGCGGGTCAGGGTGCCAACCCTGACCCGCTTTTCGCGTTTCCGGGCGGGGTTCGACCACGCTGTTCGATTGATCCCGCCGTCCTGTAACCCGGGGTGCGAGCGACGACACGTTCGTAGACCTGCCTCGAAGGAGGATGATTCGACCATGTCGAAATTCATCGACCGTGTCGTGCTGCACGTGCGCGCAGGCAAGGGCGGTCACGGCTGTGCCTCGGTGCACCGTGAGAAGTTCAAGCCGCTCGGCGGCCCGGACGGCGGCAACGGCGGCAACGGCGGCGACGTCGTGTTCGAGGTCGACCCCAATGTGCACACCCTGCTCGACTTCCACTTCCACCCGCACGCCAAGGCGGGCAACGGCAAGCCCGGCGAGGGCGGCAACCGCGACGGCAAGTCCGGCGCCGACCTGGTGCTCAAGGTGCCCGACGGCACGGTCGTGTTGGACAAGGACGGCGAGGTGCTGATCGACCTGGTCGGCGCGGGCAATCGATTCGTCGCCGCGCGCGGCGGCCGCGGCGGGCTCGGCAACGCGGCGCTGGCCTCCAAGGCGCGCAAGGCCCCCGGTTTCGCGCTGCTCGGCGAGGAGGGCGAGGAGCACGATCTCGTCCTGGAACTGAAGTCCGTCGCCGATGTGGGCCTGGTCGGCTTCCCCTCGGCGGGCAAGTCCTCGCTGGTGTCGGTGCTCTCGGCGGCCAAGCCGAAGATCGCCGACTACCCGTTCACCACCCTCGTGCCCAATCTCGGTGTGGTGGCCAGTGGCGACACCACCTTCACCGTGGCCGACGTGCCGGGTCTGATCCCCGGCGCCAGCGAGGGCCGCGGCCTCGGCCTGGACTTCCTGCGCCACCTGGAACGCTGCGCGGTGCTCGCGCACGTCGTCGACTGCGCCACCCTCGAACCCGGCCGCGACCCGATCTCGGACGTGGACGCGCTCGAAGCCGAGCTGGCCGCCTACAAGCCCGCCCTGTCGGCCGACGCCGGTCTCGGCGATCTGGCCGACCGCCCGCGCGTGGTGATCCTCAACAAGACCGATGTGCCCGACGGCGCCGAACTGGCCGAGATGGTGACCCCGGAGTTCACCGAGCGCGGCTGGCCGGTCTTCCAGATCTCGGCGGTCTCGCGGGCCGGGCTGCGCCCGCTGACCTTCGCGCTGGCCGACATGGTCCGCAAGTACCGGGAGGAACATCCCAAGGCCGCGCCGAAGCGTCCGGTCATCCGCCCCATCGCGGTCGACGAGTCCGGCTTCAGCGTGCAACCCGACCCGGACGAGCCAGGCGGCTTCATCGTGCGCGGCACCCGCCCGGAGCGCTGGGTGCGCCAGACCGCCTTCGACAACGACGAGGCCGTCGGCTATCTCGCCGACCGGCTCGCCCGCCTCGGTGTCGAGGAGGAGCTGGTTCGCCTCGGCGCCCAGCCCGGCGCGCCGGTGACCATCGGTGACGTGTGCTTCGACTGGGAGCCGCAGATCAGCGCCGGTGTCGACGTGGTGCCCACCGGCCGGGGCACCGATGTCCGGCTCGAGCAGTCCGAGCGGATCAGCGCGGCCGAGCGCAAGCACGCCTCGCGGGTCCGTCGCGGTCTGGTGGACGCCGACGAGGAACATCAGTGACCGGACGCGTCTGCCCGTGCGGCGGTTCGGTGCGGGACGGAGAACAGTAGTCATGGCCCGCCCGCGCTCGCCGCGCCGACAGGCGCGGGCCCGCGCGGGCTCGCGGTAGGAGTGGTGTGGTGACACAGGTGAATGCACTGGGCGGCACGCAGGAGCTGAGCGAGGCCAGACAGGCCATCGCCACCGCCCGCAGCGTGGTGGTGAAGATCGGCTCCTCGGCGCTGACCAGCCTCAAGGGTGGTCTGGACACCGTGCGGCTGGATCGGCTCGCCGACGCCGTGGAGGCGAGGATGCGCGCCGGTTCCGACGTGGTGGTGGTGTCCTCCGGCGCGATCGGCGCCGGCCTGGCGCCGCTCGGGCTCAAACGCCGACCGCGCGATCTGGCCACCAAGCAGGCCGCCGCCAGTGTCGGTCAGCTCGCGTTGGCCCACGCCTGGGGCACCTCCTTCGCCCGCTACGGACGCACCGTCGGCCAGGTGCTGCTCAGCGCCGACGATTTCGCGCGCCGGGAGAACCATCGCAATGCCCAGCGCACCCTGGACCGGCTGCGTTCGCTCGGCGCGGTGGCCGTGGTGAACGAGAACGACACCGTCGCCACCGAGGAGATCCGCTTCGGCGACAACGATCGGCTCGCGGCGCTGGTGGCGCACCTGGTCGGCGCGGACGCGCTGGTGCTGCTGTCCGATGTTGAGGGGCTCTACGACGGCGATCCGCGCAAGGGCGGAGCCACCTTCATCCCCGAGGTCCGCAGCAGTGCCGATCTGGACGGCGTGATCGCGGGCAGCGGCGGTGTGCTCGGCACCGGCGGCATGGCCTCCAAGCTGTCGGCCGCCCGCCTGGCCGCCGACGCGGGGGTGCCGGTGCTGCTGGCGGCCGCCGAGCAGGCGGACGTCGCGTTGTCGGAGGGGACCGTCGGCACCGCCTTCGCCGCCCGCGCCACCCGGCTGTCGGCCCGCAAGTTCTGGGTCAGGCATGCCGCCGACAGCCGAGGCGCGCTCGTCCTGGACGAGGGGGCCATCCAGGCCGTGGCGCACCGGCGCCGCTCCCTGCTCGCCGCGGGCATCATCGGCGTGCGCGGCCGGTTCTACGGCGGTGACGTGGTCGATCTGCTCTCCGCCGACCTGCGCCTGGTCGCGCGCGGTGTGGTCGAGTACGACAGCACCGAGTTGGCCACTATGCTCGGCCGCTCGACCACCGAACTGCCCGACTCCATGCAGCGCCCGGTCATCCACGCCGACGACCTGGTGCGGGTCTAGCTTCCGGCCCCTCCGACAGGTCGAGCATGCGCACATAGGCTCCGAGCAGCGCGGCGGCGTCGAGCATGGCCAGCGCGTGGTCGGTGAGCCGCGCCTGCCACCGTGCCAGCGACTCGGCCAGGGCGTCGCCGCCACCGGCCTCCCGCAGGTGCCGGATCACGGTCGCGATGTGGCCGGGCCGATAGCCGCCGCGGCGCAGCAGGTGGGCCAGCCGGGCGTCGCGGACGTCGGCGGGACCGTAGACGCGATAGCCGGTGCGCCGGTCGCGGGCGGGGGAGAGCACCCCCGCGCGTTCCCAGGCGCGCAGCGTGGCGGGGGACAGCCGCAGCAGATGGGCCAGTTCGCCGATGGTCCTGCCTGACCCCGCCTCCGCCGCGTCCGGCGGCTGGTCCGCGAGGTGGCCGATCGCCGTGCGCACCTGGCCGAGCGTCTCCCGATCGCGCACCAGCTGGACGTGCCCGTCGTCGACGGCGGCCAGCGCGGCGTCGAGGTCGCCGCTGTGCAGCGCGCGCATGACCGCACCGGCCCGCGCGTGCCCGAAGGCGGCCACCGATGCGAGATAGGCGCGCAGCGCGGCGGCATGGTGCTCGGTGTAGATCCGGTAGCCGGTCGGTGTGCGCTCGGCGGCGGGCAGGAACCCGTGACGCTCGTAATTGCGCACCGCCTGGGCGGAAAGGCCGTGCTCGCGTGCCAGATCGGCGGGCCGCAGGGTTTTCACCTGTTTGAGGGTAGTGGCGTGGTCACATGGGCGGATTCGCTCCGAAGTCTCAACCGTCCTTTCAGAGATACGATCAAGACACATGACTCGGGACATCAGCGATTTCCTCAGCCCCTCCTGCACCGTGCTCGCCCTGGGCGAACCCACCCACTCCGAACCCGCCGTCGCCTGGCTCCGCAACGACCTGTTCGCCCGGCTCGCCGGGCACGGATTCGCCGCTGTCGCCCTCGAGACCGATCGAGTGGCGGCCCTGATGGTCGACGACTACGTCCGGCGCGGCGTGGGCGATCTCGACACAGTGTTGCGCGAAGGCTTCTCCCACGGCTTCGGCGCCCATCCCGCCAACCGCGCCCTGGTCACCTGGATGCGCGAGTACAACGAGGCGTTGCCGCCGCGGCGCCGCCTGGCCTTCCACGGCTTCGACGCGCCGCTGGAGACCATGAGCGCTCCCAGCCCGCGCCGCTACCTCGAAGCCGCTCGCGCCCAGCTGAACCGCGCCAACCCGGCCACCTCCGCGGACCTCGACGCCGAGATCGACGCTCTCCTCGGCGCTGACGAGCGCTGGAGCCGCACCGAGGCGGTGCTCGACCCCGCCGCGTCGCCGGGCCGCACCCCGGAGGCCGAGCGTCTTCGCGCCATCGCCGACGACCTGACGCTGGAATTCCAGCTCGCCACCCCGAACCTGCTCGCGACGGGTTCCCGGCACGAATGGCACACCGCACGAACACATCTGCTGGCCGCCGTGCACGTGCTGCGCTACCACGCCGCCTGTGCCCGCCGCGTCGACGAAGCCGAACGCCTCACCCGCATGTGCGCCACCAGGGATGCCTGCATGGCCGAGAACCTCGCCGACATCCGGCGCATCGAATCCGCTCGCGGCGCCACCCTGGTGTTCGCCCACAATCTGCACCTGCAACGCAATCCCGGCTCCATGCCGATGGGCGAGGTCACCGTCGACTGGTTCAGCGCGGGCGCCCTCTTCGACGCTGCCCATCCCGGCGAATACCGTTTCCTGGCAGGCGCTCTCGGCCGCAGCGCGGACATCGGCCTCGGCGACCCCGGCCGAGGCACGTACGAGGCCGCCCTGCGCTCACGCATCCCCGACTGGGGTCTGACGGCCCCGGAGACGCTGCCCGACAGCCACGTACGCGACGACATCGACCCGAGGAAGGGGTACTTCCCGCTCGACCGCGACATCCTCGGCGGCGCCGACGGGGTGCTGTTCGTCGCCGACTGCGCGGCGGTGGACGAAGCCGCCTCGTCGGCGGTCGGCGTCCCGCTACCGATCACGAGCCCGCGATGAGGCCGGTGCGGTCCTGTCGTGGCCGGAGTCGGGTGGTCGTGACCGAAGCCGGCGGGACGCGCCAGGCCGCATGCGGCGCGAACGGGCCGCCCACGCGGGGCGGCCCGGGGCGATGCCGACGGCGCACGCGATCGACCGGCCTCGTGGCCCTGCCCTAGGACCGGGTCGGGATGACGCCCGGCTGATCCATGCCCGACTGGTGCGCCGCGCCTTGATCGCCGCCCGGCACGGGGCCGGTGACGCCCGGCTGGCCGCCGGGATCGGTGAGACCGGGATCGCTCGCGGGCGGCGGTGGCGCGGGGTCCTGTGGTGGCGCGGGAGCGGGTTCCGGTTCCGGTGGCGGCGCCGGTGGCGGGGTGGGCGCGGGCTCCGGTGACGGCGGGGGCTCCGGGGCCGGCGGCGGCGTGGGCGAGGGCTCCGGGGCGGGCGTCGGTTCCGGGGCCGGTTCCGGTGTGGGCTCGGGTGACGGCGTGCTCTCCGCATCCTGAGCTTCCGGCGCGGGGCTGGGCTCCGCGGGCGCTTCCGATGTCGGGGGCGCGGACTCCCGGTCCGGCTCCGGTGCCTGATCGCTCGGCGGTGCGGGCTCGCCGGGGGACTCCTGGGGCTCCGGCGCGGCGTCGCCCTCGGGAGCCGCCTGGCCCGGCGCATCGGACTCTCCCTGCGGGGAGGGGGTTTCGGCGACACCGGGAGCGGCGTCGGAGCCCTGGCCGGGCGCGGACCGGTACGGGGCCTCCTCGGCCCCGGGCACCCGCAACACCCCCGGCGGCTCCGGCAGGGCGGGCACACCTGTTCCGGCCGCGGTGTAGGCGGGCTTGTAGAGCATGTTCATCGCCAGCACGGCCTCCTGGCGCAGCGCCTCCTGCGCCATCTGCGCGTCGATGATCCTGGCGGCCTCCAGCAACCGCGCGAGCGCGCCGACCGGCCCGCCCTCACCGGGCGGCACCACGGCGACCTTGACCGCCTCGGCGGCGGCGGCGACCGCGCCGAGCCGGGCGCCGACCTCACCCATGACCGCGCTCAGCTCCTCCACCGATTCGGCGAAGCTGCGGGTGCTGGCGTAGGCGGCCTCGGCGGCGGCGCCCTCCCACTCCATGTCGTTCATGACCCGGTCGGCGGCGGCCCTGGTCAACGGCAGCGCGCCCGCCACGGTGGCGGCGGCCTCCAGCCACGCCCCGGAGGCGCGCAGGATCTCGCCCGCGTCGATCTGCTGGGTCCTGGCGTAGATCTCCTCGTGCGTGAACGACTCGAAGTGCTCCATCGAGCTGATGTAGGTGGGATCGACGCCGCTCATCAGGGCAACCTCGTCTCGATCGCGCGCAGCGCCGCCGCGCTCGCGGCATCGGCCTCCTCGTAGAGTCCGGCGCTGAGCAGAAAGGCCTCCTTCATCCGGTAGGAGGCCTCGATGTAGTGATCGAGCAGGGCGGCCGCGTCGCGCGCCTTGTGGCCGAATCCGGCCTGTAGCTGCTTGGCGGAGTCGAAGCCGCCGAATCCCTGTGCCTGACCGACCGTTTCGATCCGATCCCGCAACTGGAGCAACCGGTCGGCCTGCTGTTCGTACAGGTCGGCGCAGCGACGCGCGGCCTCGGGATCGAAACGGACCTCGCCCGTGCGGGCCTGCTCCCTGAACCGCGCGATGTCGGCTCTGCTCGACTCCAGAGTCATGCGCACCCCCTGCGATCGGTCGGTCCGACCGGAACGCCCACCGGTCGGGTCGGTTTCAGCCTAACGCCAGCCCCCGACACCGGGGTGCGCGTCGGGCTCACCCGGTCCGGGCGGGCACCCATTTCTGGAGTTGCCCCGCCATCTGCTCGATCGAGGCGGGCACGACGCGCACCGTCTCGTCCGCCTTCACCAGATACCGTCCGTCCCCCTCCACGTCGACCCAGGTGTAGTGCACCGGCGCGGGCGGCTGCTGCCGGTCCAGCCGAGGCTCGATGCGGATGTGGCCGGTGGAGGTGTGCTTGGCCAGCAGCAGCCTGCGGATGCGGGCCACCTCCGGCGCGGGGCGCACCGCCTCGGTGTCGTAGACCGCGGTCGTCGAGGCCGCGCGGGCGGGCTCGCGACCCGCGGGCGTCTTCGGCAGCACGGCCGCGATACCGGCCCCCAGCTTGGCGGCGTGACCGATCGAGATCCGCACCGGCCCGGCCTGCCCGACCCGCGCCGGACGGCCCTGCACCGCCAGTACGGCCCGGTCGTACACCACGCACGCCAGCAGCCGCAGCTCGGAGCGCGGCTCGGCGCCGTGCCCGACGGCGAGGAAGCGGGTGTGCGGCTCGGCCAGGATGCGCAGACAGGCCGTCAGATCCGGGTCGGCGCCCGGTGGGAAGCGGTGCGCCAGGCTGGCGCGCAGCGTCTCGGCGGCGTGCTCGGTGCGCGGCGACTCCAGGATGCGCAGCGGATAGGGCGGCCGATCCCGGTCGGTCTCCCGCCAGACATGGGCGAACTCGTCCGGCGTGAAAATCCAGTGCACCGTGCCGATTATGCCGTCTGTGTTCCCGCGGCCGACCGGTGCCCGCGTCCCCGGCGGCTCGCGGGGATGATCGGCGCGAGGACCGGCCGCCTCGATTCGCGGCCCGTCGTGTGTTCCGCTACCGGCCGGCATCCGGCGCCGAATCCCCACGGTGAGAGCGGTTCTCAGTAGCCGTGCTCCGGGTCGACCGGGGCCAGCAGCGCCGTGCCCGCCGCGAAGCGGGTGATGTTCTCCCGCACGTGCTCGGCGAAGGCCACCGAACGCAGGTGCGGCGGGTTGGAGTCGTGCGGGGTGATGAGCACGTTCGGCAGCGACCACAGCGGATGGCCGTCCGGCAGCGGCTCCGGGTCGGTCACGTCGAGCCCGGCGCCGCCGATGCTGTTCGTGCGCAGGGCATGCACGAGCGCGTCGGTGTCGATCAGACTGCCGCGCGCCACATTGATCACCCACGAGGTGGGCCGCAGGCGGGAGAGCGCCTCGGCGTCGACGAGATGGCGGGTCCGCGCGGTGGCAGGCGCCGCAACGACCACGTGGTCGGTGCGCGGCCACAGCCGCGGCAACCGGTCGGCGGGCACGGTCTCCACCGAGGCGGGGATGCCGGGACCGGTGACCGGACGGCCGGAGCGGTTCACCGCAACCACGCGGGCGCCGAGCGGCAGCAGCAGAGGAATCAGCGCGCGCCCGATGCCACCAGCGCCGACGATGGTGACCGTCGCGCCGCGCAACGTGCCCACGTGCGGGAAGAACTCCTGCTGCCGCCAGCTGCGGGCCCGCAGATGTTCGGGCAGATAGCGCACGCCCGCCAGCAGCAACGCCAGCGCGTGTTCGGCGACGGAGGCGGAGTACGCGCCGGCCGCGGAGGTGAATCGCACGCCGGGATGGCGCGCGAAGACGTCGCGGGCGAACCAGTCCTCGATCCCGGCCGCGGGCAGCTGCACCCAGCGCACCGGCTCGGGCAGGGTGTCGGGGAACTCCTGCGGCCCGCCCACCCAGATCAGGCCGGCGGCGGCGTCGAGATCGACCAGTTCGGCGCCCGCGTCGGCCACCGCCCGCTCCAGCAGGGCCGTGCCGCGACCCTTCGGACCGATCGCGATCGGCACCACCGACCCACCCACGAGGCACACCTCCTCCGCGCCGCCGGGCGCGCCGACGGCGAATCATTCGTCGCCCGCCCGGCATCCGAGCCGGCCTCTCCGCGTCCGCTGACCGAGCCTGCCGCAGTCCGGCGGCCCGGTCCAGAGTTGCGCTCAGCTCGAGCCGGTCAATCGCCGGGCTGTTCCGGTTCCTCCTCGATCCGGTCCCGGTCGGCCCATTCGAGCAGCTCGTCGATGAGGAAGACCGCGGCGTCGATCCCGGCGTGCAGGTCGCCGAGTTCGGCATAGCGGGCAGGCACGGTGCGCATCGTGAAATCGCGGGGATCGATCTCCGGGATCTCCGACCAGCGCACCGGTGTGGAGACCGTGGCCTCGGGCACGCCGCGCACCGAATAGGCGGCCGCGATGGTGTGGTCGCGGGCGTTCTGGTTGTAGTCGACGAACAGCATCCTCGGGTCGCGATCGCGCCGCCACCAGGTCGTCGTCACGTCCTTCGGCGCGCGGCGCTCCACCTCCCTGGCGAAAGCCAGCGCGGCGCGGCGCAATTCGGTGAACGACCACTCCGGGGCGATGCGGACGTAGACGTGCAGGCCACGCCCGCCCGAGGTCTTCGGCCAGCCGGTCGCGCCGAGTTCGCCGAGCACTTCCCGCACCACTCCGGCCACCCGCCGCACCCGCGACCACGGGCAGTCCGGCATGGGATCGAGGTCGATGCGCCACTCGTCGGGCCGTTCGGTGTCGGCCGCGCGCGAGTTCCACGGGTGGAACTCCACGGTGCTCATCTGAACGGCCCACGCCACCTCGGCCAACTCGTGCACACACAGCTCGTCGGCGTGGCGGCCGTAGCGCGGAAAGGAGACCCGCACGGTGTGCACCCAGTCCGGTGCGCCCGCGGGTAGCCGCTTCTGATGCACCTTCTCGCCCGCCAGCCCCTTCGGGAAGCGGTGCAGCATGCAGGGGCGCTCGCGCAACGCGTTGACGATGCCGTCGCCGACGGACAGGTAGTACCGCACCAGGTCGAGCTTGGTCGCCCCGGTCCGGGGGAAGTAGACCCGATCCGGGTTCGTGACGCGTACCCGATGGGCGCCGACGTCGAGTTCCACCGCCGGGGCCGCCGACTTACCGGCCATCTCTGCGACCCTAGCGCCCCGGCCGGAAGATGTGGCCGAAGACCGGTTCCGTCGCGCGCCAGGGGCTGGTATGCATGTGGCATGAGCGAGGCTGCGCATGTCACGGTGACTCTGGACCCCCAGGTCGCGGCATGGGCACGAGCCGCCGCCGAGCGCCAGGACCGCAGTCTGTCCGAGGTCGTCAACGCCGCCCTGCGCACCGCCTTCGTGCGGGACAGTCTGTCCGAATTGCCCGTGGACGAGGAAGCCGAGCAGGCCGCCGCGCGCGCGGACGTCGACATCGCCGAGCAGGCGGCCGCCGACGCCAGGCGACGTTCGCGCGGGGCCGCATGAAGCGCGGCGAGATCTGGACCTACACCCCCGCACTGAGCGACGGCACCCCGCTGCCGCGCCGGAGCACCGTGGTGCTGGTCTCCGACCCGGCTGTCATCGGCTCGCCCTACCGGTGGGTCCACGTGGTCCCGGTGGTGCAGAACGATCCCGGCCACGTGCTCGGTGTCTACACCGACTACGGCTGGGTGGACGCGCTCGAACTGCACCGCGCCTACCGTCCGTGGCTGAGCACCCACGTCGGCATGCTCACCGCCGAGGAGACCGAAGCCCTCGACGCCAGCCTCCGCGCGACGCTCAGTCTCTGACACGCTGGTGTGATCCGGGCACCGCGTCTGGCGTGAATCAGGTCACGCTCGCCAGCGCGAACGGCAGCACCGCGTCGGCCCCCGACTGCCGCAACGCGTGCGCGGCGACGGTGAACGTCCAGCCCGTGTCGGTCACGGCGTCCACCAGCAGGATCGGCCCCGGCGCATCGGAGAGGTCGGGCATCTCCCACGAGTCGTACAACCCGGCCACCCGGTGCGCGGAGTTCGCCGCCGAGACCGGCGGCCGGTCCCGGCGCGGGCGCAACGTGCCGAGCGGCCGCAGCCTGCCCACCTCGGCGAGCCGGGCGGCCAGGCTCTCGGTGAGCACCGGGTGCTGCTCGGAGGGCATGGCCAGCACCGAACTCGGCCGTACCGCCCAGTCCCACTCGCGCAACACCGCGATGCACGCCTCGAAGACGGCGTCGGGCACCGGGCCGTCGGGACCGTCCAGCAGCGCGCGCAGCCGTTGCCCCCAGCCCAGATCCGTGAGTCTGCCCAGCACCCGACCGGTGTCCGCGCCCGCGCTGATCTTCCCCGAGAGCGGCACGCCCAGCTTCGCCATGCCGGTCGGCCACTGCTTGCGCGGGGCCAGGTCGATGCCGGGGCGGTCGAGCCGGGCACGGGTGGCGGCGACGGCCTCGGCGTCGACCGAGATGTCGGGGCGCTGCCCGGTGCAGTTGTCGCACCGGCCGCAGCCGGGTGTGGCGCCGTCGAGGGCGGGCAGGCTCGGATCGTCGAGCTGGCGGCGCAAGAAGTTCATCCGGCAGCCGGTGGTGTGCTGGTATTCCAGCATGGCCTGCTGCTCGACCTCACGCGCGGCGGCCAGCCGCTCGTAGCGGGGAGCGTCGTACTCCCACGGCTGCCCGGTGGCCAGCCAGCCGCCGCGCACCCGGCGCACCGCCCCGTCCACGTCGAGCACCTTGAGCACCATCTCCAGGCGGGACCGGTTCAGTTCCACCATCGGCTCCAGCGCCACCGTCGACATGGGCCGTTCGTGGTCGAGCGTGTCGAGCACCGTGCGCACGATGTGCTCGCGCGGGAAGGCCACCGAGGCGAAGTAGCTCCAGATCGCCGCGTCCTCCGGGCCGGGCAGCAGCACCACCTCGGCGCGCTCGGTGCCGCGACCCGCGCGCCCGACCTGCTGGTAGTAGGCGATGGGGGAGGAGGGGGCGCCCACGTGCACCACGAACCCCAGGTCGGGTTTGTCGAAACCCATGCCGAGCGCGGAGGTGGCGACCAGCGCCTTGACCTCGTTGCGCAGCAGTGCGTTCTCCAGCGCCTCGCGTTCGGCCGGGTCGGTCTGGCCGGTGTAGGCGGCGACGTGGTGGCCGTGGGAGTTCAGCACGTCGGCGAGGTCGTGCGCGGCGGCGACGGTGAGGGTGTAGATGATGCCCGAGCCGGGCAGCCGGTGCAGGTGCCCGCTCAGCCAGGCGGTGCGCCGCACCGCGTCGTCGAAGCGGACCACCGACAGGTGCAGCGACTCGCGGTCGAGGCTGCCGCGCAGCACCATGGTGTCGGTGCCGATCTGGGTGGCGACGTCGGTGACCACCCGGTCGTTGGCGGTGGCGGTGGTGGCCAGCACCGGGACGTCGGAGCCGAGGTCGGTGACGAGGGTGCGGATACGGCGATAGTCGGGCCGGAAGTCGTGACCCCAGTCCGAGACGCAGTGCGCCTCGTCGATCACCACGAGCCCGGCGTCGGCGGCCAGCCGGGGCAGCACCTGGTCGCGGAAGTCGGGATTGTTGAGCCGTTCGGGGCTGACCAGCAGCACGTCGATCGCGCCGTGGGCGACCCGCTCGTGGATCTCGTCCCACTCGGTGACGTTGCCGGAGTTGATGGTGGCGGCCACCACCCCGGCGCGCTCGGCCGCCGCCACCTGGTTGCGCATCAGCGCCAGCAGCGGGGAGACGATCACGGTGGGACCGCGCCCGGCCAGGCGCAGCAGCTTGGCGGAGATGAAGTAGACCGCCGACTTGCCCCAGCCGGTGCGCTGCACCACCAGGGCCCGTTGCCGCCGCACCACCAGCGCCTCGATGGCGGTCCACTGGTCCTCGCGCAGGCGGGCGTCGGGCCCGGCGAGTTCGCGGAGCAGTTCCTCGGCCCGCTCGCGCAGGTCGGGTGCGGTGAGGTCGATCGCTGGACTTCCGCTCGCCGTGGTCACGGAACCCATCGTGCCCCACCCCGCCGACACCCGACAGCCCGCCGCCCCGCGGGATGTGGACATCGAACGATCCACATGCCGCGGGGCGGTCGCGGGTCAGCCCTTGACGCAGAGCACCTGCCGCAGCGTCGCCACCACGTCGACCAGGTCGCGCTGGGCGTCGATGACCTCGTCGATGTTCTTGTAGGCGGCCGGGATCTCGTCGAGCACCCCGGCGTCCTTGCGCGACTCCACGCCCTCGGTCTGCGCGACCAGGTCGGCCACGCTGAACTGGCGCTTGGCGGCGTTGCGGCTCATCCGCCGCCCCGCGCCGTGCGAGGCCGAGCAGAACGACTCCGGGTTGCCCTTGCCGCGGACCACGTAGGAGCGGGTCCCCATCGAGCCCGGAATGAGCGCCAGGTCGCCCTCGCCCGCGCGGACCGCGCCCTTACGGGTCACCAGCATGGGCGTCTTGTCGATGATCTCCTCGGCCACGTAGTTGTGGTGGCAGGAGATCGGCACGTCGAAACGCACCTCGCGGGACGGGAACTCCTCGCGCACCGCCTGGCACACCAGCGCCAGCATGACCGCCCGATTCCGTGCGGCGTATTCCTGTGCCCAGGTCAGGTCGTGCCGGTAGGCCGCCATTTCCGGGGTGTCCGCCAGGAACACCGCCAGATCCCGGTCGACCAGATTCTGGTTGTGCGGCAGCGTGCGCGCGATCTCCATGTGCCGCTCGGCGATTTCCTTGCCGATATTGCGGCTGCCGGAGTGCAGCAGGATCCACACCTGGTCTTCGGTGTCCAGGCAGACCTCGATGAAATGGTTCCCGCCGCCCAGGGTGCCCATCTGCTTGTGCGCCTTGGATTCCCGCGGCGCGACCCGCTCGTCGAGTTCACCGAAGCGCTTCCAGAACCGGTCCCAGCCGGAGCGCAGCGTGTCGGTGGTGATGCCCGACGAACGCGCGGCCAGCGATCGCACCGGCACCTCGGCGGTGTGCGCGGCGAAGCCCACCGGCACCGCCGCCTCGATGCGCGCCCGCAACGACCGCAGGTCGTCGGGCAGATCGGCGGCCGTCAGGTCGGTGCGCACGCTCTCCATGCCGCAGCCGATGTCGACGCCGACCGCCGCCGGGGCGACCGCGTCGCGCATGGCGATCACCGAGCCGACCGTTGCGCCCTTGCCGAGATGCACATCCGGCATGACGCGGACGCCGTGCACCCGTTCCAGACGGGCGATATTGCGCAGCTGCTGCACAGCCGCGGGTTCGATATCGCTCTCATGGGCCCACATCAACGTCCGTGCCCGGGTGCCGGACAACTCGACGGGAAACATGCTTTCGATCCTTCCGAATTTCCGGCGACGGAACGGCCGCCGGCGATTTCCACGGTAAACAGCGCGGGCCGAAAGATCATTCGAATTTCTCGGGCAGTGAGCGGGGCAGCTCCTCGCGCAGCAGCGCCGCCACGGCCGCACGGTCCGGCACCGCCGCACTCGCCCCGAGAGCGGTCGTCGCCAGCGCTCCCGCCGCGCACGCCCAGCGCAACGCGTCCTGTGGTCCGCGATGCCAGGCGACCGCGAGCGCGCCGGTGAACGCGTCACCGGCGCCGGTGGTGTCCACCACCGGAACCGCGAACCCCGGCACCGACAGTCGCGTGCCGTCCGGCCCGCGGTGACGGGCACCGTCGCCACCGAGCGTGGTCACCACGTGGGGCACCCCGTCCAGCACCGCGCCGAGCCGCCGTGCCTCGCCCCGGTTCACCACCGCGATGTCCACCTCGGCCCACAGCCGCGGCGCGAGCTCCCGCACCGGTGAGGGATTGAGCAGGGGGAGCGTGTCGTTGGCCCTGGCGTGCCGCAGCGCGGCCGCCACGGTCGGCACCGGCAATTCGAGTTGGCACAGCAGCACGTCGGCTGCGGCGATCACGGCCAGATCGTCGTCGGTCAGCTCGGTCATCGCCGCGTTCGCGCCGCCGACCACGATGATGCTGTTCTCCCCGCTGTCGTCCACCACGATGGTGGCGATCCCGCTCGGTCCGTCGACGGTTCGCAACCGGCCCGTGTCCACCCCGGCGGCGTCGAGCGTCTCGCGCAGCCGCGGCGCGAACACATCGGTGCCCACAGCGCCGAGGAAGCGCACCCGCCCGCCCGAACGGCTCGCCGCGACGGCCTGGTTGGCGCCCTTGCCGCCGGGCACGGTGGCGAAATCGCGGCCTGCGATCGTCTCGCCGGGCTCGGGCCGTCGTGTGACGGTGGTCACCAGATCCATGTTGACGCTGCCGAGCACCGCGATCACCGGCGCCCGTCCTGCCTGCTCCGTGCCGTCGTCCATGCCGGGAACCCAATCACGGACCGGGCGCGGGCGCGGGCGTTCGGGGGGTGGAGCAGCGCGAAAGCCGTTGATACCGGTGCGTAGGCTGTACCCCATGACGGTGGAGACGACGGCCGAACTCGATGTGCGCGAAGCAGTGCACGAGGCCGCGCGCAGGGCCAGGATCGCCTCGCGCGCCCTCGCCCAGTTGACCACGGCGCAGAAGAACGACGCCCTGCACGCCGCTGCCGACACCCTCCTGGCGAACGCCGAGAAGGTGCTGGCGGCCAATGCCGAGGACATCGCCGCCGCCGAGGCGGCCGGAACCGAGGCCTCCCTGCTGGACCGGCTGCGGCTGACCGAGGACCGCATCGACGGCATCGCCTCGGGGCTGCGCCAGGTGGCCGCGCTGCCCGATCCGATCGGCGTCGTGGTGCGCGGCTCGACCCTGCCCAACGGGTTGCAGACGCGCCAGGTGCGGGTGCCGCTCGGCGTGGTCGGCATGGTCTACGAGGCTCGTCCCAATGTCACCGTCGACGCCTTCGGCCTGGCGCTGAAGTCGGGCAACGCGGCGCTGCTGCGCGGCTCCTCCTCGGCGGCCGAGTCCAACGCCGCGCTGGTGGAGATCCTGCGCGAGGCGCTGCGCGGTCAGGGCATCCCCGAGGAGTCGGTGCACCTGCTGCCCAGCCACGACCGCTCCAGCGTCACCCACCTCATCCAGGCCCGCGGCCTGGTCGACGTGGTGATCCCGCGCGGCGGGGCCGGCCTGATCAGCGCGGTCGTGCGCGACGCCACGGTGCCGACCATCGAGACCGGCACCGGCAACTGCCACGTCTACGTGCACGCCGCGGCCGACCTCGACATGGCCGAGCGCATCCTGCTCAACGCCAAGACCCGCAGGCCAAGCGTGTGCAACGCCGCCGAGACGGTGCTGATCGACACGGCGATCGCCGACACCGCCGTGCCACGGCTGACCGCCGCGCTCGAGGCCGCGGGCGTCACCATCCACGGCGATCTGCCCGGCCAGGTCCCCGCCACCGAGACCGACTGGGCCGACGAATACCTGACCCTCGACATCGCCATGAAGGTGGTCGACGGCCTCGACGCGGCCGTCGACCACATCAACACCTGGGGCACCGGCCACACCGAGGCCATCGTCACCGCCGACCTGGCGGCCGCGAACGCCTTCACCAGCCGAGTCGACGCCGCCGCCGTCATGGTGAACGCCTCCACCGCCTTCACCGACGGCGAGCAGTTCGGCTTCGGCGCCGAGATCGGCATCTCGACGCAGAAGCTGCACGCGCGCGGGCCGATGGCCCTGCCCGAGCTGACCTCCACCAAGTGGATCGTGTGGGGCGAGGGCCAGACCAGGCCCGCGTGACGCGGTAGTGAACGGTCCGGGCACGCGGTGTGTCCCCGGACGAGGAAGGAAAGACCAGTGGCCGACGCAGTACAGGAGCCGATCTTCGCCTCGGTCGACGATGTCGTCGAGCGGCTCGCCACCACCGGCTACCTGGCCGACAAGTCCACCGCCACCTCGGTGTTCCTGGCCGACCGGCTGGGTAAGCCGCTGCTGATCGAGGGGCCGGCCGGTGTCGGCAAGACCGAACTGGCCCGCGCCGTCGCCCAGACCGCGGGCGCGGAACTCGTTCGCTTGCAGTGCTACGAGGGCGTGGACGAGGCCCGCGCGCTGTACGAGTGGAACCACGCCAAGCAGATCCTGCGCATCCAGGCCTCCAGCGAGAACGACTGGGCCGAGACCAAGGCCGATGTGTTCACCGAGGAGTTCCTGCTCTCCCGGCCGCTGCTGACCGCGATCCGCCGCACCGATCCCACCGTGCTGCTGATCGACGAGACCGACAAGGCCGACGTCGAGATCGAGGGCCTGCTGCTCGAGGTGCTCAGCGACTTCGCGGTGACCGTGCCGGAACTCGGCACCATCACCGCCACCCGCAAGCCCTTCGTCGTACTGACCTCCAATGCCACCAGGGAACTGTCGGAGGCGCTGAAGCGCCGCTGCCTGTACCTGCATCTGGACTTCCCGGACGAGGAGCTGGAGCGGCGCATCCTGGCCAGCCGGGTGCCCGAGCTGTCGGCGGCGGTCTCGGCGCAGCTGGTGCGCATCGTGCACGTGCTGCGCGGCATGCAGCTCAAGAAACTGCCCTCGGTGGCCGAGTCCATCGACTGGGCCCGCACCCTGCTCGCCCTGGGCATGAACGACCTGGACGACGCCACCGTGCGCGCCACCCTCGGCGTCGTGCTCAAACACCGCAGCGACCACGAGCGCGCGCTGTCCGAGCTGAAACTGGCCTGAGATGAGCACCGGATCGTCCCCCGAGACGCCGGTGTCGCTGCGCGCCGAGCACGGCATCCCCGGTCACCTGGTCGGCTTCGTCGAGGCGTTGCGGGCGCGTGGCATCCCGGTCGGTCCCTCGGAGACGGTGGACGCGGGCCGGGTGATGACCGTGCTCGACCTGCTCGACCGCGAGGTGCTGCGCGAGGGCCTGGCCTGCGCGCTGCTGCGCCGCACCACCCACCGCGCCACCTTCGACGGGCTGTTCGACCTGTGGTTCCCGGTCGCGGTCGGTGAGCGTGCCGCCGTCGACGAGATCCCCGAGATCCCGCGCAGACCCGACGGCGAGGTGGACATCCCCGGACTCCGGGAGATGCTGGCCGACATGCTCGCCCGCCAGGACGAGGCGGCCCTCGAGCAGATGGCCGCCCAGATGGTCGAGCAGATGGGGCAGTACCAGTCCGCCCGCGGCCCCTCGTTCTCGGCCTATCAGGCGCTCAAGGACGTGCAGCCGCAGACCCTGCTGGCCAAGATCCTGGCGGGTATGGCTCTCGGCTCGGACGCGGGTGAGTTCGAGACCGAGGTGGCCCGCCGCGCTGTGCGCCAGCGGATCGACCGTTTCCGCGCCAGTGTCGACGCCGAGACCCGCAGGCGGGTGGCCGAGCGCATCGGCAAGGAGCGTGTGGCGAGCTACGGCGTAGCCCGGCAAGCCGAGGACGTCGACTTCCTGCGCGCCTCCGAACGTGAGCTGGCCGAGCTGCGGCGCGGCACCCAACGGCTGGCCAGGGTGCTGGCCTCGCGGCTGGCGGTGCGGCGCAGGCACCACCGACGCGGGGAGATCGACCTGCGACGCACCCTGCGCAAGTCCATGTCCACCGGCGGCGTGCCGATCGACCTGGTCAACAAGAAGCCGAGGCCGGGCCGCCCGGAGCTGGTCCTGCTGTGCGATGTGTCCGGCTCGGTGGCCGGCTTCAGCCATTTCACGCTGCTGCTGGTCAGCGCGCTGCGCGAGCAGTTCTCCCGGGTGCGCATCTTCGCCTTCGTCGACAACACCGACGAGGTGACCCGCTTCTTCGATGCCGACACCCAGCTCGACCAGTCGATGACGCGCATCATGACCGAGGCCGACGTGGTCGGCTACGACGGGCACTCCGACTACGGCAACGCGCTGCGCTCCTTCGCCGAGCGTTTCCCCGACGCCGTCACCAGCCGCAGTTCGCTGCTGATCCTCGGCGACGCCCGCAGCAACTACCGTGACCCCGCGCTGGACACCTTGCGCGAGCTGGTGGACACCGCCAAGCACGCGCACTGGCTCAACCCCGAGCCGGTCCACAACTGGGGGACCGGCGACTCGGCGGCCGACAAGTACCGCGACGTGATGGAGATGCACGAGTGCCGCTCGGCCAGGCAGCTGACCGAGGTGGTCTCGCGCCTGCTGCCGGTCTGACGCCGCGCGGTTAACGAAGCGAGCGCCCGGCTCGATCCTGGGACGACCGAGAGATCGTCCGAGCTCCCGGCGCTGCGCCGTGCCCGCGTTCAGAATTCCTTAAGCGGATCGTTGGCGCCGCTGGCCAGCATTCGCCGCCATGGGGAGTACGACGCCCGACGGCGTGACATCGACCGGCCGCGAGCCCGATCGGGCGGACGAGGCGACCAGACTCGGGGAACAGGCGGCGGGCCGCCTGCTGACCGCGCCACGGGAGGCCGAGCGCTACCTGCGCGCGGCGCTGGCCGCCGGGAAGGGGACGCTGGCGCCCGAGCAGCTGGCACATCTGCACGCCCAGCTGGTGACGGTGCTGTCCGGGACGACCGACCGCGAGACCGAGCTGGCCGAGGCCGCGCTCGACGCCGCCCGGCACTGGGAGGCGCTGTCCGGCGAGACCGCTGCCCATCTGATCCTGGTGGCCGCCCGCGCCCTGCACCGCGCCGGACGCCACGCCCGTGCCGTCGAACTGTTCGCTCGCGGGCTCACCGCGCCGGCGCCCTACCCGGCCCCCGAGGTGGCGGTGCTGCGCGGCCAGTACGGCCGCTCGCTGCGCCTGCTCGGCGACCACCGGGCGGCGGCCGGGCAGTACCTCGCCGCCGCGCACGTGGTCCGGGCAATGCCCGATCACCGCGAGCTGCGCGCCCAGCTCACCTGGTCGGCGGCATCCGCGCTGGACGCCTGCGGCGCCGACGGCCCGGCCGCGCTGGCCTATCTGCGGGCCGCCGACCTGTGGGGCGAGCTCGGCCGGATCGGACCGCGGGCCCGCTGTCTGCGCTCGGCGGCGTGGCTGCGGTTCTGGGCCGCCACCACCGTGGAGTCCCGGCGGCCGAGCATCGAGGCGTTGCGGGCGCTGCTGGCCGAACTCCAGGAGCACGCCGCGCACCAGCCGAGCCGGGAGATCGCCAACGAGCTGGACCACACCCGCCGCCAGCTCACCGACATGCTCGAGTGAGGCCCCGCTAAGCTCGTTGCTCATGCACGAGACAGGGTCGGCCCGCCGCAAGCTGGGTGTGATGGGCGGCACGTTCGATCCCGTCCACAACGGTCACCTGGTCGCCGCCAGCGAGGTGGCGCATCGCTTCGAGCTCGACGAAGTGATCTTCGTCCCCACCGGACAGCCGTGGCAGAAGGCGCACAAGAAGGTCAGCCCGGCCGAGGACAGGTATCTGATGACGGTCATCGCGACCGCCTCCAACCCCCGGTTCTCGGTCAGCCGCGCCGACATCGACCGCGGCAAGGTCACCTACACCGTGGACACCCTGCGGGAGATGAAGGCCCAGTACCCGGACGCGCAGCTGTACTTCATCACGGGTGCGGACGCACTGGCCAACATCCTGTCGTGGCAGGATTGGGCGGAACTGTTCGAACTGGCCAAGTTCGTCGGGGTGAGCCGTCCGGGCTACGAACTGAACACCGATCATCTCGCGGAACACCTGCGTGACCTGCCCGACGATGCGGTGACCATGCTCGAGATCCCGGCTCTGGCGATCTCCTCCAGCGAGTGCCGCCTGCGCGCCTCGCAGCGGCGGCCGGTCTGGTACCTCGTCCCCGACGGCGTGGTGCAGTACATATCGAAGCGGCACCTGTACGTGCCGGACCCCTCGGAAGGTAACTGAGTTGAACGAACACGAGCACCGCGCGGAGGTGAGCGCGTGAGCGCGTCCCCCGAAGCGATCACGATGGCCGAGGTGGCGGCGCGCGCCGCCGACGAGAAGCTGGCCACCGACGTGGTCGTGCTCGACGTCTCCGAGAAACTGGTGATCACCGACTGCTTCATCATCGCCTCGGCGCCCAACGAGCGCCAGGTCAACGCCATCGTCGACAACGTCGAGGAGAAGCTGCGCGCGGCCGGGCACCGTCCGGTCCGCCGCGAGGGCACCCGCGAGGGCCGCTGGGCGCTGCTGGACTATGTCGACGTCGTCGTGCACATCCAGCACAATGACGAACGTAATTTCTATGCGCTGGAACGCCTCTGGAAGGACTGCCCCGTCCTGCCGGTCGAGGGAGTCGGGGGGCCGCGGCCGGAGACGGCCGCCGAGGGAGAAAACGACGCGTGAACAAGTACGCCGGGGTCCGCACGCTGATCCTGCTGCGCCACGGGCAGACCGAATGGAACGCCGCCGACCGCATGCAGGGCCAGATCGACACCGACCTCACCGAGCTGGGCCGCAGGCAGGCGAAAGAGGCCGCCCGCGAACTCGTTTCGCGTAACGCCATCGCCATCGTCAGCTCGGACCTGCGCCGCGCCCACGAGACCGCGCTGGCGTTCGCCGATCACACCGACGTGCCGATCACGGTGGATCCGCGCCTGCGCGAGACCCATCTCGGCGAGTGGCAGGGCCTGACGCACATCGACGTGGACGCGCGGGCACCCGGCGCCAGGGTGGCCTGGCGGCTCGACGCCACCTACCGCCCGCCGGGCGGGGAGAGCAAACTCGAGGTCGGCGCGCGGGCGCTGCCGGTGGTACAGGAGTTGTACAAGGAACGGCAGGATTGGCCCGGCGGGACTATCATCCTCGTTGCGCACGGCGGGCTGATCGCCGCCTTGACGGCCGCGCTGCTCGAACTGCCGCCGCAGAACTGGCCCATCCTCGGTGGACTGGCCAATACCAGCTGGGTGCAGCTGAGCAGCCACGGTCCAGGCATCGACCAGCCCGGCTGGCGTCTCGATGTGTGGAACGCAGCGGCGAAGGTAGCACCCGATGTCCTCTGATGAGCCCGACCGGTCCGTGCCGGACGAACTGTTCCGGCGGAAGGTCAGCGCCAAACCGGAACGTCAACTTCCCGACGCGCTGTTCGGCGGGCCGCCGCCCGCGCCGAGGCAGGTCGGCGCCGAACTCCCGGACGATGACGTCGTGACGGGCGGGCGCGGTCGTGGCGAGGAGCCGCGGTCGGTGCCCGACGAGCTGTTCAAGCTGAAGGTGTCGGCCAAGGCCGAACGCCAACTGCCGGACGTGCTGTTCGGCGGACCGTTCCCCAGTTCCCCGGTGACCGATGCTCCGGCCAGGACCGAGCAGCCCGAATCGGATTCGGACGCTTCGGGTTCCACCGGCGGAGCCGAGGGCGAGGGTGAGCAGGCACAGGCCTGCGACGGTGACTCCACTCCCGACAGCGCGAACGCCCCTCCCGAGGAGGCACCCGCCGTCGAAACCGCTGTCGCCGAGGCCGGCGATGTGGCGGAGGCCGCCGCATCGGCCGAGGCCGGCGGCACCGCCGGTGCCGACGGCGCCGCCGATACGGCGGGGGCCGACGCGGTGGGTGCGCTCGTCGCGGAGCCGTCCGGGACAGCCTCTGCCGAGGGTGTCGCTGCCGAGGCCGGTCGTTCCGAGACCGGTCTCCCCGAAGCCGCCGCGACCGAAGCCGCCGCGACGGCCGAACCCCCCGAGGCAGCGGATGCCACGGCAGTCGATGCCGACGCGGACCTCGCGGGGACGTCGGAGGGAACCTCGGCAGGCGGCGTGGCCGTCCCCGAGGTGGCCGCGCCCTCCGCGCCCGCACCCGACGAACAGGCGCAGGCGCCCGAGCCCGCCCAGCGGCCGGTCCTGATCGTCGTCGCCGATTCGCTGGCCTATTTCGGCCCGAAGGGCGGCCTGCCCGCCGACCATCCGCGAATCTGGCCGAATCTGGTGGCCGCCGAGCTGGATTGGGACGTGGAGTTGGTCGGCCGGATCGGCTGGACCACCCGGGACGCCTACTGGGCGCTCATCGGCGACCCCAGGATCTGGGCGGCGGTGCCGAAGGCCTCGGCCGTGGTCTTCGCGGTGGGCGGCATGGACACTCTGCCCTCGCCGTTGCCGACCGCGCTGCGTGAACTCATCCGCTACATCCGTCCGCCCGCCCTGCGCCGGGTGGTGCGCAATGTCTACAACTGGCTGCAGCCGAAACTGTCGAAGCTGGGCCGTCCGGTGGCACTGCCGCCGAAACTGAGCGTGGACTATCTGGAGCAGTCGCGTCAGGCGCTGTCCCAGCTGCGCCCGGACCTGCCGTTCGTGGCGGTGCTGCCCTCGGTGCACAACTGCGACGCCTACGGCCGGGTGCACTCCGGTCGCCCGCGGGCGGAGAAGGCGCTGCGTGCCTGGTCGGAGCAGACCTCGGTGCCGCTGGTGGATCTCGGGGAGGCGGTGCGGGAGAACATCTTCTCCGGCGACGCCAACCCCGACGGCATCCACTGGGGCTGGGACGGGCACACCGCGGTCGCGAACGCGATGGTCAAGACCTTGCAGGAGGTTCGGTAGTCCGTGGCCGTCGTGGTCGTCACCGATTCGTCGGCGGGCCTGCCCACCGCAACGGTGGACGAGCTCGGCGTCGCCGTCGTCCCGTTGCACGTGCTGATCGGGGATCGAGCGATCCGTGACGGCGTCGACCCGGTGGAGATCGACTACAGCTCCGACACGGTGACCACCTCGGCGGCCTCGCCCGGCGAGATGCGCGAGGTCTACGAACACGCGCTGGAACGCAGCCACGGTGACGGCGTGGTGGCCGTGCACCTGTCCCGCCAGCTCTCGGCGACCTGGGAGGCGGGCAGGCAGGCCGTGTGCGACCTCGGCCCCGACGCCCGCATCCGCCTGGTCGACTCCCTCGGCGCCGGCCTGGCCACCGGCCTGCCGACCCTGGCCGCCGCCCGTCGCGCGGCCGCGGGCGCGGGCCTGGACGAGGTGTACGAGACTGCCGTCACCGCAGCTCACCGGGCTCGGACCTTCATCCTGGTCAACCGCACCGAGCAGTTGCGCCGCGGCGGCCGTCTGAGCAGCGCGGCCTCGTTCTTCGGCAGCGAGCTGGTCACCAAGCCGATCCTGCAGCTCGTCGAAGGCCGCCTGGAACTGCGGGAGAAGGCCCGCACCCGGTCCAAGGCCCACGCTCGCCTGCTCGCCGCCGCCGTCGACGCGGCAGGCCAGCACGGCGCCGCCGTGGCGGTCCAGCACCTCGGCGCCGCCGACACCGCCGAAATCATCGCGAACCAGCTGCGCGAACGCATCCCCGGCATCACCGAACTGATCGTCGCCGAGTTCGGCCCCGTGCTCGGCGTCCATCTCGGCGTCGGCGCGCTCGGCGTTCTCGTCGTCCCCGGCGGGTGCGGCTGAACCGCCGGGGCACAGCCCCGCGCCGCTGAGTTGTCCCCAACCTCCGAGTTGTCCACAGGCCCGTCGAATCCCCTGTTCGCGCACCGTTTTCCGGCACGGCCGAGCCGTACTCTCGCCGCCATGGTGCGAATCGACGAACGCGAGCGGCGTCGCCGCCGACTGGGGGTGTTGTCCGAGCGAGTGGGTGCGAGCCGGGCGGCGGTGCTTCCGCCGGGGCAGCCGGCGGGCATCGGTCATCCGCGACAGGCGCCGGGCGCGGCCGTCGGCGGTGATACACCCCGGCACGGGGCGGATTCCGTGACCGCCGCCGTCGCCGATCCGGCCGCCGTCCGGGCGTCGTCGGCCGGTGCGATGACCGACGGTCTGCCGCGTGGCCGCGTCTGGTCCGCCGATGGAAAGGCCGACGGGGCGCAGGACATGCACGCACCGGCCGCCACCGCGGTGGCCGAGGGGGTGGCCGATGTCCGGCCACCGCACTGGCTCCGCGACGGGGACGACGGGGACAGCGCTGACGACCGCGACGACCACGACGGGGACGGCGCTGACGGGCGCGGCGGTCCTGACGGGCGCGGCGGTCCTGACGGGCGCGGCGGTCCTGACGG
>Ga0079224_100001767_pt1 | contig 25367 bp, 15 predicted proteins | sample Stecom2015_FD_80414 | JGI IMG/M metagenome (GOLD analysis project Ga0079224, IMG submission 80414) | Agricultural soil microbial communities from Utah to study Nitrogen management - Steer compost 2015 | ecosystem: Environmental > Terrestrial > Soil > Agricultural land | place: USA: Utah... | reverse complement strand
TGGCTTTATGTGCCCGCTAGCAACGCGGCTACCGAACTTTTGGATGCTTCTGCAGCCACTTCCCAGCGGCCGTTGCCGGCCGTATCGTTCCAGAGTGGGCTGGCGGCAAATAGCAACGCTTGCGACCGGATAGCATGAGCTACTGCTTTCGTAAAACGTCCTCGCTCGGGCTCTGTCGTAATGCGGAGCGGCAGGTGTTGTTCTAAGATCGCTTCGTCACAATTCTGCTTGATGAAATCCACGCATTCCTGGAAGGATTGGCGAGGCAACGTTTCGAACTGGAACTCTCCGCTAAAAGGTTTATCTACGACGGGCATACCGCCATACATCTTGATGAGTTCGAGGTAGAAGAACGCACGTAGTACCTTCACTTCGGCTATGAGCCTGGCTTTTGTCTGCGGATTTGCAAATGGAGTCTGGCTGATGTTTGCAAGGAATACGTTGGCTTGCCGGATGCCAGCCCAGTTTTTTCGGTAGTAATTACCGTTAGATTCAGGATTAGACGATCCGGTTGAGAACTGGATATCCAATGGGTTCCAGTTGGGTCGCAGCTCCCCGTTGTACCAGCGCGAAGGCGCGCGGTACATGTCCTGCGGGAAGTCATTGTCATGGGCTTCGTCAGAGAACCCCGCTAGTAAGGTGAAATAGTCGTACGCCGTACCGTAGGGGTTAATATTGTCGTACATGGTATTGACGTATTCTGAGGCCATCATTTCATCCCCGAAAATCTCTTCTAGCGTTAGGCGTCCATCGGGCATAATGTCCAGCGGGTCTTTTTGGCATCCTGCGCCAAGAAGCATGAGTAGCAGAACGGGTATATAGAGTATCTTTTTCATTTTCTTTTTCTTAACTTTTAAAACGTGACATTCACACCACCATTAAATACACGATATACCGGATAACTTAGGGAGCTATTTACTTCCGGATCGAAGTCGTTGGTGCGCATCCAGTCCCATGTGATGAGATTCAGGCCGTTCACGTACAAGCGGACTTCTTTGGCCCCAATTCGCGTAATCCATGAATTGGGAAGGCGGTATCCAATTTCGGCATTTTTAAGGCGTATAAAGCTGCGGTTTTCGATGAAGAATGCATTTGCGTCACGTTCGCTTACTGAGCTCCCTAAGCTGAGGCGAGGGTAACGGATTTCTTCGCCGGCAGCGGCTCTTTCCGGTGTCCAGGCATAGCGGTGACGATCGCGAAAATCATACATCCCCATCGTGCCGTAGCCCGAAAGTGGTTGGGTGACGTTTAGGATTCCTTGAAATAGGAAAGACACATCAAAATTGCGGTAGTTGATACTTGCGGCCGCGCCAAAGGTGTATTCAGGCACCCCCGAATAGCCAATTGGCACCATGTCTCGCTCGTCGATCGTTCCGTCCTTATTCGTGTCCTGGTATTTGAAGTCGCCGGGGCGAGCCGTGTATCCCACGTAGTTGAGGCCTTCGGCTTCGATTTCCTCGTAGCTGGTGTAATATCCATTGCGCAGGGGGTAGCCAAATACCTGCCCGATCCGATAGCCTGTCTGGCGGTACCGGTAGGCATAGTCTTCGGGATATTGCAGCTCGTCAGAGAAGACGACCTTATTGCGGGCAAAGTTGTAGTTCAGCTTCGTCAGGATCGACCAGTCGGTATCGATGCGTTTGTTATAGTTCAGTTCGATTTCGTAGCCGCGATTTTCAACCACGCCCATATTGACCGGGCTCATGCGTGAGGCTTCGACGCCATACACCATCGGAATCGTCTGCCGATTGATCAATATGTTGTCGCGTTTTTCGTGGAAGAGGTCTACCATGAGCGACAGATCGTTCATTACACCCACTTCCAGGCCGACGTTGGTTTTGTCTGCCACTTCCCACTGAATGTAGGGGTTGCCCAGATAATTTTCCGAAATCTTGCCGCCTCTGCCTAGTGAGCTGCTAAACCCGCCACCCGTTTGGCGTTGTATGTCGTCCATATATAAGAATCGGCGGCCCCCCAAGCGGTCGCTACCCACGCGACCATACGAGGCTCGAAGCTTCAACAGCGAGATGTAGGGGTTGCCGCGGAGGAAGTTTTCGTTCGAGAGCATCCATCCCCCGGAGACGGTGGGAAAGAATCCATATCGACGCCCCTTGGCAAATTGTTCAGAGCCGTTGAAGCCCACGTTAAATTCCGCGAAATACCTGTCCTCATAGCTGTACATCGCTCGTAGCGATATCCCGCGCAAGTTAAACGGCAGGCGGTCGTTTGGCATCACCCGGGTTTCCTGTTGCGCGAGGAGCATGCCCGCTACGGCGTGTTTCTCTTGGAATGTGCGTTGGTAATCCGCTGTGAGCTGGAAATTGAAGAACGACTGGAAGTTAGAACCACTTCCAATGCTTAAGGGCGTATTTTCCAGCTCCAGGAACATCCGGTGGTATTCCACGCTATCCATCCCGATGTGGTTCGAGGTGTTGGGGTCGATTATCTGGATCCAGCGTTGATACTCTTTCGATGCGGTTAGTCCGTAAACTGTCCGCGTGTCAAATGAGGCCATGAATTTGGCCGACAGCCCCTCGGTAACCACATCGAGGTCCTGCTTAAGGCCCCAAGATGCCGTGATATTGTTTCGCGTTTCCTTACGATAGCCCGAGCGGTTGATCAATGCCCACGGCGACACGTTATAGTTTCCTGGTCCGATGAGGACCTCTCCATCGGGGGTGAGTGGCCCCGGTAGTACGACAGGGAAGTAGCTGTACGTCCTTCTAAAGATTTCGTCCGTGTTGGCATTGGGCGAGTTAACCTGCTCAAAATAGCCCGCGGCATTCAGAAACGTGCTGAGCGTTCCTGATTTGTTCAGTTTCGCGTCGATGTTTGAGCGGAAGTTATAGCGCTTGAGGTAGCCGGCCGGATCATATTCCTTCACATCCGGGCTTATCTTCCATTGGCCACCTTGGTCCAGAAAGCCTACGTTGACGAAGTACTGCACGAAATCGCCGCCGCCACTGATGTTGAGATTATAACGCTGCTGGCCTACGAGATCGTTGAACAGCAATTTCTGCCAATTGGTATTAGGGTAGGCTTCCGGATAGTCTTGGTATAGAAAACGATCCAGCGCATACTCCGAGTAGGGGGGCTGGTTGACCGGATCGTTGGGATCGGCATCGGGATTGTCATTTGTCCACGCTTGGTTGCGCAGGCTCGCCCATTCGTACGAGCTCAGTACCGAGGGAGAGCGTGTAAATCCCTGCAGACCCTGCTCGTAGGTGAGGCCTATCGACGGCTGGCCGGTGGTGCCTCTTTTTGTCGTGACGAGTATTACGCCATTGGCACCACGTACGCCGAATAGGGCTGTAGAGGACGCGTCTTTCAATATCGAGACACTTTCTACCTCGTTAGGGTCAATGTAGGTCATTTCCCGCTCAACACCGTCGACGAGGATAATCGGCGCTGTTGCGTTTAGTGTTCCCATACCGCGCAAGAATAGTGCGGTGTGGTCACGTCCGGGCTCACCGCTGCGTTGCAAGGCGGTTAGCCCCGGTAGTCGCCCAGCTAGGGTTACCGCTAGGTTGGCCGCAGGGCTTTGTTTGATTTCTTTGGTTTGTATGGAGGCAATGGCCCCCGTTACCGAGATCTTTTTCTGCGTGCCAAAGGCGACAACAACCACCTCTTCCATCGTCCCTTGGTCCGTTAGCATCACGACCTCCACCTGCGTTTCGTCGCCTAGATTGACCTCCTGGGTTACAAACCCTACGGAGCTAAATACCAAGGTGGTGTTGGGTTGGGTGTTGATGGTGAATAAGCCGTTTGCACCGGTGGTCGTAGCGAGCAAGGGATTGTCCTTCACCCGTACCGTGACACCCTCTAGGGGAGCTCCGGCTTCGTCTACGACGGTTCCCGATACAGCGCGCTGCACCGGCTTGGCTATCCCGACCGAAGCGGTAGGGGGCGGTTTTCGGCTAACGACGATCGCGTTTTCGGAAACTCGATAGGTAAAAGGCTGATCTTTAAAGGATCGCTGTAGGGTCTCCTCTAGGCTCGCGTCCCGGACGTTAATGCTTACTGGATGCGCATTCGCTAGTGAAACACCGCCTACCAGAAAGTCATAGCCTGTTTGGCTTCTTATTTCCGTCAGGACACTATGCAAACTCGCATTCCTGACATTGAGGGTTACCTGCTGGGCTTCGGCGGCTAAGCCTATTTGCAGGAAAAGCGTGATCAAGAAAACAGCGGTAAGTTTCATGATGATCAAAAATTTTAGGCACAAGCGCGGATATTGCCTCACGCTTTCATAAAGTAAATTCATACATTTGGTTAATATGTTGAGCAATAGAAACCGGGTCGAACGCCAATTGGATCCCTGTTTCTGGAATTAACAGTGGGGGGATGCTAAGCCATTCCCCTTCTTGTTCACGCACGGGCGTTGCGGCCTTGTTGTCAGGCGCCCCACCGGCTCGCGAAAAGGTTTGTACGGTAGGCTTAGTGCATAACCACAACCCTCCTTCCTTGGATTTCAAACGTGACTTCACCCGTCATTTCCATCATCTGTAATACCGCTGACAGGTTTCGCGACCGGGCGATGGCGCCACTGAATCGGATGTCGGGCACGGTATCTGGGTAGATGATCTCCACGTCATACCAACGTGCAATCTTTTTTAGTACGCTGTTTAAATCTTCCTGGTTGAACACAAAATCTCCCCGGGTCCAGGCGGTTATCGACTCGATGTCGGCGGGTTGAACGTCGATGTGGACGTCATTCACCGATGCCAATTCGCCAGGTACTAGTATGCGGCCTTCTCGTGCGCCGCTTGCGTATACGCGTACCGAGCCTTCCGCTAGTGTCGTGTACGTGGCAGACTCGTCGGCATAGCTCTGGATGTTAAAACGCGTTCCTAATACTTCCACCTGTTGCCCGGCGCTTTCTACGATAAAAGGGACGCGTTCGCCGTATTCGTTCACGGTGTGTGTCACCTCAAAATACGCTTCGCCAGTCATTTCCACGCGCCGCGTATCCCCGTCAAACGAGAGGGGGTAGCGTATTGAAGACTCCGCATTTAGCCATACGGCAGTACCATCCGGCAATTCCAATTGGTATTGGCCGGCGCGCGGTGTGGTTAATACGGCATATTGGATGCCATCGGCCTGCGCTATTTTGTCCCCGTCCTTGTACGCGATCGCCCCCTTGTCGATGACAACAGCTTGGTGGTCTTCGCTCAATTCGATCGCGTTTCCGTCAGACAGTGTGATGACGGCCCGATTCGTTCCGGCAGATATGTCCTGTGTCTGGGGATTCGACGTGGGCGCCATCGGGCGCATGTTCAGGTAGAACGCGATCGCGGACACGAATAGCGCGACACCGGCCCAAGGCAACGCCACGCGTAGCGTCCTCAAGAAAGGCTTCTCGGGCTGTTGCTCACGGATCCTCGTGCGCAGGGCCTCGCGGTTATTAGCTACGATGTCGTCCAGTTCGGGGGCAACGTCCTGCGGGTCGGCGTCCTTCGCGAGCTCCTCGGCGATGAGCGTATCGAGTTCTTCGCTGTATTGCTCAAGCTCAAAATGGCGAAGCAATACACTGAGTTCCTCTTCAGTGCATCTTCCCGCGATATACCGCTTGAATAGTTCGTTTAGATAGGTCATTACCGACTGGCTTTGTTATACCAGACGTATCTGACGGAAGGTTTCGTGGCTCGTACCGAAAAAAATTACCGGAGGATCGCGGCGGCGGCGAGGAAGTAGGTGATGTGGGGGTAATGTTCAGTCAGTTGGGTCTTTAGAAACACCGTGGACTTACGCATATGATCTTTAACGGTATTGATCGATATGCCCAATTGCATGGAGGCCTCTTCGTAGGATTTCCCTTCCTGCTTTATCAGCCGAAATACGCGCTGTCGCTGGACGGGTAGCATCCCAATCAGTGTCTCGAGGATTTCCCTAGTTTCGTGGTAGGACAGGAGTGGTTCGATATGGTCGTAAGCCACGCATACTTGCTGGGCAAGCCGGCTTTCCAATTCGCGTTCTCGCGCCGCCTTGCGGTAGAAATCGACAGCCAGGTTTCGAGCAATGGTGTATAGGTACGCCTTGATATTTGTGTCGGGCTCTATCGCGTGTCGCGCATCCCACAAGCGCGCAAACACATCTTGATGGACCTCCTGGACGATGTCCTTTATTTTCAATAGCTTGTGTAGTTTGTAGGCGAGTAAGTCCGCGTACCTGTTATAGATTGCTTCAAATGCAAGATGATCTCCCGCCCGCATTCGGGTAAGCAACACCACATCTCCACCACAGGAAGGATTCATCATATTTAGGTTCTGTCTGGCAAATGTAATGAAAAATTGGAGTACGCGAAGACTCCACCCCTCGGCGAACTGCGTTATCAAACCCGCACGCTTGATTCGTATGGTCTGGGTGGTCGTATATAGTCCCTGGGCGGCGCTATTTATTGTCCAATAAGTATTCCATCAATTCGCCAAACTGCTCTTCCGAAAGGATGTGGCGGTATTGATCGGGCATCAACGTATATCGAGAGGCTATCAACGTGTCGATTTGGCTTTGTTCCACGCTAAATTCGCGCCCATTTATATCCGCGAATACGATTACTTCCCCTTCTCGTCGGCGCATTAAGCCCGTACGTTGTTCGCCATCCTTCAGTTTTATCGTGTACGTACGGAACGATTCGGAGATGTTTCGATTGGGGTCCAATATTTTTTCGGTTAGGGCTTGTACACCCCAGTTGCCGATACCGTCCAGTTGAGGTCCGATCAAGCCGCCCGAGCCGTTCACTTGATGGCATGCACTGCAATTTGTCTCAAACACGGCCTTTCCCTTGGCGATCCGGCGGCCTGTATTGTCAAAGCCTTCGACACGTTGCTGGATGAGCGACTGCCTCAGCTTCCGGTCATCCTCTCCGTTGGCCAGAAAGGCATCTATACGCGACTGCTGCGCGGGACGTATATGCAGGTACCACGCTTCGTTAACCTTTGGCTCAGCTAGGAGGTCGACTGGCGCCCCACCCGCGTCGATGGTCGACAACAATCCATTCAGTCCTTGGGCAGTGCTGGCGAGCGCGATGGCCGATGCGAGCTGGATGGCGCGCGAACCCCGCTCTGTGGCCTCGCAGAGAAAAGCAATCGCTTCGGCGCTTCCCGCCTGCCCGAGGTTGGATGCCACTTGTTCACGTAGTCCCAGGGGCGCGTCGCTATCGAGCAATATCGTTCCAAATACCGCCAAATCGCCCGCCTCAGGCATGTTAGCAAGTGCTTTGGCCGCAGCTTTTCTGGTTTCGCTGCCAGCGCCGTGAGCCGTTAGTAGGGTCAGCAAAGGGCGGCGCAAGTCCTTGATCCGAAACTCACCGGCTATCGTAGCAGCCTGGGCGCGCCAATCATCCAAATCAGACGGTGTATAGAAAGGCATGTCCACGACCGCGGGTTCTAACTTCCCAATGCCGATTGATCCAATGGACGAACTATCGACCACTTCTATATATCCCTGCTGCCCGGCGTAAGCGCTGAGATCAAGACTTACCTCCTTGATCAGGTCCTGGTAGGTCATCACTTCGTCTTGCTTGGCTCGATATTCCGCGATGACTTTATTTGATTCTGCCAGCCGGATTCGAACGGCATTATTAGACAGTCCGATTTTCTCCTCGGTGTGGTGGATATCGTTGTCGAACACATTCATGCGTATCTGGCCGGGTAATGCAAAGGGCGAAGTATACAGCGTGGCCATTGGCGGGTAGCCATTGCGTTCGCTGAAATATATCCGAAAGGGTGGCACTATATCGGTCAGGAAATGGTCGGCAACTATCCAAGGGCTTTGGTCAATGTGGCGGTCCTGCATGGGTCGGCTCATCCATTGCTCTTGCTCATTACTGGCCGTGGCCAGGAAATGGTGCGCTAAGGAGGACCCCCATCGCGATAGCGCAGCAGGCACGCTGGTACCCCCTTGGGCGATCCCTTCGCGAATACTCGTAAAAATCGCAAGCTGCGTGGGCAAGTCGTTCGCAAACCGGCTTTCAATCGTCGGCACGGACCGGGCGATCGCTGTCGGTTCGGCATATCGGCCCAAGTGCTGCAGGCTTTCGACAAGGGTAGCGTGCGGCACGTCATGGTTAAGCACATAGTCTAATACGAAGCGTGCGACAGCAGGGCCCGGCACGTCACGCATGGTATTTACGAGGATGGGTAGCTGATGGTCGGCCCATTTTTTATTGACGGTGTAGGTCACCACCCCGGGGTCGTGCATATTGCTGCGTAAGGCGAGCAATGCGGTATATTTCAGGTGTGTATCCTCGTCAGGTGTATTCAGGTACGTATCCAGCAGCAGGTCGACGTTTTCATCCCCGTGGAAGCGACCCAGCACCTCGGCGGCGATGCGCTGAAGGTGTGGGTCGGTGCTTAGCAAGGCTTCGCGGGTCAGTTTCGCTTGCGTTGGGGTAAGTGTTGCCGACTCGCGCAACGTGCGCAGGGCGTGTAGGCGGACGTTTGCGTCCGTATGCTGTAGCGCATTATTCAGCATGGATTCCGATAGCGCCCCCAGCCGATGCAAAATCCACAAGCCATGCACCGTTGCGGTTGGAGAAAGCTCATTGTGGCGCAGCTTGTCTTGGAGAAGGGCGATGCTGGCTGATCCGTGAGCATCGACGAGACGGTCGGCGATTTTTAGGCGGGTAACGAGCTGGGGATGCGACAACGCGGAGATCAGCTCGTCGACCGTTGCAGTCGACCAATCCCGAACGGGCACGTTACCCCGATCGTCGCCCGTGTAGGTGATTTTCCATATCCGGCCACTGTGCCGATCGCGGTCGGGGTGATCAAGGTCCACCTCATAATGGCCGATGATGCGGTTGTAGAAGTCCGCCACGTATAACGACCCATCCGGGCCGATTTTAATATCCACCGGGCGAAACCAAGGGTCGTCACTGGTCAGGAATGGCTCTTCGGGTTGCGCAACGGGCGTGCTACCTTGGTAGGTGACGGTGTTTCGATCAATTCTACTTGTCACTACATCCCCCGTGAAAAAGCTATTTTGATACGCGGCAGGAAATTGTGTCGACGCATAATACACCAGGCCTGAGATGGCGGTTGACCCTAACCCATAGCCCATCATTTCCGGCGCGTATCCGATGGCCGGCTCCTTACGCCCCCATTGAGGATAGTCGGCCCCTATAATCAGTTGATAGATGGGACGACTATGGCAGTCGACCGAGTATAGGTAGCCCCGTTCGTCATAGGCCATGCCGAAAGGGTTTATACGGTCGTCGGAAGTTTTCTCAACCCGGCTGCCATCGAGTTTAAAGCGAAAGGTGCTCCCTGACGTCAACGTGATCGAATCCCCGTCGGTACCCGCAACGGTTGAAATATTGGTAAACCCATGGCAGGCATGTATCCAACCATCATATCCGCGGATGAGGTTGTTGACCATCCCGTGGGTGTCTTTATATTCAAATGGGCCAATTAAGGCTTCCTTAGCCTGGACACTTTTACCTTCGCTCGTCACGTCAAACCGGTAGAGGTAGGGGATGCTGAAACCCACCGCACCCTGGTCTATGGGCATGATGCCGATGGGGATGTTTAGGCTTTCGTCTATGTGGGTGAAACTATCGGCACGGCCATCTCCATCCCGATCTTCTAGAATGGTTATGCGGTCGTGTCCTTCCCCATCTGGCGCGGCGTTGGGGTATTCCGATGACTGGGTGACCCAAAGTCGGCCGCGGTCATCAAACTCCATGTTAATAGGCTTGCCGATGTCCGGCTCGGCGGCGAATAGCGAAATGTCAAAGCCCGCGGGCAGGGTAAAGCCGGCCAGCTGTTGTTCCGGTGTCTGATGGGGTGTCGTGCGTATATGGTCGGCAAATTTATCGCCATCCGTGTTGGTTGTCGGGTTATTACAAGATAGCAACACGCCCATCGCAGTCGCTAATAAGGCCCACCGTAGAGAGAGGCAGCTGGTAACGCGTAGGCGAGAGAAGGAAGAGACACACATAAAATTTAACTTCTGTTGTTTAGAAACCAATTGTTGCCATACATCTATGCGGAGCTCGCTCGGGGCAGAATATGGGTAGCATGCACGAGGCAGGGCCTATTTCAAGCTTAATACCCAGTATTCGGTCCGCTATCGGCGTGCTCGCTATCAGGAACGTGCCGAACCCATATACTGGAGGGACATTATTTTACCAGCACACAGCAAGGCTTACGCAAACATCAAGTCACTACCGCAGTGATGTTGAAGGATATCGTTAGGCAATGTTTACAGATTTCGGCGGCATGGGTTCGGTTTTCGGTTAATTTAACGCGAGCAAGGTAATAAAAAATGCACGAATTTTAACGTTCCCTTCAGGCGCGGCTCTTAGGGAGTGCGTAATTTTGTTTGCAACGAGAATAGAGGGGATTGGTGTTTCTGGCGCCAGGGTAAATATACATCCGTTCGCGGGATTTAGGAATACCACGCACAGGGGGAGGTTCTTGCTTTCAAGCTTTCATCAGAAAATCCGTCCGCGAGGAGAACCCTCATACAGCGTTGACTTTTAGCCGGCGAAGGTCCCACAAGGCGCGAGAGACAGAGGCGAAAACAGGACTTACAAGATATAGATTACTGTTTCGTCCTGCCTTCAGATGCAGGTCTTCTCGCATGACGCCAAAAGGGGAGTCGGCGAGTGGGGAGTTGGTGATCCCGGCCGTTTCACTCGTAGGGATGTCGTTGCATTCCAGTCGTCTATTCGGTACGTTGTACGCGTTGAATCGAGGAATCGCAGATTCATCTAGTTGTTGAATGGCGCACGGAGCGCAGCAAGGCCTATGGACTTTGGCTTGCAAATTGCATGAATATGTGAAGAACATATTGGGGATTTGACATATAAGGTAAGCGATATGAAAAAGACATTTGGGTTGATAATAGCGATTTGCATGCTGGGGGTTTTTAGTTCGTGTTATACCTACGGGCACCGGCATCCCCACGGACACCTTCCGCCGGGAAAGGCCAAAAAAATATACGGCGACAAGTCGGCCAAGCACCACGCGCCCGGTCAGCGCAAGAAGGCTAAAGGGCCAAAGCATAAACGCGGTAGAGGACATCATAAACACGACGTATACCTGTTTTACCTGCCTGGAGTGGTATCGCCGGTCTCCCACCACTAAACCACAGGTATCAATCAGGGGATTTGGTATAGGCGGAGAGAATGCTCGCCGCACGACTAACATCGTCGCTACTGGCTTTGTGATTGAGTGTTTGCGAATGCAAATTGATAATATTACAGCCCCTGTCAACGGGGAGGGATGTGATGGAAGTCCCTTTTTTGGCCATGCTATCAAATAGGGCAGCAGAATGTTTCGTGCGTTTTACTTCGTACACGGTAGACGCACCCGAGACAGCCAAAAATATTATAAATCTTCCCGTTTGAGTACCCTGTCAGCGTTTTTTGAAAAATCTACTATATCGTTTGAGTATGCCTGCCGTGGCGTAAAACGCCGATTTTTAACCGCATCGAAGACCTTAAGCTAGCACATACGCTTTTTTGATTGCGTATTTCGTCTATATTTGCTTTCAGTAATGGTTAAGATCCAAAAGAAGGCGTAATCCCTCTCGACGACTGAAAGCCATAACACTAACGGACACCAATTCGTAGACCAATGAACAAGATCTCAGAATTTACGTTTTATGAGCGGGGAGGTACGTAGTCACTAAAGGGCTCCACGCAACTTCTTTTTCGTGTCGCTGCGTTATAACGTCGCGACGAGCTTCTGTCAATCGTGACCCCGGCAGTTACCGCCAACTTGCCTTGGTGAATATACGATCGTGAGGTTGTGCCCATGCTACGACTTGGCTCATTCCACAAACCTTATCAAGCCATACATATAGTTTGAACGACAAACCGCGCTGCGATTTCTACTATTGAGTTAAAAAACCGAGTTATTGACCTATTTGAATAGCCTATGGACCAGCGTTAATGTTCTAAGCGAAAACAAAAAAGGGAAGCGCTACCAACACTTCCCCAAATTGTTAGTAAGCCCTGAGTAAAACCTGTTAAGAATTAACATTCGAGCCACTTAAACATACAAACGTAATGATAAATTATGTGATTGCGCTATTGTGGGATATAAAATCCCGCTATAGCTCCCCCCTGTCCCTTCGAATACGATTAACCTTTTTCTTTTTAGCTGCACTTAGCATTCACGTGGGTGCGGCGACACTACCCGAATTTGCGGGCAGTCCAACAATTGAGGTGCGAGACAACAAGCTTTCCAGCTGGGAAAGCCGTGGGCCCGTCCCCGCAAGTGTCGACCCAAATATCGAGTCACCATCACCCGCCGTAAAACGCGCGCAAAGCGGGTCGGTCTTGACCCTTAACCTGCCCCCTCAAGATCAACCGATCTCCGGGGTAGTAACCAACGAGGCGGGCGAGCCGTTAGCTGGCGTCACCGTTGCCATGAAAGGCAGGACATCCCTGGGTGTAGGGACAGGACAAGACGGAAAGTATGCTATTACTGTACCCGCTGGCGCCACCCTCGTGTTTTCAATGGTTGGTTACGAAATTCAGGAGCAAACGGTAGGCGAGCGACGCATCATTGACGTGGTGCTGGTAGAATCCTCGCAGCAGGTTGACGAGGTAGTAGTCGTGGCTTTCGGCACTCAGAAAAAAGAAAGTGTTATCGCCGCGATCACGACTGTCAACCCTTCTGATTTGCAGGTGCCCTCAAGCAATCTAACGACCGCTTTTGCCGGCCGTATTGCGGGGATGATCTCCTATCAGCGAACCGGCGAGCCAGGTCAGGATAACGCACAGTTTTTTATTCGAGGAGTTACGAGTTTCGGAACAGGCAAGGTTGATCCGCTTGTGTTGATTGACAACGTGGAAATGACCACTGAAGACCTTTCTCGTCTGACGGTGGATGATATTGCCAGCTTTTCCATCATGAAAGACGCTAATGCGACGGCGCTGTATGGGGCGCGGGGCGCCAACGGGGTCATATTGGTGACGACCAAAGAAGGCCGCGAGGGGAGTGTGAAAATCCAGTTCCGTGCGGAAGGATCCGTATCCTCCCCTACTGAAAACGTACAATTGGCCGATCCAGTGACCTTCATGAAACTTCATAATGAAGCGGTACGGACGCGGACGCCTGGCACGAGATTGCCCTATGACGAAAAGAAAGTTAATTACACGGAACGTGGTATTGACCCGTTGTACTACCCCGCCGTAGACTGGCAGGACCTCTTGTTCGATAAAAACACATTCAACCAACGCTACAACCTAAATATCAGCGGGGGCGGAAACATAGCGCGGTATTACGTAGCCGCTTCCTATACCAAAGACCAAGGAATCCTAAAAGTCGACAATCGGCAAAATTTCAACAACAACATCGACATCAACCGGTATGCGCTGCGCTCCAATATCAATATAAACCTAACCAAAACAACGGAAGCCATCGTGCGTCTAAATGGGGTTTTTGACGACTACCAAGGTCCCCTCTTTGGCGGGACGGACTTATACAACAAAGCGGTACTGGCAAATCCCGTCTATTTTCACCCGTACTATGAGCCCGACGAATCGACAATCTACGCGAAACACATCCTGTATGGGAACACGGCCTCCGGTGGCTACCTTAATCCTTATGCGGAAATGCTGAAGGGGTATCGATCGAATGACCGTTCATCGATGTACGTACAGTTCGAGCTCAAGCAGAAGCTGGACTTCGTGACGGAGGGTTTATCCGCGCGGGGCCTGTTTAACGTGAATAGATTCGCACAACTGGATGTTCGGAGGCAATACAACCCCTTCTATTATGCCACTTCGCCTCAAGTCGTCGGGATGGACACCTACCGCCTTTTAGCGCTTAATCCGGATGAAGGGACCGACTACCTGGATTATGTGCCCGGAAGCCGGGAAATGGAAAATACCATGTACGCCGAAACCGCGGTGCAATACCAGACCAATATCGCTACGCGCCATGCGATCTCAGCGCTCGTAGTGGGCACGCTTCGAGAGCGAAAGAACAACACCTACAATACCTTGCAGCTGTCGCTCCCCCAGCGAAACCTGGGCCTAGCCGGCCGGGCGACCTACAGTTATGACGATCGGTATTTCCTCGAAGCAAACTTCGGATACAACGGTTCGGAGCGGTTCTCCAGGAATGAACGTTGGGGCTTTTTTCCATCGGCAGGGATAGGCTGGATTGTTTCCAATGAATCCTTCATGAGTAAATACCGAAACGTTATCTCAAAACTAAAGCTCAGAGGAACATATGGCTTGGTGGGTAACGACGAGATAGGCTTGACGGAAGACCGGTTCTATTATCTGTCCAATGTAAACATGAATGATGGCGGACGCGGAATCAGCTTTGGTGATACCTACGGTTACAATCGTAGCGGTATTTCAATATCGCGCTACGAAGATCCGTTTATCACCTGGGAAATCAGTCAAAAAACAAACTTAGGCTTGGAACTGAACCTGTGGAATAGCTTGGAAATACAAGCCGACTATTTCAGTGAGCAACGGAGCAATATTCTCCAGACCCGTGCGGATATACCGACGACGATGGGCCTCCAAGCGACTCCCAAAGCGAATATCGGAAAGGCAAGTAGCCAGGGGGGTGAAGTTTCCGTCGATTATAATAAGTCGTTCGATTCCGGCTTTTGGGCGGTTCTACGTGGCAACTTTTCGTTCACCTCCAGCCGATTTGAAATCTACGAAGAGCCTGACTACTCCGCCACGCCGTGGCGATCGAGAGAAGGACAACGAATATCGCAACGTTGGGGCTACATTGCCGAACGTCTTTTCCTCGATGATGACGAGGTGCGCAACTCTCCCCTACAGACATTTGGAGAATATGGCGCGGGCGATATCAAGTACAAAGACATTAACTACGATGGCCGAATAGACGAAAACGACCTCGTCCCCATTGGATATCCTACAACGCCTGAAATTATGTACGGATTCGGGTTGTCAATGGGTTATAAGAGTTTTGACCTTTCTGTCTTCTTCCAAGGGTCCGACCGATCGTCGTTCTGGATCGATCCTGGGGCCGTGGCACCTTTCGTAGCGGGTAGTACAAACATTACGACGAGAACGAATAATCGTGCCCTGCTGCAAACTATCGCTGACGATCACTGGTCAGAAGCCAACCGAAACATCTACGCTTTCTGGCCAAGATTATCGGATCGATCGATCAGCAACAATAACGTTTCTAGTACCTGGTGGATGCGCAACGGCTCGTTTATGCGGCTCAAAACAGCCGAAATAGGCTATACCGTACCTGCACCGAATATCTCCCGCTTCGGCATTAAAGGGATGCGCGTATATGCTTCGGGCAATAACCTCCTTCAATTCCGAACCTTTAAATTGTGGGATCCTGAGCAGGCAGGAAATGCGTTTAATTACCCACTCCAACGTGTGGTGAACTTGGGGGTTAATCTGGAATTTTAGAATTGCTAACATCATGAAAACGCTAATAAACAATATCAAGAAACTCATAGTCGTCTTTTTCTTGGCGAGTTTGACTAGTTGCAGTGAATACCTAAATGTCGTTCCAGATGGTGTGGCAACGCTGGACAATGCCTTTTCGAACCGGGTAAATGCAGAAAAGTTTCTCTTCACCTGCTACAATATGATACCCAACCAGAACGATCCGTTCGTGTACCCTGGCAACGTCGGATTTGATGAAATCTGGTGGGACACGAATGTGTCTGGCTTAAACAATAGAAGTGGTTCGAGAATCGCTACCAATGACCAGAACTCTACGGATCCCTTCCAAAATTATTGGGATGGGAGAAGAGATGGCCGGAATCTATGGGTCGGCATTCGGGATTGCAACATCTTTTTGGAGAACATCGAGAAGGTACCAGACCTGCAGGCTTGGGAACGTGTAAGGTGGGTTTCTGAGGTCAAGTTCATCAAGGCCTATCTGCACTACTTTTTACTCCAACTCTACGGTCCCATACCCATTGTGGATGTCAATCAGCCCGTGAATGCGAACCCCGACGATGTCAAAGTATACCGCGAGCCGGTAGACGTTGTGGTGGACTATATCGTCAACCTGCTGGACGAGTCGATGGAAAACCTTCCCCCTAAAATCGATGAGACCACTACAGACATGGGACGTATAACTCAGCCTATCGCTGCTGCCGTAAAAGCTAAAGTGCTGGTATGGGCAGCGAGCCCACTGTTTAATGGCAACCCAGATTACGCGAACTTTATAGATAAGCGCGGACAACCGTTGGTAGCTCCACAAGCCGACCCAGCCAAATGGCAGCGCGCCCTAGATGCCGTTGATGATGCGATAGCGGTAAGCCATAGCAACGGGCACTCGCTCTTCCGGTTCCGTCGTGGTTTCGAAACCATGTCAGACACTACCTTGTTGAAATATACGCTCCGCGGAGCGGTGTCGGAGCGCCCCATCGATAATCCGGAAGTGATCTGGGCGCATCCCGCGTATAACAATACTAACCAATTCCAGAACTACTGCACCCCCAAGTTTTTCTCAAACTACGGAGGTACTTCCGAGCTAAGCGCAACCCTGAAGATCGCTGAACAATATTATACGCACAATGGCGTGCCCATAGACGAAGACCGTACTTGGAACTACGCATCACGTTATGAAGCAAGGCGCGACACAGGGACATTTCATCGCTACTACATTAGCCGTGGCGAGATGACCGCGAACCTCAACTACTATCGCGAGCCCAGGTTTTACGCGCACTTGGCTTTTGACCGTAGCCTTTACGAAGCGCTAGCACAAGCCGAGGACCAGACAATAGTGATAAAAAACCGTAGTGGCGACCCCCACGGTGTTGTATTCAGCGACGCTCACATAAAGACAGGTTATTTCATTAAAAAGCTCGTTAGTTATCGATCCGCTACGACAACGGCTTCCCCCAGTCCTCACCGCTTTTCAATTCCCTTGATTCGATTGAGCGACCTTTACCTATTGCGCGCCGAGGCCGCCAACGAAGTTAAGAATGCTCCCGACGAAGAGGTATACCGGTGGGTAGACAGCGTGCGATTTAGAGCCGGCCTCGAAGGAGTAGTAGACTCTTGGGCCAAATACAGTAGCATACCCGGCAAACCCTCCACCAAGGAAGGGCTGCGAGACATTATCAAACGAGAACGACTCAATGAATTATCTTTCGAAGGCCAACGCATGTTTGATTTAAGGCGCTGGAAAGATGCGATGCGCTACATGAATCAACCTGTGCAAGGATGGGATCACCAAGGCGTAAAGCCTGAAGATTACTATCAAATCGTCACCTATTACAACAACCGGAATTATACGACCAAGGATTACTTATGGCCCATCTGGACGACCTCGCTCATTCAGAACCCAAATCTTGTCCAAAATCCAGGATGGTAATCCGCTTCACTTAATAATTTAATGCCATGAACTATCTCAATATTGATATCACTGTACGACCACTCATGCTCCGGTGTGTCATGCTGCTTGGAATAATGGCCATGTTATCATGCAAGGAGGACCCGGTAGGCCAAATACCCGTGGATACCGTCGCTCCTGCCGCCGTTAGCAATGTATCGATCGAGCCGCTACCCGGCGGGGCGAAAATCAGTTACGACCTTCCCGAAGAGACGGACATTTCTTACGTAACTTGTGAGTACATCGTGAATAATGAAAAAATGGTCGCCCGATCCTCAGTTTATAACAACTACGTAATAATTGAAGGGCTTGCGGATACTGACCCCTGCGAGTTCACCCTTTCGCTCGTGGATCATAGCGAAAACAGGTCTGCTCCCTATAGTGGTTCTTTCGTACCCCTCGAGGCGCCGTTCAAAACGGTATTTAAAACGATAACCGTAGAGCCTGATTTTGGCGGCGTGGTAATTCGATGGGTAAACGAGACCAAAGCCTTGATTGGCGCGTTTCTATATGCCATGAACGACGAAGGGGAGTGGGAAGAATACGATCTAGTCTATTCGTCGGTTGCGGAAGAGCGTAGATCCATTAGGGGATACAACACCGACGAACGAAAGTTTGGTGTTAGTTTAATCGATCGCTTTGGCAACACCACGGATACACTCGTGGTCAACACGGTGCCACTTTTCGAAAAACTATTGGATAAACGGAAATTCAAGGACGGACACCTCATGGGCGACAACTATACATCGCACACTAGCCGGCCCATCAGCAATATCTGGGATGGTAGCATCGACGTTATTTGGCATACTGTACCTGACGGAGGCTTTACTCCCCCGCAAACCTTCACAATAGACATGGGTGTACAAGCCAAGCTTAGTCGAATGATGCTGTGGAACCGGCAAGACGGGTTCATTTTCAATCAGCACAATTTGCGCTACTTCGAAGTGTGGGGCACGAACGAGCTTACCCATGGCATCAACGACCCACATTGGACATCTGATGCCTGGAAAGATGACTGGGTACTGATTGGCGATTTCGAACAAATCAAACCCTCGGGATTACCACTCGGACAAACAAACGCTGACGATGCGGCTGCTACGATTGCGGGCAGTGAATTCGTCTTCGAACCGGGGGTGGGCGAGGTCCGTTACCTCCGCTTCGTGGTAAAGGAAACCTGGGCACGCACAGCGGCCATACACATCGCTGAAGTCTCCATATATGGCGACGACGGGTTAATTGACGATTAAGGGCTATTAAAAAGGTACAAAATGAACAAAGACATAAAAAAGGCAACACATACGTTGACCAAGCGGTTCGTGATAATTTGTGCGGCTATCGTCCAGCTCGGAGTGGTAGCGTGCGACGACATGAACAGCATACACGAGGAGTACTACCAACGAGGTGAGGGAATCTACACCGGAGTTGTCGATTCACTGCAAGCCTTCTCTGGTTTTGAAAAGATTCGTTTCGACTGGGAGGTTAGCGCCGATCCGCGCATTACCAAAACCGTGATTTATTGGAATCAGCGAAGTGATTCGGTTGTGGTAGATGTAAACCGTTCTCAGAGCGGCCGATTGCAGCAATCCTATGAGTTGGACGCCTTGCCTGAAGGGACGTACACGTTCGAATTTATAACGCGCGACAATAGCGGTCATCACTCCATGCCCACCGAGCTCGTGGCTCAGGTGTATGGCGAAGGTTATGTACAATCCCTACGCAATAGAGGGGTGGCGTCAATCGCCAAACAACCGGATGAAACCATGATTGTATCGTGGGAACCGATCGCTAGTGCCACCGTACAGTACGTCACATTGAAGTACATGGAAAATGGAGTGGAACGGTCGATCCGGGTCAATAATGATGAGGTGACCACTGTCGTATCCGGATTGAAGACCGGTGATCAACTTGCTGTTATCACCACACATTTGCCCGAAAACGCACTCGAGACGCTGGACGCCATCGCTCGGGAATACACCATGCCAGCGTTAGAACGAGAGATAAATAAAGCAAACTTCAATATCGTCGTACTTGCAGGTGACAACACCTCGGTGGCCGGTGACAGAAATCTAGCGAGAATTTGGGATGGCGATTTCCGCAACCCAAACATCCTCCATACCGTAGAGAATGCACCAGGATTTAACTTCCCCCATCATTTCACATTTGACATGGGTGTGCTGGCGGATTTAAGCCGCTTCCGCATTTGGCCCAGAGGAGAGTCCGGACCGTTTACAGGTCACAGCCCACGTTACTTCGAAATCTGGGCAACCGATGAAATCAAACACGATGCAAATGATGAGAGTTATTGGAAGTCCGACAACTGGAAGAACGACTGGACGCTTCTAGGTGACCATGAGATTGTCAAGCCTGCCAGCGCCGGTGACCAGGCAGCGGAATGGACCGCGGGATGGGAATTTCCTATACGTGAGGAGGTCGAACGGGTCAGGTACATCCGGCTTGTCGTAAAGCAGTCCAATTGGCAAGGTTCAAATTGCGTGAATATTGGTGAAATCACGCTGTGGGGTGACGACCTATAGCTAACTGCAGCTCACCCGGGGCTCAACATAATGAATCCCAGACCACGATATCTACGCATGTAATCCCCACGAGTGGCAAAGGAGACGGTAGCTCTCCTTTGCCACTTTTGGTTTTCACTGGATCATCGGCAAGCTAGATGTAGCTCGTATTGGTTATCGCCATCGGGAAAATACCGATAACAGCGAGTAAGGGTTTGACCGTGTTTTCGACGACCGTTTCGGCGCCTTACTTTACGAACTGCGCGGTGGTACCTCAGATTTAAGCGTGAATTCCTTAGATTTACCGGATTACTAACGAAACGAAGCTCTCATCATGCTAAAAGGCAGTATACGTATCGATCGAGACGTACAGCTAACCCTAACCGAATTTAACGAACCCTATTATTTGGTGTTGCTAACGGAGGGAGAGGCGTCTTTCTCCGTTGACTTCAACGCATATCGCTGTGAAGGTCAGAATATTCTTTTCCTATCCCCTTATCAACTTCTCAAACTCCCACCTAAGGGAATAACGCACGTTTCGATACTTCGCTTCCATGGCGATTTTTATTGTATCGAATACCATAAGGAGGAAGTGGCATGCAATGGCCTCTTATTTAACAACATCTATGAGCGCCCCTACATTTCAACGCCCAACCCCCTCTATCAGGAAATCGATGGGATCCTCCAACGGATGGTGCCTTTTGAGAATGCTCACAGCCGGTTCGATACGGCCATAGCGCGTTCGTACCTTCAACTCATCCTAGCCTTGTGTAGCCGTGAAAAAATACGGCAGAGGACGCTACCGAATCCCGCTTCTCCCGCACTGATACTCGGAAAGCCCGACTTTAACCAGATGCTGGATAAACACTTCATACAGTCCCGATCGGTAAGATTTTATGCCGACCTCTATCACCTCTCTGTAGACGCCTTTAGCAAAAAAATCAAGAAGCGCTATGGCAAGTCCCCCTCTGCGCTTATTAAGGAACGCGTGGTACTCGAAGCGAAAAAGCTCCTGCACCTTACCCACAAAACCATAAGGGAGATTGCTGCTGAACTCGGTTTTGAAGACGAGTTCTATTTCAGTCGCTTTTTTAAGAAGACTGTAGGTGTCGCTCCAGCGATGTTTCGCGACAAGGTAGGCATCTCCATTGTGGCGGAAAAGTCTATGCAAAACCCCTAACTGTCCATTCTTGGGGCTATGAACGGACCCTATGTTTGTGCAGTAAACAATACGCTCAATTCATATGGATCGATTAGTAACTTTAGTAGGGGGATTACAGACCAATTTTATCGATCTCATGCGAATTGCAATCTGCGTGGTGATGGTATGGATTGGGGGGCTGAAGGCCTTCCAATATGAAGCAGATGGCATTGTACCCTTCGTGGCGAATAGCCCGTTTATGGGATTCTTTTACAAACACGCCAGTGACCCGGTTATTACCGAGGAAGGTAAGCACGTGAAAGCCTATACCCTATACAAAAATCCGGAAGGGCGAACCGTGCAGAAGCACATCGACTGGCACCGGGCAAATGGCACCTACCTATTTTCCTATGGACTCGGCGCCGTAATTATTGGCATCGGCATCCTCGTACTGATGGGGATATGGTTCCCCAAAACCGGTTTTTGGGGAGGCATGCTTACGTTTGGCATGGCCATCGTCACGCTCTCTTTTTTAATCACGACGCCAGAAACCTTTGTACCCAAATTGGATGGGGATTTTGATACGCCGCATCATGGCTTCCCTTATCTATCAGGGGCTGGCCGGCTCGTGCTCAAAGATATCATCATGCTGGCTGGGGGGCTGATTGTAGCTGCTGACAATGCATCAACATTGATGAGGAAACGCCAGTAAGTTAGTGAACGTCTGCTAACCTCAGTACTGTCTCGTTCTCGGTAATCCCCGCTCTATCGCCACGGGGGCTCTTTACTTTGACGCATCAATGTTACCTCGCCGCCCAACCTCTCGCAGCCCTCTCCTCCCCGACGCGGGCTCCAGTCGTGGGCGCTTTCTACAGCGTTTGCTACAGGTACGGCTTTCACGCCGCATAAGAAGGGCGATGCTTTAAGGCGGAGCGGCTACATTTTCTCCCTACGCCTTAAGGGGGCGGTGATCCCGACCGCTTCACTTGTCAGGACGTCACTGCGTTCCGCTCGGGGAATCGTTGCATCTCGGAATCGTTGATCGGGACCTCTGTGCCTACAAGGGTGTCGAAAAACATCTTGCTTATTTGCTGATTATATCTATCTTTGGCAAGATCAGCTTATAAATAGCCTGCTCATAGCACAAAATAATTATAGTAACTAGTACTAACACCTTTCCCCTTCACACCCATCCCTTTTTTTATCAATGAATTCTACCGTTAAATTTAACAACGCTAACACGTTGTTTTCCAAATCATTAAAGCAAAAAACTGCACGCTATTTTAAAAATCAACTTTTAAAAAAAACGGGCAATAGGAAACTCTTTCTTAAAGCGGCTATTCTTTTGGGCACATTTTTAGGATTATATATCCTCTTAGTGTTCGTGCCGATGCACTGGTCATTAAGCGTCATCCTATGCATCCTCTTTGGTATCAATTTAGCCGCAATAGGCTTTAACATTATGCATGATGCGGGACACAATTCTTTCTCTGAAAATAAGACGCTAAACTCGGTTTTGTCTTACTCGCTCAACTTGCTAGGGGGCAATATTTACTTCTGGAAGCTCAAGCACAACATTGCCCACCATACGTATACCAATATAGACGGCGAGGACCATGATATAGAAGTTAAATTCATGCGGATACACCATGACCAGGAGCTGAAGAAATATCACCGTCACCAGCGCTATTACTTCCCCTTACTCTACGGCATATCCTATCTGGCTTGGATTTTTTATCAGGACTATGAGAAGTATTTTAGAGGACGCCTGGGACGCGAGGCCGAAACGTTTCATTTTCCGGTCAAGGAAAAAGTAATCTTTTGGATCAGCAAAATCCTACACCTGTGCTTGTTCATCGTTATTCCCGTTGTTTTCGTGGGCTGGCTGCCGACCTTAGTAGGATTGTTAATTGCAGGATCTGTCTGCGGCATGGCCCTGGCAACCATCTTCCAACTGGCGCATGTGGTGGGCGGAACGGAATTCAAAACCCTTGATCAGTCGCGGGTAGAAGAGGAATGGATGATACATCAAGTACAATCTACTGCCAACTTTGCCACTAATAGCAAGATGCTAACATGGTTGTTGGGCGGGCTGAACTTTCAGGTAGAGCATCATTTGTTTCCGAAGATAAGCCACGTCCACTATCCGGCGTTGAATAAGATCGTACGGGAGACCTGCGCGGAATATCGTATCCAGTATAATGAATTCGCCACATTCTGGTGCGCGTTTAAATCGCACGTACAGGTCATCCACGCGATGTCAAGATAGAGGAAGGTAGTGGGGCAAAGGTATGCGCGTAATGAAGAAGTTTACAAAATTTGCTGATTGTAAATAAATTAGCATACCTTTGCCCGTAATATAAGGCCCTGCCTGTACTTCCCTGATCGTATGGTTCGCCATCTATCGGAATAGTTATTCCAGTTGCCATTTTTAGTTACCAACGATATACCAGCAACACGTTGCTGATTGGCAAGGAAGTTATTTTCAATCCTCCATTATATTTCTGTTAACAAAAGATATTGTGCCGCGCGAGCGGGTAATGCCTTGTATCGATTTGTTTATGCTGTGCTTGGAGATTCGAACAAGGCAGCGACACTGTTAACAGGAAAAAATGGAATTTAAAGATTTAGGGATTATAGCCCCGCTATTACGCGCTATTCATGGTTTAGGACATACCGCGCCGACGGAAATACAAAAGCAAGCCATTCCGGCCATTCTTACCGGTAAAGATATTATCGGCTGCGCCCAAACGGGTACGGGTAAAACGGGTGCCTTCGCCATTCCACTATTGCATATGCTTGCTTCGGCCAGCCCCGCGCGCAGGGTTACACGTGCACTGATATTGGTTCCCACGCGTGAACTGGCACTTCAAATTGGCCAAAATATGGACGGTTATGCGAAGGGACTGCCCGTGGCACATACGACAATCTATGGCGGCGTGTCACAAGGCAAGCAGGTAGCGCAACTCAGAAAAGGGGTGGATATCATCATCGCTACACCGGGAAGGTTGTTGGATCTTATTAATCAAGGTCACATTGACCTGAGTCAGGTGAACAAACTGGTGCTCGACGAAGCAGACAGTATGCTGGACATGGGCTTCCTTAACGATATCAAGAAAATCCTCAAGCAGTTGCCCAAACAGAGGCAATCCTTACTGTTTTCGGCGACAATGCCTGGTGCGATACGCAAATTTGCGGGAGAAATATTGCGCACTCCGCTTGAAATAAATGTGTCGCCGGTTTCGTCAACGGCCGAGAAAATCAGCCAATCCGTCCATTTCATCGAAAAAGGTCAGAAAGCAAAATACTTGACAAAAATGCTCCTGGCTGCAAGCCATACACAAACATTGGTATTCATGCGTACCAAGCACTCCGCCGACCGACTTTCAAAAGTACTCGGACAGAGCGGCGTACGATCGGCATGTATACACGGCAACAAATCACAAAATGCGAGGGAGCAAGCCCTTGTATCGTTTAAAAGCGGGAAGGTAAACGTGCTCATCGCAACCGATATCGCCGCACGGGGGATTGATATCAAGGCGCTGCCTCAAGTCATCAACTACGACCTACCCATGGACTCGGAAACGTATGTGCATCGCATCGGCCGCACCGGGCGTGCCGGGAAAGAAGGACGCGCGGTATCGTTCTGCAGCGCAGAGGAAAAACCAATGCTGCTAAAAATCCAAAAGCTAATCGGATTCCAGGTTCCGATAGCCCGATAATTCGAATATTTAATTTTAATAAACAGGTTAACAATGCAAGAAGGAACAGTAAAATTCTATAACGAAACCAAGGGTTTCGGTTTTATCACACCAGCAAACGGCGGTGACGATATTTTCGTCCACTCAACAGGCTTGATCAGCAACATCCGTCAGCACGATGACGTTACCTACGACGTGGTGAATGGGAAAAAGGGCTTAAACGCAACAAACGTACGCACCGCGGAATAGTTTGTGCTTTTGGCTACAGCCAATCCACTTATTCATGCAGCAACTTTTTAGTTGTTGCATTTTTTTTGCGCGGACATCTCCGCTTGGAATGACGGAAGGTTGAAGGCGGGATTGTTGAGAAGGGGAATCGTTGAGTTGGCGATCCCGACCGCTTCACTTCTCGCATTACGGGACAAGTGCCCGGACGTCACTGGGTTCCGTTCGTTGAATCGGGTAATTGTTGAATCGCGTATTCGCAAATCTACACTAATCGACAAAGGGAAGCAACCCCTATTTCACAGCAGCGGCAAGAGGAAGGAGGTAAAGATGTGTGGTGCTATTAAGTTCTTATCGAAAATCCTCTCCATTATTAAATACCTTTTCACTTCGTTTCTGTTTCGCTCAATCGCCGCGGAGGGCTGTTACTTTGAGGCTTATTCGTGTATTCGGTGATTTGTTGATTTGGGTA
>Ga0079224_100001764_pt1 | contig 25395 bp, 21 predicted proteins | sample Stecom2015_FD_80414 | JGI IMG/M metagenome (GOLD analysis project Ga0079224, IMG submission 80414) | Agricultural soil microbial communities from Utah to study Nitrogen management - Steer compost 2015 | ecosystem: Environmental > Terrestrial > Soil > Agricultural land | place: USA: Utah... | reverse complement strand
TTTGAACACGCAGAACGGGATCGCTGACGAAGTCCGGGCTTTGTCAAGCGTGCGAAGAATTTCGGCCATACTATCTTCAAAGCCGGTTTCCGACTTCTCGCCTTCAACGGAGTAATCGAGAATAGTGCTGACGCCGTACTGATGTAGCCTGTGAATTACCTCTTCGCTGTCGTCGATGCTCTCACCGCCGCAGAAATGGGCGAAGGCCGTCCTGCGGATTATCCTGTCGATAGGAAGATGAGCTCTTAGCGCCAGGTTCACCGCCCCGGTGGCCAGGGAGGAAATCCGGGGGTGATTGACCAGGGTGAAGATAAGATTCGCCCGCCGCAGTTCGGCGTCGGATTTGTAGGCGAAGGCGACCTCCGTGTCGTCGAAAGAGAGAGGAGAATGAGGGTTCATAATCTTTTTTTGACAGCGCAAATATAGGTATCAGGCGCCCTTCGCCGGCGGAAAATCAAGACAACTCAGTGTTATTTCATAACTTCGGCCCCTGATTGAGCATGACCGACAATATTGTTTTTACATCCGACCCGGGGGGCGAAATAGCCCGTTTTGTGCGTGAACGCAAGTACAGCAAAATATGCGTATTGGCCGACGACCAAACGGCGCTGCATTGTTACCCTCTCCTATCATCAGCCCTGCCTGCGCACCACCTGATCAAGGTAGCCAGCGGCGAAGAGCATAAAAACCTCCAGACCTGTGAGCTGGTATGGCGGGAGATGACCCAGCAGAACCTTGACCGCCATTCGGTCATGATTGTTATCGGGGGTGGCGTCCTCGGCGACATGGGCGGGTTTTGTGCGGCCACCTACAAGAGGGGGATCGATTTTATCCTTGTTCCAACCACCTTGTTGTCGCAGGTTGACGCCAGTATTGGCGGCAAGCTCGGCATCGACTTCCTTCATTTCAAGAACCATATAGGGGTCTTCCAGACTCCTGCGCTGACAGTACTGTTCAGCGGTTTCCTAAGTACCCTTCCTGAAGCAGAAAAGCGCTCGGGTTTCGCTGAAGTAATCAAACATGCACTGATTGCCGATGCCGATATGTGGGAGGAAATTCGCAAGCACCCGCTTGATGCTCAACCCTGGGGAAAGCTGATTCCCCATTCTGTCGAGATCAAGCGCAAGGTTGTGACATCCGATCGGTTTGAAACAGGTTTGCGAAAAACGCTGAATGCGGGACATACGATTGGTCACGCGGTGGAGACTCATCTCCTTGGGGCAAATCGCAAGATCCTTCATGGCGAAGCAGTTGCAGCGGGGCTGGTCTGCGAAGCCTGGCTTGCATGGAAAAAGAACATGCTCACAACGGAGGCATTTGAGTCAATTCAAGCGTATTTACTGGACGTATTCGGTAAAGTCCCGTTGACACAAGAAGATGAAGAGCCCGTTGCCCTATTGGCTTTACAGGACAAGAAAAATAAAGGAAACAGAATATTATGCGTTCTCCTCGAGGGAGTGGGGAACGCTAAATGGGATTGTGAGATTTCCCCGGAAGAGGTAAAAGAAGCAATTGCATTCTACCGCCGCGATCAGGACAAGTAGGATTCCGCTTCATCGTAGACCGGCTTCTCCGTTTTTATTGTTTTGCGGATGCTAGCCGTTTTCTCCGAAATGAACTTTCTGGTCTTCTCTTTTCGGGTACCGGTCAACAACCAGGCCGCCAGAAGTGCTCCCGACGCCAAACCTATTCCGATTGCCAATGTACTCGACTTACTCATACTACTAATTAACTTATTTTTGGACACAATTGTTACACGCAAACTCGAAAATATCTCTTTGTACTTGTAATTTCCGGGCCTTAAAAAACCAGTCGACTTGAACACTCTTTCAATCAAAAACAAAACCCATGTATCGGGAACCGCGGCGTATCTTCCTGCTTCGAAGAGTATCAGTAACCGTGTACTCATACTGAATGCTCTTTCAGGAAACAAGTCAACGCTGCACAACCTGTCCGATGCGAACGACACTCAACTGATGCTGAAGCGTATCGGCTCAGCTGAATCTATCATCGATGTCGAAGACGCCGGAACCACCATGCGTTTTCTCACCGCCTACTTCAGCGTGACAGGACAGCATAAAGTTCTCACGGGAACCGCACGAATGAAGGAGCGTCCGATTGGAATCCTTGTCGATGCCTTACAAACGTTAGGTGCAGACATCACCTACAAAGAAAAACCGGGCTATCCTCCCCTCGAGGTGAAACAATTCACCGGCCAAAAAACCGACACCATCAGTATCCGCGGAGATGTGAGCTCGCAGTTTATTTCGGCGTTGATGATGATAGCTCCCTGTCTGCCTCAGGGACTCACCTTGCGCCTCGAAGGCAAGGTGGGCAGCCGTCCCTATATTGAGATGACGGCATCGCTCATGGAATCATTTGGCGTTTCTCCTGAATTACGGGAGCGCGAGATTCGGATTCCGTCAGGGAAATATAAACCTACTACCTTTAGCGTGGAATCGGACTGGTCGGCAGCAAGCTACTGGTTCGCCTTTACTGCACTTGCAAAAGAAGCCGAGGTGCGCCTGCCCCGCCTGTTTCAGAAATCACTCCAGGGCGACAGCGCAGTCGCCGGCATCATGGAACAGCTGGGTGTTGTAACCACAATTGACGGCGACCATATCAACCTGACAAAAGGATCAACAGTTGATCACATCCAGCAGGACTTCACGCACTGCCCCGACCTCGCCCAGACCATTGCTGTGGTGTGTGCCGCCAAAGGAATCAAAGGTGTCTTCACAGGTTTGGAGAGTCTTCGGATAAAAGAGACTGATCGAATAGCCGCGTTGCAAAACGAATTGAGGAAGATCGGCGCCGATCTCCTTGAGTTCCCCGACCGGTGGGAACTTCAGCCTTCTGAAAAATTGCCGGAGCATGCGCTATTCCAAACCTACAAAGACCACCGCATGGCGATGGCGTTTGCCCCTTTGGCAACCGTCATGAATGTCAGCATTGAGAACCCTTCGGTGGTGCGGAAGTCTTATCCCCGATTCTGGGATGATCTTGGTGCAGTGGGATTTGACATAAAGCAGGACTGATTTCGTCGAGTACGTCACAACCCCCCGATAAAAAAATAACGCACAGGGAACACAGAGAAAAGACCCTCTCTATAAAAACTCTGCGCCCCTGCGCGTATTTCTTCAATGTCTTGTAAGCGGAGATCGTCAGCGCATTGGCGCGGTTTCCTCTGCTTACTTCAAATTTATAGCACGGACCATTTACGCGAATAAATTCTTCTAACAGGAATCGTTTCGCCCGCATGGTCGGTCAAAAATTCTGATGAGCGGTTGGCATACCATCCCCTTTCCGGGCGAACTGCAACGCAAAGGTTATGTGTTTATCCGCGCTATTTAAAGTAACGGAAATCGTGTCCGGCTTTCAACTGAAGGAGAAACTGATAGATAAGGTTAATCACATTATCTATATCGTCCTTGTGCGCCATCTCGACGGTTGTATGCATATACTTCAAGGGCAAGGAGATCAACCCTGATGCCACCCCTTCAGCCGAGTATGCAAAAGAATCAGTATCCGTGCCCGTAGATCTTGAAACCGCCTGGCGTTGAAAAGGAATTTTCCGCCGCTGGGCCGTTTCGATAATCATTTTCAGTACGTTGTTTTGCACAGCCGGGCCATAGCACAATACCGGTCCTGCGCCGCATTTTAGATTTCCGCTATCCTTCTTGCTATACATCGGTGACTGAGTATCATGGGTCACGTCAGTACATATCGCAAGGTCCGGCTTGATTCGCCGCGAAATCATCTCGGCGCCGCGCAGCCCAATCTCTTCCTGAACAGCGTTCACCACGTAAAGCCCGAAGGGTAGCTTCTTGCGGTTTTCACTCAGGCGCCGCGCCACCTCCGCTATCATATAGCCACCGATTCGATTATCAAGAGCACGTCCAACCAACCACTTCTTATTGAGCTCCATCAACTCATCCTCAAACGTGATTACACAACCCACATGAATCCCCATGGCGTCAACCTCCTTCTTGCTGGTTGCCCCAACATCAATAAAGATATTCTTCAAAGTAGGAGGCTCCTCCTTACCTATATCGCGCACGTGGATAGCGGGCCACCCGAACACACCTTTGACGATACCGTTGTCCGTATGAATGTTGACGCGCTTGCTTGGTGCTATCTGATGGTCGGAACCACCATTGCGTCTGACATAGATATATCCGTCATCGGTAATGTAGTTCACAAACCAGGATATCTCATCGGCATGTGCCTCGATCACTACCTTGTAACTTGCCTTCGGATTGATTACCCCTACCACGGAGCCATATACGTCAACCGTGTAGTCGTGCACATAAGGCTTGAGATACTCGAGCCATATTTTCTGTCCTTCCGCTTCGAAGCCAGTGGGGGAAGCATTGTTAAGATACGTAAAGAGAAATTCTTTGCTTTTTTTATCCATAGTGTTGATCAACTTTTCTGTTATTACAGCGGGATATTACCATGTTTTTTCTTCGGCAGTTGCGCCACTTTGTTCTCCAGCATTTCAAAGGCGTGGATAAGCTTTTCGCGGGTCTCGTCCGGATAGATCACTTCATCGACATAGCCGCGGTGCGCCGCCCGATACGGGTTGGCAAACTTCCGCGTGTATTCTGCAACCTTTTCATCAAGGGCGGCCTGCGGGTCTTCAGCTTCGGCAATCTCCCTGCGAAAAATAATCTCAGCCGCGCCTTTAGCCCCCATCACAGCAATCTCGGCGGTAGGCCATGCAAAGTTCATGTCGGCCCCAATATGTTTTGAGTTCATCACATCGTAGGCACCGCCGTATGCTTTCCGGGTGATCACCGTCACTCTCGGCACCGTAGCCTCTGAAAACGCAAACAATAGTTTAGCCCCATTAGTTATAATTCCATTCCACTCCTGGTCGGTACCTGGCAGAAATCCCGGAACGTCTTCAAGCACCAGCAGGGGAATATTGAAGCAATCACAGAAGCGTACAAACCGGGCACCTTTAACGCTGGAGTGGATATCCAGTACGCCTGCAAGTGACGCCGGCTGATTACCCACAACGCCAATGCTTCTGCCAGCAAGTCGGGCAAATCCAACTACGATATTCTCAGCAAAGTTCTTGTGAACTTCAAAGAATGTCCCGTCGTCGATGATGCCATTGATAACATCCCGCATATCATAGGGCTGGTTAGGATTGGACGGGATGATTTCATTTAGCTGAGGACGCCGCTCATCGCCAGGAGTGTAAGCCTCCATCGGCGGGGAATCTTCACAGTTCTGAGGCAAATAGCTCAACAACGTTTTGATTTGTTGAATGCATTCAACCTCGTTAGCACACGCAAAATGAGTAACTCCGCTCTTTGTACTGTGGGTAAGCGCCCCGCCGAGTTCTTCCGCTGTTACGTTTTCATGGGTTACTGTCTTGACAACGTTTGGCCCGGTCACGAACATAAAAGACGTGTTCTCCACCATGAAGGTGAAGTCAGTGATCGCAGGAGAGTACACCGCGCCACCGGCGCATGGCCCCATAATGGCCGAGATTTGCGGAATAACACCCGATGCCAGTGTATTACGGTAAAAGATATCGGCGTAACCGGCCAGCGAAACCACGCCCTCCTGAATACGAGCACCACCTGAGTCGTTCAATCCTATAACCGGCGCTCCATTCTTCATGGCCAGATCCATGATCTTGACAATCTTTTCGGCGTGAGCTTCTGAGAGAGACCCTCCGAAGACTGTAAAATCCTGGGAGAACACATAAACCAGCCGACCGTTTATTTTACCGTATCCTGTCACCACGCCGTCGCCCAGGTAGTATTCTTTGTCCAGCCCGAAGTCCTTTCCCCGGTGCATAACAAATTTGCCCATTTCCTGGAACGTGCCCTCATCAACCAACAAATGAATACGCTCCCGGGCCGTCAGCTTGCCACGTTCGTGTTGCTGAGCCATTCGCTTGGCACCTCCGCCCAGTAAAGCTTCCTCATTCTTCCGCTCCAGGGCGGCAAACTTCTCCTGAAGCTGCGGGTCGTTTACTTTTCGTTTCGTCATGGCATTGTCTGAATGGCCGTAAAATAGTTAAATCGCTGTACATTACTGACTTTCACGCAGCATTTCCACTCCGATGAAGAAGATCGCCGTTATTGACATGGGCAGCAATACGTTTCACCTTCTCGTCGCCCACATCAACGGCGACCAACGCACAATGGTTTGTCGGCGTTCGTCGGTCGTCGGCCTGGCACGCGGAGGCATTAACAACAACATCATACTTCCTGAGGCCTTCGAAAGAGCCCTCCAGACAATGAAAGACTTTAAGACGGAAATAGCTCGCCACGAAGCAGAAGTGGTCTATGCGTACGGCACCAGCGCGATGAGAAATGCAGTAAACGGGACAGACCTCGCCAGCAGAATTTACACGGAGACCGGGATACCGGTGACCATTATTTCGGGCGAAGAGGAAGCGTCTTTGATTTTCGCCGGCATCTTGGCTGCGTTACCTCTTGACACACCGGCTCTTGTCGTCGATATCGGCGCGGGTAGCGTTGAATTTATCATTGGAGATAAAACAGGGATAGTCTGGAAGAAAAGCTTTGAAGTAGGTGCTCAGCGTTTGTTCGAGGAATTTCACCGTCACGATCCGATTACCGCAGACGAAGTGAACGCCCTTAACGACCATCTGAACGGCGCCCTTGAGCCGTTGTATCAGGCCCTCGCCCGCTACCAACCCCGGGTGCTCGTTGGATCTTCCGGTTCGTTTGACACCCTCAGCGAAATCCATTGCATCCGCCAGGGAATCGCCGTAGATCGCGATGCACCCGAAACGCCACTTACACATTCCGACTTCCAGACTATTTCCGACGAGATTTTGGCAAAAAACCGCGCAGGCAGAATGGCGATTGAAGGTATGATCGAAATGCGTGTCGACATGATCGTGTGTGCCTGCTGCCTGATTCGCACCGTGCTTGGCCGACATCATTTTGAAGCCATTCGCGTCTCGTCCTGGTCGCTCAAAGAGGGAGCATTATACACGATCGCCTGGCACGGATTAACATAAGGTCTCAAATCCATCACGTTTAGGAACTTTACCGTTATTTTTGTGCGCAATGGATAAGATTATCGAAGTGGAGTCACTCCGGTCGCTTACGCGGTCGGTCTTTAACAAGATGGGTTGTTCAACGGCAGACGCCGAACTCGCAACAGAAGTTCTTTTGAAAGCGGATCTACGCGGCATCGATTCGCACGGTATTGCTCGGCTGTCGGGCTATGTACGCCTTTGGGAAAAGAAACGCATTAATGCCACACCCGACATTCGGGTCGTTCACGAAACGCCGAGTACAGCTGTCGTCGATGGAGATAGTGGGCTTGGCCTCGTAGTCGGACCCCGGGCGATGGAAATCGCGATTGAAAAAGCGCGTGTAGCGGGGACGGGATGGGTGGCCGTCAGAAACTCAAACCACTTCGGAATTGCCGGCTACCATGCGATGATGGCCTTATCTCACGACATGATAGGACTGGCGATGACAAACGCAAGCCCTTTGGTAGCTCCTACGTTTTCTACTGAGCGACTTCTGGGTACCAATCCTATCGCTGTCGCCATCCCGGCAAATGAACAACCTGCCTTCGTGGCCGATTTTGCTACGACCACCGCAGCCAACGGGAAACTTGAAATCCTACAGCGAAAAGGAGAATCAGCACCCGTGGGTTGGATTCAGGACAGTCAGGGAAAAGACACTACCGACGCGCATGCCTTGAAAACTGGTGGCGCACTCCTCCCGCTGGGCAGCGATCGCGACCACGGAAGCCACAAGGGCTACTGTCTCGGCGCTTGGGTCGACATCTTTTCTGCAGTTCTTTCGGGCGCCAATTACGGCCCCTGGGTTCCTCCGTTTGTCGCTTTCCTGGATCCACCCTCCAATCCGGTAGGCCAGGGCATCGGTCACTTCTTTGGTGCCATGCGTGTCGACGCTTTCCGTCCGGCGGACGAATTCAAATCTCACATGGACAACTGGATCAATCGGTTCCGAAATGCTACGCCGGCCGACGGACACGAGCGCATTCTGATTCCCGGTGACCCGGAACGAGTAACGGCTGCAGAGCGGCAAAAGAATGGAATTCCTGTGAATGAAAAGGTGGTAAGCGACCTTCAGGCGCTCGCCGCCCGGTTCGATATCGCCTTTCAGGTATAACGCTTCCTCAACGCAGACCCGGGCGCTAGAACCCGAAGCCACCTATGGTTATTCCCGCCCTGATTACGAGAGGACTGTCGTAAGCCGAGAACACCGTTTCATCTTTATAGGAGAAGTTGTACAACGCCATAGCGTAAAAGGCGAACCGTTTTCCGAGGGGTTGCAAGATACCGCCTCCGGCCAACACACTATCGAACGACTGGCGCGAACGTTCAACGCCAGACGAATAGATCACGGCGTGTTCAAAGTTCAGGTACTCATACTCCGCGTGCAAGAAAATCGGATTGTAGAGCATGAAACGCGCAAAGGGAGCAACTCCGTAGTCATTGAGCTTCACCGCCGGCTTCACCACCTTATAGCTGGTATATCGGTATTGAATACCAACACCCGTGACAAGCTTTCGGGTGAGGAGGTATCCCACAGAAGGAGATACGGAAACAAAATCCTGAACGCTGCCAAAACCAACCCCCATTCCTCCTCCAAAAACAACACGTTCACCCGGCGGCACCCCTTTTAGCGAATTGTTCTCTCCCTGCGCAAAGACCATCGTCGTCGCGGCAGTGAGGAACGCCAACCCAAGAAATATTTTCACAGGAATTATATCACTCTTCAACAATGACATAGATATCCTCCGTGGCCTTCTTCATCAGATACTTTTCGCGCGCAAACTTTTCAAGAGACTCATCATCGCCGAAAAGCTCGGCATGATCACTCCTTACCTCGCGTATCTTCTGTTCATAGTACTCCTTTTCATCCTCAAGCGCATTGAGCTTGGAACTGAGTTGAAACCTGGCAATCAGGTTATTCGAGTCCAGCACAAGCATCCACGCCAGGAAAGAAAGGCCAGTCACAACATAGAAGTTGCGAAAGGATTTTGGCAGATTTTTAAACATATCGCCCATTTACCGCTAAGATAACGCATTTCTAAGAAATGACACCGGTCCGTCTGATTCAACGAAAAAAGTCGGGCAGAGTTGCCTACCAGTTGGCGCGGTATCCGGGACCGCGAAGCACTATCCCCTGTCGTGCCCCCGTGTGGCGACCGTCCTCCAGGGTGACAACCCCATTGACAATCACGTACCGAAAGCCGCGCGAAAAGGCGTGGGGTTGCTGGAACGTTGCCATGTCCTCCACTTCATTTTCGTCGAAAACGACAAGGTCTGCCGCCATACCTTCACGAACAAGGCCCCGATCTCGAAGATTAAACTTCTGCGCTGGCAGGGACGTCATGCGGCGTACGGCTTCTTCGAGACTGATCACATTCTGCTCACGCACATATCGACCCAATACCCGGGCGTTGGTTCCGTATGTCCGGGGGTGTGGAACTCCTTCGCCAAACCGGGCGATACGGGCATCTGAAGCAAACATCCCGAAGGGGTACTGCATAATCCGTTTTACATCCTCCTCATTCATGCTAAAGAAGACCATTTGTGCACTACCCTGTTCAACCATCTCAAGGATGGTTTCTGCTTCTTGTGCAGGCTTGCGCTTTCTGCCTTTGAGCAGGTTTATCTCGCTGATGTTCTTACCGTTCAGGGTGGTGTCAGCGCCGTACCGGGCAACCACAGCGTAGGAGTAATCTTTCAACGACTTCCTCTTCAACGACTGAACCATTTCCTTGACAATCTTTTCTCTTATCTCTGCAGTCGCAAGTCTGTACAGGAGCGAATCCCTTCCTCCGGAGAACACCCATGACGGCAGAGTAGTATTCAACGACGTACTACTGGCGATATACGGGTATTGATCGATTGTTACGTCGATCCCTTCCTCGCGAGCAGTCACAACCTGAGCCAGGGTATGAACGGAGCGTCCCCAATTCGGTTTATAGGTCACTTTGAAGTGCGAGATCTGCACAGGGATATTCGCTGCTCTCCCTATGTTTATTGCTTCGTCTACTGCTTCCGTAACATGATCTCCCTCGCTGCGGATATGCGATGCGTAGACCCCGTTGTACCTCGCGGCTACCCTGGCGAGGGCCTCCACTTCCGATGTCTTCGAATAAGTACCCGGAACATAGATCAACCCCGTCGCAAGACCGACCGCCCCTGCCTCCATCGCTTCGGCGACAAGCGATTCCATCGCACGCAGTTCATCGTCGGTAGGGTCGCGCTGTTCCGACCCCATGACAGCACTCCTCACGCTGTTATGCCCAACAAGCGTCGCTATGTTAATCGACGTTTTCACACTGTCGATTTGGAAGAAGAAGTGTTCAATGTCGGTACGGGACCCTCCGCAGTTTCCAGTAATCACAGTTGTAACCCCATCGTGAATGAAGTTGTCGGCTGACGGAACCGTGAGACAACTACTTTCTATATGCCCGTGAACGTCGATAAAGCCTGGCGCGATGATCCGACGTTCAACATCGACCACCCTCTTTGCTGAGGCATCATCGAACTTGCCTACACCCACTATCCTACCGTTCAAAACCGCCACGTCTCCGTAAAACCATGAGTTTCCGGTCCCATCGATGATCCGGCCATTCTTCAGTACAAGATCATACCGTTGAGCATTCACACATAGAGGAAGTATAAGAAATGCGAAGGCGATTATTCTGAACATGGACAAAGGCATTTTATTTCAAAAAACAAAAATTAACATTAAGTGCAAAATAGAAAGTCTGGCCGCGGCCAGACTTTCTATAACGATTAAATTAAATCTCAACTCAGGGGGCTTTGACATCAAGCGAGGCCCGCTTGCGTTGCTCGTAATCCTTTCCTGAGGTCAGGACCACTTCAAACGTCACCTTCGTTCCAATCGTCTCGGGCGCCTCAAGCTCAACCGTATGGCTAATGAGTTGGTCCTTCGGCTCCGATGTAACGTTCCAGCTTTCAACACTGACAAAGTCATCGGCACCGATCTGCATAAAAAGCTCGACCGACTGCAGTGGATCAACCGACGGATTGACATACGTCACCGTCACCGGAAACAATTCCAGCGGTGTAACCGGGTCGTCGTCGGGAGGCAGAATGATGTTGACGATGGTACTTGTCGACGTTCCTACCTTCTCGTAGGAAGGCATAACCTCATTCTCATCGCACCCCGCAATAGCAAGCGTAAGGGCAAAGAGGGTAGTATAAATCAGTTTTGATTTCATAATCCGTTCGTTTGAATTTTATTGATCCCACCACAGACGATCGGCCGTGCTCACGTTCGGAACATTGGCACGGTTGCGCGATGCTTCAGAATCAGGATATGCAAGACGGCGCACCCACTGACCATTCAGCTCCGGGCTATGGTTCGCAGGCAGCGTCATATCCTGATACGCATATTCATAACGGCGCGCGTCCGTCCAGGACTCCGGATGGAGGAACATAGCGACATACTTTTCCTTCATAATCAGATCTCGGGTGATGTTCGCCTCACCTACGCTGACCACCGGATCGTTGATGTAATCCTGCGCTTCCGCTTCATCAACTCCCAGCATAGCCATATGGGCGGCGATACCATCCAAATAGGCCTGATAAGCCCGATCGGGATGTCCCGCATCGAGGGCAGCCTCTGCCTCGATAAACTTCGTCTCCGCATAAGTAATGATAAGTACCGGCGCGTCGTTCGCTGCATAATAGGTATCCAATTCAAGCGTCGACCGCTCTCCTGTAACCGCGACCCCAGAGCCACGACCCGCACCATTAGGCACACCGATAAAGTCGCCCGATTCAGTGTCTCCAAACATGAAGGGCATACGAGGATCCACAACACCGAAGGTGGTTCCGTTCATTGCATTAGCGAGTTGCTCGGAAATCCATCCATCTAGAATCAAATTGTCTTGACTACGGGCCACACCCGACCACGGGTTGTACACCATCGGTCCGTCATTGAAGTAAGAGACATCAGCATTCTCGGCGTTGCTACTGATGGCATTATCGATAGCAGTCAGAACAGCTTCCGGGTCGTACTGGTTCGTCTCACTCAAATGAAGGAGGTATCTCGCCTTGAGCGAATAGGCCGTCTTAATCCAGGCATTGATATCTCCGCCGTGAATAAAGTCATCCGTACCAAGTTGCTGCGCTTCAACGCTTGTGCTTAGAAGGTCGATGCCGTCGTCGAGCAGTGTAAGCACTTCGTTAAACAGCAATTGCGCATCATCATACTCTGGTTGAAGATGCTCCGCGAAAAAGGCTTGCGTATAAGGCGCATCGCCCCAGAGGTCAATAACCAGCCCGAGGTTGATGGCTTTCAACACCTTGGCCGCGCCCTCGTAGTGGGCAAGTCCCTGCTCTGCGGCAAGCAGTTCAAGGTCGGTAATATCAGCGAGCATGCGGTAAAAAGCCTGCCACGTTCCATCGTACGGTTGAGGAATGTGCGTATCGGCCGTACCTCCGGCATTCGGACCAGCGAGGTATTGCACATAGTAAGAGACAATATTGCCTGCGTACTGATGATTGTCACCCGTTCGGAAAGAAGTCTGGCTCATCAAGAGGTTTGCCGACACTTCCGTAGGCTGGTTGGGGTTCGTATTGATGTCGAGGTAATCATCACAAGACACCATCACCATCGCGGTGAGAAACGCCCAACATATTTTATTGCTGAAATATTTCATGATGCTAGACTTATAAAGTAAGGTTCAACGTAAACTGCGTACTCATCACACTGGGATAGCCAAGTCCGGAGAATGCAGTCGCATTACCACTGGCACCAGCGCTGAACGACTCGGGGTCGTAGTTGATCCATGGCGTCCATAGAATTACGTTGTTAACTGTAGCGCTGACGCTGACAGCCTGAAACGGCGTTCTCTCAAGAAGAGGTCGAGGAAGCTGATATCCGATGCTGGCGTTTCTCAGCTTGATGAACGAGGCATCCTTTACAAAATTCTCAGACACGTTGCGGTGATAATTCCGGTAGAAACCGGCACCGTAATCCACGCCACCCGGACCTATACCCTGACCCAACCAGACCTCCGTTGTATTTTCGGAACCATCAGCGGTGAGTCCGTCAAAAATCACCACATCGTTCCGATTTTCAGAGTAGGCCAACTTACCAAAAGCCGAAAGGAAGTTATGGTACTGATCATACTGATCAAGCCCCCACCGTGCATCAATCAGGAAAGAGAGGGTCACACCCCGGTAGGAAAACGTATTCCGGATACCTCCCAGCCACTTGGGCATAGCATTTCCGATAATCAATTGAGAGGTATTTACCACCGGGAATCCATTGGCCCCTATGAGCAAGGGCCTGGAAAAATCAACTGCGTTAAGATCGGTCGGCGGTGTCTCGTAGTAACGCTCGTAACTCCGTCCGTAAAGATTTCCATACGGATCGCCTTCGCGGAGTTGCATGGTTACGGAGCTACCCACATAGCCGAACTGATCCCCGATAGGAAATTCTTCAAGTCCTTCAGCCAGATCAACTACGCGGTTTCGGTTTCTCGTGAAATTAAATGATACATCCCAGCGAAAACCGGAAGTCACAACCGGAGCCCCTGTAAGGAGAATTTCAAAACCGCGATTCTCAAGCTCGCCCACGTTAGTCGTTATTTCAGGATATCCCGTAGCCTCGGAAACGGGCACGCTGAAAATCTGGTCGCGACTATTCGACTTATACCAGGTGAACTCCAGGCCCAGTCGGTTTTCGAAAAACATCAGGTCCGTTCCAAACTCAATCGTAGCTGACCGCTCAGGCTTGAGAAAAGGGCTACCCAATCGGTTGTCGCGGCTATAGCCAAGGACACCGTTAACGGGGAATCCACTTCCCAGAGCATATACCGTCGAAGTTCGGTACGGATCAGTGTCCTTTCCGACTTCACCATACGCCGCACGAAGCTTACCATAGCTCAGCGTAGCAGGAAGATTAAGCACATCGTTAAACACGAAGCTCAGGCTAACGGAAGGATAGAAGAACGATCGATTCTCCACGGGCAGCGTAGACGTCCAGTCGTTACGAGCCGTTACGTTGAGATAAAGAAAATCATCATAATTCAAGGAGAAATCGCCATAGGCACCAATTAACCTACGTTGACGCAAACTTTGGACCGTTGTGATTTGCTTGGTGTTACTTAGATGAAAGAACTGCGGAATCTCAAACTCAGCACCTCTTACCATCGAAGAATTTCGGTCTTCCTGAAACAGTTCATGACCAACTCTTAAAGTCAATCCGAGGCGCTCCGTGATGTCTGTACTCACCTGGGCAAAAAAGTTTGAGTTTATATATCGGCTATTAATGCGGGTATGCTCAATATATCCGAGCGAGTTCAAAGGAAACTCATCGAACTGATCTTTCGGACCGGGAGCGATCTCTTCCCGGAAGTCGGAATAGTTATCCGTACCCAGACGGTAATTGAGACTTAGCCACGACAAAGGCCGGTACGATGCAAAGATATTTCCGATGATGCGATCGACATCATCCTCATACCGCTCGTACTTCGCAGTATACAACGGGTTGTTGGAAAGACCCACGTACCGCTGATAGCCGTTCTCATCTTCATAGTCACGCATATTTTCGGAAGTGGGATAGTACATCACCTGCTCCATGAACATGTCGTGGGGAACGCGGTTTCCGCCGGAGCGAGCGTAGCTGACTGAACCTGAGACGTCAAGTTTCTCATTAAACTTAACAGATCCGGAAACCTTCGCTGACGTGCGAGCCCACTCACTGAAAGGGATAACTCCCTTGTGATCGGTATGCGCCATCGATGCGTAGAAAGTCGCCATGTCATTTCCACCCGAGATGCTGATATGATTGTCATACACACGCCCCGTTTGCATTGCCTCCCTCGGGTTATCAAAGTATCGATAACCGGGATCTATCTTGGTTGCCACATCAAACGGTGCTCCCCATGAAGGAAACACATCTGATTTGTTATACTCACCCTCGAAACCCTGTCCATACTTTTTCTGGTAGTCGGGAAACTTGTTTATCTGCTCAAATCCAAGGGTACTGCTGGCGTTTATCTGAACCTGTCCTGCCTTGCCCTTCTTCGTCGTAATGATGATCGCGCCATTGGCTGCACGAACACCATAAAGACCTGTCGCGGCGGCTCCCTTCAGTACGGTCACTGACTCAATATCATTTGGATTGATATCGGCCGCGCGGTTACTTAATCCACGAGGCGTGTTCTGGGTCGCCCCCGGAGCCGTTTCGAATGTACTGTTATCGATAGGGATACCATCTACAACAAATAGCGGTTGGTTGTCCGCATCAGGATTCAGGGAAGTAATCCCACGAATAAGAATTCTTGAACTCATGCCGGGAGCTCCACCGGAATTTGTGATCTGGACTCCAGCGACCTGACCTTGAAGCGCAGATACGATGTTGGGTTGTTTCATCTGTGTGATCTCCGCCCCGCCAAGCTCCTGAACGGAAAAGCCAAGCGACTGCTTCTCCTGCTCAATACCAAATGAAGTTACTACCACCTCCGAAAGCTGGGTAACATCCGGCTGCATTTCAACATCAACCCGGTTCCTTCCGCTGACCGGCACCTCCGTAGCCCGGTAGCCAATAAAAGAAAATACAAGAATGGCATCGGCAGCCGGCACCGTGATACGATAGTTTCCATCGCTATCGGTGACCGTTCCGCTTTGCGTACCCCGTATCATGACGCTCACACCTGGCAAGGGGAGGTTGTCGCCTACGGAGGTAACCCTTCCTGACACGGCGATACCTTGAAAGATATTCGTATCGGGTACTGAGTTACCGACAAGGGACGCCTTGACGTCGCCACGCTTCACAATAAGGATGTTGTTCTTCATCTGCCGGAACGTTAGCGGCGTGTTGCGCAAAATCAGCAGAAGCGTCTCGTCAACAGTGCGTTCAGCGCGCTCGAGAGAGATGTTACCAAATCGCCGAATCTCGTTACTTCGATAAACAAATCGAAACGGCGTTAACTTCTCAATCTTACGCAATGCACTCTCGAGCGATTCGCCCCGAAGCTCCAGCGTGAGCTTTACTTCTTCAGCCGATTGTCCACGCGAATCAGAAGCAAAAAGTAGTTGCATGCTCATCACCAACATGGTTAACAGCACCAGGCAGCAGCGCTGCAACTTTCGGATCCGGATCATATCCGGAGACCCGCACGAAATCGAGGCGACACACGCCTCATTTGGGAGTAAAGGTCGATTCATATTAGTTCAGCTTAAGTTACATATTCGTTGTTATTGGCTGCTCAGAACAACTTCCGCCACGGATGACGAAGTTTCCGGGTTTCGTCTCTTCCACCTGCGCGCCGTTGAATTCTCCTATGATGTCGAGAATCTGGCCAATACTTTCTCCGCGAACGAACGTAGCCGTAAGACGGCATCTCCGGGTTACTGTGTCCTCAAAGTGAATTCTTACATCAAAACGTTTTTCAAGCTGTTCGGCAACATCCGTCATTGTCAGGTCATCAAAGAAGATATCCTTCTCGATCCACCGGATTAGTTCCCTGGAATCCACTTCCTGCTCTTCAGCCGTTTGCTGCTCGGCTCGCAAAGTGATCTGCCGATCGCGCGTCACAACTCCCAACACTTTCCGATCGTCACTCACTTCAACTTTGCCCCGCGTCACCGTAACAACAATATCATCCTGACCCGCGTAGGCCCGAATATTGAAAGCGGTACCCAGAACGGTTGTTCGAATTTTCCCTGTATGAACTATGAAGCGCCGTGTTGGATCATGAGCAATATCGAAGTAAGCTTCTCCCACTAAGGAAACAGCCCGAACATCTCCTTCAAACGTATCCGGGAACGTAAGTTTGCTTCCGGCTTTGAGCAGGACAGTGCTGCCATCCGAAAGCTTGAGATATCGATTAGGGACTTGAACTTCCGCAACAAAATTCTCGGCGGGTTCTTGAACGGGCATCAGATGCCAACCTCCGACAAGAAAAAAGATAGCGATCGCCGCGGCCATACTGTACACCTTCCATCGTATTGTCCGCGTCGACTTTCCGGAAATCGACCGGGAATCATCCTCGGCAATGGCGTCAATGAGCCTGGTCTTTGTATCGTCGGATAGGGAGACGGGCTTGGTATTTTGCCAGAGCTCGTGAAGCAGAGCATCAAGCGTCTCCTTACCGAGAGGAGTGTCCACCAAGCGAAGAAATTCAGACTGCTCTTCTTCGGAACAGCGATTCTCCAAATAGCGGTAAAAGAGATAGGTCAGTCTGTCGCGAGTCATAGACGCGGTTTCTTCTATGACAATCGGCAGAATAAAAAGGAGTAGGTTAAATCGAAAAATTCAGAAAAAAATGCGGTCGATCGCAAAAAATAGACAAGTTGTCGCCAGGTGCCTCAACTGAGACTTGATGACACGCAGGGCCTGCTGCATGTGGGTCTTAACTGTTAGCTTTGATATCTGCAACTTCTCCGCTACCTCCGCATACTTCAACCCCTCCCGATGACATAGATTATAGATCAGGCGTTGCTGCGGCGAAAGTTTCTCGATAGCGCCGTGAAGGAATTGTTCATAATCACTATAGATAACCGATTCTTCAGTACCTGAGCTGTGCTCAGCCATCTGGTCAGCATACATAGACCTGGCCTTTCGCTCAATAGCTATCCGTTTTAAATGATTGTAGGCGGCGTTGCGCGTAATAGTGAACAAGTACGCATCAAAATTTGCAATCGTTGCCAGCTTGCTGCGATGTAGCCAAATCTTAAGGAATACTTCCTGTACCAACTCTTCGGCATCCGCTGGAGTAACGGCGAGTTTCATGGCGAAGCCGTAAACTTTCGGCGAGAAATAATCAAATATCTCGCGGAAGGTTGTCTGTTCGCCGTTTGCCAGGCGGACGACAGCTGATGAAAGACGGGCAGTCGTTTTTGGCATTACCTGCGAGTAACTCTCTAAACATAGCAAAAATTTAGCGAGCGATCAAGTAACAACAGCCGCTAAACAGATCAACCGTATCGCTATTTTTCGCTCGCTTCGGTTTCCCCTGCCAGATAATAGTTCATGGCCACCCTTATCTCCCCGTAGCTAAACGCCTCGCCAACGACTTCCCGAACGGCTTGTACCCGGTCTGTCTCCAGCTCGCGTATGACGGCCAGAATCTCGTTTAGCTTACGCTGTTCCAGACACTCGCTGATGTCGGCTTCCTTTTCCTTCACTAACTCAGCCAGGTGCCCTTCAATAGTACTCAGCGCAAGTCCCCGTTTCGACGCAATCTCGGCAGGCTTCAGGCCTTCTCGCAGCAGTGCAAGCGTTTCACGACGACTGCTGCCCTTCACGGAGCGTGCACTTTCTTTAGCAGGCATTGCGGGCACTACCACACGCTTCTTGAAGACCAAATCGCCATACTGCACCCGTTGCATATCATCCATCTTTCGGGCAATCGAGTTTCTCAACTGTTTGACATAGCGCACATACGACTTAACCTGCTTTGCTCCTTTCAGGGAAGTTATATGCTGATCCAGCACTGATAATATATTAGCGTGAATGGCATCGACAAAATAGTCAATAGCCTTTTGCACGCGCTCTGCAATGGCATCCCGGTTATCGGTTGCGAGCAACGGCTTCAACTGCGTCCGGAATCTCTGAGATACCTCTTGCAGCTCCGTTGCCTTCCTGAGGATACGCCTCGCGTTATCGATAGCACCAACCGGGTCGGGTATCTTCTTACCTGCGAGAAATGCGATGTAAACCGATAGGGAGTCTACCATCGTCTGCAGATCAAACGCACCCATAAATCGCTCGTGACGGTAAGCCCTCCTCTCGGCATCTAACAAAGTCTCGAGCGAGTCATCTGCCGCGGTTTGTTCGGCAAACGCAAGCACCCGCGGATCCGTAGAAATACTGGAAGGAGTTATAGGTGATCGCAGCACAAGGCCATTCAATGAAGTACAGCGACTAAGAGCCACATACACCTGACCTGGAGCAAAAGAACCACCCGCGTCGATGACAGCGTGTTCAAACGTAAGTCCCTGACTCTTGTGAATAGTGATCGCCCACGCCAGACGAAGAGGAAACTGCGTGAAAGCACCAACATGAACTTCCTGAATTTCTTCTTCATCCTTGTCGTAATCATAACGCACATTGTTCCAGGTCTCTCTTTCGACTTCAAGCTCATCACCCGATCCATCCAGTATTACTCTAATCGTATCCTCTCCGATCGCCGCTACCGTCGCCAATTTCCCATTGAAATAGCGTCGATCCTCACTCTTATCATTACGAATAAACATCACCTGCGCGCCCTCTTTCAGTTTAAGCAGAGGTTCGGTCGGTAGATTCTTCTCCGGAAAATCACCTTCGATCGTGCCGGGAAGCGAAACCTCCTCCCCGGGAAGCTCGGCCAATGCCGCGCTGTTGATGCGGTCGGCCCGATAGTTATGTGTCGTTAATGTGATGTACTTCTTGTCAGCCTGAGGCTCATAGTGCATTCGCTCGTTCAGCAGCTCAAGGTCATCCTCGGTGACCGCGTTGTTCCTAACCCTGTTGAGTACATCGATAAAAAGCTGATCGTTCTGCCGGTATATCTTCTTAAGTTCAATGCAAACCGGGGGCATCTGTTGCACCACGCGTGCGTGAAAAAAGAAGGGACTTTCATAATAGTTCTGCAGCACCGACCAATCGTCATCGGAAGCTACGGGTGGAAGCTGGAAAAGGTCACCGATGTAGAGAACCTGAACGCCGCCAAAGGGTGTATGAGGTCGTCGCCTGAAGTAACGCAAAATAGCGTCGGTCGCATCAAGCATATCAGCCCTCACCATGCTGACCTCGTCGATGATCACGAGTTCAAGATCACGAAACAGCTCCCGCTTATTCTCGTTAACACGAATGTTTTTGAAGAGTGTGTATTGGTCGGTGGTATCGTCGCCCGATAATTTATGAGACACCGGGATAAACGGACCAAAGGGCAATTGGAAGAATGAGTGCATCGTAACTCCTCCGGCGTTGATCGCGGCAACGCCCGTTGGAGCAACCACAACACACCGCTTTTGTGTGTGTTCACGGATGTACTTCAAAAATGTCGTCTTTCCGGTTCCGGCCTTGCCGGTTAGAAAGACATGGCGCGCAGTATTGTTGACGAAGTCTGCGGCAACACGAAAGAGAGGGTTCTCGTCCATACATTGAATTTACGACATGCCTCTCTAAGATAAAACCCTCAAAGGAGCGGATAAGAAAACAAAAAAAGACAGGAGAGCATCCTGTCTTTTCTGACTTGTTGCAAATTACCTGTTATATCAGGCGTGCAGGGAAGTATGCTACTTCGCCGAGTTCTTCCTCGATACGGATCAACTGGTTATACTTCGCCATCCGGTCAGAACGCGAAGCAGACCCGGTTTTGATCTGCCCGGTATTAAGGGCAACCGCGAGGTCGGCAATTGTGCTATCTTCCGTCTCGCCTGAGCGGTGAGACATTACACTCTTATAGCCATTGCGCTTGGCAAGTTCTACAGCATTGATTGTCTCTGTAAGCGATCCGATTTGATTAACCTTAATAAGGATGGAGTTTGCAACCCCTTTATCAATTCCGTCCTGCAAACGCGTCACGTTCGTTACAAACAAATCATCGCCAACAAGCTGAACCTGGCTTCCGATCTTTTCGGTCAGTCCTTTCCATCCATCCCAGTCATCTTCAGCCATGCCATCTTCAATAGAGATGATCGGGTATTTCTTCACCCAGCCTGCCCAGTAGTCGACCATTTCGGCTGAGCTAAGCTTCTTACCATCTGACTTCTTAAACGTGTACGTTCCTGAAGAAGCATCATAGAACTCCGAGCTTGCAGCATCCATAGCGATGAATACCTCTTCACCGGGTTTGAACCCAGCTTTCTCGATCGCCTGCAGGACGACTTCTATAGCTTCCTCGTTCGAGGCAATATTCGGAGCAAAGCCTCCTTCATCGCCAACGTTGGTTGAAAGCCCTTTGTCATGAAGTACCTTTTTCAGGTGATGGAATATCTCCGTTCCCATTCGTAGAGACTCCGAGAACGACGCTGCCTTGACAGGCATCACCATAAACTCCTGAAAGTCTATTTTGTTATCCGCATGACTTCCGCCGTTAAGGATATTCATCATAGGAACAGGGAGCGTATTGGCATTCACACCACCGATATAACGGTAGAGGGAAAGACCAGCCTCCATAGCGGCAGCTTTCGCTACGGCGAGTGAAGTTCCCAGAATAGCATTGGCACCAATGTTTCCTTTATTGGGAGTTCCGTCTATTTCGAGCATAATCTTGTCGATCAGATTTTGCTCGAACACGGAGAAGCCAATCACCTCGGAAGCGATCTTGAGATTAACGTTCTCAACAGCCTGCTGAACGCCTTTACCCAGGAACTTACCCTTATCACCATCGCGAAGTTCTACGGCCTCATGCGTTCCTGTAGAGGCTCCAGAGGGAACTGCCGCGCGGCCAAATGCGCCGGTTTCAGTATAGACATCTACTTCTACAGTTGGATTGCCACGGCTATCCAGAATTTGGCGGGCATGAATACGCTCAATCAGACTCATTACGTTGTTATTTTGTTTTGTTAATCGGTACAGTTTCTTAGTTCTTGCTTTTCTCCATCATGGAGACAAAATTGTCGAAAAGGTAGTTGGAGTCGTGAGGACCGGGAGAAGCTTCCGGGTGATACTGCACGGAAAACGCCTTCCTGTCTTTCAGACGAATTCCCATAATCGTATTGTCGTTCAGGTGCACATGCGTCACCTCAACTCTGGTGTTCTTCTCGATATCCTTTTCACTGACCACAAAGCCGTGATTCTGTGAAGTCATTTCGCCCTTTCCGGAGATTATGTTCTTCACTGGATGATTTAGCCCGCGGTGACCGTGATGCATTTTGTAGGTCGATAGTCCGCACGACAAAGCGAGCAGCTGATGTCCGAGGCAAATTCCGAAAACCGGCTTATCCGAATCAACAGCATCTTTGACGGTCGCTACTGCGTAGTCCATCGCTGCCGGATCGCCAGGTCCATTCGAAATAAAATACCCGTCGGGATTCCACGCCGCAATTTCATGGAACGGGGTTTTGGCGGGGAAGACCTTAACGTAGCATCCGCGAGCAGAAAGGTTGCGGAGAATATTGTTCTTAATCCCGAGATCGAGGGCAGCCACGCGGAACCGTGCTTCCGGATCGCCGAAATAGTAAGGTTCAGGAGTTGTCACACGTGACGCCAGTTCGAGGCCGTTCATAGACGGCACTTTCTTGATTTCCTCCTTCATCTGGTCGGGCGTAAGCTCCGAAGAGATGAGGGCATTCATCGCTCCTTTGCTGCGGATATACCGGACCAGCATACGGGTATCGACGTCAGCGATACCTACCACGCCATTCCTTTCCAGGTATTGTTGCAAGCTTTCCTGCGCCTCCTTTCGACTGTACTGCTCGGCGAAGTCATTCACAACCACACCCGCAATCTTGGTATTCCCCGACTCCTGTTCCTGGTCCATGGCACCGTAGTTGCCGATATGAGCGGCCGTGTGCACGATTATTTGGCCATAGTAGGAAGGGTCGGTATAGATCTCCTGGTAGCCGGTCATTCCGGTGTTAAAGCAGATTTCGCCTCCGGTTGTGCCGATCTTTCCGATCGCCATTCCCTCAACCAGCAGTCCGTCTTCCAGCAGCAGATAAGCTTTTTGCATTTCTTGAATCAACAGGTGGTTTTAATCAATATGGTTCAAAGTTACCGTTGAAAAATGTTCCGGCAACGTTTGGGCAAAAAAAAGGGACTGAATCAAGATCCAATCCCCTTTCATATCATCAACGAGCAACACTATTCATTGTCGTTATCCTTCTTCTTGCTAGCCTTCTTTTTCGCTGGCTTTTCAGCGGCTTCCGGTTCTGCACTACCCTCTGCAGGAGCACTTGCTGCAGGAGCTTCCGCTGCCTCAACGGCATCTTCGCTCTTCTTGGTGCGGCGACCGCGACGCGTCTTGGCTTTCTTAGCAGCACCTTCCTTCGTGTAGAGGGTATTGAAGTCAACCAGCTCGATGTAGCACATCTCCGCATTATCACCAAGGCGAGTATCGCTCAGCTTGATGATACGGGTGTACCCACCAGGACGTTCCCCGATTTTCGAGGCGACCTCGCCGAACAATTCCTTCACGGACTCTTTATTCTGCAGGTATGAGAAAGCCGTGCGGCGCGAGTGTGTGGTATCTTCTTTTGACTTGGTCAGCAAAGGCTCGACGTATTTGCGCAGCGCTTTCGCCTTAGCAACAGTCGTCGAGATTCGCTTATTCAAAATAAGCGAAGACGCCAGGTTGGAAAGGAGCGCTTGGCGGTGTGCAGCCGTTCTTCCCAGATGATTTATCTTCTTGCCGTGTCTCATGAGTTGTTAGTCTTCGTCGAGTTTATACTTTGACAGGTCCATGCCAAAAGTAAGGTTCTTTTCGGCGACCAGTTGTTCCAGTTCTGCCAGAGACTTCTTACCGAAGTTCCTGAATTTCATCATATCGGAGATCTCCAATTGAACGAGGTCTCCCAGGGTCTTGACATCCGCAGCCTTCAGACAGTTGTAAGCGCGTACAGAAAGGTCGAGGTCGTGCAGGGGAGTCTTGAGAAGCTTGCGCATATGCAGCATCTCCTCATCGACTTGCTCGATTTCAGCGTCTTTTCCGGTTTCGAGTTCGATCGACTTATCCGAGAACAGTCTGAAATGCTGGATCAGGATATGAGCAGCTCCCTCGAGAGCTTTCTCCGGGTGGATTGATCCATCCGTTTCAATATCGACTACGAGTTTCTCATAGTCGGTCTTTTGCTCAACGCGGGTGTTCTCTACGCTGTACTTGACGTTCTTCACAGGCGTAAAAATCGCGTCGATAGGAATGAACCCGAAGACCTGTTCGGCGGGCTTGTTCTCCTCAGCCGGGAGATAGCCACGTCCCTTCTCCAGTGTGAGTTCAATCTCAAACTGTGCGGACTCATCGAGGTTGCAGATGACGTGCTCAGGATTCAGAATCTCGAAAGCTGAAGTAAAGCGGGCGATGTCGCCGGCTTTGAATTGCTTCTGCTTTTTGATCGTTACCGTAATTCTTGACTCAAAAGAATCGGAGACCTTCTTGAATCTGACTTGTTTTAAGTTCAGTATGATTTCGGCTACGTCTTCCACCACGCCCTCGATCGTCGAAAACTCGTGGAGGACTCCGGGAATCTTAATGCCGGTGATCGCATACCCCTCAAGGGAAGACAACAGGATACGACGAAGGGCATTCCCGATCGTCACCCCATAGCCTTTTTCAAGGGGTTTGAACGTGAAGAGGCCGCGGAAGTCGTCCGACTTCTCCATGACCACCTTCTCCGGCATTTGAAATGCTAATATTGACATAGCGTAGTTGATTATCAGTGTTAATTACTTCGAATACAATTCAACAATGAGCTGCTCATTGATGTTTTCAGGGATATCCGCACGGAGGGGAACATTCACCATCTTACCCGCCATTTCGTTCATATCCCATTCCAACCAATTGTATTTCCGGGCACCCTGCAGTGAGAGGCTGTTCGTAATTACCTCAAGGTTCTTGGAACGCTCGCGAACGGCAACCAACTGACCAGGTTTAAGCTGGTAAGAGGGGATGTTCACGATCTCTCCATCTACAGAAATGTGTTTGTGCAGCACCAGCTGACGGGCGGCACGGCGCGTCGGCGCAATGCCGAGGCGGTATACAACGTTATCGAGCCGCGACTCCAGCAATTGCAGCAGTTTCTCGCCGGTCACACCACCGCGACGGGTAGCTTCGGCAAAGGCTTTCGCGAACTGTCTTTCGAGCAGTCCGTAGATGTACTTAGCCTTCTGCTTTTCAATCAACTGGATAGCATATTCCGACTGCTTGCGTCGCTTACCACGTCCGTGCTGGCCGGGACCGTAGTTTTTCTTTTGCAACGCTTTATTCTCACCCAGAATAGGCTCGTTGAATCTTCTTGAAATTCTGACCTTGGGGCCTGTATATCTTGCCATGGTGTAACCTGAATATGTCTATTTTAAACTCTTCTTCTTTTCGGAGGACGGCAACCGTTGTGCGGAAGCGGTGTGACGTCGCGGATAGCTGTCACCTCAATTCCGGCACCCTGAATAGTACGGATAGCCGACTCGCGACCGGCCCCCGGGCCTTTAACAAACACCTCAACCTTTCTCAGACCGAGATCATAAGCCTTCGAAGCACAGTCCTGCGCCGCCGTCTGAGCCGCATAGGGTGTGTTCTTCTTTGACCCTTTGAAGCCCATCTTACCAGCAGAAGCCCAGGAAGTCACCTGGCCTGCACTGTTGGTCATCGCGATGATGATATTGTTAAAGGTAGCCTTGATGTGAGCTTGCCCAACAGCCTCAACGTTGACGACCCTCTTCTTAGCTTTGTCTTTTCTCTTATCAGCAGTTGCCATTAATGGAGAATATTGAT
>Ga0079224_100001763_pt1 | contig 25413 bp, 15 predicted proteins | sample Stecom2015_FD_80414 | JGI IMG/M metagenome (GOLD analysis project Ga0079224, IMG submission 80414) | Agricultural soil microbial communities from Utah to study Nitrogen management - Steer compost 2015 | ecosystem: Environmental > Terrestrial > Soil > Agricultural land | place: USA: Utah... | reverse complement strand
TAGCCATTCATAAACCTTAGCACCGTGACTCAATCGCTTGACACCCCAAGTGTGCAATGTTTGCACATCTGGTAGTTTGTCCGTTAGGAAAATATTTAACGGTAAGGATGTTGCAGACGTAATTTTTTGAATATCACTTTGCTCTTCTACAAGGGGAATAAATATCCCATCTGCCCCTACTGCTGTGTACGCTTTAGCCCGTTCAATAGATTCTTCTAACGCCTGTGGGTGTTTGGTAGTGTACGTATCTGCTCGCGCATTAATGAAAATGTCAGGAGTGTTTGCTTTTATAGCCTGAATCTTTTGTACTAATAACTGTGTGTCCTGCAATTTCCGTTCGCCTTGGATAACCTTTCCGTCTTCGAGATTGATCCCGACTACACCAAGGTCAACCAATTGTTTGACATGTTGTGCCACTTTTTCGGGGTTATCGGAGTAACCAGCTTCGAAGTCAACCGATACAGGAATATCAACCGCTTTCACAATACGCTCAACCATAAACAGGATTTCATCCACCGAGATTTCTTCGCCGTCTTCGTAACCCAGTAGATTGGCAATTGCATGGCTAGAGCTTCCTAAAGCTTTAAAACCAGCCTCTTCGGCTAATTTTGCGCTTTGGGCATCCCAGACATTCCCTAATATCAATAATTGTTCTTTTTCGTGAAGTTCTTTAAATGTAGTATAAGACATAATACAATTGTTTTTTATTAAAGAACAGCTGAGGAGTGGTTTTGTTTGTGAGAAGGGGAGGAAGACCTATAAGGTTTTTAAAACCTTATAGGTCTTTGATTAAATTATCCCAAATTAGCCAAGCTTTCTTCCAAAATCTTGATTTTGGCTTCTGCGTCAGCTTTTTTGTTCTGTTCGTTCTGTACGATTTCCGGTTTAGCGTTTTGTACAAAGCGCTCGTTCGATAATTTTTTGTCTACCGATACCAAGAACCCTTGCAGATAAGCGATTTCTTTACTGATACGTTCGCGTTCAGCTTCTACGTCAATATTGTCGGTGTCCAGCTTAACATAGCACTCGGTTTTACCGGCTAAGAAACTGATTGCTCCTGTGATTTTTTCCTGAACGAAGGTCAATTCAGAGATATTGGCCAACTTGACGATACTTTCCTCGTATTTGGAGAAGTTAACGTCTGTATTGTTGATTGCCAAAGGCAGCTCTACTTTTGGCGACATTCCTTTGGAGTTACGGATATTACGTACTTCGGAAATAATCTGCTGTACCGTTGCAAATTCTTTGATGATTTGCTCATCAAAAGCTTTTACTTCAGGATATTGTGCTACGATAACACAATCCTTGGCTTGCCGTGTGCCGAATAACTCATCGTGCCATAATTCTTCAGTCAAGAATGGCATAAATGGATGTGCTAATGCTAATATTTTCTGGAACAAGGTTTTGACCGTTTCTAAAGTTTCGGCTTCGATAGGGCTTTGGTAAGCGGGTTTAACCAATTCTAAGTACCAAGCGCAGAAATCATCCCATACCAATTTATAGGTTGCCATCAGAGCATCGGATAAGCGGTAGTTGGCAAAATGCTCATCGATTTCGGCAACGGCTTGATTAAAGCGGTTCTCAAACCACTGTGCCGCTGTTTTTTGTGCTTCGGTAGCTGGGGTATCAATTGTTTCCCAGCCTTTTACCAAGCGGAATGCGTTCCATATTTTATTGGCAAAGTTACGGCCTTGTTCACAGTAAGACACATCGAACATCAGGTCATTTCCAGCAGGCGATGAGAGTAACATCCCTACACGAACACCATCAGTACCATATTGCTCCATCAATTCAATAGGATCAGGTGAATTCCCTAATGACTTAGACATCTTGCGACCTAATTTATCACGCACAATACCTGTAAGATATACATTACGGAATGGAGGCTTCTCAGTATAATCATGCCCCATGATAATCATGCGCGCTACCCAGAAAAACAGGATCTCCGGTGCTGTCACCAGATCGTTGGTTGGGTAGTAGTATTTGAAATCTTCATTATCTGGATTGCGTACGCCATCAAATACAGACATTGGCCATAACCCGGAAGAAAACCACGTATCTAGAACGTCATCCTCTTGACGGATGCCTTCGGTAGATTTGCCCTGTGCTTCAAACTCCTGTATAGCTTCTGCTTCGGTTTTGGCTACTACCCATTCGTTGTTGCTGTTGTACCAAGCAGGGATACGTTGTCCCCACCACAGCTGGCGGGAAATACACCAATCTTTCACATTTTCCATCCAGTGCTTGTACGAAGCAAAGAATTTCTCCGGGATCAGTTTGATGGTGCCGTTTTCTACATATTCCAAAGCCGGTTTTGCCAGTTGGTCCATTTTGCAGAACCATTGCATAGAGAGCTTAGGCTCGATGGCAGCATCTGTACGTTCAGAGAAGCCAACCTGTGATTTGTAATCTTCAATTTTTTCAATCTGATCGACTTCTTCCAACATTTTCGCCACTTTCTTACGTGCGATAAAGCGGTCTTCACCGATTAATATCTCCGCTTTTTCGTTAAGTGTTCCGTCATCGTTTAAGATGTCGATTACCGGCAAATTGTGCCTTTGCCCCAATTCGTAGTCATTCAAGTCGTGGGCAGGAGTCACTTTTAAACATCCTGTACCGAATTCCATTTCTACATACTCGTCCTGAATAACCGGAATTTCACGATTAACCAAAGGAACGAGTACGGTTTTACCTTTTAGGTGCTGATAACGCTCGTCGTTCGGGTTGATACAGATGGCTGTATCTGCCATAATCGTCTCCGGACGAGTAGTCGCGATAATGAGATATTCTGCGCTGTCTTTGATTTGATAGCGGATGTAGTATAGTTTTTGGTTGACTTCTTTGCGGATTACTTCCTCGTCCGAAAGAGCAGTTTTTCCTTGTGGGTCCCAGTTGACCATGCGTACACCGCGATAGATGTAACCCTCTTTGTAAAACTTGATGAACGTATCAATCACGGCTTCGGAAAGATCCGGATCCATGGTGAATTTGGTGCGATCCCAATCGCAGGAAGCACCAAGCTTTTCCAGTTGCTTCAGGATAATGCCGCCGTATTTTTCTTTCCATTCCCAAGCGTGTTTTAAGAAGTCTTCACGGTTAAGGGATTTTTTGTCGATACCTTGCTCTTTAAGCATAGCGACCACTTTGGCTTCCGTTGCAATCGAGGCATGGTCTGTTCCCGGAACCCAGCAGGCATTTTTACCTTGCATACGTGCACGGCGAATCAACACATCTTGAATGGTATTATTTAGCATGTGCCCCATGTGCAAAACGCCTGTGACGTTTGGTGGCGGCATCACAATGGTGTACGGTTCACGCTCATCAGGTGTAGAACGGAAAAAACCGTTTTCCATCCAATAGGAATACCACTTTTCTTCAGCCTCTTTTGGGTTATAAGTTTTTGCTATGCTCATTGTTGTAAATCGTTCAAAAATCGAAATGCAAAAATACGGATTTAAGGGGAGATTTGCGAATGTGCAAATCCGTGAATTTGCAAACAATAATATGTAAATTTGCGGTTAATTTTATTTTTTATACTTATATGAACGTAGGGCAGAAGCCGGGTTGGCGCGTTAGTTTGTTGTTTTTTGTGTCATTATTTGCCTATTGGCTTGTGTTGTCTTTTGTTGACAGAGCAGCTTTCGTCTTGAGTTTCCGATATAAAATAGAGGACGTACAGGATATTGCCTATGCCTTTCTTTATGGACTCAGGCTAGATTTTTCTTTGGCTGCTTATCTAATGGCGTTACCTTTTTTGTTTTTTATTATCCAACAGTTGTGGTTGCAAAGGGGAGTGTCTCCGTGGTTGCTTCGCGTGTATGTGATGTTGCCTACGTTCTTATTTGCAGCAATAACGATTGCTAACCTGCCATTGTATGAGTCATGGGGAGAGAAAGTGAGCAAAAGAGCGCTTACGTTAGGGCTTGATACTATCGGTGGTGTTTCAAGTTCTGTAGATGCGGGTATGCTTTTGCAGGCAGCTTTGATGCTAACCATTTATTTTGTCGTTGCTCATTATTTTTATCATTGGGTGGTGGTGAAGCGAGCGAAATACACATCTCAATCCCTGAAAAGCACAGCTATATTGTTTGTATTGGGAGCTTTAGCCCTCTTTACGTTCATTCGTGGAGGATATGGACGAGCAACATTGAACCAAAGTGCGGTGTATTTCTCTGACGATAATACGGCAAACCATGCTGCGGTCAATACGTATTGGTCCTTTCTGAAAGACTTGACGAAAAGTACGAAAAAGAATCCTTATCAGTTTATGTCGGAAGAAGAAGCAAAAGCTATCGTGGGTAACAGCTTGTTATATGATCGGGATAGTGTGATCAATGTCTTGAAAACGGATAGGCCAAATGTTATTTTGGTTATTTTGGAGGGGGTGGTGGCACAAGTGTTTGCTGATTTAGGAGGAGAGAAAGACATCACGCCGAAGATGACAACATTGATGCGTGAAGGAGTTAATTTTACACAAGCTTATGCTGCTGCTGATCGTTCTGACAAAGGAATGATTGCCGTATTGAGTGGTTTCCCTTCGCAGGGGCCTGAAAGTATTATCAAATATATTCCGAAACATGAAAAACTACCTGCTGTAGGACAAGTTTTTGACTCCTTGGGCTATGCGACATCCTTTTACCATGGAGGTCAAAGTGAGTTTTATAACTTTAAGTCTTTTATGCTTACGCATGGTATTGATAAAGTGGTGGATAATGCCAATTTCCCTATAAATGCACAGCGTAATTCTTGGGGTGTTTACGATCATCTGGTCGCGAAACGATTATTGAATAGTTTGAAAAAAGAGAAAAAACCCTTTTTCAGTATTTTTTACACACTGGTGAATCATGAACCGTTTGATCTGTCACCCTCGTATGCGTTTGGGAATAAAACCAAAGCTGATGCTTATCGTAGTACTACATTTTATACCGATACGATGTTGTTTAACTTTATTGAAGAAGCAAAACAGCAAGATTGGTACGAAAACACTATTGTAGTGGTTACTTCCGACCACGGACATGTATATCCCACAGAAAAATATGGACTTGATCGTCCGGAACGTTATCATATTCCGCTGTTTGTTTTTGGAGGAGCGCTCAAAGAAGAATACAGAGGTAAGAAGGTAGACGAGGTGGTTAGCCAGTTGGATATAGCCAGTACCTTGGCAGGCTTTGTGCAAGAGAAGACGATGCGGTTTAAGTATTCGCAAGACCTTTTTGCTTTGAGACGGAAACATCTGGCTTTTTATAATTCGAATGCAGCTTTTGGTGTAATAAATAATGAAGGAGCCGTAAGCTATGATATGCTAAAAAGAAATATCAGCTACAGTACGTTTCCAAAAGATAGTGTGGATCACCGGGAGAAACTTATCCACGTAGCGAAGGCTTATTATCAGACGGTTTTTAATGATTTTTTAAAATATTGATCGTATGGATAGTTCACTTTTGTCTAAGGAAATACAGCTCATATCTTTGTTATAAATGAAAAAGATCATCGCACAGTCTGTAGGCAATACTTTTCTGTTGATGGCGGCACAATTTGTTTTGTTGTTGCTATTGTACACAGGTCTCCGTATAGGGTTCTACTGGTATAACGTGGCGTTATTTCCAAGAGTGGAATGGACAGACCTGATCCCGATGTTGTGGGGAGGTATAAAGTTTGATGTTGTAGCCCTACTGTATCTGAATATCCTTTATATCCTTATACAGTCACTGCCTGTTCCTTTTAAATATGCGGGTATTTATCAAAAAATTGCGCGGTATGTGTTTATCGTGACCAACAGCTTAGGAGTGGCTTTAAACTTAATTGATTATGCCTATTACCCATTTACGTTGAAACGAACGACAGGGACAGTGTTCGGACAATTTGCCAATGAGAAAAATATAGGACGTTTGATTGGTGATTTTTTAATAGACTATTGGGGGCTTGTGCTTGTGTTCATCGCTTTGGTCTATTTGGTGTATAAAATTGCTGGACTAATCTCTCTGAAGCGCCCCATACGGATGAGCTGGGCATTCTATGGTACACAATTGGCATTGTTGCTATTGGTCGCTTTTTTGTTTATTGGGGGAGTGCGTGGCGGTTGGGCACATAGCACGAGACCTATCACATTGAGCAATGCGGGTGATTATGTGAAGCTACCCGAAGAAATGAATATCGTGTTGAATACGCCCTTCAGCATGTTGAAAACGTTGAAAGCCATACAGCTAAAAGAGGTTCATTATTATACAGAAGAGGAATTGGATGCACGTTATCCTGTTATTCATTATCCTGCAGATTCTATAACCTTTAAACCGCTGAATGTGGTTTTCCTTATCCTAGAAAGTTTTGGTAAGGAGCACATTGGTGCGCTGAATAAGGTTATAGACGGTGGAAAATACAAAGGTTATACACCGTTTTTGGATTCTTTGGTGCAGGAATCTTTTACCTTTACACGTTCCTTTGCTAATGGGCGTAAATCAATCGATGCGCTACCTTCTATCATTACGGGAATACCTTCGGTAGGAGAGCCTTTTGTGCTTTCTATCTATTCGGGTAATAAGACCACAAGCATAGCGAAGCTCTTGGGTGATAAAGGTTATGAGACAGCTTTTTTCCATGGAGCACCAAATGGAAGTATGGGGTTTTCGGCTTATACGCAGCTGGCAGGTATAAAGCATTATTTTGGAAAAGACGAATACGGCAATGATAAGGATTTTGATGGCATTTGGGGAATCTGGGATGAACCTTTTATGCAGTTCATGGCGGATAAGCTGACCGAGATGCCAGAGCCTTTCTTTGCAAGTTTCTTTTCTCTTTCCTCTCACCACCCATTTAAAGTGCCCGAAAAGTATCAGGGGGTCTTCCCTAAGGGACCACTTCCCCTGCATGAGCCTGTGGGGTATACCGACTATGCATTAAGGCAGTTCTTCGAGAAAGCAAAGAAAGCTCCATGGTTTGAAAACACCCTATTTGTCTTATGTGCTGATCATTCGTCGGTTAGTCACTTACCTGCGTATCAGACACAGGCAAACTCGTTTGCTATCCCTATTATTTTTTATCGGCCTGGTGGGGAGTGGAAAGGTATGTCGGATAAATTGGTCCAGCAAATCGATATACTGCCTACCGTATTAAACTATTTGGGGTATGATCAACCTTATTTTTCATTTGGTTTTGATGCTTTGTCTTCGAATAAAAATAATTTCTTGGTGAATAATATCGGTGGTGTTTTTAACTTTTTTCAGGGCGACTATTTTATGACCCATGATGGGATAAAACCTATTTCCCTATTCAATTTGAAAGAGGATGCTTTAGAGCGGGATAATCTGCTGTCCAAACAACCTTTGATGGTAGATAGTCTGGATCAGCAGTTAAAAGCATTCATACAGCAGTATAACTATCGGATGATACACAATAGCTTGGTTGTTGAATAGGGTAAAACACTATTTTTTCAAAACTGTGCCGAATCGATAGCGTATAGTGAAAGCCTGTTGGTTGCTGGTCTTATCGGGAGCGATATGAAATGAAGCGGTAAATCGCCCCTCTATATTCCCTTTCTTAAACGGTGACCAGCCTAAATCTAATCGATTATACCGATCCCGATGATAAAAGGAGTCACCATTCGGCAGATTCTGTGCTTCGCCGAGATAAAGTGTATTGTCCAAGAAAAATTGTTTGTAGCCAAGATGTATTTGAGAAATAAATCCTTTGGTTGTTCGCAGCTCATATTCTGTACGCACACGGTCAAACCCAATCGCTATACCGGCATCGATAGTTAAGGAGTCCAGAAACGTTTTTTTGCTGAAATCTGCTCCTAAACGAAGTAGTACAATACCATTATCCTGTATATGTTCGTCGATTTCATCATTACTGGTTAAGGCGTTATGATAAAGCAGGGCATCGTCTGCGAAATAAAAATCTCCAAAGCGGTATTTACCTGTTAACCCCACCATAAAGCGTTCCCTTTGATTGTGGCTTTGCTTGCTTAACCAATCAATGTATAAGGCCTGTTTTAGGTTTTTTTTCTGAAAGGCTAAGTACATGCCCTCCATATTGGGCTTTTCGTATTGGAATGTATCGGAGAGCACAATTCTTGGAACATCTTTTAACCGCTCGTGTCGGGGCATAAATCCCAGTGCAAAATCAAAATTCCGGTTTTTGAAATTGTAATAAGCGATAGCTGATACATTCTCCTTGTTTTCGTGATGTCTTCCAAAGTCCTGTCCATAATTTAGACCACCGTATATACGATGATTGCTATCAATGGCAAAATACAATTTCGGGGAAATAATAGCGCCCAGAAAAGTTTTGTCTTCGGTGTATATGGATTTGTATTCACGATTATCTACATATCCGAAAAAGTCGATTTCGGCACCTATTTGTTGAGCTTTTGAAAGAAATGGAAGGCTATAACACAAGAAGACAACAACGGATAAAATTTGTATAAATGGTTTCATGTGATGTATAGTGATAACAAAAAAGCGTCATTGCGAGAAGCGTAGCGACGAGGCAATCTGCGTTTTGTTATCTACAGATTGCCGCGTTGTTCCCGAATGTTTTCGGGACAGGCTATTCTTCCTTCTCGCAATGACGACAAGAACTTATTTTTAAAGTATAATTAAACTTCTAACAACAATCTCGCTGGATCTTCCAACAGTTGTTTAACACGCACCAAGAAACTTACGGACTCACGACCGTCGATGATACGGTGGTCATAAGACAAAGCAATGTACATCATTGGGCGGATAACAACCTGACCGTTTTCAGCAATCGGGCGTTGTACGATATTGTGCATACCCAAAATCGCCGATTGCGGTGCATTGATGATTGGCGTTGACATCATCGAACCAAATACACCACCGTTGGTGATCGTGAATGTTCCGCCAGTCATTTCATCAATGGTCAATTTGTTGTCGCGTGCTTTTGTCGCCAAATTGATGATTTCTTTTTCAATCTGGTACAGACTCATGGATTCCGCATTGCGGACAACTGGAACAACCAAACCTTTAGGTGCTGAAACCGCGATAGAAACGTCACAGAAATCAGAATAAACAATTTCGTTTTCTTCGATGCGTGCGTTCACTGCTGGCCATTCTCTTAGGGCTGTGGTAACTGCTTTTGTGAAGAAGGACATAAATCCTAATCCTACGCCGTGTTTCTCTTTAAAGGTATCTTTGTATTTTGCACGAAGATCCATGATAGGCTGCATATTCACCTCATTGAAAGTGGTTAACATAGCCGTTTCGTTTTTCACGCTAACCAAACGTTTTGCAATGGTTTTACGTAAGGAAGTCATTTTCTCACGACGTTCATTGCGAGAACCTGCTACAGCAACAACCGGTGCTGTTGTGCTAGTCGCTGCTGCCGGTTTGCTTTCCGCTTTCGGAGCAGCTGGCTTAGCTTGTGCTTTTTCAGCATCTTCTTTGGTAATACGTCCGTCTTTACCCGTTCCTTTGATGGTGGAAGGATCGATACCTTTTTCTCTTAATATTTTTGCGGCAGCAGGAGAGGCTGTACCAGCGGCATAAGAGTCTGGGTTTTCAGTATCATCTTTGGCTGCTGGTGCTGCAGTTTCTGCAGCAGGAGCTGAAGCTTCTTCTTTTTTCTCGCTACCGCCCGCAGGTGCAGCACCTTCTTCGATGCTACATACTACTGCTCCAATTTCTAATGTGTCACCTTCCTGTGCGATGATACGCAAGATACCTGCTTTTTCTGCCGGTAATTCAAATGTAGCTTTGTCTGATTCCAATTCAGCGATGTTTTCGTCCATCTCAACGTAATCGCCATCTTGTTTTAACCATTGTGCTAAGGTTACTTCTGTGATCGATTCACCTACAGCTGGTACTTTGATTTCTAAGCTCATATTTTTATTTTAAAGTTATGGAAGTGATATAAGTTATGGAAGTGATGGGAGTCAAACCTTCATCGCCTTTATCACTTGTATAACCATTATCACTTTGTTTTAAATTGCAAATGCTTTATTAATAATCTCTTCTTGTTGTGCGACATGCTGTTTCATATACCCGGTTGCCGGAGATCCGCTTTCAGGACGGGCAATCACTTGTAAATCCAAGGTCGATCCACGGAATTTACGACAGTAGAATGGCCATGCGCCCATGTTTTCATTTTCTTCCTGAACCCATACAAATTCAGCTTTCGCATATTTTTTCTGCAATGCCTCAATCTGGTCGTGAGCGATTGGGTACAATTGTTCTACACGTACAACAGCAATATCTTTACGTTTTTCTGTTTCTTGTCGCTCTAACAAATCGTAATAAATCTTACCTGAACATAACAATACACGTTTTACTGTTTTCGCTGTAACGTTGGTGTCGTCAATGATTTCCTGGAATCCTTTTTCGGTAAAGTCAGTCAAAGGTGATACCGTTTTTGGATGACGCAGTAAACTCTTAGGTGTTGCTACGACCAGAGGTTTACGGAAATCGCGATGAAGCTGACGGCGTAATAGATGGAAATAGTTTGCCGGAGTTGTACAGTTGGCAACGATAATATTATTGTTTGCACACAATTCTAAATAGCGTTCAATACGGCAAGAGGAGTGTTCTGGGCCTTGACCTTCCATACCATGCGGTAACAACATGACTAAGCCGTTTGAACGTTTCCATTTGGTTTCGCCAGATGAAATATATTGGTCGAATACGATTTGGGCACCGTTGGCAAAGTCTCCGAACTGTGCTTCCCAAATTGTCAATGCGTTCGGGTTAACCGAGGCATAACCATATTCAAAAGCCAATACAGCATATTCTGATAGTAAAGAGTTGTAGATTGAAAAATTCTCGCCACCCTTTAATTTAGAAAGCGGCGTATATGTTTCGTCAGAATCTTCTAAAGTAACTACAGCATGACGATGAGAGAACGTCCCCCGTTGAACGTCTTGTCCCGATATGCGCACGCGAAAATCCTCGTTAAGTAAGGTAGCGTAAGCCATTAATTCGCCCATTGCCCAATCGTATTTGTCGCTGTCGATCATTTTCAGTCGGTCTTCAAATACCTTCGTAATCTTGCGGAAGAATTTCTTTTCTTTCGGCAATGTGTTCATCTGTTTAGCTAGCTCCAAGAAAAGTTCTTTGCTAACCTTTGTGTCGGCAGTTATACCAATGTCTGCAGTACGAGCTTGATGCAAACCTTTCCATGCACCGGCGAACATAGGTCTTTCTTCCTTGAGCTGTTCTACCGTTTTTGCTTCATCCAGACATTTCTGTAAATCACCGCGAAACCCTTTTTCCAAGTCCTTGGCATACGTACCCTCTATTGAACCTTGTTTGATCAACTTCTCTACATATATCGCAAGTGTATTCGGGTGTTTCTCAATCAGCTTATAAAGTGAGGGCTGTGTGAATTTCGGTTCATCAGCTTCATTATGCCCGTAGCGTCTGTAGCCTAATAAATCGATAAATACATCTGTTTTGTATCGCTGGCGGTATTCGACAGCAAGGTTAATTGCGTATACCAGGGCTTCCACATCATCTCCGTTCACATGGAATACTGGAGATAAAGTCACTTTGGCAATGTCCGTACAATATGTTGATGAACGGGCGTCTTTATAGTTTGTGGTAAAACCTACTTGGTTGTTGATAACAATATGGATGGTACCGCCCGTTTTGTACCCATCCAATTTTGACATCTGGATGGTTTCGTATACGATACCTTGAGCAGCTACAGCAGCATCCCCATGAATCAAGATAGGAGCTATCTTGGAGGAATCACCACTGTATTTTAAATCTATTTTAGAGCGAACCATACCTTCTGCCACACCATCCACTGTTTCTAGGTGTGATGGATTGGGAGCAAGGCTCAGGTGAATATTCTTACCTTCTTGACTGATGATGTCCGAAGAGAACCCTAAGTGATATTTCACATCACCGCCGAATTGCAATTCAGGGTCTTCGGCAGCATACATTTTTCCTTCAAATTCGGAGAAGATTGTTTTGTAGGATTTCCCCATGATATTGGCCAATACATTCAATCGGCCACGGTGAGCCATCCCGACAACGAATTCCTCAATGCCCAAAGAAGAACCTTTTTGAATAACTGAGTCCAATGCCGGAATCAATGATTCTGCGCCTTCTAAAGAGAAGCGTTTCTGACCAAGAAACTTCGTGCCTAAAAAGCTTTCGAAGATGACAGCCTCATTTAGCTTTTTCAAGATACGTTTTTTTGCATCGATAGAAAAGCTTGGGGTGCTGCGGTCGGCCTCAATTTTATCTTGTAAAAATTTGATTTTCTCTGGATGGCGGATATAGCGAAATTCTGCTCCGATAGATCTGCAGTAAGTATCCTCAATAAATTGACGAATATCTTTCAGTTTCGCAGGTCCAATGCCCAACTCAACACCAGCATTGAAAACGGTTTCCATATCGGCTTCTGATAAACCGAATGTTTCTAACTCTTTGCCCGGGAAATATTTCCTGCGTTCACGTACTGGGTTTGTTTCTGTAAAAAGGTGCCCGCGATCGCGATATCCGTAGATCATGTTCAATACGTTGATCTCTTTGATAGCGTGCTCAGGAGTTTGTTCGACGGAATTATCGCCTGAGTTTACATTGGTTTGTCCAAAATCGAACCCTTCGAAAAATTTCTGCCAACTTACGTCTACGGAGTTCGGGTCTTCTTTGTAGGCTTGATATAACGAGTCGATGTATCCGTTGTCTGCGTTACTCAAATATGTTAATTTATCCATGAGGAAATCTTATGTATAAAAATTTTGGTCAAAGTTAGGAAATAATAAAGAGTTTATCATCCCGAAAATGAACAAAATAATGTCTTAAATTGTATTCTTTTTAAGTTTTTTGTTCATTTCCGGTAAAAATCCGTATCTGTTGCAATTAAGGAGGTTATGTTTTGCTTGGGAGCCTTATTTTACCACCATACTAGGACAATAGTGTTTTTTTAGCAAATCCCGCCATGGAACTTGAATGCTGTCCTTTGTACTTGTACCCTTATCAGCATAATGCGCCCAATATCCGTATACTGTAGCAGGTGCATAATCAATGAAATATTCTTCGAAAACCAGTGCCCCTGCTAGATGGTGTACGCCAAGCTCCTGTAGCATGTAGGCAGCTAATATTTCCCGATATTCATAGGGTAAATTTCCAGTCTGTTTCATTTCATTCAATAGGTCATTGATAGCGTCATTGTCACTGCCTTCTTTGAGCAAGTGGAGTAGGCGATCTGTTGACTGTTGGAAGTCCTTCGTTTCCTCTTGATCTTTAAAGAAAATATTAGGGTGCTTCTTGAGCATGAATCGGAAATAATCCCGCCAGAATAATCGATTGATAAGGTTATCGTATTTTTTCTTTTTCCCGGTGGGCAAACTCTCCTTTATTTTATGATAATAATAAGCTGGAGAAATATTTCCATGTGCAATGTAGGGTGAGATATAGTTGTAGTCGTTTATCTCATCGTAGCTTGGAGACAGCGTTCGTTCAAGCCAATACAGGCCTTGTTCTTCACCACCTTGTAAAGGCGTACTGTTGGAGTCTGATTGTACAATTTCCTGTGGGGTAAATCCTAATTCTTCCAGTGTAGGCAGATTAGTCTGCTCCAGGTGAGGGTGGGTAATGATATGATCTATTGCTGGTATGATCGGTCGGACAAAACTTTCTTTTTCAATTTTTTTCTTGAATTGAGCGAAAGATTCGGGTACATCTTTGATAGGGAAAGGAAGGTCTTCCTTGTGATAAAGTGTATGACCGATAAAATGCTTGAGATTGATTCTCTCCTTCCACAAAGCTGCCTCTACTTTTTCTGATATGCGGGTTTCACGAAAAGCAACTTCTCTATGATGATATACTTGCGTTACTTCGTATTTTGCACAGACTTTACTCAAGATTTCTTCTGGTTTTCCGTGAAAAATCAAAAGGTCGGCTCCCAATGCCTGCAATTGGGACTTTAGGTACTCCACGGATTCTAAAAGGAACTTTGTGCGTAGAATACCAGTGTAGTGAAATCCATAGCTGTTTTTGCCAAAATAGCGTGAATCAAATATATATACCGGGATAACAATGTCGCCTTTGTTGATCGCCTCAAATAGGATTTCGTTATCGTTAATCCGTAAGTCGTTCCTGAACCAAACTAAAATCACCTTCTTTGTCATACGGGGAATTGCTAAGCAGAGCAGAAATGCCAATAATTTCGTGTAAAGGCAAATATAGTTGAAAGAGTCTGCTTTTTCTCTCCATATATGCTGTATAGGTGTTCTTTTTACATATTAGAGACAATCGCTCAAGGCTCTATTAGAGGAGGACATGTTGAATTGTTTTGTGTAAAGAACAATGAGAATGGAAATTTTTGAAAAAATTGAACAAAATGGAATAACGACTGTTATTAACACATAACTAAATTTGTTAATGCGTTAAGATAATCATGAATGTAGTAATTAGCGGGCTAAATAATTATGCAGGACTGCGGAGTGTTGGTCTTATGGAGGATGAAAATTTCCGGGTTTTTGCTATTGTGAGGAGTCTTGCGCTGTTGCAAAAAAGGTTGTTCGAACCTATAAATGCAGAATTTTTGGAAATGGATCTCCTGCAATATGGCAGTGTAAGTGGGCCGGGATGGCCAGATATTCAGGCGGCCTATTATTTTACGCAAGTGCCCACACTGAGCGACCCTGTTGGTATGAAAGTAGAGCTGCTGTGTCTTGGTAATTTTATTCAGTTTATACGCAGTTTTGGCTGTAATCGGCTGGTGTATGTGGTTAGATTAATGGATAAGATTTTTATTGAGCCGATAGTTATGTTGTTGAAAGAATCGGGAGTGAAGTATACCGTCGTGCTGAAACATAGTGTTATCGGAAGAGACTCGCTGATAGATCGTGTGGTTAAAAAGGTGTGCAATCATCGTTTTTTTCCTTATTCCAATGGTTCAATAAAACGCTTCTTTCAGCCATTAGGTGTACGAGATTTTATTAATTGGCTGAAGAGATTGCTGGAAGTGGAGGTTTTTCAAGGCAGAATTTTAGAAGTAGGGGGAGCAGAAGCCCTATCTTTTCAAGAGCTGTCACAGTTGTATAGACGGTTGGGTATGGTGCGGGAAGATACTCGCTTTTTCCGGTTGCCTGGACAAATGTCCGATTTTTTTTATTCACGCAGACTGGGGATGGATACGAGTGATTTTGAAGAAATGAACAATATGGTCGCGATTGATGATATAACAGAAAATGTCTGGTCGGCTGATATGCCATTTGTATTTGGCTCGGTTGAGGATGTCCTCCGAAGTGACTATAATCTGTAAGAAGCGCTTTCAAAACAGCTTAATTCTATTACTTTTGTAGATATACAGATTGAAAGTAATTATGGGATATAAGAGTTTGGCCGAATGTGTGCAGGATTTGGAGCAGAACGGACATCTGATACGTGTTAAGGAAGAAGTAGATCCATATTTGGAAATGGCGGCAATTCATATGCGTGTCTATGATGTGGAAGGGCCGGCTTTGTATTTCGAAAATATAAAAGGATCAAAATTTCCTGCTGTGTCTAACCTGTTCGGTACGTTAGAGCGTTCTAAGTTTATGTTTCGCGATTCGTTGGATCACATCAAGAAACTGGTGGATGTGAAGATGGATCCGATGTCTGTTGTCAAGAAGCCTTTTCACTATATCGGTTCTTCTATGACAGCCTTAGGTGCTCTTCCCTGGAAGAAAAAATCTAATGCGCCGATTTTGTATGGACGTACAACCATCTCTGAACTTCCGCAAATCGTCAATTGGCCGATGGATGGGGGAGCTTTTGTGACCATGCCGCAGGTCTATACTGAGGATGCCGACAAACCGGGCGTGATGCATTCCAACCTTGGTATGTATCGTATCCAGTTGTCGGGAAATGATTATATCCCTGATAAGGAAATCGGGTTACATTATCAGTTGCATCGTGGGATTGGCGTGCATCAAGCGAAAGCCAATGCATTAGGGCAGCCCTTGAAAGTGTCTATCTTTGTCGGAGGGCCTCCCTCGCATCCGCTTTCTGCTGTGATGCCATTGCCCGAAGGTCTGTCTGAAATGATATTCGCAGGAGCTTTAGGGAACAGGCGATTTCGATATTTCTATGATGATGAAGGGTTCTGTATATCCTCGGATGCAGACTTTGTGATTACAGGAACGGTTTACCCCAATGAAAACAAGCCCGAAGGACCTTTTGGCGATCATATTGGTTATTATTCCTTGGTGCACCCATTCCCGTTGATGAAGGTACATCGCGTATATCACCGTGAAAATCCTATTTGGTCGTTCACTGTTGTGGGGCGGCCGCCGCAGGAAGACACCAGTTTTGGGGCATTGATACATGAGATTACGGGTTCTGCTATTCCTCAGGAGATCAATGGTCTTCACGCTGTCCATGCTGTAGATGCTGCAGGGGTGCATCCTTTGCTATTTGCCATCGGAAGCGAACGGTATACTCCCTACCAAAAGGTAGAACGCCCGCAGGAATTATTGACCATTGCCAATCAGATTTTGGGTAAGAACCAGTTGAGCTTGGCAAAATACCTGTTTATTTCTTCGTATGCTGATAATCCGGAATTGGATATTCATGATGTTGTTGGTTTTATGTCTCATATATTGGAACGCATTGATTGGACGCGTGATGTGCATTTCCAGACCAATACGACTATTGATACCTTGGATTATTCGGGTGATGGCTTGAATGCAGGATCTAAGGTCGTATTCGCGGCTGTTGGGGGGCGAAAATACAAACTGGCAAACGAATTAACCGCCAATCTTGATCTACCGCAACCTTTTCAGGGAGCAAAATTAGCCTTGCCAGGCGTGATGGTAGTGGATGGCAAATCTTTTACATCATACGAACAGGAACAGTCGGTGATAGAAACCTGGACAAGAACTATAGATAAGGATAAACTAAACGGGATTCGTCTAATCGTATTGGTAGATGATGCAGGATTTGCCGCGGATACGGTGAATAATTTTGTTTGGGTCACCTTTACGCGGAGTAACCCTTCGCACGATACCTACGGAGTGGACAGCTTTACGGAGTTTAAACATTGGGGTTGTCACGGGCCATTGATTATCGATGCCCGGAATAAACCACATCATGCGCCGCCATTAATAAAGGATGAAGCTGTGGAGCGGAGAGTGGATCAGTTGGGAGCTAAAGGGGGTTCGTTGCATGGGGTGATATAGAGGAAGGGGGGGGGAAACAGATTCCATATCATACATTAGACATATCTCTATATTTTCGTATCTTTGAGTAAAACAAGCAGTATGAAAACAATAATTTTTGAAGCAGAAACATCGGAAATCGAAAAGATTAAAAACGTACTGAAAGCTCATGGTATAAAAAAGATTAAGGAAGTCGAAACTTCTGAATATCCTCAATTTGATAAAGTCGAATATACAAAGGAAGAGTATGAGAAGATGTTGGATTTTTCGAAGAAGACTAGATCTGCCAGTGTTTTGAAGACTAAAAAGGATGTTATTGACTTTATTGATTCGCTATGAGTTTCTCCATTGCGTATTCCGACAAGTTTTCAGATGACGTCAGAAAGCATAAAAGGCCGGGCAAAAGAAACTAGTTGAGAAAATAGTGGATTTCATTACCGCGTGTCAAGATAACCCACGGAGTGGTATAGGTAAACCCGAACAATTGAAATATAGGAATACGGAAACATGGTCCCGGCAGATAAATAAACAACATCGATTTGTTTATGAAATATCAGAGGATGAAGTCTTCTTAATTTCGGCTTGGGGACATTATAATGATAAATGAAAATTGACAACCTCTGGAAAGACAAGGTGAACCAAAAATCCTACAAGGAATGTATTGGTTTGCTCATTGACGAAGGTTAGGAAAGTCGTTTAAACGGAGAGCGTCCTGATTTATATCAGGACGCTCTCCGTTTTTAATAAAAGTAATGTTTGGGTTCTAAATTTTCAATAAAACTATATTTTTGTTATTTTATTTTCAAATAATTGTTAAAAATATTATGAATTTAGTTTTATAATGATTTACTTTGTGGAGTAATTTTAATAAAACATAGAAATCGTTAGTAAAAATTAAATTTATGTGTGGAATTGTAGGTGCTTTTGAATTGAAGCAAGCTTCTGCGGAAGCCTTGAGAGCTCAGATGTTGGAGATGTCTAAGCGTATCCGTCACCGCGGACCGGATTGGTCGGGTATTTTTGCTGGAGAAAAGGCGGTCTTAGCGCATGAGCGTTTAGCTATTGTCGATCCCCAATCAGGGAGTCAACCTTTGTATAGTCCGGACGGTCAGGTCGTTTTGGCTGTGAACGGTGAGATATACAATCATCAACAACTACGAAATTCTATTCCAAATTATAATTTTGCTACACAATCTGATTCGGAAGTTATTCTGGCGCTTTATCTTGAAAAAGGACCCGCGTTTATTGAAGAATTGAACGGTATTTTTGGTTTTGCTTTGTATGATGCACGCAATGATGCTTTCTTAGTGGCTCGCGACCACATGGGGATTATTCCACTATATTATGGGAAAGATAGCGAGGGGCAAGTGTTTGTCGCTTCGGAATTAAAGTCGTTGGAAGGATTTTGTGAGGTGATCGAGCAGTTTCCTCCGGGACATTATTGGTACAGTGCGGAGAGTGAAGCTCCTCAGCTCTGGTATCAGCGTGATTGGGAATCTTTTGATGCGGTGAAAGATGAAGAAACGGATTTGGCTGTTTTGCGCAAGGCATTGGAAGATGCTGTGCATAGACAATTGATGTCGGATGTGCCGTATGGTGTGTTGTTGTCGGGGGGATTGGATTCTTCGGTTATAGCTGCGATTACGAAAAAATTTGCTTCAAAACGTATTGAGTCAGGGGATGAAGAAGAAGCATGGTATCCACGTTTGCACTCTTTTGCTGTGGGATTAAAAGGCGCACCGGATTTGATCGCTGCGCAAAAGGCGGCAGATCATATTGGTACGATCCATCACGAAATTAATTTCACTATCCAAGAGGGCTTGGATGCGATACGCGATGTGATCTATCATCTGGAAACGTATGATGTGACTACAATCCGGGCTTCTACGCCTATGTATTTGTTGGCGCGTGTTATTAAGTCGATGGGTATTAAAATGGTACTTTCGGGTGAAGGATCGGATGAGTTGTTTGGTGGTTACTTATATTTCCATAAAGCGCCAAATGCACAGGAGTTTCATGAGGAAACGGTGCGTAAGCTAAAGAAATTATATCTTTATGACTGTTTGCGGGCAAATAAATCTTTGGCGGCATGGGGAGTAGAAGGTCGAGTTCCTTTCTTGGACAAAGAGTTTATGGATGTGGCGATGCGCTTGAATCCTGCCGATAAAATGATTCGTGAGGGACGTATGGAAAAATGGGTTGTGCGCAAAGCGTTCGAGGATTACCTGCCTGAAAGTATTGCATGGCGCCAAAAAGAACAGTTTTCGGATGGTGTAGGTTATAGCTGGATAGATACACTCAAAGCGCAGGCAGAGAGTAAGGTGACAGATGAAGAATTTGCAGGCGCTGCGGAAAGATTCCCGGTCAACACACCTAAAAATAAAGAAGAATTTTTGTATCGTACCATATTTGAATCGCATTTCCCTTCGGAAGCTGCGGCAAAGACAGTGCCTTCTGTGAAGTCTGTGGCGTGTAGTACACCAGAGGCCTTGGCTTGGGATGCATCATTCCAAAACTTAAATGACCCTTCAGGGCGAGCAGTTGCTGCGGTGCATAACGATAGCTATGCCAAAAAATTAGAGACGGTTTAAGAATAATAAAATAAATAGGCGATGCCGCCGTTGCTCGCAACGGCGGCATCGCCTATTGCTGTTGTTTCAAATGCAAATTAAAACAATGTACAATTTTTTCATATAGGATGCTTTGCTTTTAATCCTTTTAGGGTTCGTCCGTGAAATTGATGCGGTTAAGGTCGGAAAAGGACTGTGAATGTCAATTTCGGAGGGCTTAATTATCGTGTTTTATTCGGACTGGCTGTATACCTTGTTCGCTCTTTGTTCGCCCGGTTACCCGGTTTTTACTGAGCTTTTACCGAGAGTTTACCGTGAAATGCACGGTAAAAGTACGGTAACTTCACGGTAAATCTTCGGTAAATGGCCGAAGAGTGTCCGAAGAAAGGGCGAAGCAGGTCTGTAGAAAGTATAGTAAAATAATAAGTAAAACAGACTGTTTGGAATTTTTGTTAAGTTTGTGGTATGGGGACAATTACACAGGAGGTATCATTAAGTCAGGTGCGTTTTTTTTCGCCAATCGGTTTTTATGAAGAAGAACAGGTTTTAGGCAATGAGTTTTTTGTTGATGTAAGTGTTCGTTTTCCTTTTGAGAGCCTAGATACTGAGGATCTGCAAAACACGTTAAATTATGCAGAGCTATATGTTATCTTGCAAGAGGTGATGCGTCCTAAAAGAAAGCTTATCGAATCGGCTGCTCAAGCCATCTTGATGGAGATACGTACGCGTTATCTTTTTACGGAAGAGATTACTGTGCGTATCACAAAGACTACGCCTCCCTTTGGAACGGATTCTGCCCATTCTGCGGTCTGTTTACAATATAAGCGATAGGTTTTAAGACAAAAAGTCACCTTATTTTGAATGTTTAGTGTCAAAATGGCTTGGTTTTTCTATTTTTTTCAATCGGCATAAGGTTTGACTTAAGCTTGGTGTAATTGATTAAAAGAAAAAAATAGGAGGATATAAACATGGCATTAATTAAATTTCCAACCAAAACATTGAATACAGATGGTGTAAATCCGTATGTGAACAGTTTTTTTGATAATTTCTTTAACGATTCTTTTGTTGGCGATCGTTTGGTGACGAGAGTTCCTGCGGTGAATATTGCAGAAACTGATAAAACGTTTAATATCGAATTGGCAGCTCCGGGATTGCAGAAATCGGATTTCAAAATCAATGTGGATAAAAACCTGATTACGATTTCTGTGGAGAAAAAAGAAGAAAATAATGTAGAGGAAAAATTTTACAGCAAACGTGAGTTTAGCTACACCTCTTTCACCCGGTCTTTTTCTCTTCCGGATACGGTGGACTACAGCAACATCGCTGCTTATTATGAAGATGGTGTATTGGTGCTTACAGTAGGTAAAAAAGAAGAATCGATTGTTGCGAAACGATTGATCGAAGTAAAATAAAAGTGTAGTAAGTGTTTTAAGGTGAGAATAGCTCCTGCGATTTTTTTGCAGGGGCTATTTTTTATTTATTACGGAAATTTACTACTTTTGACGCTATGAAAATTACTGCTCTATACAGGATATTGACTGTGCGCGATAGAATAGCGTAAGTGCCGGTTCCTACACTGGTTATCCATTAGGAATAGGCCGTTTCGGGTTTTATTCCATAGCTTATATATTTGTTTTGTACGGTTGTAAAAGGCCGGATTCGTTTTATTTATTCGTGTTTTCTTATGAAAGAAAAAGATTCTTGGAAAAGGAAGTTCCTCTTTATATGGATTGGGCAATTTATTTCCCTAATTAGCAGCTCTGCTGTGAATTTCGCCATTATTATATGGTTGAGTATCGAGCACGGCTCTGCGGAGGTGCTTGCTTACGGTGCTATTGCAGGCATGCTTCCTGCTGGTATTATAGGGCCGTTTGCTGGTGTATATATTGACCGTTGGGATAGAAAAAAAACAATGATGTTGGCAGATGGTTTTGTTGCCCTATGCACATTGGTTATGTCGATTAGTTTCTATATGGGCTATGAAAGCCTGATTCTTATCTATGCAATGTTGGCTTTGCGCTCAGTAGGATCTGCATTCCATATGCCGGCTATGCAGGCCTCAGTTCCAATGATTGCGCCCGAAAGTGAATTGTTGCGTATCGCAGGGATCAATCAGATGATCCAGTCTGTTTCGGCAATCGCTGGTCCCGCTTTGGGCGCTTTGGCGATATCCTTAATGTCTATAGGTAATGTACTTTTATTAGATATTGGTGGAGCAGTGGTGGCTATTATATCTTTGTTATTTGTCCACATACCTAATCCTGAAACTACCGAGAAGGCCAAAGCAAGCTTAGCGCAGGCTTGGTATGATCTGAAGTTGGGGATGAAAGCTATTGCGGATAATAAGGGCTTGACCTGGTTGTTCATCTATATCTCTATTGGTACTTTCTGTATTATGCCTATTGCTGTGTTGTTTCCTTTGCTCACATTACAATATTTTGGTGGTGGTAAATGGGAGATGAGCATCGTGGAGGTAGTCTGGGGAATAGGTATGTTGGTCGGGGGGAGTATGTTGGGGATTTTTAAACCTAGTACTCCAAAAGTAGTGCTGATTAACTTGATGCATGTCATTCTCGGCGTTAGTTTATCGCTTTCGGGCCTTATACCACCCGATACATTTTGGATTTTTGTAGGTTTAACAGCTATTGCTGGTATAACGGCCGCAATTTATAATGCGAGCTTTACAACGGTTCTGCAAGAAGAGATACGCCCGGAGCTTATGGAACGAGTTTTTTCCTTGTATTTTAGTATTGCTATTATTCCGACTGTGATTGGTTTGCTAGGAACGGGTTGGGCGGCCGATTTTTTTGGTGTAAATAATATCTTTATTGTGTTGGGGGGAGTGATTGTACTTGTTGGTGTGCTATCTTTTCTGAATAAGAGTATTATGGGACTGGGGCGTAAGGGATAGAGAAATAAGAGCATAAAGAGCAAAGAAGAAAGAGCAAAGATTAAGTCTTGTCTCTTGCTTCTTTGCTCTTTATTCTTATCTAAGCCACATCTCTTAAATCTACAGGAACAACACGTGACACCCCTTGTTCTACCATGGTAACTCCGTAAATAATGTCGGTGCTGGCAATGGTGCGCTTGTTGTGCGAGACGATAATGAACTGAGAGTTTTTCGAGAAATCCCGGATAATATTGTTGAACTTATCAATGTTGGTGTCGTCCAATGGGGCATCTACCTCATCGAATATACAGAACGGAGCAGGTTTGTGGAGATACAGTGAGAACAGTAATGCTGTCGCGGTCAGTGTTTTTTCTCCTCCTGAAAGTTGGTTGATAGACAATGGTCGTTTGCCCTTTGGTCTAGCGACAATGTCAATGTCAGATTCTAAAGGATTGGCGGGATCAGTTAGCACCATGTCGCAGGAATCCTCTTGGTTGAACAGAGAACGGAATACCTGAACGAAGTTTTCACGCACGGTGTTGAATGTATGCATGAATTTGCTGTTTGCCGTTTGGTCGATTTCGTTGATGGTACTCATGAGAGAAGCCTTAGCCTCCATTAAGTCTGCTTTTTCTTTAGATATAAACGTATGGCGTTCGAGCATTTCGTCGTATGCCTCCTTTGCCATTGGGTTTATCGACCCGTAGGTATCCAACTGTTTTCGAAGTTGATCGCAGCTGCTTGATAGCTCTTGCTGTGAAGCTTGCAATTCGGGTATTTCACTTTGCAACAGTTCATTGATGTCAATGTTGAACTCTACTGCCAATCGCTCTTTTAAAGAATTGAGATCTATCTGTAAGGCAGTCTTTTTCTCCTTAAGTTCCGAAAGTAGGAAGTCATTTTGATCTTTGTTGCGGCGTAATTGGGTGATTTCCTCTTCTAAATCATTGATTTTCTTTCGCGAAGTATAAAAATCTTCCTCCATCTCCTGCAACCCTTTTTCCAACGATTCTTTTTGCGCATACATCGCTACAAGGTCGTCATCGTTATGGTCAACATATTGCATGGCATCCTTCATGTCAACTTTGACTTGTTCGTATTCCAGGCTGTTTTTTTCAACGCGGATTTCTAAAGCCTCTTGTTGACTCTCGCGATATTCCAGATCCTTTTGTAGGCTGGATACTTTGTTTTGCTGTTGATGGAAGCGGATGTTTTCCTGGTTGAATGCCGCGGATTTTTCCGTTAAAATATCGGCTATTTCATTGTAGGCATTTTGCAGTTCAGCCAATTGCTTTTGGTGTGTTTCGGCTTCTACTTTAAGTATCTGTAATTCCGGTTCTGCTTTTTGTAATTCGTAGCTAATCACAGTGATTTTGCTTTCGATATCCTGCTTGCGGTTCTGGCTTGTTGTTATGAAAGTCTGGTATTGCTCTTGTTTGGTTTTTACGGAAATCAATTCATTGTTCAGGCGGTTCAATACAGCGCGAAGTTCATCGATAACATCTTTCTGTGAAGAAATCCGTAGCGTAGCCAGTGTGTCTACATCTGCTGCTTCATTTTCCTGTAATTTTTCTATACGTTGGTTGATTTCCTTAATCTCTTTTGCCAGATTCTCTAGGTTTTTTGCCCTACCGATACGTTTTCCTTCAAATAAACCTACGGAGCCACCACTTAGTCCCAGTCTATTCTTGGCGAACTTTCCTTCGGGGTGCAATATGATAATGTCTTCTTGTGGCAATTGTTGCTCTAATGTGTCGACAGCATCTGGTTTTAGGATAAATACATGCTGCAATAGCTGTTCGCATAAAGCGCTATATTTTTTATCGACTTTAATCACGTCTAATGCTGATACGGCATTTTCAGGTTTTGTAGGTGTATTTTCTGCAACTTGGATGGCATCCAGAACAAAAAAGTTTGCCCGACCGCGGGATGCGTCACTTAACAATTGTATAGCCTGTACAGCTTCCTGCTGGCTTTCCACCACATAATGGTTCATGATGGGTTCCAAATAGTTCTCAATGGCTACCCGATATTCTTCTTGACAGAAAAGAATGTCAGAAAATAAAGGATAGGATTTTCTCCATCCTGCATTTTTCCGTAGGAACTTAATGGATTCTGGAAATCCTTCGAGGTTGTCAACCAAAGACTTTGTCAGGTTGTATTCGTTCTGTTTGGCGTCAACTAAGCGCGATTCACGGTTTAGTTGTGTGCGGGTCTCGTTGAGTCGTTCTTCGATGGTCTGCATCTGTTGTTGCAGGGAGTTCTCCGCTTGTTGTGCTTCTTCATATTGTGCTTGTTGCTGGGCAACGCGTTCTTCCAGATCTGTGACGGCTTTGTTAAATTCATTCAGTTCTTCGACTCTGGAAGTCGCATCTGTCATCGTGCGAAGCGATTCTTGTTGCAAAGCGTCTTTCTGGATGTGCAGGACGGCAATATCCTTTTCTAATTTGTAGATTCTGTTCTGAATATCACTGCTTTCTTGTGTGAAGGCATCGAGTTTCGCTTTGGCGGAACGCTGTTGGTTTCGTAATCCCTCTACCTCCGTTTGGTTATGTTGTATATCTAACTGGAAAACATCTAATTTGCCCTGTTCTTCAAATAGCTCTTCATTCAACCTTTTTAGGGTGTGCTGTACATGCTCAAGCTGTTTTTTGTCGGTGTTGAGTTCGGCGGTCAAGCGCATTTCCTTGTCCTGCAAGTGACGCATCTGCTCATTCTTGATTTTTTTATCCGACTCATAAGCGCGAATCTTATGGATGTATTCGTTTGTGCTTTTCTGTTGCTTGGCGAGATTTTTCTCTTTGGCAAGCATGTCTTGACGGAGATCGCGAAGTTGGTTTTCC
>Ga0079224_100001762_pt1 | contig 25420 bp, 24 predicted proteins | sample Stecom2015_FD_80414 | JGI IMG/M metagenome (GOLD analysis project Ga0079224, IMG submission 80414) | Agricultural soil microbial communities from Utah to study Nitrogen management - Steer compost 2015 | ecosystem: Environmental > Terrestrial > Soil > Agricultural land | place: USA: Utah... | reverse complement strand
CGGCAGGACGATCATGCCCGCGGAGGCTCCATGTCAAGCGCCTTGGCCCAACCCATTTTTCTCGGGACAGGCATCGAATTTAAACTTAACTTTTTTGTGTCCAAAATATTGACGTAGATCCATAATAATAAACTTACGTTTAAAAGTAATAGGCTAAAATTAGGTTTACTTTATTAATTACAAATATGTTTATCTAAATGGAAATGTATATGGATGTAGTCATTAGAATATAAGTTAGTTTGTCATAAAAAAAAACATAGCACCTCTATTAACTTTTTTATAGAAGTTATTATATAAAAGTGTTTTCCTAAATGTAGGATATTGCAAATGATGCCCTTATTTTTAGTATGTTTTAATATCCATTTGAATTTACTCATTAGTTTAACCAATGCACTTTTACATATATGTAAACATAAATGCGTAAGTAAATGTGTATTTTATTTTTTGTGATAAGGGAGGATTTCAAAATGATTAGTAATAGTACAGAATGGCTAATCGCAACAACTGAAAGAACTGAAAATATCATAGGACATTTATTCTGGCTTAGTATCGGCAAGCAAATGACTAAGCTCGAAGAAATTGAACAGAGAATAACGGATTCTGGTCTAGGAAAAGAATAGATGCCTAACCGCATTAGAGCTGTTGATGCCTTTATACGAGCAACCAAAGAAATAAAGACGAAAAAAGCTACATCCGATGCGAAAGTATTTGAAAACTTTCTAGTACGTGAAGTCGTAACATCGTTATTGAGAGAGTGGGTCAGACGGATAAAAAGTTAGGGTACGAAACTCAAGCAGGTATTATAATACTGGATAAAAAACAAGGAAATTTAACCTTTAAAGCAAATGAAAATAACGTTGAAAAACTCTGTAAACTAGAAGAAGAAAACTGTATCGTGGACGTTATTCCAGTCAACATATACGAGTAATGGTACCCAAAAGATTTAATTCAATGCCACCGACACATATGAGAAAACGGAGTAATTTATTTGATCCACAATCAATGACTACTGTACTGGATTAACTGCTGATATAGTTACATTTATTCGAACTTTGGAAACTTCTGATAAGTTTAAAGTTCCAGTCATTGATTCAGATTATAATCATCATAGGTGAATAAGAAACTAACTAATCAACATGAGAATCTACTCAAACAATGTCGTTCAACAGAAGGCTTGAGAAAAGACCAAATAAAAACTTTAGTGCAAAAACTAATAATGCCAATAAAGATTATAAGGAGTATATAGAATTAACATCTTCTGAAACAGAAAAGTTTGAAGGGAAAATAGTACTATACGTTCAGAAGTATTAAAGATAATGACAAACTAAAGGGTGAGAGATCAATATGAAAAAGATTGTACTTGTGGACATTATTAACTGTATTGCCAATGTAAACAGTGTAATCGAAAAACAGGGGTATAGGACTAACGTTTATCGCACCTTTACCTTCAACTTTTTTAATGATGGTAGAGTTTTTGCAAATGCTGCACCAATAAACATTAAGAAATTCAGAAATTACTAATTTAGAAATTTCATCATCATTAACCTCCCATTCTTCAATTTATGCTTTCCCAATAACAATTTGCATTCTTTGTTCTAATCCTCTCACTTGTTCGGCTGGTATTCGCACCGCAATGTCAAACCCTAGAGCAATTGAAGAAGGAGAATCAGGTGATATAATAGAATCACAAGGGTATAAGTGCCCACTTATGTACACCCTAAAGGATGTACTAATTGGGTAAAAGAAATCCCGTGCGGTCTTTCTTTTCAAACGTTGGCTGCGCCAATAACCCTCTGGAAAAATACTATCTATTGCAGAAAGAAGTGAGTATCCATCAGTACATTTCATTTAAGCATTAATATGATTAGTAGAGGAAAAGGTCAATCAGCAGTAGCAAGTGCTTCATATCGAAGTGGTGAAGCTTTATATTCTGAATTAGACATAGAAACAAAATCATATGGAAAAAGAACTGTGCAGCCGGATACTTTTATTGATGCTCCAGAACATGCGCCAGAGTGGGTTTATAATCGTGAAAGATTGTGGAATGAAGTGGAATTTCATGAGAATAAATTAAATAGTCAACTAGCTAGAGAAGTAAGAGTTGCTTTACCGATTGAAATAGATCATGAAACACAGAAAAAATTATTGCAAGAATATGTTAAAGAGAATTTTGTTAATCGTGGAATGGTTGCTGATGTTTCGATACATAGAGATATTGAACATAATCCACATGCTCATATTTTGCTAACCATTAGACCGTTTGATGAAAATGGAGAATGGGGTAGTAAGCAAAAAAGAGAGTATCTTAAAGATGAAAATGACAATTTTATTTATGATGATAAAGGTAAGAAAAAGTTTAAAAAAGTAGAATTAACTGATTGGAATAGTAAATCTACATTACTTGAATGGAGAAAAAATTGCGCAGAAATTATTAATCATTATTATAAAGAGAATGATATTCCAAATCGTGTTTCTCACGAAAGTTATAAAGCTAGAGGTATAGAAAAATCACCGTTACAAAGGCTTAACAGAATTGAGTATAACTTAGAAAAGGAAGAACAAGAAAAAGCAAAGTCAAACAACGAAGAATATGTGCCAATTACTCGTTACGGTCAAATAAATTATGAGCGACAAAAGGCTAATAGAGAACTAGAATTTATAAATCAAAAGATTGTTGATCTACAAGAATACCGTGAAAAAGTTAAGAGTGAAATTGAAAAAGAACTTAATAAAATTCGTGATAATGCGATACTATCAAAAGAAGATTGGGATGCTGTTAAAGTTGTTGTAGCAAGAACAAAAGGTTTTGTGAATCTTGAGGTTGCTAAGGATACTGTTAAGCGTGTAGATTTCTGGAAACAGAAATTAGATAATCAAAGATTGGATATAGATTCTTTTGGTAAAACATTAGCAAGTGCAAATACTTTATACCAAAACAATCCTAAAGATGTATTAAAGTATGGCTTCATTCCTAGTGAATTTGAAAACCAATATTCTACTAAAAAAGAAGAATATAAATCAATGATTGAGGACTTTAATAAAAAGACGATGGCTTATAATGAGTTGAATCAACATTCTAGACGAGCTTACACACTACAAAAGTCATTTGTAGACGAAGAATTTAAATTCTTGTATCCAAAATATCAAGATATAAACACCAATAATGACAAAATTTCCGATTTAAAGTCTTACTATGTAGATTTGTTCAGAAAAGAAGGTGTAGTTCGTTATAAGATACCGGAATTAGAATTAGATTCATATAAGTATTCTGATGTACATGTGAAGTCAGAATTCCTATTAAAGGACTGGAAAAATAACGTAAATAGCTTAGTCATTTTAGAAAGAACAAAACGGAAACTTCAAAATGAATTTAATGAACATTTTAAGGATTGGGATGCTGAAAAAGTATTCCAGAAATCAGTTCAATTTACTAAAACAAATGAGCAAATATCTTCCAAGGAAAATGTTAAGGAAAAGCTTACTGGTAAGTTAGATGAACACTTAAAAGTACTTTATCCAGATGTAACAAATGATTCGTTGTCATTGCTTCCACCAGAATCAAAAGCAAGAGTTTTAGAGTTAAATGTGAAGGATGAAAGTACAGGTATATTTACAAAAGATTTAATGTCCATTGAAAAAGAAATAAAAGAAGATTTGCATAAGTTTGGCCCTAAGAAATTTGAAGAGAATGGTCCAGGTCCTTATATTCATTCTGCATCTGCAAGTGCAGGAGATCTATTTAATAATATTGTGTTTACCTCTCACCAGAATCAAGAACGTGATAATGATTTAGAAAGACGTAGAAAGAGAGCAAAAAAACGTAACAGCAAGGCTAAAAAAAACCATAGAGATATAGGGGAAAATGAACTATAAAGGGAGAGTGTGTTTTGAGGCATAACATAATTGCGAAAATAATCGAGACATTTATATTTACAGTTGTTTACGGTTATTTCGTACTTTAATTGAAAAAAGTAAAGATGTTGTATGATTCAATTTAATAAAGTCCCCCTTTGATTTTTTAATAGATTTTGGAGTTTGTAACTTGTACAACTCGGAATTATTTATTGCTTATTATTATTGTTCTATTAATCAGAAAGGACAACTGTAGGACACCTGATTATTCCAAGAGCTTCTTACAGCTGCTCTTTCTTTCTAGAATCACTACAAAAATCCTTGTCTAATACCTAATTTCCTTTGAAAGTCTAATGTTAATTAGATGACCGTTAAAACTTTAAGACATGAAGAGTTTAAAGGTTGAAAAAATTGAGAAAGATTTATCGAAAATATGTTTTATAGGATTGATCTTCAAGTAGCTAAAAGATTATAAGGGGGATAACTTCCTTAGTATTCGATAAAAATCAGTCCAAAAATCATTTATTTAGTAATAGCCTTTTCAATCTTTTATAGTATCCTTTCAAATTATGACAATTTCCACAATTCTCATTGACATAAGTATTTTTTGAAATATAATTATCATTGAGATTGTTCAAATAACTTCTTCAAGGGGTGTTAAATGATATATTAATTACCTAAAACAATAGAAAATACAAAAATTTTGTTGTTAGGCAGGGTGACGTAATCACTTTTCACTGTCTTATGTTGTCATCAACTATGATAAAACCCTACTAAATAGCCGATAATTATCTGAAAAATATACACATCCAATTTTTATCCACATCTTGAGATTGCCCTGAAAATCATTAATGCAAACTGCAAACTGAATCTATAACAGTTAATGAAAATACACATATCCCTATACTAAAAGTGAAATATTGAGTTTTTAAGTTATATTTGTTCGCTCACATTTTAGCCAATTGAGTAAGAACATAGTTACTATTTAAATGTTATGAGTAAAACACTGTGCGAATATCTTATTACAGCATTTTTATGAGAATTTGCCTCTAGTAGTTATCAAGATTGTCGATACATAAAAATGAAACGAATAAGCGAGCCAAATTAATTATTGTTAGTGGTATGCAACATATTTATCGTTTCCTTAGGGGAATGGAAAAATATTGTGGCATATTATAAAAACTACGTAAAATATACGAGGTGGGGAATATTGCTAAAACCTTATAGACTAAAACCTGGTTCGAAAATTGCAATCATCTCTCCGTCAAGTGGGTTGCCACATATATATCCTGAGATTTATGCACTTGGATTAAAAAACCTCAAAAATGCTTTAGATATAGATGTTATAGAAATGCCTTCTGCAAGAATGGATCCGAATAATTTATCTAAAAATCCACGGTTAAGAGCTGAGGATATTAATATGTGTTTTTCAGATGAAACAATAGATGGAATTATTACATCAATAGGAGGACATGAATCATTAAGCATACTACCATTTCTAGATCCGGATATCATCATTAATAATCCTAAATTTATAATGGGTTTTTCAGACGCAACGACATTTTTATGTTATATAAATCAGCTCGGAGTGGTTACATTTTATGGTCCTTCTGTTATGGCGGGGTTTGCTCAAATTAATAACTTGCCTTTTGAATTCAGAGAGCATCTGAAAGCGTTTTTATTCTATAATAGTTTTCCTTATCGATATTCTCCATATAAAAAATGGACTGATGGATATAGGAATTGGAGTGATCTTGATCGTCTAGGAGAGTGTAATCCGTTTTTTGAAAGTGAAGGATGGACTTTTTTACAAGGTAATAATATTACTCAAGGTTATATTTGGGGCGGATGTTTAGAGGTATTAAAACTTATGCAAGCCAGTCAATATTGGCCAAATAAAGATTTCTGGAAAGATAAAGTGTTAATTATTGAGACATCATTAGAAAAACCAACACCTAATCAAATTGTAAATCCGTTACGGAGCTTAGGTATGGATGGGATTTTTTCGAAAATACAAGGAATTATTATAGGGCGGGTAAAGGGTTATAACTCTCAAGAAAGCCAAAAATTAAATTATTCAATTATCAATGTTATTAGAGAGCAATTCGGTGCTAAACATATTCCTATCATTGTAGATTTTAATTTTGGTCATACTGATCCAAAATTAATACTGCCAATCGGCTGCAAGGTTGAAATAAATCCATTAAATAATGAAATCTCACTTCTTGAAAGCCCGTTTCTAAATTAATATTGGTTGTACATCAGAATAGTTCTGATTACATTACAATTCATTGATATAATTTTACGCGTAAAAATACTAGTGAAATAAGTGAGAGGTGTGTTTGTGATGATATATGTAAATGCAAGAGCTATTATACAAAGGGTTAGCAATAATGAAGAGCAAGTATTAGTTCAGATTAGAGATAAACCAGGTGAAAAAAACTGGTATGAACTTCCGGGTGGACAGATTGAACCTTTCGAACCTCTTTTGGAAGCGCTTAAAAGGGAGGTTAGAGAAGAAACTGGGTTGGAGATAGTCTCCATAACGGGTGAAGAAAAAAGAGTTGTTACTTCAAATGAAGGCGGATTCACTGTAGAGTGTTTAAAACCGTTTGCTTGCTATCAAACACTTAGGGGACCGGTTGATTCATTGGGGCTTTATTTTCTGTGCGAAGCTCAGGGGAATTTAACTAGGGAAGGGGATTTTGCAAAGGAAGCAAAATGGATAAATAAAAACGATCTGATGAAATTAATTATGTCTGATGGTCAATTTTCTGATATTGATAAAGCAGGGGTACAATTTTATTTGGATTACAAAAATTAAAAACAGAGTTTTAAGAGGGATCAAATTGGAAGGTGTTGATCATATGATAAGTCTGTGCATGATTGTTAGGAATGAAGAGGAATACATCAGAAAATGTTTAGATAGTGTTAAAGATTTTGTAGATGAGATAATTATTGTTGATACTGGATCTAGTGATAATACTCAAAATATTTGTAAGGAATTCGGTGCGAAAATTTATGACTATGTTTTTATGGATGATTTTAGTGATGCAAGAAATTATAGTTTATCATTAGCTACTGGATCTTGGATTTTAGTATTAGATGCTGATGAGTCTATTGATTCGAGAGATGGAGGGAAGTTAAAAAATTTAATAACTGAAATGGAGGTGCAAGGAAAAAAAGGTTGTGCATTTACTAGATATGATTACTTTAATAATGGTGGATGGTCTGAAGCTAATATTGTGAGATTTTTTAAAAACGATAGACAAATTAAATATATAGGTGAAGTCTATGAACAAGTAAATATTAAAAATGAAGAGACATATTATAATAAAAAAAACGCAATTAAAATACATCATTTTGGCTATTTAAAAGATAAGCAATTTATTAAAAAAAAGAGAGGAAAATATCATGAAATCACAGTCAATGGTAGTAAATTTGAACCCACTAGAAAACATAAGATGTTTTATTGGTTAGCCCAAAATTACCTTGTAAACGGTGAAATGCAAGAAGCAATAAATATTTGCAACAAAGGTTTAGAAGAAAATAATAAAAGTAAAAGATTATTTGAATTAAAAGCAAGAATACTAATGTTTTTAGGTGAATATAAAAAATCTCGAGAAGTATTAGATGAAGTTTTTACCTTGGAAGCACGTAGTAACAGTAAATTAAAAAAGGGGTACTCCTTATTCTATGATCGTGCGGTTAATGATCTAGCCCAAACCTATTATTTTGAAGGAGAGTATGATAGAGCTTTAGAAAGTTATTCCTTAATGGACTTTAAAGAAACTCCATATTTATTAAGCAATTATGCTCTTATTCTTTATAAATTAAAACGGTACGAAGAGGCTTTGTTTTATTTTAATAAAGCCCTTGATATAAATCCATATATAGGAGTTATAAAGTACAATCATGAAGATTATTTAATGTACTTATCTCATACTTTTTTTGACTTCAAAGGGGTTGCTGTGTATGAAGAACTAATAAATAAAGAATTGTCAATATTCGGGAAATGATTTTTATATTAAATTTAAGAAGGTGATTATTATTTTAGTGAAAAATAATGAATTAATTCAATCGAAGAAAAGTTGGCTTGATACTAATACACACTTTTTATCTGTAATTAATGATCCCTGGTATAAAGTGCTCATGGAATTACAACATAGCATAACTATTTTTACAACCGATTTCTTTAACAAGAATGGTTTAAAAAATATACACTTACCTGTAACAACTGGTTCTATTTCTAGTCCTATGGGTCTTGGTAGCGATTCTATTCCTGTGAAAGTTAATATTGGTGGGGTAGAGACTTACCTAGCCGACTCTATGCAATTTCTATTGGAATATGGTTGTAGATTAAATAATGAAGGCTGCTATTATATTATGCCATCATTCCGCGGGGAAGAAGCTGATGAAAGGCATTTATGTCAATTTTTTCATAGTGAGGCTGAAATACCAGGCACTCTAGAAGATGTAATGCTTATTGTGGAAGAATATATTACTTATTTAGCCCAAAATATACTAGAAAGCAATGGGGATGACATAATAAAAGTTACAGGAGACATAGAACACATCAAGGGTCTAGCGGAATATGGAAAGAGATTGCCGAGAATGAGTTTGGATGATGCAGTATCGTTTTTGGATAAATATAACACTAACAAGGATTTGTTTATAACTAATCCAGAAGGATTTAGAACATTAACATCCAAAGGCGAAAAAGTCTTAATCGAAAAGTTTGGAGGATTTTTATGGGTAACCCATTTTGATCATTTATCAGTGCCCTTTTACCAGGCTTTTGATAATGATAAATCAAAAGCACTTTGTGCGGACTTGTTATTTGGTATAGGTGAGGTTATTGGTTGTGGACAAAGACATAAAAATAAAGAAGAGATATCACAAGCTTTGGACTATCATAATGTATCGCCCTATGAATATGAGTGGTATACCATGATGAAGGAAGAATTTCCATTGTTAACATCAGGATTTGGTATGGGTGTTGAACGTTTTATACTATGGCTCTTAAAACACGATGATATTCGCGATTGCCAGATTGTACCTAGATTTAATGGGGTTTCTATTAATCCCTAATGAAAAGGTCGAGAGAAGAACGATATTTTCATGATTGAAGTCGTATAGATTTAGTATGTTCCAGCTCAGGTTTTTCGAAGAACTTAAGTCTTGAAGGACGACTTCAAGCTGTGGACATGCTTTAGCAGGTGCTCGTTCAGGAGAAAGATCACCTGCTAAAGGTGATCATCATAAAAACAACTATATGATTCTTATCCATAATAGTGCAAAAAAATATTTTTAAAAAGGGAATTTGAATGTTTAAAGCAAATTATTGTTATAAATGGGGGAAAAGTATGGAAAACAAAGCCGAAGTTTTAAGTTACTTTAGTAAAAAGGCAGAAGAATACGATCTTGTAGACAACCAGTTATATTGGAAGCTATCCGATACATTATTGTGGGATATATTAAAAAATAATGTATTGTATAAATTGAATGATAACTTTTCTTTTATTGATGTAGGTGGTGGAACTGGTAGATGGTCTATAAAGGTTTTAGAAAACTTTAGACTATCTGAAGGTGTGATTTTTGATCTATCAAAGGAAATGTTGAACCAAGCTCGGATGAAGTTAAAGGGGAATAATTCACTAACTGAACGCTGTGAAATAATCGAAGGAGACATTGACAGTTATACAGATATATCTTCTCGATTTGACTTAGCATTTACATTTCATAATGTATTAGGTTTTGTCAATGATCCGTTTTCTGTACTAGAAAAAATGACGAGTATGGTTAAAAAGGGAGGTTATGTTGTTGCAGTAGTACCGAACTTTTACCACAACATTTTTTTTAATGTTTCAACTGGAAACGTTAAGCTTGCTAATGAAACTATAACAACTAAAAAAGGTCGGTTTACTGAAAATATGCCAAATATGCACATGTTCACTCCTGAATATTTAAAAGATACATTTGAGAAAATTGGGTTAGAAACACTTGGTGTATATGGATTTCCAATATCAATTTATCCTGGTTTTCAGGAGACACAATTACAAGGGCAAAGTATGCATTTACAGGAAATATTGAAAGATGAATCGAATTTTAAAGAAATATTAAATTTCGAATTGGAATTATACAAAAATAGTGAAGCTGCAAGTAGAGGAAACCAGATTATTGTGATTGGGAAAAAGAATGATTGAGATCGAAGAAATTGCAACCAAGGTCTATTTGTGCAACCAATAATGCAGAAATAAAAAGCTTCCCTTCATAACTTTTTAAAAATGTTGGTAGTTATGTAAAATATTAATTTGTAGTGGGAGTGTTCATATTGGACGATTCTAAAGTTGTGATATATGTCTATAGTGGAAAGGGAGGAGTGGGTAAGTCAACCGTATCTGTTAACTTAGCATATTCTTACGCATTAAAGGGGTTAAAGGTAGGATTAATTGATGCGGACTTATCTGGACCAAGTATTCCTTCTCTGGTTAAGGGATTGGAAAATACTCCTTACAATATGGACGGATTAACAGTTTCTCCGGGGATATTTGAGGATGTTAAAATTAATTCTGTTGGTTTTTTTTCCGAGGAGATAGATGAAACATACTTGGAAGGACCATATCTACATGGTGCTCTACATCAATTAGTTTTTTCTGTGGAATGGAACTGCCAGGTGTTAATAGTAGATCTCCCACCTGGAACAATGGAAATTCATAATGAGCTATTTTCAAAACTTCCCGGGAAGGTTTTGTTAGTTTCAACGCCTCAGGAAGTCAGTTTTTCCGACACTATCCGAAGTATTAACTTTATAAGAAAAATGGATGTAGAGATTCTTGGTATTGTAGAAAATATGTCTTATTATAATTGTGATAATTGTGGTGTATCTGAGAAAGTATTTGAGGGAGATACTCGAAAACGCATTTGTGAACCATACAATATCGAATTGTTAGCTGAGTTCCCAATTAGCAGAAAACTCAACTTTTTCTCTAATAAAGGCGTTCCTTATGTTCTTCAAAATAATAATTGTCAAATTACATCAAAATACGAAAAGTTAGCAGATGATTGCTTTAATAATTTTAATTCCACAAAAAAAAGGGAGAGGATGTGTTAGATGCTTATTAAAAAAAAATCGATAGATTATAATTTTGGAATGGTAGGGAATAAGGTTTTAGAAAGTGTTTTAAAGCAGTACGGAATACAAAATGATTGTCTTTTATTACCATTTATTAATGTGAATGGGAAATGCATACCTCTAAATAAAAGATCTGAAACATCAAGAAAAACAGTGATTTCCCAAGGTAATGAACTATATATATTAAAAGAAATACCGTGGTATTGTTCTAATAAAAACTTTGTTAATTACGTATTAAATCTGCAAAAACAACTATTTGTGAATGGTCTTCCTGTACCGGAAATTATTGAAACTATTCAGGGTAAATTATATTGTGAAATTGATTATGAAGATGAGGTGAAATATGTATTTTTACAGCGGTACATAGAAGGAAATTCTTGGAATGGATCTGAGGATAAATTGTGTGAAGCTGCAAAAATGTTAGGAAAATTTCACCAGGGTATTGAAAAGTCATGTGGACAAATTATTGCCAAATATAATCCACCTAAATACGATGTTTTCGATATTGCTCTTAAAATGCTTAACACATTAAATGAAGTCGCAATTGATAAGCAATCGTCTATTAGAGAAGAGAATATGAAATCACTCAAGAAATTTATATTAGTATATTCAAGTAAAGTAAATGAATACAAAAAAATAGCTTATGATAAAGGATACTCTAATTTTTTAATTCCAATACATGGAGATTATAATCCGTGGAATCTAATTTTTTCGAAGAACGGATCTGATATTGTTGGCATCATTGATTTTGATAATTCAATAATAGATAATCCAGTTCACGATTTAGTAGAGTCATTATTAGATTTTTGTCTCTTTACTTACAAACCTCAAACTACTAGATTTCAAGGTGCTCCAACTTCACTGAATAAAAAATCAGCCAAGATTTTCTTAGAGAACTACTATAATTCAGTACCACTTAGTTACTATGATATGAATAAATATATCGGAGAAGTATCATTTGCTGTCACTGTTGAATTGATATCATTAGGAATTATACGGGGAGACTATGATTTTAGTGAAATAAACCAATTAATGTTCGTTATTGATAATATTGAGGACCAAATAAGTGCTATCAGTACATCATAAATAGTCGAAATTTTATAATAAAAACCGTGTTTTTTGAATTGTTTAAAATAGGATCTAGTGTAGTAGACTTAAAAACGTGCAAAGATTGCCGCGAGCTGCAAAAACACATAAGGGGGCAGATAATGTTGTTTTTTTTAGGGGGATTGAAATATTGAATAAATCTATTTTGAAATTCACTAGAAAGGATATCGAAGTCTACGTTGTAGTTGAAAAAGCTATTATTACTAATTTATTTGATGAATTGACTCCTTACTTTAGTATAAGGGAAATTGATGTTTTACCGAGTAATAAGTGGACTATATATTCTAATGAAAAATTTAGTACAGAAAAAAACCTACAGGTTATTTATGGAACTTCCTCTGAGGGCCCAGAAAATAAAATTCTACTTAACACAAATAACAAAACTGTAATAGTACCGGAGGAAGATGTTGCTTGGAAAATCAAATATATCGCAAGGTTGGTTCGTAATCTATCAAGGTGGCAATTATATCGAAGTGGTTACTTTTACCTTCATGGGGGTGCTGTACAAATTAACGGTCATGGTTTAGCATTTCTAGGTAAGAAAAAATCAGGTAAAACATCATCCATTTTATCATCGCTTATAAATTTAAGTGCTGACTATGTCACCAATGATGATTTAACAGTTAAGATAGATAAAAATGGAGCCTTTAACCTATTAGGATGGCCTAGAGCGATTGGAATTAGAACTGATGTATTAAGTGAGTTTCAAAGGTTAGAGAAATATCTTAAAGGAGATCTATTTCATCCAGCAAATCAATATGTCAATGAAAAAGGTAAAGTATATGTTTCTCCCAAAGAGCTAACAAAGTTTAACGATTCAGAAATAATTCCAGAAACAAATTTATCCGCCATAGTATTTCCTGTGTTTAACAGTAACCAGAATCAACCTGTAATAAAAAGGCTAGAACCAAATGACGCTTTTAAGTTACTATTAAATAATGTTGAAAAGTTCCCAGATAAGCATAGTGATTATTTTATTGGTGTTTTTGAAATCATGGACATGGAGGAAATTAAAAGCATACTTAAGACAGCATCCCAAGAAATACCTTGTTACCAACTCATTCAGTCAATGAATTCAATAAATGATGGAGCGAAATTATTAAATGAAATCGCGAAAGATATCTCGCAAGTATCTAATTATTAATGAAATTACTCCAAGTCAGTTACCAATTACTATTAGTTTGTTTGCTAGAGTATGATAGTTTTCTGTGCTTAAGTATGGCCGTAATTTTATTACCACATGTAATTCAATAAAGATTGTTTGTATTGGAGGGGAGTTTAATAAAAAACACTACAATAGACTTAGACGTATCAAAAATAATCTCAATCTGTAATGATTCAGGAATTTCAAACATCACTGATGTTTTACCCTATACAAAGGGCTATGGACATCTATGTTGGTATATAAAAACAAGAACGAATAAATCATATTTATTCAAAGTTAATATTAGAAATTCAAGTAAACAAAAATTTAATAATGAAATATACTCACTTCAATTCGCTTTAAAAAAGGGAATTCATGTTCCAGGTATTTATAGTCGGGGCGAACTAGAGAATGAGACTTTTAAGTATTACTATATTCAAGAATGGGTTAGAGGTGAGGACGCAAGTTCATATCTTAAGAAAGTAGATCACACAGAGAAACAACATTTTTTCTTCAATTTTGGAAGTGAAGTAGCCAATCTCCACAGTATTGAAGGGACCTACTTTAGTGAGGATATTATTGGTACAAATAAATATAAATCAATCAAAGAGCTAAGCAAGCTTCGATTAGACCGTACAATCGATTTTTTGCTTTCTACAACTATATTACCTAAAGCCCTTCTTTTGGAAATAGAACAAAAAATTAATAAAAAAATATTGCAATTACCCGGTGAAATTTTACCTTGTTTTACGCATGGAGACTTACATTTAGGGAATATAATAGTAACAGAAGAGGATAAGTTGTTTTTTATTGACTTTGAAAGTTCGAAGTTTTACGATCCAATATTAGATTTTTTTAAATTAGATTTGTGGGTTTTTCAAGAGTACAGTAATTATTATGATGACTTTATTAAAGGTTATAATCAAAATAGAAATTTAGGTAATTTATACGAGGAAAGATTTTCATTATATAAGTCGATCGAGTATATTTATTGCATTAACTATTTTGGAAATTTATATCGAGATGAAAAGATGCTAAAACAGTTTATAGATTTATTAGTTAAATGGAATAATGAAAATTGAAACTCTAATTGATATATCCATATCCCAGAAAGAGAGTATGAGAGTATTATATTTTGGTTCTTCTCCATTGGCGATGGTTTTATAGAAAAATCAGAAGACTAATTCGTGGAGAGATTTAAAGTGGATAAGGGAATGAGTTCAGTTGTGAGCGACGTGTAGCTTTTAAAGTGATGCCCCTTTTGATTATGCAGCTAACTGGCAGGAGCAAATTCGAAAATCTACTGGGCTAATCCAGTAGATTTTACGGTTGATTGTACGAGAGTGATACAAGGAATACAATATCCATCGCCATCCCTTCGCTATTACCCAACTTATGTTCTAGTGCTAAATTAAGGAGAACTCATAGCCGTTATGGTCTTTGTCTATTATGAAAGTGTGCTAGATATTGCTAATAAATATAATTTACCCAAAGCGCTTACTCGATACTTAAAGCGTCATGTGGATCCTTTTCGTCATTTATTAGTGCTACGTATATACTAACTATATATTCAACTCCCTTTCTTTACATTTACTTTAGTAATGCGGGTCTATGTTGGTTAGCACTTATATGTCTGTTGGCAAACTTTCCCTCTGAACTATTGAAATAAAATTCGACAGGAAACTACAATATTCTACTTTCAGAATTAGGTAATTAAGACTATGCGCAAAGCTGACCAACTATTACGGAGTAAAAAGCTATTATGTTTAATTGAAAATATCTACACACTAACTAAATAACTGTATAGATTGCAGAGGAGTAGAATCGCTATTTAAATAGGCCCTTTTACTATGGAGTATATCTTTTTGCTGTAATGCTAATTCCATGAGTTTATCTATATCTTTTTCTTCAAGGAACTTTTCTACAAGTTGCTTTATAATTTTTAGTGTTAAAATTACTGTTGACAATACAGGCTTGTCAACAGTCCTAGTTTTTTTTCAGTAGAATTATAGATGGAGAAAAAAGGGGATACTATTAGATCATTGTTTTTATTTCGATTGTTTAATATATTTCTAAAAGAGTCACTAAACTAAATTGTTTTTGAATTGGCCAATTTTTTTCAACTCGAAAATTGTGATAGGGAGGAAGTGAGAAAAAATGAAGAATCCTAGTAATGTGATTTTTACAGAATCCTTTGAAACTAAAAAACGTCACCGAATAAGAGAAGAACATATTGAACAGAAAAACAAGGAAATTTCCGAAAGATACAAATACGACATAAATAATTACATTTCATTTTGTAAAGATACTGGCCAGCCAGAAGATGTAAATTCCATGTTGGATTTTTTATATGTTTCGCTTACTGTTCAGGAAATAAAAAAGAATACCTGGGAACGCAGATTGGCTTCTGTAAAAAAATATCTTTCTGTTGTTCATGGGGTGAATTTTATTAAAGAGCCTGAAATCATGCAGGACTTATCTGTTATGCGAAAAATGTATGATGAAGAAAAATATAAGGATCTCATTCATGTGAAAGGGAAATCAGCAGTCGATAAAGAAGAATTGTTAAAAATGATTCGTGGATTGCCAACAAGAGGAAAAGCCATTTGTCTTGTCAATTTGATTACAGCAAACAGACCAAGCGAAATGGTTCGGATCAAGATTCAAGATTTTAATTTGGATAGTAATTATTTAAGTGTATATATGAAGAAACAGAGAAAATGGCATAATAAGCGTTTAACCCAAGAAACAGTAAAAGCAGTTAAAGAATATATTAGAGAGTACAAACTAAAGCCTGACGATTACTTTGTGGGGAGGGTATTTGTCAACGAAAAATTTAAAAGTATCCAGGCAAGTGAATCAGGTTACAGATATATGCTCAACAAGTGGACTGGATTGACTGGATATAACTTTCGGAAAACACAAGTCGTTTCTATGCACGAAGCTGGCGCAGACCTACCGACAGTGGCAAAACAAACTGGACATCAATCTCTTGAAACTTTGACGAAACATTACTTAGACGTTACAGATTCAACTGTAGATAAATATTTGTAAACACTTGAAGATGGATAATATGAAAAAAGTATTTTTACTGATTCCTCATTCATTTTTACAATTATTATCAAAAACATCTTCAGGACAGTGAACACCTGTAACTGAAATCAACAGTCAAGGTTGAATTCAATGAAATAATAAAGAGGGTTACTTTGTCCAATAAGTCTATATAATTTGACTTATTGGACAGCATTATGACTAATAAATTGCATTTGTTATTAAAACGTAATTTAATTAGCAAGGTGTTGGTGTGTTATTAGTTCTTAACAATTAGTCATGTTTTTTGGATGATATCAGATAAGGACGCACAACCATTATCATTGCTCATCGATTAGCTACAATAGAGAATGCCCGGTATTTTATTTTTAATAGATAGAGGGAGAAGTTCTTGCTAATGGGAGACCACCCGATAACTTAATGCCTCTCTTTTACCAATAATTGTATTCCGTTATCTCCGGTCCACAAATAGATAATTTTAACCTAGAGATCAACGCCGGTGAACGAGTAGCTCTTGTTGGGACGAGTGAAAATGGGAAATCCACCATCTTAAACCTGATGCCTTAGGATTACCAAATTGGATATTCAATTTAAACAAACATCCTATTGTCTCTTAAGCAAGCGATCCATTAACAATAAAACAGATAAAAGGAAATGTATGCCTATCTAATATTAGTTTACACATTGTGTTATTTACAATTTATGCCTACTTTTTTCTTCATAGTGAGTTCGCATTACAGCGTATTTTAGCTCGAAGCTAAAAAATAGTATTTATAATTTAACAATAAGTGAATTTTAGATATGTGTTCCAAGAAACTTATTTATTTTGGTTATACCATCTATGTATAATTTTTCAGCTTGGAACATCAACACTCGTTGCTCGGTAATAAAAGTTATTAAACTAGTTAATATGTGCGTAATTCACGAATAGCTGAAATACTACCATAAAATTTTCTGTTAAATAACAATTATTAATTTGTGCTTTTTTTCCATAATAAGCGGATTGTCTTTCAAAATAGGCTCCTAATATATAGGAATTTAGAAATGAAGGGTAATTAACAAGTGTCTTGCAATCAATCTAAATCTTCTTTGAATTGCACTCTAGATTCTACTGCAAGAATCGATTAAACTAAGTATGAGAGTACTTTTTTAAGGAAAGCAATGCGTAGTGGGTAGGTAATTTTTAACAAAAATAGTATATCCATTATAACCTTTAAATTATTATATACCACACGCTGTTTTTATGATGCACTATTGTTGGAAGCGTTTTAATTTCGTTAAAAAAAGCACTTTAATTAACTAAAATATACTGTGCTTTTTTTCTGATTAAGAGCTATTAATTTATTAGCCCAGCTAATAACCTAAGGAGGATTATATGAAATTAATTCATGAAATATTAGATAATGCAGTTCAGAGATCTTGCAATAAAGTGGCTGTTATATCTAATAATTGGTCTATTACATATAAATAAATACAAGAAGCAAGTTATCAAATAGGAAATTATTTACTTGACATTGGTATTAAAAAGGGCGATAGGGTCCTATTAAACATGTCTAATAGTATTGAGGTAGTATGTTTACTTATGGGAATTTCAAGGATTGGGGGCATAGCTGTTATTATTAGTCCGAGTACTACGCAGTATAATCTCCATTATATAATAAGGGACTGTAATCCCAGGTTGATAATCCACGAAGATTCTAAAATGTTGAATTATAGTCAATCAATACAATTGTATACATTTAAAGAGCATGTAAAGAACTATGATAAATATAATTTTCTAGAAATGAATGATATAAGTGAGTATGATAATTCTTTATTTATATATACTTCAGGAAGCACGGGTAGTCCTAAAGCAGTAGTTTCAACGCATTTTAACGTTATATTTTGTACCAGAATGATTTCTAAGGTTTTAAAAATTAGACAATGTGATATAATTGGAAACTTTTTACCGTTCTCTTTTGATTACGGTCTATATCAAATCTTTTTGAGTTTTTATAATATGGCTATTTTAGCAATTGGTGATTCTAGTTTAGCAGGAATACAATTTATAAAATGTTTAAAAGAATGGAAGGTAACCGTGCTTCCTTCTATGCCGCATTTAACTAAAGGTTTAATTAAATTATTACCAAGGTATAAAGATAAGGTCTATTTAAGAGTCATAACAAATACAGGAGAAAACTTGCCTCAGTCTATAATCTTGAAAATTTTGGAGCTAATTCCGAATTGTCAGATATATCCAATGTATGGACTTACTGAATGCAAAAGAGTATCTATATTAAAACCAGATGAATTGGAAAGTAGACCCGGATCCGTTGGAAAGCCACTTCCAAACGTAAAATGCTATGTAGTTGATCAGAATAATAATCCGTTGGCTCCTGGAACAGTTGGTGAACTGGTAGTTAAAGGTTCAAATGTTATGAATGGCTATTGGAATAATACTAAGCTCACTCAAGAAAAATTTAAGGGAACTAGTTTGGGACCGAGTAAAATTCTTTATACCGGCGATTTATTTAAAATTGATGCTGATGGTTATTTATATTTTATCGGTAGAATGGATGATTTATATAAGAAAAACGGATTTAGAATTAGTGCTAAAGAAATTGAAGAGGCAGTATATAGTTTGAATTTAGCTGAAATAGCTATTCTGATTCCTCCGGATCAAGAAGACAAGAGTTCTCGCTTATTTATTAAAACATATAAATCTATTGAAGAAATTAAAGCAAAATTATCTAGTAGGCTAGAGTACTATAAAATACCTGATAAAATTATTATTCTAGATGAGTTTCCTATATCATTAAATAAAAAAATTGACAAAAAAAAATTAAGAGAGATTAGGAGTTGAATAAATAAGTGATAGATTTTACAACTTTGATAAATAAGTATGGGAGTCCGCTTTATGTATATAAACTAGATGCGATAACTAAGGCATATAAAAAATTAACATCTTCTTTGCCAGAGGATAGTATTCTATACTATTCACTAAAGGCAAATCCAAATCCAGAGGTTACAAAGCATTTAATTAGTTTGGGCTGTTATGCAGAAGTATCATCCATTGGAGAATTAAATACTGCATTAGGAGCTGGGGCACATCCTGAAAATTGTATTTATACTGGTCCTGGTAAGACAAAAAAAGAAGTGAATTTTGCTCTTTCTAAAAATATTAATCATTTTTCCGTAGAGAGTGTTGAAGAACTTATTATGATAGATAAACTTACTAGAGAGTTTGACCAATCAGTGAATATTACATTGAGGATAAATCCAGCTTTTAATGTTGGTAAAGCAAGTATAAAAATGACTGGGCTACCGTCCCAATTTGGGTTTGATGAAGAAAGTATTGATGTTAATTTAATACAATCAATCATAAAAAAGAATGAAAGATTAAAAATCAATGGATTTCATATTTATAATGGTTCCAATTTTTATAATGTAGATGTAATAGAGGAAAACTTCCGTAATACACTTAATACTGTAATCAATCTTAAAGAAAAATTATCCCTGAAACTCGAGTTTATAAATTTCGGTGGAGGATTTGCTGCCCCGTTCGGAAAAAAAGAACCATTACCAAGTTATAAACAGTTGCGAAAGCGCTTAGAAAACTTATTGGAGGATAAACTTAAATGTGGTACCAGGCCGAAAATTGCATTTGAATCTGGAAGATATTTAACAGCAACTTGTGGGACTTTGATAGGTACTGTTCAATCTGTTAAAACAAGTAAGGGTAAAAGGTACTGTATTGTTGATTTTGGCATTAATCATATAGGAGGAATGTCTGGATTACGGAGAATTCCAACTGTAGAATTGCAGTTAACCAAATTAAACTCATCAGTAAGTGAGAATATAAAAATAGATAATATGAATATTGTTGGACCCTTATGTACTCCATTAGATTACTTAGCTAAAAATATAAGTCTAGAGTATATGGAACCAGGTGATATAGTCTTTGTTTCAAATGTAGGGGCATATGGATTAACAGGTAGTTTATTAGGTTTTTTAAGTAGAGAAATTCCTAAAGAAGTAATAATTCATAATAAAGAAATACAATGTGTTCATAGTATAGAATTAGTTAGAAAGTTAGAAACAAGAGAAATTATTGGAGTAAAATAATGTGTTCTACAATAGAATAATATCCTTACAGCAAGGTTTAAGTTATTTCTACTTAAAACAGAAATGGTAAGTGATTTATATTTACGCATTAGTACTAATTTACAACAACAATCGTCAAATCTCCCTTTTTAGGGGGACTTGACGATTAATACTCTAGTGAGATATAAATGATTAAAAAAATATTTAGAATTTCTTTAAAAAGGGAGCTCCACTCGGAGCTCTACATTATTATTTACCGTTCATATTAAAGAAAGTAATTACAATCATATCGGACATCTTGAATTACAGTATATATTCTTTTGTCCTCTCGAGCTTATTTTTTTTAGTAAAGGAAAGTAGAGAATTTAATATTATATGCTGACCGATTCAAGAACATCATTATTTTAATTAAACAACCAAAAAATTAAACTGCCATTCGACTTCTTTTCCATCCTTAAAAAAACACCCGATGGTCCATCATCACTTAGTGTTGCTGTCCATACTAGTTTTCCCCACCCTGGGCATACAGAGTTTACTAGAATATTATAATTTTGGACTTCTGCAGCTACAATACTTGTTAATGCATTTAAAGCCTTTTTAGAAATCCTATAAAAAGGCTACTTCGAGCATCTCTTCGAATGTATCCTCTTTATTAAACTCCATAGATATAAGCCTTCCCATTCTACTCGAAATTTACAACTTTACCTTATTTTTTTATTCTTCATGTAAGGAAAACATGAGTGAATTAACTCTTAATAATCAGTAAAGGTTAGTGTCCATAGTTTCTTACAACATGTTGATTGCTTATACTCGGAAAAGCTCCATTATTTTCATTATCCAGCAAAACACCTACATTGTTAACTAATACATCTATCCTCGATACTTATCAATTACAAATTTAGTTATTGCTTCAACAATAGCATTATTTGTAAACTAACCACCCATTTTCCTCATACAACTTATAAATGTTAACATACTGATTCTGATACTAGTATTTTTTCCCGAGAAATCTTTCAAAAAAGATTTTTTAATCTATCTCGTAGTAATTAAAGTAAAAAATATATCAAAATATGCTATATATTTACAACTTATTTTATTATATAATATCCATAAGGAGATTAAAATCTAAATTTTCTATGTTGTCAAGAAATTATAGTGTATAATGAAGATAGGTGATGATTATTGAACTTAAAGGAAATATTAATAAACTTCCAGATTAATTTTGCGGCATTTGATTTAGACGGGACATTATTAAATGAAAATGGGGAAGTCTTTGACAATATAATGAAAGGGTTAACATTATTGAAAAATCAGAATATAGAAATGTTTATTGTAACAGGAAGAACAGTTAGTTCTTTGATTGATTCAAATATCCCTAAAGAGTTTTTAGAACTTTTCAATGAAAACATTATATGTAATGATGGAATAATTCTATACAATAATAAAACAAAATTGATTAAAACCTACTCTTCGATCCAATCTACTATAATTACAAAATTAATAGAGTATATAGGTAACAAAAATGACTACGCACTTGAAATTGATGGTAAAATTTTTTCTCCTAACAAGCGATCAGCATTAAAATATAGTATGGTATATAAAATAAACAGAGGTTCCATTATAATTAGTGACCCAAAAAGTAGCCTCCAAGAAGAAAACATCACGAAATTTGTTATATTTCCTAAGCAAGATGAAATTAAAAAGATCCTTGGTTTTTTAAAGAAAAATGAGTGCAATGTTAAAAAAATTAAATTCTTAGACGCTCTTGAAGTCACTCCGAAAGAAACATGCAAAGCAACAGGTTTACTTAATTATTTACGTGAGAATCGCAAAATGCGTAACCTAAATAAAGTTATTTCTTTTGGAGACGGAACCAATGATTGCACTTTACTTAAAAAATGTATATTTGGAATATCAGTTATTGGTAGTCATCCTGATGCCGTTAAAAACTCTGACATGCATCTAACTCAATCTTTAGGAGAATACTTGGTTCAAAGTTTACATTAATTTCCTGATTTGATAATTAAATATATATTAGAGAGGCCTATTTTATGAATGAAAACATTTTAAACAAGGAAGAAGAATTGGTTCTTTTACTTTCCTACCCAAATTTAAGTGAGAAACAAACAAAGAAATTAAAGTTTTTATTAGAATCATATCTTAATTGGGATAGAGTAATAGGTATGATTGAATTACACCGTATTGCAGGGTTGGCATGGAAAAATATTCAAAGGTATTTTTTTAATGACACTAATAATCGTTGCTCTTGTAATCGTTTATACAAATATCTATATACATCATACAAATTTAATACACTTCGAGGTAATGAACAATTAGTTTATACCTATGAAGTATGTAACAAACTTGAACAAAGTAACATTGAATACGTATTACTAAAGGGAATTATCAACTCTCATGGTTTATACAATGATTTTGGATTACGTGATTTTAATGATAACGACATATTAATTCATCCAAAAGATATAGATGCAGCTACACGATTAATTCTAAACCTTGGTTACATACAAGGAGAAAGTAAACATCTAACAAAGATTAAAAAACCAACAAGAAAGGAAAAAATAATAAGATCATTAGCATCTCATGAGGTAATTCCATTTATTAAAACTTTATCTACAGAAAACAAAGTTTCCTCCCAGCACATAGTCGATTTACACTTTTCTGTTAACCTTATGTCCGGGAAAAGAACGGACGAAATAATTGCAAAGTGGTTAAAGAGTAAGATAGCAATTAAAATTAATGAGAAGAAGTTATATACACTAAATTGGGAAGATATGTTTTTGTTTTTATGTGAGCATTTTTATAAAGAAGCTATCTCTGTGAGAGATTTGAAAATGTATAAGGATCTTTTACTTTATAAAATCTGCGATATATACTTTTTAATAGAGTATAAGAAAATTCGTTGGAATGAAATCATTAATAAAGCAAAAGCACTAGAATTAGAAAAACAAGTTTATTTCACCTTAATGTACCTAAAAGATGTATTTAATGCAACTCACCTAGAAGCAATTATCCAAGATGTCTCACCTGAAAACACCACTTTCCTACATCAAGTTTATCATTATAACAGCGATAAAGTAGCCTTTGAATATAAAGATGAATTATTAGTTAAGCGCTTTTTTGATATTAACAAACCCCAAAAGGCAACTGTATTTTCTTAGGGAATTAATAACTTATCTTAACTAAGATACGAATCTTAATGGAAAACTCATATTTATTTTTATATAGGAGGATTATAAATGGACAGAAACTTTTTCGAGATTATTTCAAAACATATACAAAATGAATTTAATATTGAGTTACTAGATGTAGAACTTAAAGAGTTAGGACTAGACTCTCTAGCTTCAATAGAACTTTTACTTGATCTCGAAGATTATTATGAGATTTCTTTTCCTGATGAACTTCTAACTGAAGAAACTTTTTCTAATGCACAGAATTTATGGAGAACAATAACTCAACTTAAAAATGAAAACGGTGTGATTTCGTAATGGATTTAACAATTGAGAAGGAACTAATAAAAAAAACACAGGAAATAGCAGAGAGAATAGAAAAAGAATCAAAAAACGTGGATAATAACAACATTTTCCCTAACAAAGGGATCGAATTGTTGAAGGAATATGGATTTATGGGATTAATCATTCCAAAAGAATTCGGGGGATTAGGTCATGATATTAAAGTTGCTTCAAAAGTTGTTCAGATACTAGCCAGCGGATGTCTTTCTACATCAATGATTTTTGGAATGCATTGTCAACAAGTAATGACAATTATAAATCATAGTAAAATAGAACTAAAAAAGAATTTTTTAAAAAAGATAGTTAAGGACCAATATTACATTGCTTCCGTTACTTCCGAAAAAGAAAAGGGAGGACACCTCTTAACAGCAGAATCTCCATTAAAATGGATTAATGATAATCAATTTGATTTACATAGAGATGCACCTACCGTCACCGGAGGTTCCGAGGCGGATGCTTTTTTAATTACAGTAAAAAAAAATACATCTTCATTGAATTCAAATGTACTGCTAATATATGCAAGTCGGAATGAAATGGAAACAAAAAATGGAGATCCTTGGATTTCAATGGGAATGAGAGGTACTCAAAGTATTAGCATGACCCTTGTCGGTAAATTAGAGAAAACTAATATACTAACTAATGAGGATTTTAAAGATGTTGCACAAAAAACATTAATACCTATGGGCCATCTTATGTGGGTATCTAGTTGGTTAGGTGCTACAAAAGGAACCTATAGAAAACTAATACAATTACTACGTAGCGGAAAGATGAGCAAAGGGATAGATAAAGAATCCGATCTTCTTTATCACAAATTATCTAAAATCCGATTATTAATCGATACAGTAGATGTATATTTAGAGAAAGTGTTAAATGAATATACAAATACTCTTGAAAACTCAAACCTAGATAAATTGAAAACCTATGAATTTAATATTCATTTAAACAACTTAAAGATTTTAGGTTCAGAAAGTTTATTTCAAGCAGTGGATAAGATGATTGATATAGCAGGTCTTAAATATGGATATTTGCAAAATAACCATATCTTTTTAGAAAGAGTATTTAGAGACTTAAGATCTGCATCTCTAATGTATCATAATGACCGTTTGGCGCTAGCTAATGGGAAATTATCTCTTTTTAACTCAAATTTGTTACGGTAATATAACATATTAATTATGATCGTCGTTGACGGTCTTTTTTTATGTAAGAAAATAACCAAATTAATAGATATGATAAGAGTGAAAAAAAACCTATATGAGAAGGGGAGCATTCCTGTAATTCGATTAATAAATAAAACACAACAATAGAAATAGTTTATATTTTAATATCTGGTTATTCTATCTTTATTATTCTCTCTATATCTCTCAAAATCGTTGATTATCTTTTTTGATAAACGAATGAATATTGCCTGCCAATAGACCCACCTTTGCCATGTTTTTATCCCAACTATGACAAATTTTAGACCCACCTCTGCCAAACTGAGGACCAGCCTCCTATATAATGGAATTGCACTATGCTGTG
>Ga0079224_100001761_pt1 | contig 25430 bp, 20 predicted proteins | sample Stecom2015_FD_80414 | JGI IMG/M metagenome (GOLD analysis project Ga0079224, IMG submission 80414) | Agricultural soil microbial communities from Utah to study Nitrogen management - Steer compost 2015 | ecosystem: Environmental > Terrestrial > Soil > Agricultural land | place: USA: Utah... | reverse complement strand
TCAACGGCAGCAAGGGCACGATCCGCTTTGATCTGCACCGTCTGAACGAATTGGAAGTTTATTTCGACAGTGACCCGCCGGACGTGCGCGGCTTCCGCACCGTGCTCGTTACCGACGCCGTTCACAAATATATCGACGCCTGGTGGCCGCCGGGCCATATCATCGGCTGGGAACACACCTTTACACACGGAGTTTATGATCTGCTGCATGGCATCCACAAAGGCGAGTCCCCTGCTGCCACCTTTGAGGACGGGATGCGCTGTCAGGCCATCATCGACGCGGTGGAACGCTCCGCCGCCAGCGGGCAGTGGGTCGAACCGGATTACGCATGAGTACCGAACTTTCGCCACAGGCCGCTTACCACGAAGTCATCGAGTTGCTGGGGCCGGAGGCGCTGAAAGACAAACTCCGGCAGATGCATCTGATTCGTGCCTTCGAGGAGAAGGTCGATGAGTTGTTTCTGATGGGCCGCACCTATGGCACGCTGCACCTGAGTATCGGGCAGGAAGCCACCAATGTCGGTTCGCTGGGCGCGCTGGCAAAAGGCGATTACTTCCTCAGCCACCATCGCGGGCACGGCCATTTTCTGACCTGGAGCGATGACCCAAACCGCGTCATGGCCGATATTCTAGGCAAGGCGACCGGGTTCTGGCGGGGCAAGGGCGGGACAATGCACATCGCTGATGTTGCCAATGGCAATCTAGGCGGCAACGGCATCGTTGGCGGCGGCCTGCCGATAGCGGTTGGGGTTGGGCTGAGCATCAAACTGCGCCGCAGCGAGCAGGTGTGCATGGTTATCTTCGGTGACGGTGCGGCTAACGAAGGTGCCTTTCACGAGTCGCTCAACATGGCCTCCATCTGGAAACTGCCGCTGGTGTATCTGTGCGAAAACAACCAGTACGCTATGTCAACGCCGCTGAGCAAGGCATTCAACATCCGCCATATCAGCGAACGTGCCGCCGCCTATGGCATCCCCGGCGTGACTGTTGACGGCAACGACTTCTTCGCAGTGTATCTGACCGTGCGCGAGGCGGTTGAACGTGCCCGGCGCGGTGATGGCCCAACACTGGTCGAGAGCGTGACTTATCGTATCAAAGGACATTCGCGCAGTGACCGGCAGGCCTACCGCACCCGCGAAGAAGTTCGCTCATGGCAGGAACCGGATCGTGACCCGATTCTGCGCCTGACGAGGACATTGCAAGCTGCCGGAATCATCAGCGAAGCTGAAGCCGACTCGCTGCGCCAGCAGGCCGTCGAACGGGTGGAACAGGCAGTTGCCTTCGCGGATAGCAGCCCGGACCCGGACCCGGCCACCCTGCTGGAGGATGTCTATGCGTGAGCTGACCTACCGCGAAGCCCTGCGCGAAGCTTTGCAGCAGGCCATGGAAGCCGACCCGACGGTGTTTCTTATCGGAGAGGACATCGGCGTCTATGGCAGCGCCTTCGGCATCACCGCCGGCTTGCAGGAAGCCTTCGGCGAGGAGCGGGTCATCGATACACCCATTTCCGAGGCGGGTATCGCCGGAGCGTGTGTCGGCGCGGCACTGACGGGGATGCGCCCGGTAGGTGACATGCAGTTCAGCGATTTTATTCTGCTCAGTATGGAACAGCTTGTGCTGCAAGCGGCCAAGATGCGCTATATGTTCGGCGGGCAGGCGAAAATCCCGCTGGTGATGCGGCTGCCGGGTGGTTCCGGCACGGGGGCCTCAGCCCAGCACAGCGGCAGCTACGAAAACTGGTTTGTGGGCGTGCCCGGTCTCAAGGTCGTCATGCCGAGCAGTGCCTACGACGCCAAGGGCCTGCTGCTGGCCGCTATCGACGACGACAATCCGGTAATGTTCTTCGAGCATAAACTGCTCTACAACACCAAAGGCGACGTGCCCGCAGAACCATACCGCATTCCGCTTGGTCAGACCCACCGAGTCCGCGAAGGCCGGCACGTCACTGTCGTGGCGACTTCGATCATGGTAAGCCGGGCACTCGAAGCGGCAGAGACGCTGGCACAGGAGGGCATCGAACTGGAGATTTTCGACCCGCGCACCCTGCGTCCGTTCGACGATGGGCCTATCATCAAGTCGGTCAAGAAAACCGGGCGGGTGCTGATCGTGTATGAAGCAGTAGAGATGGGCGGCTTCGGCGGTGAAGTGGCGGCACGTATCGCCGGCAGCGAGGCGTTCGATTACCTCGAAGCGCCCGTGCGGCGGCTGGCGGGTAAAGATGTCCCCATGCCACAAAGCCGCGTGCTGGAATATCAGGCCGTGCCGCAGGTCGAGTCAATTGTCACAGAAGGGCGCAAATTGGCGCGTAACGAGTATTGAGTCATGCCTGTCCCAGTCTATCTGCCTCGCTTCGATCCGTCGCACAAAAGCTCGACCATCCTGCGTTGGCTGGTCAGTGAAGGCGCAGCCGTGCGCGAAGGCGACCCGGTATGCGAAGTGACCAGCGACAAAGTTGATATGGAAATCGAAGCACCAGCGGACGGCACGCTGGCCGGGGTTCAGTATCCAGTCGGGGCGGAGGTACCGGCCGCAACGGTGATCGCCTATGTGCTGGCCGAGGGCGAATCGACGGCTGATCTGCCGCAGCCCGCCGCCGCAGCCCCAGCCAAATCAGGTGCCACTGATGGCAGTCGCATATCGCCGGTGGCACGCCGCATCGCCGAGGAGCGGCAGATTGCGCTTGATACGGTGACGGGCACAGGGCCGGGCGGGCGCATTACCCGGCGCGATGTCGAAACGGCGCTGCCTGCCCCACCGGGCAAAGTCCGGGCCACCCCTGCTGCCCGCCGTCTGGCCCGCGAGTTTGATGTACCGCTGGAAAACATCAGCGGCAGCGGCCCGCGCGGACGTGTTCAGGGAACGGACGTGCAGGCACTCGTCGATCAGCGGCAGGCTGCCATATCGCAGTCGGGAGCAACCACAAAGCCACAGGTCATCAAACTGGAGGGTATGCGCCGCGCAATCGCAGCCCGGATGCAGCATAGCTCGCAAACTGCGCCGCACATTTTCGTCGAAGTACAGGTCGATGGCAGCCGCATCGAACAGCTACGTAGCGCGATCAAAGCGCGCGGCGAGCGCCTGTCGGTTACGGCGCTGCTGGTCAAAGCGTGCGCATGGGCGCTGCAGCGACACCCGCGCCTCAATGCCACGCTGGAAGATGACGTGCTTTCTCTGTGGCCTAAACCGCATATCGGGGTAGCGGTGGCACTCGATGATGGCCTGATTGTGCCCGTGATCCACGCGGCACAGGCACACTCGCTGCGCCAAACGCAGACCGCTGTCGATGATCTGGCGGCGCGCGCCCGTTCCGGCAGCCTCAGACCGGACGACCTGGCCGGCGGTACATTCACTATCAGCAATCTGGGCATGTTCGCAGTTGATCGTTTCACCGCCATCATCAACCCGCCGCAGGTGGCAATTCTCGCTGCCGGGCGCATGGCACGCCAGTTCGTGCCCAATGAACACGATCAACCGACACTGTGTCCGGTGATGAATCTGGTACTGTCCGTCGATCATCGCGCTGCCGACGGTGCCGATGCCGCCCGCTTTCTAGCCGATCTCAAAGCCGTACTGGAGGAACCCGATCTGATGTTGTGGTGAGATTGCAGATTCTTGACGCTATGAAAAATATAACGGTATACTGACCAAACTTGTATATACAGGTATAGAGAAAGTGAGGTGAAAGCGCGAACCTACACACGCCCGAATATGGTGGCTCTTTCGTACAGCAATAGCCTTTAAGGAGCTTTAGTGATGTTACCAAAGAAATTTCTTCTGCTCATCACTCTGAGCATTGTAGCACTGAGCGGGGTACTGCCCGGTGTGGCTCAGGATATGACGTACAACGAAGCGCCCATGCTGGCAGAGCTGGTGGCTGCCGGCGAACTGCCCCCCGTCGAAGAGCGTCTGCCGGCCAATCCACTGGTAATCGAACCGCTGGAGGAAATCGGCACGTATGGCGGCACACTGCGGCGCGGGTCAGCCAACGCATCCTCTTACCTGACTGAGAACTTCACCCGCGAACCGTTGACCATGTGGCAGATGCCGCTGCCCAGCGCAGGGCCGCCGCAGCCTAATTTGGCCGAAAGTTGGGAATACAACGACGACGGCACGGAAGTGATCGTGCATCTGCGCCAGGGCGTCAAGTGGTCGGATGGCACGCCGTTTACATCAGAAGATATCGAATTCTACTGGTTCGACATCATGCTGAATGAAAACGTCACCGAGGCGTTCCCCGGCATCCTGCGGATCAACGGCGAGATTCCCGAATTGGAAATCATCGACGAATACACCATCAAGTATACCTTCCCCGTTCCCTGGTACTTCTTCGCCGAAGCGCACGCCTCCACCTGGGAAATGGCCTGGCCCAAGCACTATATGTCCCAGTTCCACCCGGACTACAACGAGGACGCCACCTACGAAGATCTGAACGCCAATCTTGAATTGATAAATGGGCGTGGCGCAGTGACGCTTCAGGCGTGGGTCATGGAAGAATATGTACCCGGCGAAGTCATTCGTTACGTGCGCAACCCCTACTACTTCAAAGTGGATACTGCCGGGAACCAACTGCCCTACTTTGACCGTGCTGAAATCCAGCTTGTCGAAGACAGGCAGGCAGTGGCGCTGGGCAATATCACCGGCCAGTTCGATCTGGACGCGATGTGGGTTGGCGTGCAGCACATCCAGTTGTTCACTCAGGCGATACAGGACGGACGGGATGTTGATATTGGCTTTGCCTTCACTATTGCGATGGCACAGTATTTCAATCTCGATCATCCTGATCCGGTAAAGCGCGCTGCCTTCCGGGATGCAAACTTCCGCCGGGCGTGGTCGATGGCGATTAACCGGGACGAACTGAACAACGTTCTTTACAGCGGGCTGCTGGAACCCACCGGCACCACCTTCCAGCCGGACAGCCCATTCTTCACCGAAGATACGCGCATGTTATGGGCGGAATACGATCCTGACGGCGCGCGGGCACTGCTGGATGAAGCCGGTTACCTCGATGTGGACGGGGATGGCTTCCGCGAATCACCCGATGGTCAGCCGCTGGAAATTGTCGTCGATGTGGGCCAGCACGATCTGTATACTCCCTCCGTCGAAATCATCGTCGAATCTCTGGCTGACATCGGCATCCGGGCGGTCATGAATGTACGCGATCAGTCCCTGATTCGCGAAAATTTCGTCGCCGGTGATTTCGATGTGCATACCTGGGACTTCGGTGGTGCGGATACACCGCTTTCCGGTGATATTGGCCTGATGGCCGGAGCCGGGACGAACAACCCGCCCTGGCATCGCAACTGGCAACAAGACCCGGTTTCCGATGACTTCCTGCGCTACAACGAAATCATCCTGTCGGCAGCTTCCATGCCCTTTGAAGAGCGAGTAGCCGCGATGCAGGAAGCCGGTCGTCTGCTGGCTGACAATGTGTGGATGGCAAATATCGGCTTCTACAACCGCCCATTCATCGTCAGCAACCGGCTTGGCAACGCCACACGAGTCATCGCCCGCAATGGCGAAGTCAACGATATGCCACCGTTCGCCGCCTATCAGTTGTTCGAGAAATACCCGTCCGCAGCCGCGGGCAGCTAATTACACATACTTTCGGACTGTCGGGGAACCCAACGTGCTGTTCCCCGACAGTAAATCCCGACGGTTGTGGAGAGGAGGCAAGCACGGATGCTGGCATTTGTGGTGCGCCGGTTTTTCAGTATGGCTATTACGTTTATCCTGATTTCGATCATCAGCTTTATCATTATCCAGCTTCCGCCGGGTGATGTGGTTTCTAACTTTGTGCGCCAGCAGGAAGCCGTATCGGGCACATCGCTGCCGGCCGAAACTGCCGAGATGCTGCGCCAGCGATACGGCTATGGCGAACCCATTTACATGCAGTATCTCAAATGGGTAGCCGGGTTCCCCAGCGGCAATTTTGGCATCTCTGTCGTCTATGGCGACGCGGAAGTGGCCGACCTCATCGGCAGGCGCATCGGTCTGACTCTGCTGCTGGTTGGTTCGACGCTGGTATTTTCGTGGGCGCTGGCAATCCCCTTCGGCATCTATGCGGCGACGCATAAAAATCAACTGACTGACTACCTGCTGTCCGGTTTTTCATTCATCGGCATCTCCGTGCCGGATTTCCTGCTGGCTATCATCTATCTGTTTATCGTCGTCTTTGTGCTCAAGGCAGATTACGCCGGCGGGTTGTTTTCACCTCAGTACATGGATGCCCCCTGGTCGTGGGAACGTTTTCTCGATCTGCTCGCGCACCTGCCCGCGCCACTGATCATTCTGGGACTCGGCGGCATGGCCGGGACCTTCCGCATCATGCGCGCCAACCTGCTGGATGTGCTCGATCAGCAGTTTATTGAGGCGGCCCGCGCAAAGGGCCTGTCCGAAAGGGTGGTGATCTACAAGCACGCCGCCCGCATCGCCATCAATCCCCTGATCAGCCGGTTGGGGTTACAGCTTCCCATCCTGCTCAGTGGCGCAGTCATTATTTCCATTGTGCTCGACCTGCCAACACTTGGACCGCCGTTTCTGCGCGCCCTGCGTGATCAGGACAGTTTTCTGGCCGGCACTATTCTTCTGATGCTGGCGACCATGCTGCTGGTCGGCAACTTCCTGGCTGATATTCTGCTCGCCTGGAGCGACCCGAGGATTCAGTATGATTGAGCAAACCGGCGACAAGCCGTTCCCCAAAAAATCCGAAGGCGGTCTGTCCCGATGGTTCCGGCGCAGATCACAAACCAGCGACGAAATAACTGAGGATGAATTCCAGTTTCTGACGGTGCGTCAGTTGATGTGGCGCAAGTTCGCCAGAAACCGGATGGCAGTTGCTTCCGGTGTCGTGCTCATCCTCCTGTACATTATCACCATCTTCGCCGGGTTCTTTGCGCCGTATAACGCGGCCACCGCCCGATCTGCCTATTCCTTCGGCCCGCCGCAGACGATTCGCTTTTATGACGAAGAAACCGGCCAATTTTTTCTGCGCCCCTTCGTATACCGCATGAAGGGTGAGCGCAATATGCAAACCTTTCAGCTTGAATATCAGGAAGATCGCAGCATTCGCGATCACCTGCATCTGTTCGTGCGCGGCGACAGCTACCGCCTGTTCGGCCTGATAGAATCGGACCTGCACCTGTTTGGGACAGTCGATGAAGGCTCTCAAATCTACCTTCTGGGCGCAGACCAGCGCGGGCGCGACCTGTTTTCGCGCATTCTGTATGGTGGGCAGGTGTCACTATCAGTCGGGATCATCGGCGTGCTGATTACGGTGGCACTTGGCAGCACCATCGGCACACTGTCCGGCTATCTTGGCGGCACATTCGATAATGTCGTCCAGCGCCTGATCGAGACGCTGCGCAGTTTCCCACAGTTGCCCATGTGGATGGCACTATCAGCAGCGATTCCACCTCAGTGGCCGCCGGAATGGGTCTATGCCGGGATTGTGGTTGTGCTGGCATTCATCAACTGGACAGGGCTGGCGCGCGAAGTACGCGGGCTGGTGCTGTCGCTGCGCCAGCGTGATTTTATCGCCGCTGCCGAAGCCGCCGGGGCATCGACGCCGCGCATCGTGCGCAAACACATGATCCCCAACATGGCGAGCCATATCATCGTCACGGCTACTCTTGCCATTCCGGGCACGATCCTGGGCGAAAGCGCGCTGAGTTTTCTCGGCATCGGAGTCAGACCGCCGATGGTTAGCTGGGGGCTGCTGCTGAATGAGGCGATCCGCATTCAGGTGATCGCCCTGCATCCCTGGACACTCTATCCCGGCCTGTTCATTCTCATTACAGTGATTGCCTACAACTTCCTCGGTGACGGCCTGCGCGATATGGTCGACCCGTTTTCGAGATGATATTGTTCTGGAGGGACACGAGTGTCCGACGTTTTACTTGAAGTTGATAATCTTAAAACCTATTTTTTCATGGATCAGGGTGTCATCCGCGCCGTTGATGGTGTCAGCTTTACGCTGCGCGAGGGCGAAACGCTGGGCATTGTCGGTGAAAGCGGCTGTGGCAAGAGCGTCACCGCGCGCTCAATTCTGCGCCTGCTGCCCCACCCGGTCGCCCGCATTGTCGAAGGCAGGATCACCTATCACACCGGGGATGGCCGCAGCATCGACATCACCAGCCTCGATCATCAGGGCAAACGCATCCGCAGCATTCGTGGCAACGAAATCGCCATGATCTTTCAGGAACCCATGACCTCGCTCAACCCGGTCTATACCATTGGCGAGCAGATCATGGAAGCGATCCGCCTGCATCAGAATGTCACCAGAGACGAGGCCCGCCAGCGCGCTATCGAGATGCTCAGGCTGGTGGGCATCCCTGAGGCTGAACAGCGCGTCGACCAGTACCAGCACCATTTTTCCGGCGGGATGCGCCAGCGTGCCATGATCGCCATGGCTTTGAGCTGCAACCCGCGCATCCTGATCGCCGACGAACCGACGACGGCGCTGGATGTTACGATTGAGGCGCAGATTCTCGATCTCATCACCGAGATTCAGGCGAAAAATCGTATGGCGCTGATTATGATTACCCACGATCTGAACGTCATCGGCGAGATGGCAGACCGGGTGATCGTCATGTACATGGGTAAGGTCGTCGAAGACACGACGGTGGACAGAATTTTCGATGCGCCGAAACATCCCTACACCCAGGGCCTGCTCAATTCGCTGCCACAGATCGGACGCAGACAGCGTCTGTCGCCTATCACCGGCTCTGTGCCCAACCCGTACCTGATCCCTAAAGGCTGCTCGTTTGCCCCGCGCTGCCCGCACGTCATGGACAAATGCCGGACAATGGAACCACCCATCATCCCGATTGACGAGCAGACCGGTGCAGCCTGCTGGCTGTATGAAGAAGCGGTGGAGGCAGCCACATGAACGATCTGCCTTTGCTCGAAGTCAAAAACCTCAGGCAGTATTTCCCCATTAAACGGGGCATCCTCAAACGTACAGTGGCGCATGTCAAAGCGGTTGATGATGTCAGCTTTCATGTGTACCCTGGCGAAACCATTGGACTGGTCGGCGAAAGCGGCTCCGGCAAAACCACTACCGGGCGCTGCATCATCCGCCTGTATGATCCCACTTCAGGCACTGTACACTTCCGCACGGAGAAAGGCGTCATCGACATCGCTGCACTGCCCCGGAAGGCACTCAAACCCATCCGCCGCGACATCCAGATGCTGTTTCAGGACCCCAACTCGTCGCTCAATGCGCGGATGCGAATCGGGGAAATCGTGGCGGAACCGTTAGAAATTCACGGTATCGGCAACCACAGGAGCCGCACCGAGCGCGTCGAGCACCTGCTGGAACAGGTCGGTCTGGGAGCCGATATGATTAACCGATTCCCGCACCAGCTTTCGGGCGGACAGCGGCAGCGGGTGGGGGTGGCACGGGCGCTGAGTCTGGAACCGCGCCTGATTATCTGTGACGAACCGGTGTCCGCGCTGGATGTCTCGGTACAGGCACAGGTGCTGAATCTGCTGGCGGATTTGCAGAAAGACCTGGGGCTGACCTACGTGTTCATCGCCCACGACCTGAGCGTAGTGGAATACATCAGCAACCGGATCATGGTCATGTACCTCGGCCATATTGTCGAAAGCGCCGCCACCCCCAAAATTTTCGCCCGACCGACGCATCCATACACTGAAGCCTTGCTCAACGCGATCCCGCAGCGCGGCGCACATGGTCATCGCAAACGCATCGTGCTGAAAGGTGACATTCCCAGTCCGGTCAACCCGCCGCCGGGGTGCGTCTTTCATACCCGCTGCAAGTATGTCGAAGATCGCTGCAAAAAAGAGATACCACCGCTGCGCCCGCTTAAAAATGACCCGGAAACGCAGGTCGCCTGTCACTTCGCCGACGAGCTGCAACTGCAACCATTTATCGGGCAGCCTGAATCATAGAGAAAGCGTATCATGTCCGACTCATCCTGTCTCGCCATCGCTGTCCATGCCGCCGGATATGAACGGCACAACAGACCGGTGGAACTGGAACTGCCATCCACCGGTTCCAGCATCCCGGTTCGGCTGACCGAAGTTGATCCTGAAGGCAGCACGATTAAAGATCACATCGCCTTCCAGTACCAGCCAGACGCGAACGGGAGCCGCAAACTGATTTTCATACTTAAGGGGGTAACACCACCGGATACGACGCGGTATTTCCGCCTGCATCTCGACCCCACCGGGCAGCCGCCGGACTTTGCGCCTCAGGTCGCAGTCAGCGAAGTCGATTCCTATGAGGAGCAGCCCAGCTTCCGCATCGAGACGGAAAACACGACGTACTATTACCATCACTTTGGGGCAGGTTTTGCCAGCCTGATCGACAGCGACAACAACGACTGGATCAGCTATCACCCCTGGGGCGGCTCTGATGGCAAATACCGGGGCATCCCCAACGCGGTTCATCCAGAGGCGTACTTTCACCCCGGCGGAACCGGCTGCACCAGCCGCGTCGTCTACGCCGGGCCGCTGTGTGTCACGCTGGCATCAGAATCAAACGACGGCGAATGGGCCTGCACCTGGGACATTTTCCCGCGTCATGCCCGGCTGACCATGCTGAAAGGCAGCCGCCCTTACTGGTTCCTGTACGAAGGCACACCCGGCGGCGCACTCGATGAAACCGGCGGTTTCTGTGTGCGTTCCACCGGCCAGCGCACCCCACTTGCCGAAAGCTGGGAAGAAGCCCTGCCCTACCCGGAATGGGTCTACTTCGGTTCGGCCAATACCCGGCACGTGCTGTACCTGGTGCATCACGAGGCAGACGATGCGATTGACAGTTACTGGCCGATGGAAGGCAACATGACCGTTCTTGGTTTGGGCCGGCAGGCGCGGGGCAAACCACTCGACAAGTTCCTCACGCGCTTCCCGGCACAATTTACTATCGGGCTGGCGGAAAACGGCGACCTTGCGGCGGTATCCACCCTGATCGACTCGGCGTTTCGCCCGCTGGAGGTTCAGGTCAGTACGATACAAACGAATACTCAGGCGCAGAAAGGGTGAAAAACAGCAGGCATCGGCCCGTTGCAGGGCGCTGAGGCCACCTTGTTTTACGTTTATATAGATGCAATCTTAGACGAAAGTGTAGAACCTATGAAAAAACCACCTGTAGTGGCGATTATCGGCGCGGCCAGCCTGACTTTCGGGCCAAAGGCACTGCGCGATCTGGTTAACCACCCCGGCCTCGACGGTGCAACCGTCCGTTTCATGGACATCGACGAGCCGCATATGGACATCATGACGCGGCTGGCCCGGCGTCTGGTAGACAGCGTCGATCATCACATCAACATCGAATCGACCACAGACCGGCGGGAAGCTCTCAAAGATGCCGATTACGTCCTGATAAATATTGAGGTAGACCGCTATACGCTGTGGAAGCAGGATTTTTCGCTGCCCGTCAGCCTGGGCGTCAAACAGGTTACGGGCGAACTGGGCGGGCCGGGCGGTCTGTTCCATTCCCTGCGGCAGATTCCCATCCATCTGGAAGTCGCCCGCGATATAGAAACCCTTTGCCCTAATGCGGTAATCATGGTGGAATCCAACCCCCTCAATCGCATCTGCCTCGCGCTGGAGCGTTACGCCAATGTCGGGCAGATCATGGGCCTGTGTCACGGGGTCGAGATCATGCAGTGGCAGCTAGGCAAGATACTGGGGCTGGAAACCGACGAGATTCTGGCGACAGCAGCAGGAACCAATCATCTGACGTGGATTCTCGACCTGCGCCTGAAAGCTACCGGCGAGGACCTGTACCCGCTGGTGCGCGAGAAGCTGGCCGACTATGATCCGAAATTCGAGCCGCTGACGCGTAAACTGTTTGAGGTCTATGGCTACATCCCATCACCAGGGGATAATCACATCGGCGAATATATCCCGTATGCGTGGGAATTCGTCGGACTCGATGGCCCGCGGCTGGATAACCGCGATCAGGCCACCGCAGACCGCTGGGCCTATCTTGACAAACTTTCACGCGGCGGCGAGATCACCAACGGCTACAAGGAAAGTTATGAGGAACAGGAAGAACTCAAGCTGACCGAGTTCCATCAGCCGCGCAGTTGGGTGGACACGCTGGCCTTCCCGATCATCAACGCGGTTCATACCGGCACTTTCCACCGGATGCCGGCGGTCAACATGCTGAACAACGGCGCCATCCGCAACCTGCCGGATGACATCTTTGTCGAAACCCCGGCGGCAGTGGATAGCTCCGGCACGCGTCTGATCCACATAGGTGATCTGCCAAAACCGCTGGCCGCGTTCTGTCGCCGCGACATCGACCAGATGGAACTGACCGTCGAAGCCGCTGTCACCGGCAACCGCAATCTCGTGCTGCAAGCCATGCTGCTCGACCCGGTGATCGACAGCGTTCGCACTGCTGAACGGGTACTGGATGAAATGCTGGCGGCACAGGCGGATTATCTGCCACAGTTTGCCTGACATACAGGAAGAAGGAACACGATGAGCATACTCAGAAACCGGTGGCATCATCTGATTCTCGATGCTAACCCGCCGGCCAGCCGGCTGGGCGCGCTGGCTGCTGGCGATCTCGACGGTGACGGGCATATCGAAGTGTTGGTATCGGGCGAACACGTACTGCTGTGGTATCGACCCGATACGTTTGAAAAAGGTGTCGCGGCTGAAGGCCATTTTCACGTCGGCCTGGTCCTCGAGGATGTGGACGGTGATGGCCGGCTGGAAGCTGTCGCCGGGTATCGGGATGTGGGCACAGAAACATGGACGCTGGTCTGGTTCAAGCCCGGCGCAGATTTGTCGCAGCCCTGGCGCAAGCACGTGATCGACCCGCACTGCAACGGCGGCGGGCATGACCTGACCTTCGCCGACATCGACAACGATGGCAAAAACGAACTGGTTGCCAATGCGGCGCTGTGCCCTGTGCCCGGTATCTTTATCTACAAACCCGGGGCGGATGTCACCGCGCCCTGGCAAAAACATGAAGCCATGAGTGGCAGCGCCAGCGAAGGTATTGCCGCTGCTGATCTAGATGGTGATGGCCGGCTGGAAATCGTTTGTGGCCCCTACTGGCTGACCGCGCCGGAAGCTGGCCCCTACAGCGGCCCCTGGCGATTAGACACATACGCGCCCTCATTCCGCGAAATGTGCCGGGTGGCGACCATCGACATTACCGGCAGCGGACGCCCGGACATCATCATCACCGATTCCGAATACATGGACGGCAAGCTGTCGTGGTACGAAAACTGTCTGCTGGAAGACCCGGCCCATCCCTGGGTCGAACACCCGCTGGAAGAAAGCCACGTCGTCTATTCACACTCGCTGGAGGCGCGCCGCGAAGATGGGGCGGTGGTCATCTTCCTCGGCGAAATGGCGGCGGGCGGCTGGAACGCACCCTACAACCGGGAAGCCCGGCTGATCGAATACACCACCCGCGACGGTGGCAAAACCTGGCAGCGCGAGCTGATCTCTAAGGGTCAGGGCACGCACGAATGCACTCTGATCGACGTGGACGGCGACGGCGCGCTGGAGTTTGTCGGCAAGGAGTGGCGCAACCCGCGTGTTCATCTATGGGACCGCGCTGCCAATCCATCTCCGATCAACCGGTATCGCCACCGCTTCATTGACCGTGACAAGCCGTTTACCGGCACAGACATTCTGGCCGCGGATGTCGATGGCGATGGCCGTGACGACGTGATCTGCGGCCAGTGGTGGTACAGAAATCCGACCTGGGAACGCTACGAAATCCCCGGCATCTACCAGATTATCAGCGCCTATGACCTCGACAATGATGGGCGGATCGAACTGATCGGCACGAAAAAGGCCGCCCGGTACAGCCCGGACAACTGGTACACGGGTCTGAGCAGCGAATTGGTGTGGCTGAAGGCAATTGATCCGTTCAAGGGGCAGTGGGAAGTCTATGAAATTGGAACCGGGCATGGCGACTGGCCGCATGGCAACGCGGTTGCGCCGCTGCTGCCGGGTGGCAGACTGGCGCTGGTCACAGCCTATCACAGTGCCCATGCCGGAGACGGTCACTTCCCAGAAATTTTTGAGATGCCCGATGACCCGAAATCCGGCCCGTGGAAAAAGCGAATTCTGGCCGAGATCAAATACGGCGAGGAACTCATTCCGGTGGACATCACGGGGAACGGGACACTCGATATTGTCGCCGGGCCATTCTGGCTGGAAAACCTGGGAGACGGCACATTCAAGCCGCACCGCTTCGTCGGTGATGACACCTTCTACAGCGCCCGGCTGCGCGTCATGGATGTCAATGGCGATGGGCGGCTCGATGTCGTGCTGGGCGAGGAAGTGCTCGATTTCCAGAACAAGGTCGCACCGTTTTCTAAGCTGGCATGGTTCGAGCAGCCGCCTGATCCACGTCAGGTTCCATGGCCGATGCACGTCATCGACAAGATGCGCTGTCCCCATTCCGTCGAAGTGGCTGATCTCGATGGTGATGGCGAACTGGAGGTGATTGCCGGCGAGCATGATCCCTTCTGGCCGTACCGTAACCAGTGTCAGTTGTACGTCTATAAAAAAGCTAATCCGAACGCCGATGCCTGGTATCGCTACACGCTCGATGAACGCTTCGAGCACCACGACGGTACACGCTTGATCGAACTGGAACCGGGGAGGCTGGGCATCGTCAGTCACGGCTGGAAGGACAGCATCTATGTCCATCTGTGGGAGCCGACATAGTGCAACTTTAGGTTCAAAGTCCGGGATTATCCGATTCCCGGCGGGACCTGGAGGCTTGCCGCGATGTCAATCAGCAGTATGGCTACCGGACTGGCGGAATTGCTGGCCGCTCAACACCTGAGAGATGAAAGGATTGCATCATGACCTTAAAATTCCGACGCGAGACCATCTGGCGCGGCACGCCGGAGGAACGAACCCTGTGCGTTGTAGGCGATGTGTCAGGCAATGGTGTCTCGGATATTGTTATCGCCAGCCGCAACCCGCGCCCGGTTCTGTACTGGCTGGGACGCAATGCCGATGGCGTCTGGGAACAGCACATCATGGATGAAAGCGACACGCTCGACAGACTGGAAGCCGGCGGCGCTCTGGCCGACATCAACGGCGACGGGCGGCTGGATTTTGTCGGTGGGAGCGATGCCAGAGGCAACGGCATTTTCTGGTGGGAAAACCCCGGTGATCCGAACCAGCCCTGGAAACGTACTGAAATCTATCGAATGCCGGACAACCAGTCACATGACCAGTTGGTGGCTGATCTCGACGGCGATGGGCGGCTGGAAGTCTATTTCTGGAATCAGAAAACGACGACGCTGTTCTACGCGCCTGTGCCCGATAATCCCTATGTATCACCCTGGCCGGATGTCTACCCTATCATGACCGGAACCCGCGAGGAAGGTTTTGCCGTCGCCGATGTCGATGGGGATGGCCGCCCGGAACTGATTGCTGGAACTTCATGGTATCGACCACCGACCAGACCTGGCGGCGAATGGGAACGGCACATCTTCGTTAAGGATTTTGTGTCGCCCCGCGTGGCCGCTGCCGATCTCGATGGGGATGGCCGGGTCGAAATTGTGCTGGCCGAAGGCGACGCCAGCTATCTGACCGATCGCTACTATGGCCGTGTGGCACGCTGCTGGCACGACGGTGACCCAACCAAGTTGTGGCAGGTTGAATTTCTGCACGAAAAGCTGGCAGACCCGCATTCGGTGGTGCCGGCGGATTTCGACGGTGATGGGCGCATTGAATTGTTTGTGGGTGAACTGGGCGACCCAAACGCCAAAGACCGCCACACACCCAAACAGCGCGTCTACCGCAATTTTGGCGGTCAGGTCGAAGAAATTATCATCGATGAAGGGCTGGGCACACACGAATCGAAAGCTATCGAGATCGATGGCAAGTTTGGCGTGATCTGCAAACCGTACCGCAACGTCCGTGACGATATCCCGCGCACGCCGGACGTGGACAGCATTCACATCTGGCTGCCGGAATAGATACCATTACGGTATACAATGCGTTATCTGCATGACAGGGACGGACAATCTATTCACAGCAAGTTTCTAGAGCTGTGATGTCCACCTGTCTTGCTCATCCTCCGGCAGATTCTGCCAGCGGAATAACCATATCCGGCTCAACGGATACCTGGGCGGTTACCCCTTCTTCAGGAATGTGGGGTGCGCTTGCAGCGATCTTGAAAGTCAGGGTCACGCCGGTATGATGGACCAGGCTCAAGCGGTAGGCATCGCCGAGAAATACGCGCTCGGTCACCTGCCCCTCGATGCTGCCGTCCCCGGGTTCTGCCAGCCTTATGCCCAGCGGATGCAGCAGGATCGTCTTTGCCAGACACGATATAGCGAATGAACCCAGCAGGGTATGAGCCTGTCCCTCGACACACTCCCTGACCTCAACGATATTATTGAGACCGAGAAATGAAGCTACAAACGTGGTGGCTGGCTGACGATACAATAATTCAGGCATATCGATCTGCTCGATCACCCCGGCGTTCATCACGGCAATACGATCCGCAATCGCAAAAGCCTCTTGCTGGTCGTGGGTGACATAAACAGTAGTCAGCCCGATACGCTTGAGAATGTGGCGCAGCTCCACCACCAGCCGCCCGCGCAGCGCCGCATCCAGCGACCCCAAAGGTTCGTCCAGCATCAGCAGGCGCGGTCTCGGTGCAAGACTGCGTGCCAGCGCCACGCGCTGCTTTTCTCCCCCTGAAAGCTGCCCGACATCGCGCTGCTCGAAACCTTCCAGGCCGACCAGTTGAATCACTTCCCTGACCCGCTGTTGAGTCTCTGTCGAGCGGCGCATTTTCAGGCCGAAGCCTACATTTTCTGCCACATTCATATGGGGAAACAGCGCGAAATCCTGAAACATCAGGCCAAAATCGCGCCGGTGAGCGGGAATGTCCACAATCGACTGACCTTCAAATCGGACATCACCAGCTTCGGCCCGTTCCAATCCGGCAATAACGCGCAGCAGCGTCGTCTTGCCGCAGCCGCTTGGCCCCAGCAGGCACAGAATCTCGCCCCTTTTCACGTGCAGATCAATGCCGCGCAGCACAGGCAGCCGCTCAAATGCGCGAACAACGCCCTGAATATCGAGCATCAGAACTCTCCAATCCCGGCGGTACGTATGCGCTCAATCACCAGGAAACTGGCTGCACACACTGCCATCAACAGCACACTCATTGCCATCGCCTGCCCCACATTCAGCGCGCCGGGCTGACTCAAAAGCCGGTAGATTATGATGGGCATTGTCGGTATATTGGGTCGGGCGATAAACAGCGACGCCCCAAATTCGCCCATACTGATCGTAAAGGCAAAGGTCGCGCCTACAATCAAACCCCGGCTGATGAGTGGCAATTCGATCCAGCGCCAGACCTGCCATGGGGCAGCGCCCAGAACCCGACCAGCATCCGGGAGATTCGGCGCAATGCTGTTCAGCGCCGGCAGCACACTCCGCACCACAAAGGGAATGGCAACCAGTGTGTGCGCAATCGGAATCAGCACGGGTGAAGTGCGTAGATTCAGTGGAGGCTTGTCCAGCGCAATAATGAAACCAAATCCAAGGGTGACTGCGCTGGTCGCCAGCGGCAGCATGAACAAAGGGTCGAGCCAGCGTGTCCATCTTGATGTCTCGCGCCCGAGCAGATAGGCCGTAAGCACACCCAGCGTGACGGCAAGCACGGTGGTGGCCGCAGCAAATACCAGCGAATTGCCGATTGACTGAATCGGTGGCACGAACAGAACCGATGAACGTGTATTCACACTGAGTTCCTGATAGTATCGCAGTGTAAACCCATCCGGCCCGGACAATGAGCGCAGAACCAGCGCCAGCAGCGGCGCAAACAGCAGCACCACCATAATGGCAACCACGCCCACCACAATCGCCCACTGCCGAAATCCACGCGGCGTTCGAGCGACCACATGCGCGCCCTGCAAATCGAGTGGTGTCTGGCGCTGTAACCGCGTGTAAACGACCATCATTGCAAACATCAGCCCAATCTGTGCCAGCGAAAGCCCGGCGGCTACCGGCAGATCAAACAGATTCACCGCCTGGTGATATATTTCGACTTCCAGCGTCGCAAAACGTGGCCCTCCCAGAATCAGCACAATCCCAAAGCTGGTGAAAGCGAAGATGAACACCAGCACTGCAGACGCCATAATCACCGGACGGACTATCGGCAGCCGAATCTCCCACCACAACCGCCACCCGTGCGCACCCAGCACGCGCGCAGCCTCTTCGATTCGTGGACTCTGATTCATCCAGAAACCCGTAATCATGCGCAGCGCCACCGCAAAGTTATAAAAGACGTGCACGATAAGAATAATTGCCAGCGTGCGTTCCAGTTGAATCGGTGGCCTGTCGAGGTTCAACAGGGACATGAGCGCGTCATTGACCAGTCCACGCTCGCCAATCAGCGCCCGAAAGGCCGCGGCGACAACCACCGTTGGCAGCACGAACGCAAGCGTAGACAGCGAGAGCAGCAGCGATTTGCCCGGAAATCTGTAGCGAACAAACACATAAGCAGTCGGAATCGCCAGCGCCAGAGTCAGAAATGTTGACAGCAGCGCTTGACCAATTGTAAACCACAGCGTATTGCTGAACGCGGCCAACTCACCCAATCTCGTGAGGTCGGGCTGCCCTTCCGGCGCGAGACTGATACTGACAATTGCCGCCAGCGGATAGAAAAAGAAGAGTGCCAGAAAAAACAGCGGCACGAGCAGCAGCCCGCGCCGTAAAATTCGGCCAGCCTGATCTAGCGAAGTACCCGCTGTGTCCATGCCCTGATCCATTCTTCGCGGTAGGAGTCGATCTCGGCACTATCGACCTGAACAGGCTGCTCAGCAACCTGCGCATACTCCAGGAAAACGTCCGGTAGTTCCGCTTCCTGATTGACCGGGAACACAAACATTTGCAGCGGCACGTCTTCCTGAAAGTCCAGACCGAGCATGAAGTCGATAAACTGCTGCGCCGCTTCGACCTTTTCTGTGCCGTTCAGAATACCGGCGAACTCGATCTGCCGGAAGCAGGTATCAGGTGCCACGATCGCGGCTGTCGGTGCTGTTTCCGGCGCTGACTCCATGAAATAGACCTCAGCCGGCGGGCTGCTGGCATAACTTACCACCAGAGGATAGGTTCCTTCGCTGCCGGCTGCGCCGCTGAACTCGCCAAAATAGGCCGTCTCCCAGCCATCCACTACACGGACACCATTGGCGACCAGATCGTCCCAGTAGTCGAGATAAGTATAATCGCCTTCCGTGCCAAACACACCAATCGTCGCCAGCAGAAAGGCCAATCCGGGCGAAGATGTCGCCGGATTCTGCACGACGAGCAGGCCCTCATACTGTGGATCGGTCAGATCAGCCAGGCTTTCGGGTAGCGGCAGTTCGTTCTGCTCGAAATAGGCAACATCGTAGTTCAGACACACATCACCATAATCGATGGGCGTTACACGATGCTCCGCGTCGAGAACAAATTCTTCCGCTACATGTTCCAACATCGGTGATTCGTAGGGCACGAACAGTTCATTGTCCAGGCCGCGGCTCAGAAAAGTGTTGTCAATGCCGAACAGTACGTCACCCAACGGATTTGCCCGCGTCAGTATCGCCTGGTTGACCATGCCGCCGGCGTCGCCACTGCGCAGAATTTCAACAGTTATACCGGTCTCTTCCTCAAACAACGCCAGCACTTCTTCGCTAACGTTGAAACTGTCGTGCGTCATCAGTACCAAAACATCATCCTGTGCCAGTACTGGCGATAAGCTCAACAGCAGCAGCAATCCAACAGCCAGATACTTCATGGTAACCTCCCTATATAATAAAACCACCCCTGCCGAAACGTGCGGGGGTGGCCACAATGCCAATATCAAGAGCACTCCCTACGCCGGCATGATCCGGTTCAGGTTAAGGGTCGATGCGGCTCTACGCATCCTCTCAGCCTGCTTGCGCAGACTCCCCTGGTTCGTTTATATGATTGGTGCAAGTATAACGGTCAGCAGCCGAAACTGCAATGGTCATTCGACATGCGAACGGGGGCCGTTCAGAAACTCGGTCAGATAGTCTGCGAAATTGCCGGCGTTACACTGATCCACATAGCGCAGAAATTCCCCCCCCGCCACCGGGTAATCAGGATAACAACTCGTCGGCCACGCGCCTTGCGGTGCATGGACAATGTAGTCTGCCCCCGGAGCAGGCAGTATTGGCCCGGCGAGGGATGGCTCGACTCGCTCAACCAGCCGTTCGACGGTGACAATCACCGTATCGGCGATATACACCATTTCCATGTCGATGCCGAGGTTGTTATTCAGCCTGACATTGCCCAATGGATCGGCTTCCAACCCGTGCAGAATCGCCACGTTCAACTGAATCGCGGGGAAAGCCATCAGTTCTTCGCCGGTATACGGATCGTACATCGTTTTGACATCGGGCCGCAGTGCCGGCATATCCGTACCCACCCAGGCACGCGAAGGCATAAACCCAACGCCGCCCATCGTCGCCCGCATCCCCATCACGATGCTGGCCTCCGTTTCTTCCATGACCCGAATCAGGCCGCGCTGCGCCGCGTCTGTGAACATCGGCGCAAGGCCAAAGGACTCCAGCCCAAAGTATACGGTGCGCACTGTACTGACGCAGCCTGCCCCCACCAGCAGATCAGACTCGAACCCGGCAGTAAAACACAGCAGCGTCAGGTCTTTCGGGCGCGGGTCGCGCCTCAGCAGCGCCCGCACAAACTCCACGGGCCGCCGGTAAATTGTCATCCCGCCAAGCGCAATAGTCTGGCCATCCTCAATGAGTGATGCTGCTGTCGACAGGCTGATGTAACGGCTCATACGCCCCTTTTTCGTAATCCGTGACTCCATACCCGGCTATTGCCTTTCCAGTTTCTCCCGATCCGCTTTCTTCAATCCTCTGACCACCAGTTCATACGAGTGGTCAATCATCTCAAGCACCTCATCGTCGGGTATACTCCCATCAACAGTTACTGTATTCCAGTGACGCTTGTTCAGGTGGTAGCCGGGGATAACCGCCGCATACGTCTGTCGCAACATCTCGGCAAGCGTCGGGTCACACTTCAGGCTGATTGTTGGTGGGTCAGCATCTGTGGGAACCAACCCGAACATTTTGCCCGCCACTTTGAACACCTCGGCCTCCGGGCCAAACGGAAATTCTGCGATAGCCCCTTTCTTGCTCAGACAGTAGTCGCGCAGTGCCGTTCTGTCCATCCTTTTCTGCTCCTGAAAGTCACACAGATGTGCTATTTTACCATCAGATTCACCCAACTCTCACGGCAAATCAAATGGATATAGAAACGCTGATGCTATAATGGCTGTAATTCAACTTGTGATGGAGTTACGGGTAATGAACAATCTCCGCCGCCTTCTTCAGCGCAGACCTCAGCTTCCAACAGCTTTTGTGGTCATACTGGTATTCATGGCTGGATTTGCGCTTGGCAATTATAACGCGGTGACCTTTGCGCAGACACGCTATACCCAACCAGAGGGTACAGAAGCGAGCTTTGAGGCTTTCTGGCAGGTGTACACACTGATCCAGGAAGAATATGTTTCCCCGGACGGCCAGCCGGTTGAACTCTCGACGTTGGTCGACGGCGCGATTCGCGGAATGGTCGAAGCGCTGGGAGATGAGAACAGTGGCTACATGAATGCCGAACAATACCCGGTGCTGTTTGATAACCTCTCCGGCGCGATAGAGGGCATCGGCGTCGTCATCCGCAGCAACGCCGAAGCAGGCGGAATCGAGGTTGTGAATATCCTTGCCGGCACACCGGCTGCCAAAGCAGGTATCAAGATCGGCGATGTGTTTGCGGCTGTCAATGGAGAAGATGTTCTTGGCGCCAGCCAGATCGAGCTGGCCGCGAAGGTGCGCGGCCCCGCCGGCTCAACTGTGAATATCACTATGCTGCGCAACGGCGAAAGAATCGACTTCACCCTCACCCGTGAACGCATTGAAATTCCAAATATCGAATCCCGCATCATCGAAGATACCAATTTTGGCTATATCAAACTCAACGAATTCACCTCCGGCGCTCGTGCCGAGATCGATGCAGCCATCGAACAGCTTGATCCAGACCAACTTGATGGACTCATCATTGATTTTCGCGGTAATCCGGGCGGTCTGCTGACCAGCGCCATCAGCGTCGCCAGCGCCTTCGTGGAAGAAGGTCCAGTGGTGATCGAAGACTTTGGCAACAACCGGGAGCAGATTTTCCAGGCCAACGGCTCCTACATGCCGCTCGACATCCCCCTTGTCGTACTGGTTGATGAGCGCAGCGCCAGCGCGTCTGAACTGGTCGCCGGGGCATGGCAGGATGTCGGCGCAGCGGTCATCATCGGAGAAACCACCTTTGGCAAAGGTACGGTGCAAAACGTCCAGCAGCTTGTCAACGGCGGCGGTCTGCGTCTGACGATTGCCCGCTGGCTGACGCCAAATCGCAACTGGATTCATGGTGCGGGTATTACCCCGGATATTATCGTCGAATGGGAACCCGAAACCTCCGATGACCCGAACGATCCTCAGCTTGCCGCAGCGGTCAATCACCTTCAGTCACTGCTCTTTACACCACTGGAATAGGCTTGCTTTACCCTTCCAGCACAGCTAAGATTGATGGCTAGGCCGGGTAACACCGGTCTGATTGTTTCCTCTGCGCCGACGAGATCAACATGCTAACCCAGTCACCTGCTCGGACCGATTACCGTGTCGTTGTGGTTGCCTATCTGACCTTTGTTGCACTTGGCTTGCCGGGTGGGCTGCTTGGGGTCGCCTGGCCGTCTATACGGGATACTTTTGGTGTGACCGCCGCTGACTTCGGCACGCTGCTGTTCACCGGTACAGTCGGCTATCTGATCGCTGGCCTGTTCAATGGCCGCATCGTTAGCCGGCTGGGGATTGGCCCTGCTCTGCTGCTCGCCAGTGCCATCAGCGCCGTTGGGCTGGCTGGCTTCGCTGTCGCACCGGGCTGGTGGTTTCTGATCTTTGTAGGGGTGATTCTGGGCCTTGGTCAGGGCATCGTCGATGCCGGGGTGAATCTTCACTTTGCCAGTAATTACACACCCCGCTTGATGAACTGGCTGCACGCCAGTTTTGGCCTGGGGGCTGCTTTCGGCCCGCTGCTCATGACCGGACTTTTCGCGCTCGATCAGGACTGGCGCGTCGGCTACACCATAATGGCCGCGATCCAGGTGGGGCTGATAATCATCTTCATGACCACACTGAATCGCTGGCAGATACAGATCAGCCCGGATTCAGGCGATGTGAATCCTGCTGCGCCCGCCATCATCGAGTCGCTGCGGCAGCCGCATGTCCTGCTCAGTATCGCCCTGTTTTTTGTCTTCACCGGCATGGAAGCAACAGCGAGCAACTGGAGCTATACCGTATTAACCGAATCGCGGGCCGTAGACATTATCACCGCTGGACAGTGGGTCAGCTTCTACTGGTGGAGTTTCACCCTGGGCCGGTTGCTGTTTGGCTTCATCGCAGATCGCGTTTCCGTCAATTCAGCCATCCAGGCCTGTTTCCTGCTTGTGCTGGCAGGGGCCATACTTTTTGCAGCCAACATCAGCCATCTAACCAGCTTCGCCGGGCTGGCGATCATTGGCTTCGCCCTTGCCCCAATTTTCCCACTGCTCACGACCAATACGCCGCAACGCCTTGGGAGCGACCACGCCACCAATGCGATTGGCTTTCAGGTAGGCGCTGCCAGCCTGGGTATCGCGGGATTGCCTGCCCTCGCAGGCTACCTTGTGACCGGCGCCGGCCTCGAGGTCGTTGGCCCGTTTATGATTGGCGCGGCTTTCATATCGCTGATACTGTTCCAGTTCGCCAGGAAATCGCAATGATCCACAGTACGTCGCGCCATTCATCACAAAACTCTCATCTTTCAGCCAACTGTTCGCCCGCTTACAGGCGTATAGTTGTTAGCTGGCAAGGCGATTTATATATCACAAAGGAGGAAATAATGAAGTTGTTTCGTTCTTTCGCGGCGCTGCTCGTCGCTCTGCTGGCGTTGATGATTGTGATGCCGCTGGCAGCTCACGAAAGCCGCAACAGCCCGGACGGCCAGTATCAGTACGTCTTTGGCTGGCGGACTGAACCAGCTCTCACAGGCGTCAGCAATGGGCCTGAATTCTACATCTACGAGCTGGTCAATGGGGAACGTGGCGAGCGCGTCGAGGGGGCCGAACTTCAGGTCGAGGTCATGTTTGGCGGCGCTTCAGTCAACCTGCCGCTGAACCAGGCCTTTCGCGATCCCGGCCATTATGTTGCCAATCTTATTCCCACCCTGCCCGGAGATTATACCTTTCGGGTATATGGTACACTGGGCGATCTTGAAATCGATGAAACGTTTACCTCGGCTGATGGCGGATTCAATTCCGTAGAACCAGCTCAGGACATTCAATTCCCGGAACCTTTTCCGAATCTCTTCGCGCTTCAGGCTCAGATTCTTGAGCTTCAGGAACGCATTGCTGAACTAGAGGCACAGATCAACGGGCAATAGGAATAGAACATAACGCACCGGGGTGAGTTAAGCTCACCCCACATATACTACTCTGGTTGTGGAAATACGCTGCTATGGTTACCTGGAAACACTGGTTTTATACGCTGTTTACAATCGCGGTATTGTTACTTATACATGGCCCTTCGCAAGCGCACGCTAATCTGATCCAATCCGATCCCCCGGCCAACGCAGTCTTGCCGGATCCGCCCCAGGAAATCCGATTGTGGTTTACTGAACCTCTGGAGCCGGATTTTAGCCAGATAACCCTGCGCGATCAGGCTGGCAGCCCGTTAGACTCCTTCTCCAGCTTCATCGATACAGCGGACGCGAAACAAATGGTCGTCCCCATCGACCACCTGCCGGATGGACTGTATACGGTATCATGGCGAGTGGTATCCACAGCCGATGGTCATTCAACAGAAGGCAGTTTTTCCTTTACCGTAGGGGCAGCAGTGACTGCGGGCACGGGCGCAGCGGAAGTTACTGCCGATACTATCCCCCTTGTCGATTCAACTGTGCGCTGGCTGAATTTTGTCAGCATGGCTTTTGCCATTGGCTGCGCCGGCTTCTATCTCTTCGTCTGGAAGTCCGTATTTCCAGCACCGCACAACCAGATCGAGCAGTTCTTTGACCGGCTGATGTGGCTGGGCTGGCTAGCGCTCGGCATAACCGCTGTTGCCATGCTGCTGCTGCAAGCCACAATTGTAACCGGCCAGTCATTGACAAGTCTCATTCTCGACCCGGCGCTGTTCACAGTTATCCGCGAAACACGTTTCGGCCATCTCTGGCTGCTGCGTATGAACCTGTGGATTGGGGCCGGTTTCGTACTCTGGATCGTCAGACCACGCAGCCGATCCTACAGCCTCGTGCTGGTGTTGATCGCCGGTATATTACTCACGACCAGCCTGTTCAGCCATGCCAGCGCCGCGCCAGATTCGGTTGCGGCAGTCAGCGCCGACT